>JAABUI010000280.1_pt1 | contig 52921 bp, 44 predicted proteins | sample 5559111 | NCBI WGS metagenome assembly JAABUI01 (sample SAMN10711870, study PRJNA513365) | rock metagenome | isolation source: Antarctica rocks | place: Antarctica: Victoria Land, Buttleship Promontory | reverse complement strand
GAAGAGCCGGCTATCTATATGACTCAGGAGAACATAAGCTAACCCTGAATAGGGTTGGCCTCGGAACAACCCTATAGCCTAGCGGCGAGCGGCCGGCGATAGTCATCAACATAGCCACCAACATAGGTGCGTAGCTAGGATCGTAACAGAAAGTGCTATTCGTTGAGAAGAATGAGAGTCATCGTATAGGAGCAACATCTAATTTCTCATCATGAGTTTTAGCTTATGCTTTTTAAAACTTTGAGTCGTCATAATCTTCTGTTGCACAATGTACTTATTGTCGATTCATGCTTTTACTTACGTGTTGATGAAGACGAAAGCGTTTGCTGTCATTCTTCGCTCGCTCTCTGTCATGTCGCGTCGGGTTTCGTGAAGCTTAGCATTGATGATCGCTGCTTCGATCGGCCTCACTCGATTTTGTCAGATGACGAGCAATATATTTTAAGATGAGAAACGATTTCATCAGAGCTCTTTGGCTATTTTCTTAAAAGTCACATGACTAAGTGCTGATAGATGCGAAGAGATAAAGAGTCATATTTTCTATTTATCGCTTATTAACAATAGTTTGCCAGAACATCTAACATTCTTTCATGACAAAAAGCCGAGATGAATGAGCGTGAGATGAGAAACAATAGACATCGCATGTCGCTACAGCAGCTGTATAACTATGAAGCTCACAGAGTGTGTAGTCGGCGAGAAACGTTAGCATGAAATGCTCTTCGTTGTTTGACTTTGTCAACAACAAAGTTCCTCTGTCAAGATTTGCCTTATGTAGCGCTTCGTCGAGTCGACGATCGTCAACTAGAACAGTAATATGATTCATCTTCTTGTGACGAAGACATCCTTCGGCGAGAAAAGTGTTCGTGAGTCTAAGAACTTTGTCTTCATCGATTTCTTCAAGGGAAAACAAGATATGTTGTAGAGATACTCGCGCGACTTCTTGAAACACAACTCGTTTGCAATTAATTAATTCATGTTGATTTTTTGTCTTGATGTCAAGCGTTCACATCAATCGGCAACCGATTTATATATAAGATGTAAGCGCTGAGAGATAGCGCGACTTAGTAGATCACTTAGCGCCGTCACATAAGCGTCAAGAAAGATCTAAAATCGGGCATTCATTTCGTCTTCATTCTCGTTATCGTTTTTGTCGCTCTCACTCGACTACATTCCCTCGATTAAAGACAAAGTTGCAAGGCACGCGAGTAGCAAAAAAAGCTCGACTCACAAATTTTCCCCGCACTCAATCATCAAACTTACTACTGAATTAAAAGAGATATATTATATTTTAATAGCCTGTCATTCTACTCTCTTCTTCTATAACTGCTTTTAATCGCTCTGACATAGTAGAAATCTTCTCAATTATGTACTTCTGTGAGACATGAAATCATTCTTCGTAAATCAGTCTCTTCGTAGTGTGATCATCTCTGTTAGAAGTCAGCATAGAGCGAGTCATATGAGTGTAATGTAACGAGTATATAAATGCTAAGGAAGGAAAGTATCTAGAAGGGAAGAGCCGACTATCTATATGACTCAGGAGAACATAAGCTAACCCTGAATAGAGTTGACTTCGGAACAAGTCTATGCCCTAGCGGCGAGCGATCGACGATAGCTCTCAGAATAGCCATCAACATAGTCATCAACATAGTCATCAACATAGCTATCAACGAAGGTGCGTAGCTAGAATCGTAACATTATTCCCCTTCTTCAACGATTCATGTTCGCATGAATGTATTTTCTTAGTCTTGTGTAGAATCGAAATGCCTATTGTAGCAGGCTCACTATGCGAGGTAGAAGTGCCATTGAAGCAGACTCACTAGTTGCACGTGAACGAGTCGACAGATCGATTCACTGGTAGGTAGAACGATGTGGGTAGATAGATTATCGCATTGACGGAAGATGTCATTGTAGTAGGCTCACTAGTTGCACGTGAATGTATGATCAGATTCACTGATGAGTAGAACGATGAGAAGATAGATCATCGCATTGACAGTGTCATTGAAGCAGACTCACTGATCGACTTGCTCATCGAAGAGATCGACTTTGGGCTCGTCATTGTAGCAGGCTCACTAGTTGCACGTGAACGTATGATCAGGTTCACTGGTGGGTAGAACGATGAGAGCGAGTAGGTCATCGCATTGACGATGCCATTGAAGCAGGCTCACTGAGGGTTTGCTCCTCGAGGTAGAGACTTCACGCAGTTCTATGACTGACCCCGTTTGATTGTTCAACAAATTCGAAGAATTTCTTGCGAATCTGAATGAACGATTAATTCGCTGATCTTTGACCTAGTCGAATGGTTCCAATCGTTTGTTTATACTCGCTGATCAGCGCACGAGTTCGAATCTTTTGTTTATCCTCGCTGAATCAGCTCACGAGGAAAGAAAGATGAGTGCTGCTGCACGAACGCAAGCCGCTAGACCAAAGTCGATAGAGGGTTGAAGAACTACTAGCAGAAGCATTCGAAGAAATCGATGCAGATTATTTCACTTCGCCTGTAACGAAGAAGCATTTATAAAATGTTAGAAGTCAGCATAGAGCGAGTCATATGAGTGTAATGTAACGAGTATATAAATGCTAAGGAAGGAAAGTATCTAGAAGGAAAGAATCGACTATCTATATGACTCAGAAGAACATAAGCTAACCCTGAATAGAGTTGACTTCGGAACAAGCCTATGCCCTAGCGGCGAGCGATCGGCGATAGCTCTCAGGATAGTCATCAACATAGTCATCAACATAGTCATCAACATAGTCATCAACATAGCTATCAACGAAGATGCGTAGCTAGAATCGTAACAATCTCAATGAAAATACTTTCGAAGCTTCTGTTTTGATACCTGTCACATATTCTCTATAGAAGATAAATCAGGTGAAGATGCACAATTGAAGTAGTGCTTCAGCTTGTTCTCTTGTTTTCAGGTTCTAACGATGTTTTTTGACTCTGTTTCATGATCTGAATCATCATTCTTCTTCAGCACGAAACGAGGGTGGTTTTCGATTCAGGGCTTGACTATAGACTTCAGAATTTGCTTCAAGTAGATCTTCAGAGTGAGTTGTTTCGAGCACGTCGTAAAAATGAATAGTAAATTTGATGGTTGAATGCGAGGAAAATTTGTGAGTCGAGCTTTTTTTGCTATTCGCGTGCAAGAGTTTCTTGACATCAGCCTTCTTACCTGCTTTCACCTGCAAACGCGAACTATCTTAAGGCTGATATGAAAATTGTTGAACAATCATCTGAACGTTGATTGAAATAAAGAGTAATCTTAATGCGGGGAGAATCTACACTAGTAGCGCACTAATATCAATCTGTCACAATCTGTTCTATCTCAAATCTGCGTCAAGACTATCTTCAACTTCTTGCTACTTCGAAACCTCGCTGACATCAAAAGAACCCTTTCTTGCAGCTGCATTAGTGCACAAGATTCTATTTGCTTTGGTTCGAAACGATTATACTCGGCCAACTATCAAAGGCAGCCTGCATGGCGATTTCATACGACAGATGATGTCATTCATTTCTCACATTGAAAATAACGAGCATAGCTGATCTGTTTCGTTATTACAGTGTTTTCATCTCTACTTCCTTCAGGTTTCTCGTCGAGCTCGATACAACAATATTCACGATTCATTCTACACTCATAGTTCATCATTCAAAACTTCTTGATGTTCTTGTAAATGAAAATCTGTCGAAAGCGAAGAGAGAATGTGCTCTGCTGCAAGACGTCGATGAGGATACATTTGTTCGATTCAGTCAATACGCATACACAGAAGAGTACATTGCTGCGACTTCAGACATTCTGACTGATTCATTCACGATTATCTCTACATATCTTGTTTCGAACGAAGCTTTCAATGCGCAGCCGAAGTCGAAGTCATAACTAGAGCTCGTGCGAGACTTGTCTGTTTTTGATACTAGTAATGACGACTGAGAGTTTTTCAAGAAGAATAAAAAGAAAGCGAAGACCTGTTCAAAGAAGTTCGAGTTATGAGAGAATTTCAAGAGCAAAGCAAATTCCATCTCGAAGCCTGCTTTTCAGCCTCGGAAAAATCGCGAATCATGCGAAGATTACACTGAGATCTTTCTCTGTCATGCTAGACTTTATGTATTCGCTGACAACTATGATGTTGGCCCGCTTAGAGATCTTTCTCTTCATAAGCTTCAGCGAACTTTGACCGAGTTCATTTTGAACGATAAACGAGCTGAGGATATTGTCAATTTACTGCGATACAATTACTCAAACATTACTGACTGTTCAGAGTCTATTGATGACTTAAGACTACTAGTCGATGACGCATTATGTCAAATAGTCAAAACACTCTTTTCTTCGTCAGAAGTCAATCGATGTCGAATATGAACTTTTAGATATGAAATGTCTAATTTTTCGAGTCTTCATCTGATCATCTCATCTTGATCAGCAACAGTCTCAACATCAAGAACGATCAAAGAGGCAAAAAGCAAGATCTCTTCTGCATTCAGATTGACGATCTGAACGAGTATTTGCTTGATCACATCGCTTTCAGTTCTTGTCGATGTATTCATTGAGACTGCTGCAAGATGACTTTTTAAGGCCTTCATTCAATTCGAAGAAGTGAATCGATGAACTAAGATGAACGAACAGAGATCAAGAAGCTTCAAAGATATGATGAGTTTCTGAATGACGATGATCACACGACAAGCAAGATGTCTCTGAAGGCGAACAATTGTAACCAACGATTTCGTCAGCTTTTGCGCTGTCGCGAAATCTCTCAAAAACTTAATTTCGTAGTAAATATTAGCAACTAATTTCAGACGCGAATTGACAACGTCATCTATCTTGTGTGTCTCATCAAGTGCAACAACTCGTTCGATGTTCATCTTCTGCTCTAGAAAAACATTCAGACAAATCTCAAATAACGCACATGCTGAGTCGACATTCACAAAAGGACAGCTAAGATCAACAATAATGAGCTTTTCGAAGAAGAAAGTTCAGTCATTTCCTTTGATGCTCTGTTTGAACCTCAAGTTTGAGGTCGCGATAAAGCTTTCGAGCAGATCAAGTCGAAGATTAAGTGACTCAAGTTGCGCTGAAGTGAGATCTGTTGCCAAAATTCGCCTTTTGAAGTCGTGATAATCTATTTCGAATTTTGGGTTGAGCTCGCGAGCCATTTCTCGCAGTATTTTATATATTACTTGTATGTATAGAGAAACCTGTCTCTCTGTGCTATCAACAGTCATAAGAGTCATCAGCCTTTCAACGTTCAGATATCTCTGCTGAAGTAAGAGAGGTTTCACTTTGAGTTCATTTTCCGCAAGCCTCGATAGATTTTGATAGAGCGACTTCATTCTGACGAAATTACTGAGTGATATCAGCACAGTCACTTTTATTTCGGACGAGCAAAGATAGGCTGCTTCACAAGCATGATCGTCGACAGTCGACGTGAACGAATCATAGTGAAACACAAGTTCCGTGAGTGAATTTGAAAGTTGCGTCGCACACACATTTGAAATTAGACAATTCTTCAACATGCACGACAAAGAATGACTTTTGTCACTTTCTTGAGACTCACAGATAAACACTGATCATGACGCCTCAACATTCAGGAATATGCGAGAATCTTGCACGACTCGACAGACTGACTCTTCATTGCGTGTTGCGGAGTCAGAGATCTGTTCGAAGAAAAAGTCTATTCGCTCGACGAGCAAATCATATTGTGAGAAGAAATCGATCTGATCGAGTACTTGTTTTGTGATCTGATGTTTTACAGACATTGAGAAAAGCGACGTTGTGCGAATCTCTTCAAGGTCGAAAGTGTCGTGGCTGATATTCTCTGACGATTTCAGAAGAGTCAAGTGATGCTCAAGAAATGCATCAGATTCAGAATCATATTCATTCTGATCTAAAGTAAGATCTTGCAATACATTTGAGTCGAATATCGATGAGAATCTGACAATCTTTACTGATGAAGACATGTTGTTATCTGGTGAGCAACATTGAATTAATGTCAAGGCTCGCAGAGAGGTAGGAAGACAGATGATTCAAGAGCAATTCAAGTGCAAAGAATCTCATGAGAGATTGATGCTGACGTAGTAAGAATTGCTCTTGCAGAAGAAATATGAGCTGTAACGAAATCTACGTCTCAGACAACAAAGTCAGAAGTAGGAAAAAACAAGGTAGAATCTCTTAATAATAAATTTAGTCTTGGCTGTATCTTTGACCTTGCAGACTTGAAGTGATGAGATAGAACTCTCAATGCTATGAAAAATCGAACATGATTGAGCAAGTGGTTCGTCGATGCCGTGTAATTCAGAATCACATCATCATATCACAGAGTGAATCTATCACGAAGAAAGTGACGTTGTGAATCAGCGCTAATCTCTATTCATGATGATCTACATGAGCACTTAGGCACTCTTGTTGCGTGACTGAGCTTCTTCGACGACTTTTGTTGAATAATACGACTCTCAAATTTATTATCACGTTGACAGAATGAGGGTGCGATGACAAAATCTCTCTTCTCAAAATTAATGAGTTGGGAATGATGAGATGCAGAATTTCGTCGTGTATGATGATGAGATCAATTGAGAAGAATCTACTCTATTTTCATGCAAGACGTTCTACTGTGTGATCTGATTCATTCGCAAGGCCTGAAAAGCGTTGCCTTCAAAATAGACAGCGAATATCAAACATGTTCATCGATGTTTCATCATTGTCGAAAATCAATGAAGTATCATGTAAGACAAAGCAGACAGCACAAGCGTGCAACTTCACAGCCTGTTGAATATCATGAAGAACTCAAGATCTCTTCTCACTCTTCACTGTTGTCTGTGTGAGTTGTTCTCTCTGACTCATGATTTCGAAGTATCGTTGTCAACTTACTCTTTTTCTCTTGAGATCTTCGTAAAAATCCTCTCAGCATACGATACCTTCTTTTCGAGCTTGCTGCTTTAGCTGATGTGTCGTTCTCAAGGAGAGCTTTTTGTCTGAATTTCTTTTCACAAACATCGCGAAATATACTCTGAATCGCAAACGATATCGAATTCTTCTGATTCTTTTTCCATGAAGAAAATGAAAAGTATTGATTTTAATGATTCGCTGATGAGAATGCAAGAAACGAAGATCGATCGATACGATTCGAGGCGTCGGATTCTTGCGTTATCTCTTTTCATCTCGAAGCATCACAACGCAGTCATGAATAAACAGCCGAACGAGTTCAGTAAAGCGTCGCGTTTGATTATGCATATCGTCGAAAAGATGTCAGCTGTTCTCATCGAGCATAACAAAAGCGTTTATGATCGCCAAATGAATGAGCACAAATTGTCTATTCAATGACAAGGCAAAGTGTCCGCAACGCGTCTTGTATACAGAAACTCACAATTCAGAACATCTAACGATTCGTTCAAAATCTTCAGTCATGTACGCTTGACTCATTATCATATGTTCTCACATCTGAGCTGTGAACAAGCATATCTATGTTGATTCTCGAATCATTCTCACACTGTACATGAGATCTATCGAGCGATTCATCTAGTATCAGTAATCAGTCTTGCAATGTCTTCTATTCAAGAATTGCACTCTATGAAGAGTCTTCGAACAGCTGAACAAATTCAGCTTCTAGATCTGATTGACTCTCTTCGTGCGAAAGGCTTGAGTGAATTCACAGCTCTATCTCAGCTGATCGTCTGTGAAGATCAATCAAGCGGCAAGAGCTTTCTGCTTGAAGCAATCTCTGAGGTTTCGTTCCCGAGAAAAGATAATCTCTGCACACGATTCGCGACAGAAGTCATCTTACGTAGAGCTTCAGACTCTGAAATCACAGTTTCTCTGATATGTTTGAAGTCTCATCAAAAAACCATATTTTTAACCTTTGTTGTACTGTATAGATGTCAGAAAAGAGTAGATCGTCGATCGACCAAGATCGCCTTCGACTGTTTCGAAACGAAGTATCTTTCTACAATGACTTTGTGACGCTCTTTGAGCAGGCTAAAGATGCCATGAGTCTTTTGTCTGTTGATGAAAACGCTTTCTTCGAAGATATTCTACGAATCGAAATCTCAGGATCGAAACAGTCACAGCTAATCATTGTTGATCTTTCTGGCTTGATACATTCACATAACAAGCATCAAATCGAGCATGATGTAAATCTAGTTACGAGCCTGATTGTCAAATATATGACAAATTCAAGAAGTATTATCTTAGCAGTGATCTCAGCTAAAAATGACTTTTCAAATCAAATTGTACGATTTCTAATTTTATCTTTCTAGTCATATCTAACATGATCTGCTTTCTAGATTCTCAAACGAGCTAGAGAGATTGATTCTCAAGGTCTACGAACTCTAGATGTCATTATCAAGCCAGATCAGCTTGAAAATGACACTGATGACGAGAAGATCTTTTTGAGTCTTGTCAGAAACGAGCAAGTTGAATTTCATCTGAGTTGACATGTAGTCAGAAATTCGAACACTGAGGCGAGCAGCGAAGCCCAAGACCGAGATGCAATCGAGAAGCAATTTTTCGCCGAGAGCAATTTTCGATTCCTCTCGGCCACAAATCTTGATATCGAACATCTACGTCAACGACTCAGCATGATTCTCTTTGATCAAATCAAAGCCGAGCTTTCACAGTTGATCGAAGATATTGAATCTGACATATCGAGCTGTCATCGAAGGCTGGAAAAGCTAGATTCTGCTCGTATAACTCTCGATGATCAGAAGAATTTTCTAGTTGATCTGAGCGACGATTTTCAGAAACTCTGCGACGCTGCGATCAAAGACGACTACGAGCATGACTTTTTTGCAGATCGATCTCTGTTTGATAGACGTCTTTCAGCTATGATCGTCAACTTGAGAAGAGATTTCGAAGAAAAAATCCGGACGAAAGGAACACGATGAGAGATCGTACAGAGTGCAAGTCGTAAGAAAGATTGTCGAACTCGAAAGCAGGCAATTGAAGAAGTGCGCAAGTTGTTGAGAATGAGTCGTGAATGTGAAGTATAAACTTCTTTTCATTTTGAATACTCAATATGCACTAATTAGATGCTTGATTGGTTGTCAAGCTTCTCAAATTCATTATTAGTTGATGAAATCTTCCGCGAGTACAGTGAGTCTTGAGAAGATTTGGCGCGCCGATACATCAACGACGTCTGAGACATCACTAAGAGTTTCGTGAAGCAAGCATTGCAGTATTTAACAGACGTCACAGTTAGCAATGTCTTACTACGATATCTACTCGATTTCATTCTGAATAATAAGCTGAATTTGACTTATATTAAACTCGATGAGTTGATTTCAATTCACAAAGAGCATTCTGAAACAAGAAATCACTACTTCACAGATATGTACAACGCACTTCAACGAAAGCAATCTGAGATCGAGATCATCAATGTGCTTAAAAAAGCATTTGCACATCGAAGCGAAATAACAGAAGATGACATTTCGTCTCTTGTGATCACGCTGCAACAGAAGCCTGAAGCTAATATGAATCTCGTTGCTGTCGAATTCACATACAATGCAATGAAGACATTCTACAAGGTAACAAGATCGAATTCATGCTGTTGATGCTTTTCTAATAATTTTCAACTTTAGATTTCGATGAAACTGTTCATCAACAATGTGTCAAATCTGATCGTTCGAGCGATTATCACTTCTCAGTTGACATCTATGTTTTGTCTCAAGTCAGTCTTTGCGATGAATTTCTACATAGTGACAAAGATTGCCTCAGAGTCAGAAGACAAGAAACTTCAACGTCAAGAAATAAGCGAAAAGCTCAAGGTCTTGAAAGCTGGCAACACTCTCTGCAAACAGTATGCTCATCGTGTGACTTCTGATCAATCACTGTCAGATTCTGTTCTTTTATAAAGTCTTTCACTCACAAATACAGTTCGAGCATCACAAGATTCGTCGATAATCAGGCAGAGAAGACTATCATCAGACCTGTCATCGAAAGCGTCATCGATTGTAGAAAGCTTAGCAGAAGAAACTTCAGAAGATGAAGTCTCGAATTCTGCGAATTCTGAAGCAAATTATGAGATTTCGAGGCATAGAGAGATCTGAATCGGTGTGTGAGATCTAATCACTATAGATAGTGGTTTATCAGTTTGAAAATAGTGTAGCTATATCAAATGAAATGAATCATGATTGATGACTACATTCATGTCTCTGCCTACACATTGATAACTACATGTTATGAAAAACAGAAGCTCCTTGTTATGTTATGACGAAAGTAATGAACTCGATTCTATTACATATCATCAAGTTGACTATTCGAAATAAAGTGACTATCTTCAGCACATTGATAGTCTTCTACCTACTTGATTCACTGAAAGTCTATCGAACAGACATCAATAGCTCTCAGTTTTCTTCTTCTTCTTCTTCTTCTTCTTTTCTGCTGTGCGAACTACTGCTTTCACTTGTTGACGCAGAGTCGGGCTTCGTCAGAAGCTTTTTCATAATAGTGTAGTTCTTAAATGCATTGTCTGCGATGACTCTGACGAGCAATGTAAGCACTGAATTACACAAAAGCGATTCAGACTGTAAATCTTGTGGACAGAGTGTTCTGATCTGTTCTTCAAATCAGTGCTTACAACAAAATCGGGTGACTACGATCTCAGACGTTCACGTCAAGTATTTTGCATCTCGTACAACTTGTATTGCAAACTCTGCTTTTCTGTGTTCGTTTCAAAAGGTTTCAAACTTCATGTTCTATTCGAAGTCGTTGATTTACTTGCGAGAGATCTTGTTGAACAGATGCTTCAGAGATTAGACTAAGCTTGAAGTGCACTTTATATCAAGAGTTGTCTTAATGTGATTGGTATGATATGTTTAGTATCTCTTAAGATAGTGATGAAAGACTGTTTTCGATGTAATGCAAACTATGATCATTGCTATTTGTTGAAGCAATAGAAGCGATAGTAGAAGCAATAGTAGAAGCAGAAGAAGTAATCATTCAATTAGAAACATAGTTTCTAATTAGAAAAATAGTAATTGCAGTGCCATTACACTGTCGCTAGCCTAGTTGAGGCTAGCGTCAATTGCGGCACAAAACATAAATAGTCTTCTGTTCTAGATTACACATCTTTAAGCAATTATCAGATTTACACTTCTTCACAGTTTTAGTTCATTGACTGACACTATGACAGTCTATCTAAATTCGATGTTCGATCTTCTTCAGCGTTCAGCAAACTGTCATCAGTCGCTAAGTAGTCGAAGCTTGAAATCAAAATGCTCTCATGATTCTTTGATATCGTCATTTGATTTGCGATTAATCTTTCGATCGAGTATCGAGAGAGCGATAGCTTGCTTATGTAATGAAAACACCCTCGTCAGAATCATCATAGCTTTTCTCTAAGCTTTCTTTCGAACTCTCTCAACGTTGCTCTGAAGCGTTCTTCAAATTCTTCACAAAACTTTCACGAGTGCTCAAATTAAAGTCAAAATGCTCATCGTTCGAGTGGTTCTGAAACATTTCAATGTCAAAGGCAATGCTTCTGTCAGTGATCGAGTCGAACTGACGATGTCTTGTCAAAGTTCGTCTATCAAGTTGCTCTTTGATCTCTTCTCGGATTCTCACGTTCATATTATTCATAGTGTCATTCCGACGCTGAATAGCCTCAAGGTCTAGCTCGTCGAAAATATCTGAAGATCATCAACGAAGATACAGCTTATTGTGACAAGCCGGCAGTGTAAAGCTTGTAATTTGAGCTCGGAAATATTGTGAACAGAAATAGCAGGCTGGCTTGCTACATTCAATATATCTGTCTTCGCCCGTGAACTCATGTTTCTTACGAATAAACAGATCTAACAAGAGTAGTTCTGCATGAATTCGAGTTTCAAAAGCACAATTCTCCTCAAGCGCGACATTCAGATTAAGTTCATACGAGAAGTTCATGAGTTTTAAGACATCTCGATACGATGCAGCGTCGTTCTTTGAACACATTCGGCCCATAATGTCGGAAGCGATAGTATTCTCAGGAAGCAGATTGCAATATGCACGAGGGGAGGACGACTTCACTTGAATCGAAAACTCCTCAAGAAATTCAGAGATCTCGACGACTGTCATCATCAGTGTCTTCGTTGTCATTCGATGAGCTTCTAGTCGTTCGATGTAGTGGCGTAGATCTTGAAAGGCTCGGCAGTGAGACTTGCCTTCTGCGAAGAGTCGATCAAGCGCTCGGAGAAGTCGCGAGTTCCTTGCTTGATAGCATTTTCTCATCAGGCTCGACATGCTTTCGGCAGTTCGCTGAAGTTCATTAAGCCACGAGCAAAGTTTCAAAGCTGTGCCCGAATCGGTTGACTCCTCTGCTATCATTTCAGTGAAAGATGAAGAAGGAGTCTTACACTGTAAATGCTTTGAGCATTTTCTTATCATCTCATTCGCTCGCTTTCAATATGTACGAAGTCTATTTCTGCTGAGCGAGATGGCTTTCTTGAATATCAGAGCTTCAACTTTGACGTGATTCGTGTCATCTACTGTAATCAGCAATTTCAATGTTTCACGAATAAAGTCTTTCACGCGCGGCTTCACATGATCGTTTGCTGCACAATGAATGACGACACTCTGAGAACTATTCTGAAGAGCAATTGCAGTACTTGTATTCTTTTCTTTTTTGAAGTCGCACAAGTAAGCAAGTTTATTCACGAAGACTCGACGAATTTCTGTCGAGCTCAAAGCATCATGCTCAGAATCGATCGATCGATCGACACGTTGATCGCGAACAGAATCAAGCAGCTTCAGTAGCAGCATTGACTCGTAGAATCGTCGTAAAAGTTTTCAATCAATGTCTACAGCATTCATCACTATCAGCAAGAGTCTTCTTATGATCGTCGCTCTTTCGAAACGAGATGAAGTCATCTTGTCACCAAAGCTGAATGCTTTTCGCTTCGAAGCTCTGAAAGAAGCTTTACTTAGACTGCGTTTCTTTTCTTTCTTCATCGATTAATATCGAGCAGAGTTCTGAGATATATTGAAATTATATATCACACTTCATCATTCTACATGAACTGTTCAGATCGCTTTTATGATACGAACAGAAGCTGATTGATTAGGCAAAGATCGACGGACAGCGAGGAGGTAAGATATTTCATTGCAAATAGGGAGAGATGATAGACAGTCACGCGACTATACACAATTCCACGGCTAAAGATGAGTTCGAAAGATATCTTGAAGATTAGGAAATGAATGTTTCGTCACTGAATGTTAGTGTCGTCTTGTTGTGACAGCAATGAAAAAGTAACTTCAGATTCATCAGAGTAAGCCACCTGATGAAGCATTGATTATTGATTCGCTTTTGAGAACGAGAGAAACGAGGATCGATCGATACGATTCGAGGCGTCGGATTCTTGCGTTATCTCTTATCATCTCGAAGCATCACAACGCAGTCATAAATAAACGGTCGGACGAATTTAGTAAAGCGTCGCGTTTGATGATGCACGTTGTCGAAAAGATGTCAGCCGTCCTCTCGAAGCCTGACAGAAGTGCTTATGATCGACAAATAAACAGACACAAAGTGCTCATTCAATAACAAGGCATGATGCTCGCAATGCGTCTTGCATATAGAATTTCACAATTCAGAACACAAAAAGATTCGTTCACAATCTTCAGTCAGATACGCTTGACTTCATTACTGTCTGTTCTCACATCTGATCGAACGTCACGCTTTACTCTGTTTGTTCATGACTGCATTCTGATGTATCGAGATGAAAAGATAACACGCAAGAACTCGACGTCACAAAACATATCGAACAATCTTTGTTTCTCACATCTTTTATAGCGAAGCAAGAAAAACTATGTGTTGCATTACGAGATCTCTTTCCTGAAATAAATATTTTTGGCAACAAATGTTCTACGCGCGAATATCTTAGACTGGTTCTTGATATTCCTTTGTCATAGAATTTGAAACGTTTCATTTTCAACATATTTAGTATTTCGATCGTGTCGATCAGTGATCTCGCTGATCTTTTGACTTTTGACTCGCTCATATCGAGAATCGAAGAAATTTGAATGCGAGATCACAACAGTCAAAACATCTAATTCTCTGGAAAATTGTCGTATCTGTTATGACACTCATACTAGCCTCGACAAGATCGGCGTTCTTTCAACAGTATAATTTTCACTTTAACTCTCATGTCACGCTTCACATCGAATTTCGTCGTTTAGCGAAAGATCGTAAATGAAAAAGAGGCTCGAACAGCAAATTATTTGAGAAGGCTTGAGATCACTGTTTTGACTCAGAGATTCTCGTCGACTGCAACATCGATAGGAGGGAGAGTCGTACTGAAGCTCAGCATGACACGAATAATGACGAGTTTTCTTTCATGCTACACAGTCTTCAAAGCCTCGGCCTTGAGAAAGGGACAATCAAGAGAGCATCAAGAGTCCAAAGAATTGACGCGAAATTTGTTTCTTATTACGATAACGATGCTCATGTCACAGAGAGATGACAGGCGCTTTGTCAGGATTGCGAAGTCAATTCGATATCACCATCTATCAAAAAATGCAAAAAGGTACAGCCTCTTTCTGCGATGCGCTTGACGGACTTTTTGTAGTAGATACTCATGCTAATGTCTTCTTGAGTTTTATTAGACACTGAAAAGCTTAAATATCAACATATATCATTTTCTTGATGCGAAAAAAACCGGAAGAATCTCACATCGTTTTTCATTTCGAGGGAATTTGACGATGTTCATGAAAAGACATTCAAAGAAAAAGTATCTCTTGAGTATGACGAAACAGAACAAGTTCTTGAGTGTACTTCTCATCGAATGCTGATGAGTTCTCTGAACCATCATCTCGTTTACTAGAAAGTGCTGCATCAGCGCAGTACCTCGCTTCTTCGCAATAAACATATTTCAAGCATACCTCAGTGTAATGGTCGACAGCGCGTCTAGTCTGCTCATCTTTCTCTTATTCGTCTTTCTTTCTCTTTTCATCGTTTCACTGATTCTTCTTGTCTTCGCTGATTAAGAAATCAGAGTGAGTATGCGTTCGATCTTCGTCGCTACAATTGCATGTTCATTTGCGAAACTTTGACAAGATCGTTGCGACATCGAGAAGAGACGTTAAAGACGACAATGCAAATATAATTGAAACTATTCTGATAGAGACTTGACTGAAGATCAAATACGAAGCTGATTACAGATTATTGAAGCATTTCATAGCAGACAGTAGTGTAGAAATGCTGAAGTTGAGAAACAATTCTATTATTATACTGAGTTATTGCTCGCTTTTGTTTGCGAAGACTGTATCATCTACATTGAGTTCAATTTCAGAGTGTTCATCGTTGATGTACATATTTTGAATGAATGATTTGAAAGCATTTATTATCAAAAACTTTAACGCGTTGTTGATGTGATGAAGAACTTGTAAGAGATCAGAATTTCATGATTGATCAGATCAAGTCAATCTTAATCTAATCTAAACAAAACGAATCTCATCTGGTCTGAGCAATTTCTAGAAGACTAAGCGAAAGTAATGAAGTTAGAAATCATATTAAGTCAAATTTCACAAACACGTCGAGCTATAGATAATGAAGCAGTGACTCGATGATAGCGGCAAGCGCAAATCATGATCTGTGATAGTGACATGATATACACTATGATGTAACGCTTCTCATAACACCACGAAAAATACTTCGTTCGTCATTCAACTTCTTGATTTTGCTTTCAAGAAGATTTCTTTGTCTTCTCGCTGACGAAGACTCTGACGCGATTGCTTTCGCTTCCGAGTCAGACAGGTCGTTCACTGTGATGAAAGAAAAAATTTTCTTCAGATCGCGCACGATGTGTCGCTTCACGACTTGCGTAGTAATGTTGTCGATGAAAGTTTTTAGTGAGAGCTAAGTAGATTGAGTACGAGGTAAATCGATCAGAGACGTGCACGAGCTCACTAATCTTATAAATCGAATAAAGACAGTCAAGAGCTTCTTCACAGCTATGATTCTTCATGTTCGAATCTATTTTGTCAGAATATTCTCGCGCTGCTTTTTCAGAATCGATTTATGCGCTTGTATGATTGTATCTACATTTCGGAAGTGTAATATGTTGAGTCGCGTTGTCAATGCAACTGATCAGAGATTTTTCTTCTCTTTCGCGACGTCTCTTCTTGATCGTGTCAGTGTAGTAGTGATTATATGTTATCGAATAGCTTTTGATGTCTTCAGTGATTCTTTTCATCTATTTGACAGAGTCAACGAATCTCAGCTGTAGAGCGTCTTCGACTTTGAATGATCAGAGACGAGTGTATACATTCTTGGAACATTTCTCTCGAAGCAACGCATCAAGAAATCGACTGCAGACGTTCGCAACATTCTCAATGTGATGCTCGATCATCTTTTGCCATTTGCTAGATTGCTCTCAGAAGAGTTCACCAATCAACAGCGAATTGAAGTTATCGAGTAGTTCTTTATCACGAGTTCGAACCAGAACTTCTCTGACTCAGTTCATCACTCTAGATTTGAACCAATGAATCGATGACACAGGTTCGATTGTTGAGATAATTGAAATCACGTCTATCTTGACTGCTTTACCATCGATCTTCGCTTCTTCGTGTTCGCTAATGTGGTATTTGTAGTCGTGCGTGCGCAAAAGATTGAAGAATTCACAGTTCTTGTACTGAATAACAGCTCGCAGTCGACGTATTGTCGAGGAAGATTCTACTGAGAATGCATGATTGGCGCTATGAGCAAAGTATTCTCCTTCGTAGTGTTCATTAACAGCGGCTTTGTCAATTTCATAAAAGTTCAGACTTAGCTGCGTCAAAAAGACTTTACACTTCTGCGACGTAGCTCTTGAATTACTCATTGTTTTCAGTAGAAGTTGTGTGTTCGTGAAGACTTTCTCAAGATTCTTTCGTAGTTTCGGGAGCTCCTGCTTTACATGATCGAAGAGCAGCTGACTAAGCCGATCTCGTAGAGACGTAATTTCAACACACTCTTTCGACAGAGTGAAGAACTTCGATCTTCGAAAGTAGTTGATTTCAGAGATATTGCGTTGCTCAAATGAGCTCGAATCCTCTTCATAACTGCGATTCTTCAGTACGTGTCAGTCTAATTTGAAAAATATGTTCTCGTTACAAATCAGATCGAGAAAAGCGCTTTCGCTGTCAGAGTCGAAAGATAGTCTATCGAGTTTTGTAATGATATCAAGCGTGCGATCTTCTTTCGAATCGACTTTTCTGACCTTCTTCAGAATATCTTGATTGACATAGTCATTGATTGTCGAGATCACAGCCAGACAAATTGTACGAGGCTGAAATATGTAATGATCGATGATCTCGATGACAAGCTGAACATTCTCTTCGATCACTTCTCTGATCTCAGTCTGAACGAGTCTCGAAAGATCGATCAGTGTCAGCTGAGATCTGAAACGATTCTCAATTTCGATACTCAGAACATCTTTGACGAAGACTCTGAACTTGAAAGTAGACTTGTTATTGATTTCCATCAGAGTCGTTGCCTTGTTCATTAAGAAAGAAAGCTCTTCAAAATCCGAGATGAACTCTTTGAAAGATTCGATGAAAGTTCGTTCTTCAGAGAGTCTTTCGTTGTTCGATATCACTTTAATTGTGATCACGTCACTCGTGACACGACGTAGAATGATTTCTGTGGCAAATCGCGTACAGAGATTATCATTTCTTGGGAATGAGATTTTCGTAAGAGCTTCGAGAACTGAGCTTTTGCCGACTGATTGATCATCGCAAACGACGAGCTGAGACAAGAACAGCGTGCTCTCAAGATTGCATTGACGAAGCTGATCGACAATGTTGAGTATCTTTCGTTGTTCGACGCTTTGAAGATCTTCAAGAGATGAAGTTGTCTTCAATGCTTGAGGCGAGTTGTCATTCTTCGACTTCATAAAGCTGTCGACAACTGACAGATCATCTGAATCGTCTGAATGTCAGCAGCTCATTCGTGATGCAAGCAAATAATCAGATAACATCACTTGTCTGAAGAACTAGTTGAGAAATCTCGATCGGGCAAACCGATCATCGAGTATGATGCAGACATAATATGAAAAGAGAGAGTGACAATTTGAAAACAGCGAACAATAAAGATAATCAGAAGGGAAGCAGTGATATGTGAACGAGAATCATGCATGCTGAAATTCAATCAAGCAACGCGCACTAGCTTGAAGAAACGCTTTCTTGAAGCAAGGCAGACTTTTTCTCGTTGAGCGCATCACGCGTGATAAGCTCATGCGTCTCGCCATTCCCTGTTTATTAAATCTCTCACGAAGAGATCTTATCAATTCATTGCGATTCGTATTCAGCTCTTGAAAAAAGTCGATATAAGCTGCAAATCGCTCAATTGAGTCGAATGACGAAGAACGCGGCCTAAAATGATGAGCTGCAGATAGTTTCGCTATATTTTTGCTGCCAGAGCAGTAGATGACTCGCTGAAGTATGCAAAAGAATAATCAAGTCAATGACTCTCTTATCAACGGCTTCAGTAAAGATGCTCATGGGAAAGTTCAATAAGCAGCTCTTTAATGTACGAATCATGACATAAGTTGCATTCGCGAAACACTTGCAATAGACTTCAGCCACTCATGTTCTCGGCTTCAGCTTATGCTCATTGAAGCATTGCCTGATACATATTTGCTTTCACATGAATTATTCGAATCAGTCATTCAGATGAACATGATAACTCATAGATCGCGGCTCGCAATCTTCGATCTAAAAAAAGTCATTAGATTTGTCAATCATAGCACAGCTTCAGTTCTTAGTCACATGCATAAATCATTGAATCATCCGTTTCTAATATGACTTTCCTACCTTCTCTTTGCCCTTACTTCACTTCACCTGAATTCACAATACAAAGACTACGATTGAACGTGCACTTTCATTGTCGTCAACCTGATTTTGTGCAAAGCGACAGCTGAAATGACTGACATCTGCTATCAATTCGAGAAGTCGGGCACGTGCCGTTTCGAAAACGAGTGCAAATTCTTTCACATCTTCACGAATGCAGATTTTCATCTACGTTCTCTACTGAAGCTTAAATAACGTGTGATAGCAGTCGTTCACGAAAGATAAAAACAAGAACGGAAACAGAAAGAAGAGAAAAAAGAAGACTCGCATGAGTCATTTCTCGATGAATCATCTTGACATATTCTTCGCTCAATATTTCGCATTCAGCTATCGGCAAAATTTCTTCTTCACTCAGAAATTCTATCGCATGTGTGATCTTTTTGATTGAAATCGCGATGATTCTGAACGAGAAGAGATTCATGATAGCTTCAAGACAGCTCTGATGCTACAGTTCAATAGTCTCTATGAAATCGAAGTTGACAATCTTCAATCTTGACGAAGACTATCTCTCGCCTTGAAAATTTTCCCGCTTCCTGAGAATCTCGAAAAGGCTAAAAAGGTAAATTTCGAACGTGAACTTTGAGAGAACGATAAGTTAGAACAAAGCTAATCATGAAAATACTTGAGAACAGATGTTTGAGAGGAAATTCGTCAATCTTGTTGATCTTGTTGACACAGAAAATATCGGTCAGTGCGCTACTCAGTTCGATACACTTGAGAAACTCAAGAAGTACACAATCACAACAGAGAAGTACTTTCTCAAAGAGTTCGCGTATGCTGAGGAAATGCTTAAGTTTCTCCTGCGCGAAATTTTCAACGAGCATGTGAGTGAAACATCGCGTCGCTAGGCATTAATCGTCGAGACTTTGCGCGAATGTGAGCAACGAATATGCTTGACCAAAGATTTTAGGTATTAACGTGATACAACAATGACACTATTCTCATGAAAAGAGTTAAACGTTATCTTAAGAAGTATACTTTCTTTCACGTTCAGATTATCACGAACGTATTGACATATTTCTTTGAAAATTGATTGTCACATCACGTGCAGTCTGACTTATTTGCGCCTCTATCGTTGCACTATTCCGCATTCGTTCCCAATCGACAGCAGACATTCAATAGACGCAATCTTTAGTCAATCATTAAAGCGTCTCGCTATACATGTAACGATCAGAGCTCAGAGCTTAAAACACGATTATAAGACGCATCAAGTGATCACTTAGCATGAGAAAACGTACGAGAAAGAACGACGAATACTACGCTGTGATTCATGATTTCTACCTCACTGTTTCAACGATCTTCTCGTTCTGATAAGCATTCCATAGATAGTGAGATCATCACGTCTTATAGTCATGAATCAATGATCACTGCTTCAGAAGAGATGCACATTCTTTGATAGTTGATTTTTCGAAGTCATTGTTTCATGAATTTGTGACTTTAGCAGAGACTGAAGCGTACATGAGAAACAACGAAGTAGAGCACTACAACCGCGATGTTAAACATGAGGCTGAGACAACAACATCAAAGAAAGAGAAAACTGCGTATTACGCGATCGCATATGGTCACAAATCAGAGATTCGAGAATATTATCAGTAAGTCTCAGAATCTGATCACACGTATCTCGTCTAAATCATGAACAGCGAGAGCGATGATTCGAAGCTAGAGATAGTGAACTTCTCTGATATCTGTCATAAGCGTTTCCGGACGTTGACACAGATAGAAGTCTTCATAGCGAATTGAGTGAAGATGTATGCCTGCGTCGTTAAAGCTCAGATCACTATTTAGTCGATCTTTTATAAGATATCGATGTATCATTAAAAGTTCGCGTCGATGCAGAAATATCATGTTGTTAACTGATATCATCAAACACATTTTTTAAAATATTGTAATAGATAACTTACTGAATCTTTCTTTATCACGTCAATCTTTCTGATGTCTTCTTTCAACGTCATATCGAGATTGAGACGATCTACGAAACTTCAGATTCTGTATCTTGCATTGAATAACTCATTAGCTTTGTGACCTGTGAGAATGATCATTTCCAAAACTACATGTCATCTAATGCGACATAAGTCATGGTTGATCTAAGAACGAGTATCTGCTTAGAGGAAAAAGTAAGAGAGTTTGACGATCTTCATAATTCTTAATCAATAACGCTGAAAACGCTCTTCTTGCAATAGAAAATGAACGCGTCTGAATTTGAAGCGAATGTTTGCAGACAATCTATGTTAACGTGCATCGTAGTTTTTTGATATGATCTTAGACATTTCTACTCTATACGTCTGCGACTATCTTTCTTGAATTGGTGAGACGTTACAATGATCGAACACAGCCTTCAATTGCAGTTCAGAATGAATAACATAGAAGTCAACAAAACGTTGAATGAAAATTGCGAAGAAGCTGACGAGAATGTGCAAATTGAAGCGAGAAAGCAAGAAGACATTTACGCAAAGTAAGATGCTTTCACAAAACATCTGTTTCGATTAAGTTAATTCACATAAATATCAGAATTGTGAAAACTGCATCAAAGATCAAAAGAAGAATGGTACAAAAGAGGCAGAGACTAGTGTCTACGATGAACTGTAAGAGGTGTGTATTGAGCATTCAGTCAGCAACTATTGATCAGCAAAAGGGCAAATCTTTCGTGCGAAGCAGTTCAAATTTCTTTTAAGATCGATCAACGTACTGTCTTCAGCAATCGCGATCGAAGAGAAAGTTCTGTTGTCACAATCTACGATCTACGGATGTCGAAAGCTGCGAGTGATATATCAGTCATTGTGAATGAACTAGGCAGAACTTGTCGTTATAAAACGATTTATCGAACGTTAAGTGTGACAGAACAAAAGAATCATCGTTCTGACAAGATGTTTATGAAAGATGCATCATTACAGCATTCTAGAGACATGACTGTATGTAACAATGACGTGAATAGAGATGTTCGACAGTAGAAGGGACAAGGTTGAAAGAGAAGAGTAACTGAAAGGAAGAACTGATGCAAAGAAAGATTCAGAGAGAGAAATACTCTGACGATTGAACCTACAGCTTCAGATTCGAACTGCTATCATCAATTGATTCGATCAACGCTGTTAGAGAATTTCTGTATCGTTATTTTACATCATTAAATAGTCGCAAAGAACAGTCTTGTTAGCACTCTGAATGATTGACTTGTGCAAAGCGAATAGAATGAGGCATATCGAGTTGAGTGAACTGAAGATTGTTGCCGGAAAGAATAGTGTTGAACTGAGATCATCAGATGAAGTCGAGGATTTTCTGCCACGATAATAGTACGTCATCGAGCTGCTTGCTGATGTAGCGACGAGATGTGAGAGCTATCGGGAATTGATGCTGAAAAAGAAGGACATGACTGGCGACAGATGAACTCAATCATGAATCATAGACGCGACGATTCGAGCGCTGAGCAACAGAATGAGAAGCGAGACGTGCCTGAAACTCAATCGACTTCTGTTGCGAGCTCGAAAGCTGAGTAAGACTCAATCCCTCTGCTCGATGATCATAATACTGACAGAGATCTCGTTCATTCAGATGTATCGCAGTTCACGAGAAGAATCTAAACTCTGTTTCAAACGTCTCTACTTCGCTTCGCGACGATCTTTTCTTGCCGAAGTCTGATAAACGAGTATGCAATTTCAACGATCGAGATCACAAGCACATCGAGTTCGCTCTCGTAGTCGACGACGAAGACAAGAACGACAATAAGAAGAAAGAAGATTTACTTTACTATACTCAAAAATTCGCTTCTCGTAAAGCTTGCGATCGTCGCTCAGACAAAAGATGCATTGCTTTGACTTGCACTCTGTGGGAAATGAATTCATGATATTCTCTTTCATATCATCTGCAGACGTTTTCGATTCTTAGGTCTTGCTAGAAGTGTGATATCTTTGTTGACGATTGCGAGAATGATACTTAAGTACTTGAGTCGATGCTTCGTGAATCTGATTTCAATTCTATAAATTGTGTTCTTAGATATATAAATAATCTAAATACAGTTTACGAGCAGCCGTTGTTGAATTTTCTATCAAATCGCTATACTCTCAATCAATCTTTTTTTTCGCACTCTCAGACAGCGACAGCTTCGATATCATCTTCTCACACAAAGTAATGAGAAAGTCAGCATTCGTAATATCGAGTGTTGTAAGCTCGATCTCAAGCTTAACCCGTATTCAATTGCGCAGCTCGACAGCAAACAGCGAATCGAGTCCGTACGTCATCAGAGATCTGCTCGACTTCGACTTCGTCTCTAGTCACAGAATCTTCACAAACTGCTTCGATACTACCTTCACGCACGCATTGCACAAGAAAGTCGCATCAGTCTCGAACTTCTGCATCATACGAAATTGCTTGATTGCTTGATCGCTCTGATCGCTGCTCACGTCATCGTTCATGTCATCGATCTTACTGCTTTCACGATCATTGAACAGATAGCTGAAACGAGGCTCGCGCGCCACATCTGAATCGTCTTTTGAGAGTGAAAAGCCGATACCTGTGATCATCTCGATGCTGCTGTTCGCATTAATCGACGCGCTGACGTTCTGCTGCAGAATCGAGTACGTTAGAATCTTGCGAAGCACGCTTTCGTTGATAGACGTTCACTGTCGCTTGTCAAAGCGAATGTCTAAATCGAAATCTTGCTCAGCGACGTAGTCTACGTCTTCGATCAATTCGAGATCGACGATGTTGACACGCAGACCTAGCGTTTTTCGATAGCTGACGAAAGCATCAAGAAACGTGTTGACTGCTGCGTAGTTGGTCTGGCCCTTGTTGTCTATCACGTCTGAGATACTTGAGAGCATGATGAAGAAGTCGAGCGATTGCTTTTGAAATTCTTGAGACGTCCGATGAAGGTTTCAGATTCTCTGAACCTTGACGTTGATGGCGATGTGATAGTCATTCAGCGTCATCATTTCGAAGAATTTGTTCTGCATTTTCCGCGTTAGAAGAGCGTTTCATATATTACCAAATATCAGAAAGACTTATTCGAAGCATCATAGCTTCTTGAATAACATCGAAAATTCTGAAACTCGCGAATTTGAACATTCGTCGAACAGACTCAACGTTGTCAACATCTTTCTTAGTCTCGATAACTTTGCATTCATGAAAGGCGCAGCTGTTCACTATCCTGATTGACGCAGCATCGCTGATATCACTGCGACTGCTAACGATAATATGTCGAGCATCATGCTGAGCCATATGAATTGCTAGGGTTTCACAGACACCTTTTAAGTCCTCGACGATGAGGTAGAAAACATTCGACTGTAATCGAAGTTTGCGAATCGTCGATCTGATAGTTACTCGTACGTCTTCTTTTTCTGCGCTGAATATGACGATCTTGTCGAGATGTTTTTCGCTTCTGATATAAGTCAGAGCAGAAATAATATTCTTGAATTCAAAAGTAGTGATCGAGTGAATTGACTTGAGATGATCGATCTCAATCAAGGAAAAGAGCTCGTCAAAGAGTTTTTCAATTATCAAGTCTGTCATGTTCTGAGTATACGAGAGATTCAATGCTCGAAAAGAGCAATTTCGATCAAAAGGCTTCATGCTCAAGATGTTTCGATCGACAATGTTTCTCTTACCGATCTCAATCATGATATCGTCGTCAGCGACAATCCTTCAAGATGCATTCAGAAGCTTCTCAACCAAGAAATTGATGACGCAGTCAACATCGCGACCATTCGTCTCTCGCATAATTTCGTTCGCAAATTTCGTGTTACGGGAAGAGAACATTTGACTTCGTGAGATATCATGAATGCTCTCAAGAAATTGACGCTTTCCTTCTGTTTCAATCGTGACGTAGATCTCAGTCTTCTTGTATTGAGTCAACTGAATGCAGACGATACTCACTTCATCTGTTGCTGAGTGAATGAGAATGAACTGATCCTCTTTCAAGTTTGCTAAGTGATGTATGAAGTAGATGAAGCACAAGTACATCGAAGGAATGATTGCCGCTTTCTCAAAGCTCATCGAGGCTGAGATAAGTTGGCAACGCTCGACAGAAACTCGAACACGATTCGCATAACTGTCTTCTTTCAGCATGCAGACACGATCATCAACCTCAAATTTCGTCACTTTCGAGTCAAGTCGTTTAACAACGTTCCCACATTCGAGATCGATGTTGTGTTCATCGTCTGACACAATTTTCATGATGATAGCGACATCTTTGAAATTGACACTCGCAGTCATCATCTCAATCTCGACATTTTCTGCATCAAGTTGACTCTTCTCAAGCTCTGTCTCGCACCACATCAGACTCTGCAGCGTGTTTAATCGCTCAGCTCTGAGTCGCACTTGCATCTCGATATCGTGAAGATCTTTGATGATAGGCTCAAGACTCTTCGCTTCGACGTTCTTAAAGTTATTCACAGCAGCGTCTGACATGATTCGCGAGATGTACAGCAAACCATTGCGCTTCATGTACTCGATCTCTGCGGAGTCCTCGCGTCTGATTGATGCGAGCACTTTCTCGATCGCTCAGAATGTTGCTGAGCTTGTGCTGAACTGAACGTTCAATGTGATCAGCTTCGCCGAGCTATTCTCTTGACGTGTCACTCGAAAGAGATCATTGATCATTGCATTGTCTGAGTTTGTGACAGAGTCTTGCGTTCCTTTGATGACTCAGAGAAGAAAATTTTCGAAGCTGACAAGTCTCTTGATGATCTCTCACTGTTTCTCATCGATCTGTGTAAGAATCGGATTCCACAGCTCGTCGAGAATCAACACTACTGCTTCGTCTGTTGATTTCGAAGAAGAATATGTTTGATGTCTAATCGTTCAACCTGAAATCTTCAATAAAGATTGAAGAATTGACGAAAGAACTTGTGACGTGATCTTAGCTAGACGAATGACGAGAAGATTTCTCTTCAAACCAGTTCTCGGATACGTTTCAGTGCTGCTTCACAGATACGCTAGACTGCTGTTGCTCGTAGTAGCAATCTCGAGGCTTGAGCTCGAACCATTAGCGTAGTCGTATTCGAAAGACTTTTTGGCTGCATTCTGATTTCAGGCGGCGAAACTAATAGAACTTGTCGGTCTGTTGACCTGAGAGCCTGAAGACTCAGACGATGTTCCGAGCGTTTCGGGCGAAGACGTTGAATTGACATATTCGAACTCGTCTGAAGATTCGCTCTCTACACTCTTTGTCGCTGCCTCATTCTTGTGTCGAATGAAAAGCGTAAATGCGTCAGCAGAAAGAAGCGACTTCAGATTCTTGATCAATTCTTTTATACTGATGACAGTGATACTTTCTGATGCATTGATGATGACGAGATCGTAGGCGATCTCGATAGACAGATCAAGAACTTTCTTTTTCGAGCTGAATGTGAGGAACGAAGTCTTCTTCTTGCCTTCGTACTGTGTCTGCACATTGATCAAAGCTTTGACATTAGACGAGACGAAATCATATTTGAAATATGTCGCTCTGGTCGACAAGTCGCTAGCATCGAATCACATGCACGAAGTATTTGTATCGTCGAGATTAATCTTCAGAATCTTGAGCGCAGGCTTCTTATGTGCAATCAGATCGAGTACGATGTCGAGCTTATTTGATGTCTTATTCGACGTAAGAAACATTATTTGATTCTGAGTAAAGAATGTAATATCGAGTTTTCAGGAGACGAAGTGAAAAGTGTGCGAATCAGACTTCGGAATCACGTTCAGTTTGATGTAGTTGAGGTCGATTATTCGCATCATCAGTTGATTGCTTTCAGAATCGTAGATGAACGTGTTAGCGACTCAGCTCTTTTCTGCGTTCAGTCGATCACGATCTGAGTATAGTGATGATGCAACTGATCGATTCTCATTTAGACGAGAGAGAAGTTTGTTAATGACGAGATCGTCGAGAAGCGAGAGAATCATCACACTTTTAACTTTAGTGCGATCGCACATGACGTTAGAAATGCTGACCGTCTGAAGGCAGTCGTCGAGGGCTGCAGAATGAATTGAGTAGTACGACTGAGAAGAATGTTTGCTCTCGAGCGACGACAGCGACATCAAAGAACGACTGAAGCGCTGATCGCTGACAGCTTCAAACTCGATCAGTCTCTGAAACGTGGAACCGAAGTCATTTTCCCACTCGCGCTGACACTTATACCACAATTTGGGAGCTTGTGACAATTTCAGTGATGCGACTTTCTCGTCTTTCAGGCGCTCATCGATAGGATTCTGAATACGAGTCAGATCATGACAATGCTCTGAAACGACGTCTTCTTCTGACGTTGAGATGCGAAATTCATGTCAGTCTTTGCTGTCAGGTACTTTCATCAGCATGAATGTGATCTGAAGATTCTTGTTCTTCTCAAGCATCAAAGCTTTGCTGAAGCGCACATTTTGAAAGCGATAACATAAATCGTTGGGAGCAAGATCAGTAGCGTCTTCGAGCTGAAGAAGAGCACGATGCTTCTGATATAGGACTTTCATCGTCATAGTGATGAAGCTCATGTCAGGCATGATCGTATCTTCATCTATATAAGGTCTTGAATTAGCATTTCGCAATCTTAGAAGTGTTCACAACGTCTGATACAATCGAGCATAGAAAAACGAACTCTTGAAGCAAAAACTCACTCATACGATGATTCATCAGAAAGAGTACGTTAGCGACATTTAGGTGCGAGCGTCATGTTGATGTATGTCACGAGCTTTCAAGAACCTTGCTGTCTAGCAAGTCGTGAGCGACGTACTTTCTGAATCGTCAGTCTTTGCTTGCAGCATTTTCGTGTCAATATTTGACGAAGTGATTTCATTTGTAGTTAGAAAGATCGATAATGATTCGTTCTTTGTCATCGTACTGATTGACAACTGACATGTCGATGAGGACATCTGCTGCAAACAGACGATCAGCAACATCAAAGAGCGATTTGTCAGCATCTGCACCTCGAAATCAAGAAGCACAGTAAGAGACATCTTCTTCAATTGCAGCGAGCAGAGACTTTAAGATCTGAGAGACTGATTCTGTCAAAGCTCTCGACGAATCGATTTCAATGAGAAATTTAGAGGCTTTATCGTTCTCGAGCAGCGCCTTGAGCTCTTCGTCAAAACGAACGACGAAGATCATGTTCATCTTTCAATAAGACGCGTCAGCTGAGATTGTTTTCTTAGATTTCGTGATCGACGAGAACCAAGTGACATCATCAGTCGAGATGACTGCAGACTCGCTGTCAAGTGAGTGAAAGTTATCGTTCGAAGTAAAGAGCTTCTCGTACTTCTGATCAATGACACTCATAAATTCGAAGTGATAAGCTAAGTCAACTTGTAAACGTCTGACAAAATGATCGACAGCTACGAGTTTCTTTTTTAAGATCTCGAGTGTTGCATGCTTTCCGGAAATCGTCACATTGCTCGAACTGTTGAAGCACGCGATGCATGCTCGTTTCACGTGCTTTTCAAGAAACTTAGAAGTAGCCTCAGCATCAAGACTCACTGCTAGCATGTCGACATCTTCGTCAACATCTTTGTTGCGATTCAAGGCGGCTCGATCACGATAGAAGACTGCGATAATAGCATCGACACGATCAAGAAGTTCAGCAGAGTATGCAGCAGCAATCTCTTCTGACGAATGATCAACAACACTGCGAGACTTAATATTTCACGTCTCTAGCACGACGATAATACACAGCTGAAGAGCTGTAATCAGAGATTGCGAGAACTCAGACTGACGAAGATGCTCAGAGAAGCGACTTTCAATAAGCTCACTGACTAGAAATCAGCTTGAAGAGTCGACTAGCCTCTGTAAGATCTCATCGAGCCTATTTAGATCAATCTGTGATCAGTATTTGCTGTTTTCAGAGTCTTGATAGAAGAGAGTTTGATTTGATTTAGAATCATCTAATATACTAGAGATTTGTGATGCAAAAAAGACACAATTCAAGATGCACTTACTCTTCGAGTATTTTTCGAGTTCATGAAAAGAACTGCAAAAGATTCTTTCTCATTTGAGATCATTGTGCCTCTTGATCGATGAAGACGAAATCGAAACTGAGTGTCTGCGAGCTTCTTTTGACCAAAATTCACGCTTCTGACCTCTCATCGAGCTCTGTAGTTCGAGTGCTGATGAATGCTCGATGTCAGAGTTGTGTTCTATGCTCAGAGAGTGTGTATGCAAGGTCAGAGAGACTGATCTTGACGCGAGAATTGATTAGATGATCATTGAGCGCCTTGATATTGACGCGCAGAGAGGTCGCATCGTTCGCAGACAAAATCAGAATGAACGGTCTCGTAGCGTTCTTCTCGTTCAAATTAAACTCATCTTCGACAGATGCATATGAGAACACGTGACATACTCGATCAGAAATGAGTGTCGCTTCTATGATGACGTGAACGTTTGAATCATCAACATCAAAAGAGTTGATACTGACTCTTCGCGAAGAGTTCTTGAGTCATGAGATCGCGTTTCTGAAGGCTTTGACTTTGTTTTCAACGAAGTCAATCTTTGAGTTGAGATTGATGAATGTTGAGTTGCCTGGAATAATGTCATTTTCGATGAATAACACGATCTTCAGAAGTGCGAAATTATCAGCTGCTGACTCTGAATGATCTATATTGCTCTTGATCGAGTCAATGATCAGTGACTTGTTGGTCGAACGCGTTGCTGCGAAGACAGAACTCATCTTCTGAACTTTAATCGAATCGCCTGCTTGAGTCTTCGTTTCGTGACACTCGAGATAGATCATAAGGTTGAGATCGATAATGTCTGCGCGAGCATACGCAGCTCGGATAGCGAGAGCTTGGGACGTGACGCTTGAGCTAGCGATGCCAGCCGTGCGTTCGTTGCTGTTGGAGGCAGTATCGAGCACAACAGCTCGGATCGAATCATGATCTCGTATGACATCGTTCAGTCGCTTCACAATGAAGACATTAACAGCCTTCGCCTTGACATATTCATCAGCTGCTACATCAAATGTGTGACATAGCGTCGATGTCTAAATAGAGAAATCTTAGAATCAGCGTTGCTCTTTCGAAAAAAGTATAGAAGCTGAAAGATCAGTTGAAACTATGAACACTTCTTTCTTCTGACATAGTCTAGAAACAGAAAGACATTTGATGAGAATTTGAGACTCATCGAATGTGCGCTACTCAGACTGCTCTGATCGATGACATGCTCTGAACTCATATATAGATTGCTCGCGACGATGATAGCAGCATCGACGTCTCGCGACTGCAGATAGCGACTGGCGAAATCAAGGATCTGCAGACTGCCTGAGCATGTCGTATCGAGCGTGACGCTAGATCTCTTGATGTTGAGAAAGTGACTGAGACGATTGACAAGAATGATTCATTCAATTTCGATTGCGTTGTTGCTAGAATGATCGTGCGGATCTCGAGCCTGCATATCAGCGTAGTCGGACGAATACGATTCGACAAAACAGCTCACTGATCGATTGTTCAGTTTTTTCAGCGAGATGCCTGCATTTTCGAGATCTTCAAAAACGACTTCGAGCATCTGACGCTGATTCGAATTCATCGCGGCAGTCTCATCTTCATCAATCTCAAAGAATTCAGCGTCAAAATCGATCAGATCAACATTCTCAAGAAACATCTCGTCTGACTGACACATCGTCTTTGACTTATGAAACTCATCATAGTGATCTTCAAAATTGAACCTTGTCTTTGACATCGCACTTGATGCGACGTCTTCTTGTTCTAAAAAGTCTCAGAGCTTTTGTGATGAACTGTTATCTTCGAAAAGTCGGCAGGCAAAGCTCATAATGACTATGAGTTCTTGCTGAGATTGATTCAACTTGACCATGATCGTGAGTATGAAAAGAAATAAGAGATACTTACGATAGTGTGAACGATTCTGCCGAGACGTTCGAATGTCAATTAAGTGTGAAAGAGCAATCAATTTCAAAGAGTATAGAGATGAAAATTGTTTTGAGTTCTAGCGTACGTCTTGATCGTTTATCGACTTTCGTCTTCAATGATTTCAACAGTTCTTTTAGTATTCGAAGCATCGTCAACTCTTATCATACGTTGCACGTTTGAAATCACGTCTGTCGTCATGCTTGCTTCTTTGACCAGCGTTTGCTGTTGTGTGGTATAATTTTCAGATGACGTAGATCTAATCACAATCTCTCTTGCAGAATCTTATCGCTATTGCGCTGATTCTCGATTGCGAAGTTTTGATTGAAGAGAATGATAAGGTGACTCGCAATTTTGCAGCACAGCAGAGACAATTTTCCTTCTTTCGTCATCATTGTCTTTCAACAATGCTGATCATCGTCGCAGAACTTCTGCAACATTACTCTTGCATCATTACTTCTGCATCATTACATCTTCATCGTTACGATCTCTTCATTTCTTCTGCATCATTTCTTCTGCACTGTTACTACTGCATCATTACTTCTGCATCATTACTTCTGCATCATTACTTCTGCATCATGACTTCTGCACAATTTCTTCACAGACGTTTCATCTTACGTTGATTGCTTTCTAACGAGCTGTCGCAAATGATTGACGTCAGCGAGTCTCGATATGTTCAGCCTGCGTTAGAGAACAGAAGTTTGAGTACTAAGACTATGCAATGAAAATTTGATTGCTGTCAAGTAATTTATGTGGTACATGATCTCATGTGCGATCTGATTTCAGAGCTATGAATAGCTGTTGAATCTGATCTTTTTCATTCAGTCAAAGAACTAAGACTAAATGCTATCATAATTGCAAATGCTGAAAAGAATCTCAGTCATCTGTGCTCTCTTCGAATTTTGAAATCTCGGCTGTCGTGCTAGAGTTCCTTTAAGCCCACGCATCATGGTCTCTCACTCGCGTCATCAGACTGTTAAAGTCAGGATCATTGACGACATTGTTCTTGAAACATGAATCTACTCAGTGAATGAATCAGCACCTGCACCCGTTATCATCATGACACATGATGTAAATTCATACAATTCTGTCTCAATATATTAGCTCACAGACTTTTAGTTCAACTGCGTTAAAGAAATGAGCGTTTCGAAGATCGTCGAAGGCTTTCAGTCAGCGAGCTACAACGTACTTCTCTATGACTCAAGAAGCGTCGAAGATAGTGATGAATTGTCGAAGAATCAAATCAATTCACAGCAGATAGTTGAAGATGTATCAGATTAGTTCATAATGTGATCATCTGAAGGTAAACTTCTATCTTATCATTTCAACAACAGACATTGTGTTCTACGCGACGAGACTGTCGAGCGTGAATTCTCATCGTATCATGCTCTGAGGAATGTCATTTGACGCGACTGTTAGTGCGTGCGCAGCAGCGATCGATAGGCGTGTCGCTGCTGTTCTGATGGTCTGTCTCATCTTCAGCTTCATCAGATCAGACAAGCGAGCAAAGGTCTTCGCACAGCTCATGAGAGATCGCGAATCTCAGCTGAGAGATAATGAATCATTCGTGCTACAGTCATTCAATAGCAAGGACGAGAACTCAGTCGATTTCGCTGATTTCAAAGAATCAGGCGGGAAGGAAGTCTATCTTCTCATGATGATCGCTGCTGAACGTGATCATCTCAACTTTCGCGATCGCATCGCGTTGCAGTCATATCATAAAATGACTCTGTTTCGACTCAAAGAGATGATCGAGCAGATGCTGAAGGAAATACTCATCATGATGATGATTTCGGAGCTTGATGAAATTTCGCTCTCAGCAGAACAGAAGAAGGTTTTTGAGAAATTAAAGACTTCGAAAAAGCTTCATTGAGCAGAGGGAAAAGAGCATTTGTCAATTCTCTCTGAAGAGAAATCTGATAAGTTCTTAGAAGCTGAGATAGAGTTTTTCAAGACAGCACTTAAGAATGAAATCAAATAAAGAGTCAAGATTTTGGTTCAACACATCTGTCTGATGAGATGTAGCTCTCGCCTCGTTTTCGTCCCAAGATATCGCCTTGCAATCTGCATGCATATAACATATCTTACGCACGTAGAGACATTGATGATGTCGCTCAATGCCTTCTGACAATCAGCTAGAAGATAGAGAATCCGCACGAAGAGTTTTTTTCATTCACGAGTCATCATTTTCGAGCTCTCTGTTTAGTCGATCTTCTTCTCTTCTGATATCAAATACTCTGTCTGAATCACAACTTGATATATCGAATCTATTCTGACGCGTCTATTCTATTCTGATCTAAGATATCTTTTTTCTCAAGAAGTTGAAAAACTCTATAATTTGAATTCGCGCCGGACTGCAACAGAATATACACGCTCATCTCAAACTCTATATCAACAGCAACATGTAAAGGCGTCTTTCTCATTTCATCAGAGCAATCTATCGAAGTTCTTTCTCTCAAGCAGTGATCTAACAGAATTCTCAACAGGTTTCCGCGACGATGTCGAGCAGCTAGATGAAGAGCTGATGAACATTGCTGGCCGTCATCATTGCAAATGCGAGTCCCAAGAGAGAGTAGAAAGCGTATCACAGTCTCATGATTCTCAATGACGACATGAATAAGTGATGTCAGATCGTTGCTGTTCTTATCTTCGCAATCTACATTGTGTTGTAGCAACATGCGTACGATTTGATCATGATCTTTTCGCGCTGCGACGTGAAGCGGACTCAGCCAGTCGCTCGCTTTTCCCCTCAAGAAAATCAATGAGTTGTCGCTTTGAGAATCAGAATACAGATCATATGAATTTTGGCTGATATTTATGATATGTCTCGATTGAGCGAAGGGTAAATCACAAGAAGAGTCGACGAAGAAGCTGCTGATTACTCGTTCAATGATCGTATTGTTCGCTAATGATGTCTGCGAAATCGAAGCGATCGACGACTGATGCGATGAAGAGCTAATATTCTCTTGATTGAGATCATACGAGAGAAGACTCTCGCGGTTAGAAGAATCTAGATCACTAAAGTACTGAGAAGAAGAATGATTGTGCGAGCTGCACAATGATGTAGGCGAATAGCAGACGCTGCCGAGCGATATTTCTTGAGACTGAACGTCTTGAGTCAAGAAGTGATAGACATCTTTCTGAACTTCAACTCAATGTGCGATCTCAGGCTGCTTTCGCTTCTCTAAAGATCACAACGACACATGATCAGTCACAGACTTGATTCAATAGACTGAAAGAAATTGTCTTACTGTCTTGAAACCTGCGCTGCGTCTCTCGATTTTGAATAAGTTTAGAATCAGTCATCATCTATCAGATCATATTCAAACATCAGGCGGAATGAGAATTGAGTGCAGAACAACAGTCAAATGTTTAGATTTTACATCATATATCAGACATCGTGAGCTGCTTGATAGCTCACATCTACATATCTATCAAAATTGAATCAACGGATCAAGTCGAGCTTGATCAGAAATTCAAGCGCGAAAGAATTTCGCGCGATCTTTACTCGTATGCACGAGGTTTTCGCGCACACTGAGTTTTCGCGCACGCTAACTATGACTAATTATCTTAGTGTACTTTTTAGCACGCTAAGCTCGATACTACCTGTAACTAATCTTTGTAGATTAGAGTGCGCGAAAATTTCGTGCATACGATTCAGCCGTCGTAAGAAATTTGTGTGAATCTCTGCTCGAGTTCAAACTTAATATATGCGATTGACAGTGAAATGAGAAGATTCTACTCTGTCGAGAGATGTCTTTTATTGCACAGAGACATCGTTGTCTTGAGTCAGCATCTTTCACATCTTCTGAAACCTCTGCTTTCTGTGAGATTGCTATGTGAACTGCTTGAGACATCGTGAGACGAAAGCATGACAGTAGCATTTATGCATGTTGATTGCTGATTGCGTGTATTGAAGCTGACAATTCACGAAGTCTTTCTACTGAGTCTTTCAACTGTGCTTGTCAGAGGTTCTGATTGATCAAAACGCACGTTATCGTAGCTGATCGTCTCTTAGAACGTTCTGTCGCTGATGTGATTCATCGTAGAAGCTTCAATTCTGTGTCAGAGATCGAATTCTGATACAACGAACATCAAACATCAATCTGTTGATCATCAGGAAAAAGATCTCGCAATAATCGACTCAAAGCTATTTCGTGCTTCGAGCTATCTCATCATGTGACTCGATCATTCTAATTCTGCGATCGGCTAGAGCCTGCTTATTGGCTTCAGGTCAGCGCGATCATGTGCGTTCTAGTTGTGACATACGCACTAAGAAGCGTTTAAAAGAGACTTAGTGCCTTCTTCAGCAATAAGCTCGTCAAATTAACTTTGACAGCTTTGAGTATCGTTGACTTCCTTCTACTCGACTTATTGCTGAATTTCTGGTGTCATGAAGGCGATATGATATTCGCATCTTCAAGAATCTCACACGCAGAATAATGTGTGAAAGCGCTGTTAGATAGCGAAGGAAAAACATGCGTTCTAAAGTCAGATCTACATGCTAAAACACGCTTCTGCATGAGGTATCAGAATAGATGGAAAAAGATTGTTTCTTACTCGACGATGAATCGACTACTTAGATACAGTAACAGCTTTATATGAAGAGAAGCGACTCTAAAACACACGACACAGTCTTTCATCATTAGTCATCTTTCAATAAACATCAGCTTCTACAGATGTATGTTGTCACAGAGCAAAGCTAGAATCGTACTTTCTCTTTATTTTCAGCAGCGTGTCGTAATTCTCTTCAAAATAGTTCGTCTTTCAATCAGAGTCGTCGTATGTCGTCTCGTTCATGTACGCTTCATCATTCAATGTCAATGAAGTGAATAGAGTCTGCCACGTATTTATCTTGACTTGTATCGTTTCGAGCTTCTGAAATGAAGCATCTGCAGGAAATACGATGCTCACGTTCAACGTGTACAGCGCGTTTCTTCAAGCTGAAAGAACAGAGTTCGAGCCTGACGCATTTTCGACGCGCTCATGTGACACATTTAAATCAATAGCACTGATCCGATTCGTTGTGAACTCGAAATCGATCACAATCTCGCGAAAGACGTCAATCAAATCTGTCAAGTCGTTCTGCACGATCGAGAGCGAAATCAGTCGTCTTCTCAGAAAGTTGTTCGTTTGATAAACCTTCGACGAAAATGTGTAGTGTTCATAGTGATCATAGAAGTTGAAATGCTCAGTCGTGTTAACGCTGATAAGTGACACGTCGAGCTCCTTGAGCTCTTGAAGGAAAGATTCCCAAGCGATCGTCATATTAGATTCCACAGCATCGAGCAGAGTGACAACATTGAGATCAAATGTATGATTATCAAGGTCTCATGAGGTCGCAAAGTCGAGAATCGAATTGAGAACAAGAAGATGTTTCTGGAATGCTTCTACGGCTGCTCAATATTTGTCTGAGTTCGTATTGAGAAGAGAAAAGAATGCATCGACGATCGAGCCATCAACATGCGCTTTAATCGTCGCCGAGAGAATCACGACGTATGTATCTGCTTCTTCGTCACTGAGCGCTCAGTACAGATTCGAGTTTTGGGTGAGCGAGGCTATTAGATGCCGGCCGTCGACAGTCACGATCTCAAACTCAAGCGTGTTATCGACAGTCATATCATAGCTTGCTGCAAGAGGTTCGTGATTCTCACTTTGAACGTAGTCTTCAATCATTCTCACACTAGAACAATACTCATCGAGAACTCGTACTTCATGATTGACAGTCTTCCGATATATGTCAAAAAATTGAATGTCGACGTCTGCTCTAGCGACAGAGCCGATGTAGTCTGAGCTGCTGTAGTTGAAGAACGACATGTCGTTCAGATTGTGTATTCATAGTGTCAGAGAGTCTCGACCGTTCGATCTTTCGATATAATCATGATCTGTGTTTTTGATTGAGAGTCTGACGTTTCGTTCTTGAGCAAATTTAAGTTCAGCTGTCACAGTTGCTGCGCTGTCAACGTCAATAGTGTAACTTGTCATATTGCTCAAAGTGCAGAGTGAATTGAGACTCGAAAATGAACTGCAAGAGTCGTTAAGTCAATAGGGAATCATCACGTTGACTGAATCTTCGTAGCTAAAAATGCGAGGTCAGATTATGTAACATTAAACGCAGCATTTCTCTTGACTAACTATGTTTGCATGAGCATTCATTCATTCTGAATTTTGGCGCATGCAGCTTTGTCAAGACCGAAAGAATGGCAGAATTGTGCTAGAGAAACACTTTGAATAAGTCTGCCTTCGATGATTTTGTTCAACTGTCTTCAGTTCTTCTCTGTAGATCAGTGAGAGTCTTCTGACAAGTAACGACAATTGAGTGCATGGTTCTGGTTTTTCTCGACAGAGGCTGCAAGGAAAGCGACAAGTAAGTCAGCTGTCACAGCGCAGATGCGATAGTCTAATGTTGCATACATCGTCGAATGCTATGAAATCTGACAGATATTTGAGCTCATGAGGGAGTCAAAGATGATGGCGAATGCGATGATACTTATATCGTATTCCTTGCCAGATTATTGAGCAGTATCTCTCTGAATCAACTGATGATGTGCTGAATTTCTTCAGGCCTTGCTCACGAAATAGCATTGCGACAAAGATGACACGAGAGAATCGAGCAATCAAACGATCATTCATGAGACGAAAATCAACTTGATCATTGCTTGTCGACACTAGCAACGCTTCTTCACTCAGCTCTGACAGACAGACGAAGCTGGAAACAGAGATTTGTGAGCGTCAATGAGAAATATCTCGACGCGATGTAATAGTTGCAATGATGAGCTCAATCTAGGCGACAGATGAGAATCTTGAATGAACGTCACGCATTCATCAGACCGACGGCGCGACGTCGAATCTTTCTCGTGATGACTCGTTTAGCAGTCATTCAATTACGGCACAGCTGAATGCTCTCGATATCAGTGTCTCTTTATACTCAAGAACTCAAGTCTCATCGAATCTTCTGCTTTCTTCAATGTCAAAGCTGACTCTTCATTGACTCAGACTCTCGAGACAGATTTCTCGAATGAGTTGATAGTCGAGCTTCGTGTTCATCATTGCTGCGTTGAATGCGCTGTAGCCTTGTACATGAGGAGATGAATGAATGAGTGAACACGTGAACGGGAATTATCAGTCTTGCGTCCGATAGGTTCTCTTAGAAGTGCATGCAAAAAGCACATGTTATCGCATGTAGAAGGCGACAAATATTTCTCGAGGTTCAAGTGAAATGATGTCAAGAGACATGCTTATCTGCAACGTGACAGAATCAAAGTGTGACGGACAACATAAGTCTTGCATGACGTCTGATGAATTCTTTGACATTGTCATCATTCTGAATGAATCGGTCAAGAAATCTCACTTCTCAGGCTGATGATGCAGAAACGTTAGCGTAATCAACTATCGTTGACCGCCTGAACAGACGATCAATGATCATAATCTGTTCACGCTCTTTAGAAATACTGACTCATATATTCAAAGTCATAGAAAAGATGTTCTATGAGATCTACTCGCATTCAACGTTGCAAACTCCTTTTCTTCTGAGCGTCGTTGTCGAAGACATTTTTCAAAATCGATGTCTGCCGTAGACGTGTCATTAGATAGCTGACTGAAAAGCTCAGCAACAACGCATCAATATGAGTTTCAAGACTGAAGACGTCAATGAATCTATTCTCTGATTATAGAAATCTTCATTTGAAGCATTTGTCTCGCACTATATCGAGGTATGTGATGCAGTCGAATCTCATTTATCTTTTCATAAAATTGACTTGAAGAATTCAGTGACATTGCATTCACTTTCGAGGATTTCAGGCTCAAAGTTGACTGACGAGAAGACTCAATTCATGATCGACACGGAATCAAATCTTGTGAAGACATTGCAACTAATGCTGTCTAGCAATGACATATTGATACGAGATATATTACGAAATCTTTCTAGATGACAAGTATTTTCGACGAATGAACGAAATGCATAAAGAATATGGCATGTGTAACTGTCATTGATTGCCGAAGTTTGAAGTAGCTGACATAGACATCTCAAGGTTCGATCGTGCGCATCAATTCAAATGAAGTTCACTTCAACGACTCAGACTTCATCAATACGCTGTATTCGACTGCAGAAAGAAAGACAGACAAGCTCTTGTTCATCGAACAGAGATCAGAAAGTAGGCATCGAACGTGTCAAAAATCTTGTTCAGAGCTAATGATCTACTCTCGTCAGTTTCAAATTCGATCATTGTCACGATAGATCACGACGTACATCGTATGCGTCGAAACAGCATCAACGAATTCTTCTTCAATGTCAGCATTCGTAGAGTCGAGCCTATTATCAAGAAGCGTTTGAAAAAGATGCTCTCGCGATGAAGCGAAGCGAGCTCAGAGAATGACAAGATTCTGTACCTGCACACAGTTTTTAAAGCGTACGCAAGCGACATAATCATCACATACGCTTTTGATGACTGTTTTCACTTTCTCGACGAGAACGATTGAGGCATGACGTATTTCGATTCGACTGAAAAGTATTTCGACCTCACTCACGTTTTCGATCACTTTTCGATAGTCATGAAGCTGATCAATAATGCGTCAACGTGAGCTCTTCGATTAATCATTGATGTGAGTTTCTAAGATTATTAACAAAAATAGTACTCTAATATAAACAACATTAGGCTGCTTGACTATCTGATGCTCATGTATTCTTTACGATAAACACAGACTAGAAGAAATGACAATCTCGATGCTTCGTTTTGTAATGACAGTGTACGTCTTTCTTTCTTACACCTCATAAATCACATTCTACTGACTTCTTCTGCCGTTAGTGTATCAGCTGTTGCGCTCTCTCATTCTGCTCTCTTCAAGGTATCCGTCAAATGATCAGTCGAAGCAAAATGCGTCGTCAATATGGCATCAAGAGCAATGACTGTAATGACTGCCTTATCTTCTGCTTCTGTGATTGCTGCGCGCTGATGCAGAAGAATAAGAAGGTGAAAGCGCAAGAGATGAGAGGCACGATGCTTCAAAGCGACAGTCATCGATGATGATGTATACGCAGTCGCAGCAGCGATAGAGATCAAGATCTTGAAACTACGCGGAAGAAGAAGAAAATCAGCGAGCTGCGAAGCAGCAGCGCTGAAACGTCCGAAGGAAGAGTTCTTTTCATTCCAAAGCGCTTTAGTAAGCAATTTTCAAGAAGCAAGTTTCATTGATAGATCATTATCATGATGCGTTTATGCTCGCGTTGACAGAAGTGAGCAGTCGACAAGCTACTGTTGAATTCAGCAAGAATCAAATGCTAGATAGGCTTCAATCATTAGTTTCTACTCTTTCTCTAACATATCAGTCGCTCTTAGAATCACATCAGACTGCAAATCAGAAACCTCACGATCTCGCGACTATCATCAGTCAGCAAAAGACAATATTTGATGATATTGAACATCAATCTTAGGTCAGAAACTGCGATAACATTTGTTGTATCATCAAATAAATCAAATCGACGAATATCTAAGTCAAGATCGATGTGAGTAGCTTCTCTCAAGATAGCTAAACGCCGGAATAGAACTGTGTCTCTCTGCAATTTCTAATGAAGTCTTGAGAACTTGAAGAAGTGTTACTGCTATAGGTCGAACACTTTCCGAGCGCGAGCAGCTAGTTGACGACGTTAACATAGATCGTGTTCATAACGTAAAGTGATGATGAGCTTAGAAGAATACTCTGATTGATAACAAGATCTTGACGAGCTGAGCATATTCTTTTTCTTTTTCAGAGTAGCTGACGGATTGATCGAGCATTGCAGCTTACTTCATTCACAGCGCGAATAGACAAAGAGAATGATCAAAAGACATGAATCAAACTATACGAAGTTCTTGAGCGAATGAGATCATTATCGCAATCAATCACTTCTTCTCAATTTCGCTTCGCATTCATATCGTCATACAAGCAGACGCCTTGATTCTTCAACACGAGCAGTTTCGCAGACACATTCGAGCAACAAACCACGTAAATTCTCGATGACTATTGCCTCAAATATGATTGAGGCAATGATGATGCAAAACGTCAGACTTATCGACTCAAAAGTTCAGAATGCAGCTTGAATCACAGCTTGCTTTTCGACATTTACTGAGCTTATGACTCTCATTCGAGATAGCAGAGAGAAATTCAAGAGTTCACGAATATGTATGCGACGTCATTCTGAACATCGATAAATTGAGGTTCGAAGAGATCGTATGACTTTGCTTGAACGTTGCGCACGTTTGAGAAATTTGACGAGGGCGTTTTCGACGTACTCTGATTCTTGCTTGATTCTTCGACTTTGATAGTATCGACGAATAAGATGCTGTAATCAGTGAAGATACTATGATCAGTGAAGATGATATGATCGATGAAAATGATGTGATCGATGAAGATGTTGTTATCGACGAAGATGCTGTTGTAACTGCAAACGAGAACGATACAGCTAGATCAAATCTATTTTCAAATTAATTAGAGATGAGCAAGTCAAGCACTGTCTTGAAGAATCAGGAAATTTTCATCACGTGATGAAAGTTCTTTGCTCTGAGGGAAAGAACTTTCTTACCTTCGTAGTGCAATCAGACGATGGGAAATTCTGTTCTTTCGCACACAGTATCTGCAATATGACTCACTCTTTCTTTTCACAGCTGTAGAGAGAAATCAGGAACGGCGTGTAGAATGCTCAGATCTCAAGTGCATTTATGATACGTCGTCGTCTGTGTGAGTGCAACGGTTTTCAAACGCTGTAGATCATACAACGATCGTAGTTCAGCGACTGAATATTTCTCAGACACAGATTGAATTGTTAATCGCAGATGCAGAATGAGAAGAGATGAGTATTGATCTTCTCAATCTTTTCACATTCTAAAACTAGTTGACAGTGTTCATCGTCGCAGTGATTCAGCAATGATCTCATCTTGCTCTGAGCAACGTCAACGATTCGATCATCTTCAACATCCTCGAAGTCTTCTAACTCAATCTCTTGTTTCATGACGACGCTATACATATATACGGCGTTGCTGTCAATCCTGACGATCGTATTTGTGATCTTCGCACTGCTGAGTAAGTACACAAGAGGAAACGAAAGTTTCTATGCCTCGAAGCTCACTCTAGCTACTCTGTGTCAGCATTGTTTCTCTGTCGAATCTCATGAATCAAAAGTGATTGAATTTAATGAGCGTCGCCACCGATGGCTGTGAGATAATGCCTTCGTCACGTCAGCGATCTCATCGCCTTCATGACGATCCAACTTGTCGCCTTTTCCCCCAGGCGCTATCATGTCATGCTCTTCCCCAATGACAACACGCCCTTCAACAGATCTGCTGCGGCAATATGCACGCTTCCTCAATTGAGCACTCGTCATTGAAGAAAGAATGATTAGATTCGTTAACTCAGTAGTGATGAATGTGAACTGATATTCGAGTTTAGAGTCGAAGAGAATCGATGAGATGAATGTATTTTATGATAACGAAGAAGATCAGAGACGAGAGAAAGATTATGAAGCAGGAATTTGACAGAAAGAAACAGAAGAAAAGAGAGAGGGTGAAGAAAGGCAAGAGCGAGAGCAAGAGCGAGATACGATTTTAGGGAACGAAATGAGCTTGAAGATGAAGAAATGAGGAAGTGTTGTTTCTATGACATAGGCGAGAGCTTCTATAAGTGCCATGTACGATTCTCTTCATGCTTCTCATTCTCTTAAGTGCTCATGTTCGTTAGCTGCGATCATTTTGGCTGATCGTAATAGTTCTTAAGTATTTGAGATGTCTTGCTTCGTGCGATTTTCCCTTGCAACGATTCTTGCACTGCCCGAAAACCACGGGCTGTGTTTCATTCTTCGAACATAGAAAAAGTATCAAGATGAGTCGAAAAACCTCATGTTGAAGTCATCGAGTTTCTGCATCATCAATCGATCGACTCTGCTTCGTATGAGTGTAAATCTGGCAGCTGATCTGCATAATAAAACAGTCGTGATCGCTGCTCTTCGACTATTTTTCGACTCACATTTTATGACGAACGTAAGTGGCAAGCGACTTAAATTGATAGATTCGATGTAGAAGAATAGTGTTAGGGGCCAGCATAGAGCGAGTCATATGGGTGTAATGTAACGAGTATATAAATGCTAAGGAAGGAAAGTATCTAGAAGGGAAGAGCCGGCTATCTATATGACTCAGGAGAACATAAGCTAACCCTGAATAGGGTTGGCCTCGGAACAACCCTATAGCCTAGCGGCGAGCGGCCGGCGATAGTCATCAACATAGCCACCAACATAGCTACCAACATAGGTGCGTAGCTAGGATCGTAACATAGACTTTCATGTTAAGTCTTATCGCTGCAGAGAGTCTTCTTGTGTTACAATGTCTTTCTCGTCTGCGACGTGCATGTTACGACACGAGAGAAAGACTCACGATAAACATGATCACGAGAAAAAGTCACATTTGTGTGCTTTTGTGAGATGCGATCGTTCTGTATCTGAAAACGATTTCTCGCGACATTGAAATCGAAGTGATCACATGAAGAGAGTACATGACTACGACGAAGCAGCATCTTTCAATGAGAGTGAACTATTCACAATTTCGTCGACGAATTCTTTCGATCAAGACACGAGCACTTTGACGTCACGCAGGCGTAAGACATCAAGCACTTCTCGAGCTAAGTCGCGAAAGCAGACAAAGTCTTTCACTAGCAAACTTATCAACGCAAGTAAAGATCTTGCGACTTCTATCTTCTATGAGAAGCAACGACTATTTATGAAGCAACAGTGACTAAAACAGAAAGTGTTACGATTCTAGCTACGCACCTTCGTTGATAGCTATGTTGATGACTATGTTGATGACTATGTTGATGGCTATCCTGAGAGCTATCGCCGATCGCTCGCCGCTAGAGCATAGACTTGTTTCGAAGTCAACTCTATTCAGAGTTAGCTTATGTTCTTCTGAGTCATATAGATAGCCGGCTCTTCTCTTCTAGATACTTTTCTTTCTTAGTATTTATATACTCGTTACATTACACTCATATGACTCGCTCTATGCTGGTCTCTAACATTATATAAATGCTTCTTCGTTACAGGCGAAGTGAAATAATCTGCATCGATTTCTTCGAATGCTTCTGCTAGTAGTTCTTCAACTCTCTATCGACTTTGATCTAGCGACTTGCGTTCGTGCAGCAGCACTCACCTTTCTTCCCTCGTGAGCTGATTCAGCGAGGATAAACAAAAGATTCGGACTCGTGCGCTGGTCAGCAAGTATAAACAAACGATTGAAACCATTCGACTAGGTCAAAGATCAGCGGATGAATTGTTCATTCAGATTCGCAAGAGATTCTTCGAATTTGTTGAACAATCAAACGAAGCCAGTCATAGAACTGCGTGAAGTCTCTATCTCGAGAAGCAAATCCTCAGTGAGCCTGCTTCAATGACATCGTCAATGCGATGATCTACTCGCTCTCATCGCTCTACTCACCAGTGAACCTGATCATACGTTCACGTGCAACTAGTGAGCCTGCTACAATGACGAGCCCAAAGTCGATCTCTTCGATGAGCAAGTCGATCAGTGAGTCTGCTTCAATGACACTGTCAATGCGATGATCTATCTTCTCATCGTTCTACTCATCAGTGAACCTGATCATACATTCACGTGCAACTAGTGAGCCTGCTACAATGACATCTTTCGTCAATGCGATGACCTATCTACTCACATCGCTCTATCTATCAGTGAATCGGTCTGTCGACTCGTTTGCATGCAACTAGTGAGCCTGCTTCAATGACACTTCTACCTCGCATAGTGAGTCTGCTACAATAGGCATTTCGATTCTACACAAGACTAAGAAAATACATTCATGCGAACATGAATCGTTGAAGAGAGAAGATAATGTTACGATCCTAGCTACGCATCTTCGTTGATAGCTATGTTGATGACTATGTTGATGACTATGTTGATGGCTATCCTGAGAGCTATCGCCGATCGCTCGTCGCTAGGGCATAGGCTTGTTCCGAAGTCAACTCTATTCAGAGTTAGCTTATGTTCTCCTGAGTCATATAGATAGCCGGTTCTTTCCTTCTAGATACTTTTCTTCCTTAGCATTTATATACTCGTTACATTACACTCATATGACTCGCTCTATGCTGGCCCCTAACAGAAAGTAGTCGTGAAAGATTGTTTAGATCGTCTGAACCCTGATGATATCTTAGAATGGGAAAAAATAAACAATGATTATGCTGTTCTGCAAGTCGTTGACTTAAGTATTCGTCGTCAGCTGAAAAAGCTCAGCCATATCAAATGCGCTTCACATTGAGCAGCATTGACAATATGATGTTGACAGACAGAGAAGAGATGATGAGAGCATGATCAAGAATTCTAGCTTCGATATGTAGCTCATGCTTGATCGCACGTGTGAATGACTTGAGTGAACGACGATATCAAAATCCCTCGATTGTATTCGAGCTTGTGCAAGTACACTGATATCAAAGCATTAACTCATCTCTGAGTAGAAGACTGTTGAAATATGACTGAACTAGAAGATTTGCAGCATATGTAGAATGTGTGTTTTGAGTGAAGTTCTATGAAGGTTCGAAGCTTCGATTAAATACAGTGCGTCATGTGATCTTGATAGATTCGAGTATAACTTTCGTTTCAACAAAGATCTTACTCTTAATAAATAAATGAAGAACAGAATAATGAAAGCGCTGATCTCGCGACTGTGAATTAGCGATTAGTCACTTCTAGCTCTGACATGAAGATGTTGCGTCGTAGTTGTCTGAGCTGTCACTCATTCACTCACTTATCATCTCATCTTGACGTTTACACTATTTCGTTTGCTAGATCGAGAATCGATTCGTAATCTTGTATTGTCGAAGCGTCATTCATGAAGCAGCTTCTTCATGATGTATACTTCGCTGCATATGACATCGATATCATACACTTGCTCAGTCATATCTTGCAGAAAATCTTTCAAGAGATTAAAGCATCTGTGTAGACATATTCGTGAACAGAATGACTCTGCACATGAGTCACTTGCAGGCCTTATTAACGAAACACGCTGTTTGCTTTGTTTCAAGATCTACAAGAGATCACAAGAATTTGTGAAGCTCTGAAAAAGAGAAGATTGATCACGTCGATGTCAGACTAGCAGAAAGATTTAGTCACAATTCTATCATGTATCTTAGAGTTGAGATGTGTTAGTAATAACTCGACGAAGTTACAGATTAGAAGATGAGAAAGACGCGCAAGAAGAGTACTCATCAATTTTCGTAGCAATGAACAAGAAAGGCTTGTTCAAACATGATGCTTCGTTGCTCATCAATAATTAGATCTCTAATCGAACAGAATGATATGCGTGTAGATGCAGACATCTCTTACATTCTCGCGATTATTCTTGATGCAAAGAAGAACGAGTGAGAGCTGAGAGTGACGAGCATACAGAATTGCTTGAGAGAAAACTGATTCTACATCGACGCGTTATATATAACGATCATCAAACTATGTCTTTGCGAGCGAATCTATTCCGTTTACGTTCATGCTGTGCTCGATCTTTTGTCTCATACTCTCACAACAATTTTTGTGCATTTTCTAATTCACTTCTAGACAGTCATGTACTCTTTCAGCGCACTCTATATTGCGTTCTCGACCTGATCTCTCTCTTGTCGAGAATCTTTGTGACTTCTCACTTCTGCTTCTCAATCTCTGCTGAGTCATCTTGATTCTGATGTTGCTCGAGAGCAAAGAGTATGATGACGATAGCGCTGACGAAATCGACGTTCGCTGATATTCTCTCATTGTGATCATTTGCATGAACAATTCGTCTTTCTTGATCCTCGAATGAAGTGATGCTGAGAGAGCAAAGACGATCAAATAATTGTCACGTAATAATTTCAAGCTGAAAAACAATCTTTGCCTTTTGTTCTTGAGATATGTTGAGTTTATGCATCTTCAAGATCTTTCATGTATGCTGTAGAGACGAGTCTTGAACTCTACTCATGAAAATATAGAGAATATCGACATCGTTGTTTCTAGAACAGCTATATGATCGTTAGCTTATTCACAACGAGAATCGATGAAATGACTTGTCTATATGCAAAGATCTCGGGAACAGAAATTGTACTGTTGATCTTGATATACTTAAGAGTCGCGACTTCACTAGTCAGTAGTATGAGATTTGTTTCGTCGAATTTGATTTCACCGTCATTTCGTGAGAATCGAAGCACTCACTTCATCTCGTCAATGAACGAAATTAGAATTGTTCAGTTGAAGCTATCACTTGCTGAGGTCTGAGAAGTGTCACAGAAGCAGCTTTGCTCTTCGCGCAGCTTGCTCATCAAACGACAAAGAGCGAGTTTGTTGAATTCTGCATATTTGAAGATGCTTGCGCGTTCATACATCAATGACACGATGCGTAGCGAAGGCTTTGTGCGCGCCTGAGAGATGAGCGATACTGAGAACAGAAGTCATCAGTAGACTGTTCAAGATAGTAGTTATGCGAGACAGTTGATTTGACTCTGTCAAGGCAGATCTCGACAGATCGAGACGAGTTTATTCGTCATCGAAGTCTCTCCTAGCATCTAGTGTCTAGCTTCTCAAGCACTCACACTCTTTATGATTCTTTGAGACGGAAAGATCGATAGATGCGAGTGCCTTACATTCTTGCTGCTTCTCTCTGCTTTCTTGCTGCTCTTCCGTGCTCTCTCGACGCTCTCTCTTGCTTCCTTGCTGCTTTCCCTTGCTCTCTCGCTGCTCTCTCTAAAGCGGCTCTGCTCTCTTCCGTGAACGAAAAGAACAATCATCAATTCTAAGTTCGAAGTGTATATAATATATATATATATATATATACAGCTGTTGAATAGAGAGAGAAATGCTGACTACATACATCGTTTATGTTTCATTATATATATATATATATTATATAAACCTCAAACTTAGAATTGATGATTATCGCATTTGATAAGAACGCTTTAGAGAAAGCGATGAGAAAGCAGACAGCGATTTTGAAAGTCTCTCTTAGACGTTTAGTACAAGAAGTGATTACAATCAACTCTCTTCTCGTTCTTTATTGCATTATTGTAATTCAATATGCAGCAGACTCAAGCTCTAAAATAGTTAACAAATCTCGAAATACATTCTTGTCTTCGCTTGCTTTTCTGTTCTTCGTTGACGATCAATCAATTTTGCAAATCAATCTCTTCATCTTCTTTCGCGCTGCAGCTGAGTCTTTGATCACGAATAGGCTACGTGCTTGCTTGACGCAGAGACATGATCGTACACGCACCCACAATGTGCTTACGAACAAATGCACGATCATCAGCCTTTGTTCGTCCGAGTCGATCTACCCCGTTTACGTTCATGTTGTGCTCGATCTTTTGCCTTAAACTTCTTCAACAATTTCTGTGCGCTTCTCAATTCACTGCTGAGCAATCATGTATCTTTTCAGTGTACTCTATATTTCGTTTCTGACTCGATCGCTCTCTTCTCAAGAATCTTCGTAATTTCTCACTTCTGCTTCTCTATCTTTATTGAGTCATCAGAACTCTGATGATGCTCGATTTCAAGTGATCTGATGATGATAGCGCTGACGAAATCGTCGATGACTCATCTTCTTTCATTGTGAGAATTTGCGTGAATAGATCGTCTTTCATGACTCGCGAATGAAGTGATGCTAGAAAAGCATAGACGATTAAAAGACTCGACGATTGTATTAGAATTCGAGAAATGATGTGTCTTTGACTCTTTTGTTGAACAAGATGTGTTGAGTTGAGTGTTTGCAGTATCAATCTCAGACATAATGCTTTCTATCTCAGCAGAAGTGTTCTCATCGTCAGTCTTAATGTTCTCGTTCTGCATCACGAACGAGTTATCTGTGAAATGTCAGACATTCTTTCACTTTTGAGTTAGAAATTCACGTTCTGTATCTACTCTGACTGTCATCAATCTCACTCGAATGATTTGAGCTTGCAGTATTCTCATGATCTTGAAGCGCTCGATTGTAGTAAAGTTCGAGTTCAGAAGAAACTTTAAATACAGCTTGTAAAGTCACGTTCTTCGCTTCTCTATGTTTCTTCGATGAAGAAAGATCATGATCATCGATGTCGATTCTGTTCTCATCGATATCATTGATTACGATCGAGTCTTCTAGAATTATCAGACGTGCCTACAACAATCGAGACATTCGCACTGATCTGAACGCTGAGTCTATGTCTCACGCTTGAAATTGTGCTCACTCAGTTTCGAAAAAGTCAATATCTGCTTGCTCAGTGACTTGAAGAGCATTCTGCTCAACATGTTGTTCGAGTTCTTGTTTCACTCATTGCTAGATTTCAAGATTGATTTGATGATCGACTTATCGAATCTGTCATTGCTTTCGATGTCATTGAAAAATTCGAATGAACGTTCTGTAAGATTATTAGACACGTCGAGACTGAAGTGAATACAGTCTTATCATGAATCTTGACTCTGCTATCTTCATTCAAGTCAATTGTGACTGACTTGCGCTTGAAAAAGTTTCAACTCTTCAGTGTGATCGTTGCTGTCATAGACTCGTCATCAGTAGAGAGCATTAGATTCGACATCCTTCATGAAGAACTCTGCTTCATCGATGATTGTGCAACGTCTTCTTGAAGCTGAGATTGATCTGAAGCTAACGAGATCGTTCAGAGCTCGACGAGAGAAAGAAATTCGTCAACGTTGAGAAATTCGTCATGAGACAGAACTTGATCAATCTTCTCTCGTGAAATAGATGTGCTCTTCTCGATTTTGAACGAAAGATTGTGAGAACTTTCGATAGACTTGATGAATGAAAAGCAGAAGTCTTTCTCATTATTGATGTCACTGTCGTCGTCGCCTCGATTGTTTTCAGCTCTTATTGAGTTTTCTACTGTAATTAGATGAATTTCTCATGACGCTGAGTTTCAACAATATCTTCATTCTCGACTCTGATATCTTCAATCATCTGAGTTTGAAACAAAGATTCGATTTTCCGATTCGTAGTGAATGACTTGTCTCATCAATCGCATTTTTCGTCAGTATTACTCAAAATTGATGACTTTAGACTGAAGCATGAGCTGCTTGCTGATGATGATTGATAAAAGTTGATGTGAGACATGTCAACGACAGTCATTGCAGAATATAATTGCGAGGGAATCTTATAAACAAGAGAACAGTGAAAACGACTGCCTGTCCTACAGAAGAGCGCAAGATGAACTATATGTCATGACTCATCAGTCGCTCTCGGCACAGAGATACATTCAATCTCATTGCGAGTCACATCATCTCTGCGCTGTCTCTCTAAAGCTTCGTAAGCCCTCTCTTGGCTACACGCAATCCTCAAGAATTGCTCAGCTCTCACTGATTTCTTTTTTCCCTTCTCTGTTCTCTTGCCGTTCAATTCACGCGCTGTATTTCTCGAAACGACGTGCATTCGAAGATCTCTACTGTAGCAGTCAGCTGAATCGTCGTCGACATTCATGAATCAAACTCCACAAAACGTCTCGTAGAACGCCTCGCAAGACACTTGATAGAGCACAGGTCGCGCGAATTCTCTTCTCTAAAGCTAATCGTCGATGATTCACCAATAATTCATGATTCAGCATCGGCATGACTGAGACAATCTTTTCATGAGTTGAGGGATTTTCGATGCAGATGACAAGAATGAAGAGTGTTCAACGCAATGACACAGAACGACACAGGAAAATATCATCTCTTCAACAGTCAAGTTTCGATCCAGGCGTGCTGCGCAGAGCACATGCATATTCTCTCAATCAAGTCGCTGTCACGTCAGCATCAACTGATGCCTAAATTCAGCCAAGCTGAACTAGACGAGACTGCTCAAATGTCACAAGCCAGACTTCGACAGAAGATGTCATCAGATCGCTGACAACAGCATTACGTCATTCATTCGTCGACGACACAGTAGAAAACACGCTCAGAATGATGTGAGACATTTGTTCAATTGATCTGAGCGCACAGACGATAGCTCTGAGCAGACTTCATCTTGCTCGCGCCCTTGTCGTGACGATGACGATCACTCAACATCTCGTGAACAATAGTTGTCACGCTAATGAAGCGAGAAACAGAAGGCGAGCTATGAGCAGAAAACAGAAGAACGCTGAGAGAGAAAGACAGAAAGGTCGAGAATCACTCTAGAAGACGCAGGTGAGAAACGTGAAGAACAGCGATTCAAGAAGTCAAGGAAAAAGTGCGCGTCTTCAAACGAGAGAGATCGTGAGCAGAAACGCAAGAAACAAGTCTCGAGTCAATAGAATCGATCATCGCAAAGATGAGACTTCTTTCAGATGTGAATTGAGGTTCGAGCGAAGAGAGACAAAGAAGATGAGAAGAAATGTTAGAAGTCGAGAGAGAACGAATGATTATTTATGAACTGGGAAAGCGACGATGAGCTGTATCGGCACGCTTTCCCCAATTAAGGGAACGTCAAACTCGAATGCGCAAACATCAGCAGGTAAATTACGTCAAATATATATAGAGACATTAGATGATTCGAATTATAATATATATCTATTCGTGAAAGTTATTGTCGTTCTGTTTAACGATGACTTGAGCAATTCGATGCTTCTGATTCAATATAAAAGAATTAATATTCTTTTCTATATCAAGCTTGTTTCATTCATTCATTCAAGCATGTTCTAATTCAGCTCTATCTTTTATGAAAGATCTTCAATTAGCTACATGATTCTTGAGCAGATTTCAGACGTGTTCGATAGAATTCAGATCGAAACTGTTGTCTGATCAATTCAGAATCACGATGTTCTGCTTCGCAAATAAAGGTTTTTATCATTGAGAGATATGACAGAAGACTTCATTCTGCATTAATAGAGTAGTGCTCATAGAGCAGTGAGTGATCTGAAATCGATGATAGACAGATAATAGTAAGAATCGCAAGATGCATTTGTTGTATCTATATCAGTCAATCTCTCTTCTTTTGAAACGACAGCACGACGAGAATCTAAACGAGAAAGTTTTCAAGTCTTGTTGCAGACAATTCGTCTTCTTCTCTGCATGAGCTGTCTGTTCTATAGAGCGTCGTAGTAGATTCTCGACAGCAAGAGCTGAGATAGAGACTTCGCGATTCTTTTTATTCTCGAGCTGATAGATGTAACAAGAGCTCTTTCAATTCAGAGCTATAGAATCTCAAAACATGAACGTTGTATATTCAAAAAAGATCTTCTCACAGCAATCTGACTCTCACTCTTCTTCTTTGATTCGTGTAACGTGTATAAGACTTCGCAATTTTCCTAATTTGACTGACGTTTCATTCGTATAAATGACTCTACTTTATCTCTGTCTCGATATTACATCTCAGAACACTTTATCTCTACATTAGTTTAAACGCTTCGTTTTCATGATCATGATAAGATAGAACTTTTGACAAGATGAATAACAATCATATTCGACTTTCTTGAAGATTCTCTCTATTGTAGATCGTGAGACTAATACTTCACATTCACATGCAATCGTGACTCAGAATCTGCGTCGTCATTCATAGCTAAATGTGACTAGTTTGATCATTATATCAATTTGCTTCTGACATAACTGTCATGATTCTAGCCTTGCCAGGCTCAGCCTTCTAGCCTTATCAGGCCTATTCTCGCTCCGTCACCTTGACTAGTCCCTATTGGGCCTAGCGTCGGCTGAGAAACACACATATGTAGTCAGCTTCTTTCTCGTAGCTATCTTTCTTTCTTAGCATTTATCTTCTAGTTAAATGACACTTCTATCTGACTCGCTCTAGACAGGTTTCTAACATTAGATAAATGCTCATCATCTACTATTCTGCTATTGACGAATAGATGATATGAAACAATCTATTCAGTAAGAAAAATTTGCAAGAAATTCTTCGATTCTACATTCATTTTCATCATTCTATTCGCAAGATATTCTTCGAATAAAGCACTCAATTATTACCTGAAATTCACAAGAAATTCTTTGAATTTTCACTCATCAAAAAACATCAATTCAAAACATCAATTTCTCATCTACTCTTATCTCAATAACTTCTATCTTCTCTCATCATGACACGTGACGTCAAGTCAGTTGAGTCTTGAACAACTCGTCTGCTTAGAAGCATTGTCAATAAAAGAGTTTCACTTCTACTCATTGATGCTTCAGTTGAAGCTGAGAAAGCTGTCATTTCATGAAACATAAACATCGAAGAACAACTGTTTCATTGAGTCAGCAATCAATTCGACGAAGTCATCAATATGCTGAATGAGCTTCGAAGTCAGCGAGACTTGACTCTACAACTCAATGAACACTGACTTCTCGTACAAGACGATCACAAAAAGAGAGCGAAACAACTAGAAGTCGCTTTTGATAAAAACGATGAGCTAGAGAAAA
>JAABUI010000279.1_pt1 | contig 53468 bp, 56 predicted proteins | sample 5559111 | NCBI WGS metagenome assembly JAABUI01 (sample SAMN10711870, study PRJNA513365) | rock metagenome | isolation source: Antarctica rocks | place: Antarctica: Victoria Land, Buttleship Promontory | reverse complement strand
ACCCTAACCCTAACCCTAACCCTAACCCTAACCCTAACCCTAACCCTAACCCTAACCCTAACCCTAACCCTAACCCTAACCCTAACCCTAACCCTAACCCTAACCCTAACCCTGAGATCTTTTTGATATAGAACATCTTACGATCTTTCGCTATTTCATCAGCTACAGCACTTTCTCAATATCTATTCTGATCTCTGATCATGACTGAAGAAATGCAAACGCTAGATGTCAAGAATGTTGCAAAAGATAACAAGAAACTTATGAAAAATTACGAGCTAGAGATATACAGTATCTTATGTCTAAAAAGACGAAACGCAAGAAATGAGACTGAGATGTACATTAGATCGATCATAAGAATGATGAGCTGAAAGATTGATTGACTTCTAGTTCAGCACTAGTTCGAGAATCTTACGATTACACTACGACGATTATCATCAAATTGAAGAGTGAGAAGAGAGTTGTCAGTCTACTTCTTGATGACAAGCATGTCTGCACTTATTCAACACATCTCAATGTGTCATCAAAGATGATCATGATATTTTTGAAGTCTGAGTACTACTGTTGATGAATAGAGAATGCTGAGGTGAAATACATCAAGAGGTTCGAGAAAACGTCTTGAAAGAAGTTGTATTTCAGCTAGTGAATGTTTGCATTATGTTTGCGCAAAGCTGAAGAGAAATGATCATGAATGATTGCTGTGAATAAGAGTTTGAAAGTGTAATGATCAATTCACGACTCGCTTCGTTCTTAAGAAATTCGAGAATTATCTTTGCATCAACTGTTGTGAGCGACAAATTTGATAATGAAGCTAAATCGTTCATCAGGTCTAGCAAAGTTCAGATTAGCTCAAGCATATGACATACTCACATGATTATTCATATCTGCAGAAGCAATCGTGATTTGTGTCATCAACGTGAAATCGCGATATTCTATCAAGCAGTCAGCTCAGCTGCGCATTTGTGTTGTTATTTCAACTCATCTTCGTTTCGTTGACCTTGAGACGATAGTGACAATCTCTGCTCATCAACGATAGAGAGTGCTTCTGACAGAAATTCTGCAGAGACGTCTATATTTTCATGTTGTGTACTTAATAATGACGACTCGCTGATTGTCTCGTCATTTTTCTGCGATGCATCGTCTGCTACAAATTAATCTTGCATGTTGTTAAGAACAATTACTGATCTAAACGAAGACGCTTTGCAGATCGTCTGTTCTTCGAATCATCAAAGCTGAACTCGAGTTCATGATATTCTAATTCTTTGAGATGACTGACTGATTAAGTTGATAGAGTCAAACTCACTTCTTCGAAATTGAGCAATACTCTCAAGATGAGTCTTTGTTACTAAAGTGACTTGAATCTTCTTTTGAAACATTCATCTCGATGAAAGATTCTTGACTTGCACGTACTGTGCAGCATTCTTCATGAGATAGCTGAATTTCGTGCGATGCATCTTAGAAATATCTAACGAGATGTAGAACACGTCAACGAATAGAAATGTTTCACAGTTCAACTCTTGCAATTTCTGTCATCTCTGTTTCGTTGCATCGATCTTGTCTGAGTTTTCGTAGAGACTATCAATGAACTTGTCGAGTCGATCTTGAACATGAGAAAGAGTAACAGCATTCTGCGATTCTCGCAGTTGTGTGACGATCTTCTGTAGTGCGTGATGAATCACAGTTTGCGCTGACAAGCAGAAAATCTTTCGTTTTAGAGCATCGAAAGCATCATTGTCAAGATTGATGTTTCACATTCGCTGAGTAATGCTCTCAAGACTCTCGACAATTTCTGTTACTGAAGACATTGTATTCAGTCAAGTTGTAGAAAGTACGAGATCGAATAGTATATGCTTATCAACAAGAATGCTTTTGAAGCATGTGAAATTGCGAGAAAAAATAAGTTTTCAAAAGACGTCATAAAATGAGATCTCTAAAGCATTCTCAAGATAAATGTTGACACTAATGCACTAGAGCTACGCTAGTGAAGCGATCTATTAGCATCTCTCTCAGAAGCGTCGTCTCTTACTCGAAAGTGTATTATTATCAGCAATGATGAACAATATAAGAATGAGTGCTATCAATCTAAGAAATAAAAATGATGAAGAATCTTCAAGAACTCAACGTTTTCTTCTCTGCATTTCACTCGTATCTATCAAGATTTCGTCTCTATCAGACAGTCTCATAAACATAGTAATCAGAGATTGTTTTTTTCTGCAGCAAATAAGTTTATCTCACAGTCAGTAGTGTTAGGGGCCAGCATAGAGCGAGTCATATGGGTGTAATGTAACGAGTATATAAATGCTAAGGAAGGAAAGTATCTAGAAGGGAAGAGCCGGCTATCTATATGACTCAGGAGAACATAAGCTAACCCTGAATAGGGTTGGCCTCGGAACAACCCTATAGCCTAGCGGCGAGCGGCCGGCGATAGTCATCAACATAGCCACCAACATAGCTACCAACATAGGTGCGTAGCTAGGATCGTAACAAGTAGAAATCTCTCTTGTAGAGTATGTCAGAAGTTGTACAGCAATATTTGCAAGTCAATTCAATGCAATACGACTTTGATTCAATGCAATATGACTTCGATTTCATGAGTCTCAATTTCGATCATCATTGTGATGCTTTAGAGTCGAATTTTCTCGATCACACTTCTTTCGACGTCGCAAAGACTTCTTCGAGTCGAACTACAGATATGACGTCTGATATGAATCTGAATGAACAATGTATCAACATTTACGCTATCGTTAGCTTCGAAAGTACGTCGATCGTATATGTCATAGACGAAGGCGAAAGCACTACAGCACGAGAACATTTCTTTTATCAGACTGATTGTATCGAAGAGAGTTTTTATATTTGCCTCGTTGTGAACTGTTCTCATCAATCAGAGAAGCTTAAATGTCATTTCGAGTAAGATATTTGAAGAGACTTCTCATTGCGAAGTAGCTAACTAAGATGTTTAGTAAACATATAGACTTTCATGTTAAGTCTTATCGCTGCAAAGAATCTTCTTGTGTTACAATATCTTTCTCGTCTGCGACGTGCATGTTACGACACAAGAGAGAGATTCACGATAAGCATGATCATGGGAAAAAGTCACATTTGTGTGCTTTTGTGAAGTGCGATCGTTCTGTACCTGAAAACGATTTCCCGCGACATTGAAATCGAAGTGATCACATGAAGAGAGTACATGACTACGACGAAGCAGCATCTTTCAATGAGAGTGAACTATTCACAATTTCATCGACGAATTCTTTTGATCAAGACATGAGCACTTTGACGTCACGCAGACGAAGAACATCAAGTGCTTTTCGAACTAAGTCGCGAAAGCAGACAAAGTCTTTCACTAGCAAACTTATCAATGCAAGTAAAGATCTTGCGACTTTTATCTTCTATGAGAAGCAACGACTATTTATGAAGCAACAGTGACTAAAACAGAAAGTAGTCGTGAAAGATTGTTTAGATCGTCTGAACTCTGATGATATTTTAGAGTGGGAAAAAATAAACAATGACTATGCTGTTCTGCAAGTTGTTGACTTGAGTATTCGTCGTCAGCTGAAAAAGCTCAGTCATATCAAATGCGTTTCACACTGAGCAGCATTGACGATATGACGTTGACAGACAGAGAAGAAATGATGAGAACATGATCAAGAATTCTAGCTTCGATATGTAGCTCATGCTTGATCGCACGTGTGAATGACTTGAGTGAACGACGATATCAAAATCTCTCGATTGTATTCGAGCTTGTGCAAGTACACTGATATCAAAGCATTAACTCATCTCTGAGTAGAAAATCTTACTCTTAATAAATAAATGAAGAACAGAATAATGAAAGCGCTGATCTTGCGACTGTGAATTAGCGATTAGTCACTTCTAACTCTGACATGAAGATGTTGCGTCGTAGTTGTCTGAGCTGTCACTCATTCACTCACTTATCATCTCATCTTGACGTTTACACTATTTCGTTTGCTAGATCGAGAATCGACTCGTAATCTTGTATTGTTGAAGCGTCATTCATGAAGCAGCTTCTTCATGATGTATACTTCGCTGCATATGACATCGATATCATACACTTACTCAGTCATATCTTGCAGAAAATCTTTCAAGAGATTAAAGCATCTGTGTAGACATTCGTGAACAGAATGATTCTGCGCATGAGTCACTTGCAGATCTTATTAACGAAAAAGTCAATATCTGCTTGCTCAGTGACTTGAAGAGCGTTCTGCTCGACATGATGTTCGAGTTCTTGTTTCACTCATTGCTAGATTTCAAGATTGATTTGATGATCGACTTATCGAATCTGTCATTGATTTCGATGTTATTGAGAAATTCGAATGAACGTTCTGTAAGATTATTAGACACGTTGAGACTGAAGTGAATACAGTCTTATCATGAATCTTGACTGTGCTATCTTCGTTCAAGTCAATTGTGTCTGTCTTGCGCTTGAGAAAGTTTCAACTCTTCAGTGTGATCGTTGCTGTCATAGACTCATCATCAGTAGAGAGCGTTAGATTCGACATTCTTCATAAAGAACTCTGCTTCATCGATGATTATGCAACGTCTTCTTGAAGCTGAGATTGATCTGAAGTTAACGAGATCGTTCAGAGCTCGACGAAAGAAAGAAATTCATCAACGTTGAGAAATTCGTCATGACACAGAACTTGATCAATCTTCTTCGATGAAATAGATGTGCTCTTCTCGATTTCGAACAAAAGATTGTGAAGACTTTCGATAGACTCGATGAATGAAAAGCAGAAGTCTTTCTCGTTATTGATGTCACTGTCGTCGTTGTCTCGATTGTTTTCAGCTCTTATCGAGTTTTCTGCAGTAATTAGATGAATTTCTCATGACGCTGAGTTTCAACAATATCTTCATTCTTGACTTTGATATCTTCAGTCATCTGAGTTTAAAACAAATGTTTGATTTTTCGATTTGTCGTGAATGACTTTTTTCATCAGTCGCGCTCTAAAATCATCATGTGTTTTTCGTCAGTATTACTCAAAATTGATGATTTTAGGCTGAAGCATGAGCTGCTTGCTGATGATGATTGATAAAAGTTGATGCGAAACATGTCAACGACAATCATTGCAGAAGATAATTGCGAGAGAATCTTATAAACAAGAAGACAGTGAAAACGACTGTCTGTCATACAGAAGAGCGCAAGATGAACTATATGTCATGATTCATCAATCGCTCTCGACATAAAGATACATTCAATCTCATTGCGAGTCACATCATCTCTGCGCTGTCACTCTAAAGCTTCGTAAGTTCTCTCTTGATTACACGCAATTCTCAAGAGTTACTCAGCTCTCACTGATTCTTTTTTCCTCTTCTCTGTTCTCTTGTCGTTCAATTCATGCGCTGTATTTCTCGAAACGACGTACATTCGAAGATCTCTACTGCAGCAGTCAGCTGAATCGTCGTCGATCCTCATGAATCAAACTTCACAGAATGTCTCGTAGAACGTCTCGCAAGACACTTGATAAAGCACAGATCGCGCGAATTCTCTTCTCTAAAGTTGATCGTCGATGATTCATCAATAATTCATGACTCAGCATCGACACGACTGAGACAATCTCTTCATGCGCTGAGAGATTTTTGATGCAGATGACAAGAATGAAGAGTGTTCAACAAAATGACACAGAACGACACAGGAAAATGTCGTCTCTTCAACAGTCAAGTCTCGATTCAGACAGTGCTGCGCAAAGCACATGCATATTCTCTCAATCAAGTCGCAGTCACATCAATATCAACTAATGTCTGAAACTCAGTCAAGCTGAACTAAATGAGACTGCTCAATTGTCGCAAGTCAGACTTTGACAGAAGATGTCATCAGATCGCTGACAACAGCATCACGTCATCTATTCGTCGACGACACAGTAGAAAACACGCTCAGAATGATGTGAGACATTTGTTCAATTGATCTCGATGCACAGACGATAGCTCTGAGCAGGCTTCATCTTGCTCGCGCTCTTGTCGTGACGATGATGATTGCTCAACATCTCGTGAACAATAGTTGTCACGCTAATGAAGCGAGAAACAGAAGAGCATTCGAGAACAGAAAACAGAAGAACGCTGAGAGAGAAAGACAGAAAGATCGAGAATCACTCTAGAAGACGCAGATGAGAGACGCGAAGAACAGCGATTCAAGAAGTCAAGGGGAAAAGTGCGTTTCTTCAAACGGGAGAGATCGTGAGCAGAAACGCAAGAAACAAGTCTCGAGTCAGATGAGCGACGTGAAAACTGAGTCAATAAAATCGATCATCGCAAAGATGAGACTTCTCTCAGATGTGAGTTGAGATTCGAGCGAAGAATCATGAGACGAAAACGAGAAGTCGACAAAAAGCTCAGGCGAAAGAGACAAAGAAGATGAGAAGAAATGTTGAAAGTCGAGAAGAAACGAGCGATTATTTATGAACTGGGAAAGCGGCGATGGGCTGTGCCGACACGCTTTCCCCAATTTGAGGGGACGCCAAACTCGAATGCGCAAACATCAGCAGGTAAATTACATAAAGAATTAATCATCACTTCGATCTTCTAGAAATGCACATTTATTCAATGATCAATTCTTTAGTAATTTAAAGTTGTATCACTGAATTATCAAGATGTATTAGTATAACTGTATAAGATTTGTGACTTTATTGAAGTAATTCTAAAATTCGTTCGCAATATAAAGAGCAATCAACTAGTGAAACTACAGAGAAGAGTATACGACTTCAAGAAAAGATTAATTGAGAAGACAGAAAGCTTAGGCACAATTCACACGAGGGTGCAAGTGTTTAAAGAACAAGTAAAGAAATTGATTTGTTCACTCGCTCAATTTCTCTCTTTTATTTACATTCATTGAAATGAATGATAAGTTGTTCTATACTCTTTAATACTCTTACCAATTTCTGACTTTCAGAGAGAAGCGGTAAGTCGCTAAATTTTTCATTAATATGAGAAAAAAGTGTTGACATATTCAGTTGCTGAGCATTACTGCTCTACTTGAGATTCAAACAGTGTCGTGGGGCGAAGTCTCGCACCTCGAGAACCCACGGAACAGTATTGATCCGGCCGCACCTTCAGGGTCCACGGGGATATTGGCTACTACTTATAGGGGTTTCCCGAGCGGAGTTTTCTTTTGCTTCTTCTTCATTCTTTACCACACACCGATCTATCTATCTATCTATCTACCTACCTGTATCTAGCCTACCTCCTAGATCTACCTATCTACTAGAGCGACCATTGCACGTGTTCGTTGTTTGCTCACCCTGTTGCTTCTACGAAGCTCCCTATACCGCACCTGTACCCTATCCCTCGACAACAGCAGTAATGCAAGAAGATTAAATGAAAATGTTAACATATCTTGCTATGACATATTTACCTGTCACAACTGTTGCAGTAAGCTTTCAGTTTTTGTATTTCATCAACTGATATTTTCCTGATGAAGAAAAGTACAGCTGATGATATCATTGAATATCTGCAGTCAATATACAGCGTTCTACTCAAATCAGCTACGCTGATATCCTTTGCAGTACTTCTGTTTGTCATTCCGATCGTCACCACATTTCTAGCGCTCAATCCTCGAAGGCTTCCGAAGCATTTTCTTAATCCTCGTACGCGATCAAGAAGTGACGTCTAATCTCATTTACTTCTCCCTGCGACGCTCAAAGAATGGAAACTGGAAAAGTTTTGCACGCAATTCATCCGGCCTGAACAGAGAGATCCTTCATGAAGACACTCGAACAGCAAGTAACGCATTTTTGATACTCGCCTTCATCTGCGGTTCCTTGATAGCGCTGCCCGCCAACGAGGTAGCCTACGGATTCAACCTATTCAGACCAGTTAGAGCGGCGAAATTGCCTTGGTATGTGGAAGCACATTTCAGCTACAGTAAGCTTGTTGGGGACCTTGTACGGCTTCTTCTTCTTCTTCTTCCAATGTGGATGGTCCTTACTCTTCCGTATTGGGTTGCGCTAGGTGTGATAACTCTATTCAGAGCAATCTGGGAACGGGTTTGGCTCCTTCGGGATGTTGAACGAGCCTGTGCTGGGTAATTGGTTACTATGATTTGGCTTTCGTTCTAGGATGGCCTAACGCCAAGATCGGACCTGAGTCTGATGGATCAGCTTAGTATTAAACTTATAGTATAATGCTACCAGTAGTTTTGCGCGTTGAGGCTGAAGTACATCATTTTCGAAAACTGTCGAGCATATCTGCTTTACCACGAATACGGAGTGGAGTACGATATAGGAGTTGAAACGTTCTACAGCTTCAACTCGGAAAAGCGAACCAAGCATGGTAGCATGCTAAAGTCAACGAGCTTCAATTACAACGCCAAGACATTGTCGGATCCGCTCCATCAACCAAATATTCTCAACCTCCTCCATAGTTCTTCCTTTCCATAGCCTCCTCACCCGGCATCCCAAATCTCTATCCCAGCACCGCACCACTTCCCTTACCACTCCTATAAAATCCTCCTCTCAGAACCCCCCAAACCCTTCCCTCCGTCCCGCTATTCGTCTCGAGGTCACAAACCACCCTTCCGTATATATCTATCCGTTACCACTCCCCCAAAAACAGCAAAGCCCTACAACATCCCTCAACCGTCTCGATCATTAGTACCATCTACATTATTCCAGCTCAACTCTTCATCACTAATATGTTTTAGACCTGTTTACGGTTTTACCTCTGTATCTATCAAAAATTGGCCAACCCCTTTGAATATCTATCTTTGAATAGCCGACTCATAGCATGGCATCCTTTCCTCACCGCTCCTCAAACTCCACTGCACAGAACCTGCCCTAACCCTCCCAACATTCCCACTTCCCCCATTTTCCCATTTTCCCATTTCCAAAAATCAAAACTACCCCTTCCTCACCATCCCCATCCTCTCCACCTTCCCGCCAGAAAACATCAACGCCCACCCCTCAGCTACATAAAGAACAACAACCACCACATCCTGCATCTCAACCCCTCCCCCTTGCTTAGTCCAAGTTTTCACGTACATGACTCTTCTCAACGAGACTTTAAACCACATCACCGGTTTCGAACCCCCATCCCTCCTGCTGTGCTTCCTCGAATTTCATACAGAGGCTCTCCCTTTTCTTATCTAAAAGGGTTGAGAGGTAGTTTGCATATCGTATTCATCATCTACTCTACTCCTCTCCGCGAAAATAAATACCGGTATACACTTATAATTAAAACCACACGGCACATATGGCACCTGAATCAGTATTTGTCGTAGGTCCCTCCAAAACTTCACAAACTTTTCCTGTTCCACTTAAGATTTGAGATATACAATTTTGATAGGATTGGAGGGAGTGATACACGGCAGCTGCCGTTTGGAAGGGCATACGAGGAGTTTCCTTCAAAAATCACGTATCTGATCAGTCTTCTCATCTTCGAGGTAGCGTCTGTTGTGCAGGCTGCAGCGCCATCTCCGGAAGCATTCGTTGTTGGGCGCGTTGTTGAGGCAATAGGAGCTTTAGTAGGAGCAGTGTAGTAGGAGCAATAGTAGGAGCAGAAGGAGTAGTCGTCCAATTAGGAACATAGTAGTTGCAGTGTCATTATATACTAGAACGCGCGTGACCGCGCTGGCCCTTCAACGAATACGCAGGCTTTGGGTAAGGTAGGTAAGCCGGCCGCAAGATTAGGGTTAGGGTGACCGAATCACGTGACGGGCGGTCTCAGAGCGGGATAAATTTTGAATGTATCCAAACCCTTCGTGGATGGAAAACTAGGCCCCTTTCGGAATGCCAAGACCTTGCCTCTTCCTTCCTGCACCTAATTGGATTAGATAAGATAAGATAAGGAATTGTCCCGCGGAGCAACATATCTGTCGTTGGAAAGTTATATTATATTAGGTTCGATTCCTAACAGCGCTGGTACAATGGTGTTGTGGTTTTCTTTCTTCTTTGATATCAGCAACGGAACCAGCAACATAACTCGCTTGGATTTTAGCACCAAACCCAATGGGTTCGCTAGGGTGGTTTGGCTCCTGACTTTTGGCTGGACCCCAACCCTTTGGGTTCTATGTACTTGGGTGGGTTGGGTTTGAAAATCGGCTTCCAACCCAACCCAACGGTCACAGTACCAAGAGATTTTGATGCCGACGCTCGGGGAATGGAACTTGTAAGCAGGGAGTTCGAAGATGCTCCTATACTTTACTATATTTCTGTGACTGCCTTGTTGCTTCCTAGCTAGTAACGTCTTCTTGTTCCCGAGTTGAACATGAAGGCAATAGAGACTGGCAAGGGCGCTGAAACCAGATATAGGAATGGTTGTCGAAACACAAGCGGAATCCATTATCTGTATATGACCCAACAAAACTGCTACACATAAGGCAGGTAAACATAATAACCCTTAAATATCCTTCTTGACATATTCCACCGGTCCGACATACACATACCTTCCCTTGAAATAGAAATAGATGAGTGATATGCTCATAACGCCCACGTAAATAACCACGCTCCAATTCATGCCGCTGACGATCGGATTGGGCGTCGGTGGGAAGAAAATCATGATGTAAGCGAGGAGCAGGAAGAGAATTGAGACAATGTTGATGGCGAGACCGTATTTTCCAAGTGTGAAATACGCGTTCAATAATGGTTCCTTTCGCATTCTTTTGAGAGCGATGCAGGAGATGGACACCAGATACGATGATAACAGAGCGCACAATCCCAGAGAGGTGATCTGGTTGAATGCGATTGTTGAGCCGATGTTGATCAAAGAGAAGGCTGAGGCGATGAAAGTCGTTGTAATGACGGCGTTCAAAGGGATATCCCAGCCTAATGGGACCTGGGTACAAGTCAGCATAAATGTTTTGAAGGACGGAAAGAGCTTACTCTTGAAAAAAACCCGCTGAACGGAACACCTTCATCACGCGCAAAAGCGAATAGCTGGCGGGATGCAGTCGCCATGTTCGTCATACCGCCGAATGTTGCTAAGACTATCATGATTGAGGTCATGGCGGTAGCGCCCCTTATTGAGAGAGTGGCGTTGTAGAAGATTTGAATGAATGGATATCCAGTTGGGGTCGAGAGAACGCTCTCTAGGTCGCCAAGGGCAAATAAAAAGGTAACGAGCATGACAAAACCTAGAGCCCCGTTAAACGCGATGGTTGAAATCATCGTCCAGGGAAGAGTTTTCGAAGCATTCTTGAGTTCTTCGGACATATGTGTTGCGGCGTCTGAGCCGAGGAGAGAGACGACAGGAGCAAGAATTCCGACCAGACAAGATAACCCAGTGTTGCCCCAGCCACCTCCATCATTGAATTTCGTGAATACTGCACTTGCATGGGAGCGCGGGGCGAAGACCCAGAGTGGGATCATGATGGCGAAGAAGCCAAGGACGTGAAGGATCAATACGAGTCCCTCGACCAAGGGAAGCCGCTTGGCGAGAAAGGTGTTGAACAACCCGCAGAATACGATAACGGCAATGGTAAGCAAGGTTCCGTGCCAGCGCTGATAGATGTAATCGGGATGGTTGAGGACGATGAGGCCTTGGATCTCAGTCCCCGCTAGAAAACAGGCGGATCCTGTACCAGCCTGCCATCCAAGAACGCAGAGCCAGCCTAAGAGACTATCAGCCTTGAGCGGCCTCGAAGCATATCGGTCAGATCTTTACCGATCAAGTAGCTGAGGAACTTCTGGCTTCTTGGAGGTGCAAACTGAGTAGAATTAGTCACTTATTGAAGCTGCAGGACCATGGAGAGCGAACCTCGGACACCCAGTGATATTGACCTCCTGCAGTAGGAGCCCTGTGCCAGCGATCTTAGCATCGTCTTTTGAAGAAAAAGCGTCACGTCGCGGACATCGAAGCCATTTCCGCCATCGATATAGTGATGGCCGCGAAGCCGATCCAAGTACCAAGGTACACATATATCATACCCGCCGTGCCACCATTCAACAGACCGAAGACGCCTACACTATTTTCCGTAAGTCTGATTAGCCTGTGAGGATATGCGGATCCGAATTTTCCTATGCTGACCCTAGCTGGATCTCCCATGTGCTCATGAGAATAATAGAGAACCCGAAGATGGAGAAGAAAGTAAAGTTGCGCTGAGTGTCCGTCAGCGCGGCCAAAAGGCTCTCGAAAGAAGCCGTACTCGCAATTCTTGCGATTTCCCCATACGTTCCATGTCCAACGCATCAATGGCGGATTTATCTCTTCCGGACCCCATATTCTCTGCGTAGTACTCTGCATCGCTTATCACCACTGATTTGTCCATGGCATCGGCCTTAGTCGTGGAGGACTTTCTCTGTCAAGGAGAACGAAAAATAACGAGGATAACAGGAGAAGCACTGCAGACGACACAAAAAGAGAAAAACCAGACGGTCCAGCGTCTAGAATACTTGTCCCCCAGCAGCCGATCACGCCGATGCATATTACCTCTGAGGCTAATGCGAGGTTTTCCCACAACCTGTACGAGTATCTGAGCGCATTGGCTGGATGATATCCGGCAGCGAGGAGTCGGCGCGCCGGCAAGGGTTTATCCAGACCAGACATGGAGCAAGATACTGTAAGCTGCATAGATAGTGGAGGCGTCGGGGACCTGGTATCGGCCTATCAGGTATACCTTAGGCTCGTGGCTCGTGGCTCGTGGCTTGTGGCTTGTGGCTTGTGGCTTGTGGCTTTTTGGCTATTCTTTTCTTTTCTTCCGAGGTTCGATTTACCAGTACTGCGCCAGTACGGAGGACGGAATACACAGCATTGCCATGCTCCCCGAATTTGTAGAGCAGCATACGAGTACATGTACTTTTTCTAATGGACTGCGCTTCCCACTCCGCTGTATTCCGTAGTAGTACCTAGGTAGTTGTAGTAGTAGTAGTAGTAGTAGTAGTAGTAGTAGTAGTAGTAGTAGTAGTGGTAGTAGTAGTAGTACTGCAGTAGTATTAGTAGTTGTACATAGTGTGCGCACTCGGATGAGGGTCCACTTCTCCGCTTCGGCACGCTACGATGATTCCCCGCGGAGCCCTGGCTGGCGCTACAGTAGGGGAGCCGGAATCTCTTTCCCCGTCGAAGTACTAAGCTAGTCTGTTGGTGGGAACTAGGAACGTTCCTCCTCCCTCCCCGCCTGCGTAGCTTACAAGTACGACCCCTCGGACTGTAGTTTCAATCAAGCATACGAATTACATACCAATCAACTAAGCCAGGCTGGTTTCAACATTTCCCGATCCCTACGACACTCGTATGTATGTACATAGCCCGCCCCCCCCCAGTCGATGAGCTCCCCAGATGTCAATTTCCTATCCTAGCGTCCGAGTCCGAGGTCTGCCGGCCAAATTAGAGGAATAATGCCATTGTACTTCGTATATACATATGTGATTTTATATACCAGGAACAGATTCAAGCCACCAACTCTCCGCTGTGAATGTGATTGATCCTCTGATTAGTACTGCGTGCGGAGAGCCAGGGATAGTAATCCTTCATTATCGACATAGAGAAAGATTAAAGAAATGGCACACTTTCCTATTCCGCTTCCGCCAGCGTACCGATTGATTTGTATCAAAATCGCCGTCACTGATACCATGCTTCCATCCTGCATCTGTCATCTTATCCAATATCAAGCAGGTAAGGGGGTAATGTAGAGGCCAGCCTACTCTGCCGGAAGTGTGCGACCTTTCAATCCAATGTCGTCTTATACACCAGACAGGCCAGTCATTATTCCTTTGTAAGGCAATTGAGAAACATTCATGTCTTCATCTCTGGGGCCTGTGTCCTCTGGTAACCGCTTCTCTACATTGACACCTGACGACCATGGGGGTATCATCTGGACTGTTTCCCTCATTGGTGCGGTCTACTCCTTTCTCATGCTGGGCACGCGTTGCTACATCAAGCGCAACAACATCGGTATTGATGATGTGTTCTGCGTAACGGCCACGGTAAGCGGATAGATCGCTGTCGAATCCACTACTTTGTTAACTAAGCTCATTCCAGGTGCTTGGACTGGGGCAATCCATTGCCATCTTCGTAGCCCTATCCAACGGCCTTGGAAAAGCCTTCTCTGGGCTCAGTGTGGCAGCAGTTGATCGTGTTGGAAAGGTACTTTCCACTCACGTCTTCCAACCTTGAATGGGCCCATAATGCTAATTTCTCTTTCTCCACATAGGCTACACTCGCAAGCGTTATCGTTTTCCTTCTCGCCCTGTGCTTCGCGAAACTATCCGTCGTCCTGCTCATCCGCCAGCTATCCCCTAAGAAGAGCCACCAGGTACGATGCGATGTCTTGCTGGGTAAGATCATTCTTTGGGGGACTGCTGCATTATTGGCGATTGGAATAGGCTGCACACCATCGCAGATCATCGATTATGCAAGGAATCGTTGCTCGAATCAAGTCTGTCTCAGCTTCATCACGACGAATTGATTCCATTAACGACTTTGATAGGTCTTTCGGTGGCAGCTCATAGGTGCAGTCGACGCTCTTACTGAGCTCGCAATCCTGCTGTTATCCGTTCCCGTTGTTTGGGATCTTCAAATTAAAAGCGGACGGAAAGTGCGCGTCGTGCTCATATTTAGTTCCAGACTACCGTACGTCAGATTCACTTCCTCTCTCTTCAACTCTTTGAACATGCTTATCATCCCTAGCGTCGCTATTCTGGCCATCCTGTATCTCCACTACATTACTACGTTCCACGATACCCCCAATGTGGGTGTAGCGATCACTGTCGCAATGGTTTTCCAGCAATGCGAACTCGGGTACTCCCTAGTCTCCAGCACGATCCCCACCCTAAAAACTTTCCTACGGGACTTTGATACCGGCATGGGTCTTAACCTGTCATCTGTCATGGCTACTACTGGCTACGGCTCATCAAACAACAGAGGTGGAAACTACAAGTTGAAAGAGCTATCGAAAGATGGAACTCAGCCGTCGCAGACATCCCGGACGGAACGATCAAGACGCACAGGGCTTCAAAAGTTGAGGCCAGATCTGCATGAGTACACGACATCGATTTACCATTCCACGCGTCCCGAGTCAACTTCTGAAGATATATCGCATGCGACTGCAGGTTCACAAGAGATGATCATACATAAAGGTGTCGAATTCGAGGTTCGTCGCGACTGACACAGCGTTTCTGCAATCTACATTCGTTATGTTTTCAGATATAGACTGTCTTGATACGTTGAGCGCTGTCATCTTAACATTTGGGCAGTGGCAGTTAGACTACCCTATCACCGTTATATTTACTCCAGCTCTTGCTATCTAGCTGAATAGATCAAACGACGACATGATGATAGATAATTTTCTGCTACAGAATAGAGCTGCATTAATTATAGACTTGTAGAAAGCAGAACCACGTAGTTTACACAATTATCGTATTTCGATTCTGATGATCAACATTTTGTCACAATTCAATGAGCAAACAAACATTCAGATAAAACTTAAACATGTATAATACATGAATGTTAACTGATTGAATCAAAAAGTGTATAATACGTATATATTTAGGTTACACATCACTAAACATACATCTCTTTTCACTACATGTGCACTCTCATTTCACTACCTTACACATACACCCCTTCCAGCTGAGTTTAGCGGCCACCAAAAAATGGATTGACCAATATATAACACATTATACTTTATTGAGTCTAAGTTTCCTCTGATTTCTATTCGTTGTCTATCATCTATACTACGTGATTGGTGTTCCAAACACTTTTCGGTAAATTCATCGAAACTTGTGCCCTGAATTATCCTCGAGCTTCCCTTGGGGAACTTAGTTTCCGCTTCCGCGCCCGGAAGGATCATTGCGCCCTATCCGTGGCTGTGATTGTCATTATTTAGCTCAGACATAACAAGATCTGAAGTCTATCTCTCACACTATTTTACCTGTCTTTTTGGGTTTTCTCTCCCTTGCTATCTGGCGCTGCACTTCCCGGACTATTTCCCCTCCGCATCACAGAGGAAATGACAATCCGCCCGGCCATCTTCACCGACCTTCCACTCATCTCCTCCATCTACGCCGCCAGCTTCTCGGATGAGGAAGTCGTTGGCGGCATCATGCACCCTCAACGTCACTTGTACCCGCTAGACTACGTCGAGTTCTGGAGGCGAAGGGTTTGGGAGAATTACTGGGACTATAGCCATAAGTTTGTGGTGTTTTATCTCGATGGAAAGGGTGAGCATGATGAGGAGAAGAAGGGAACTGATGATGTTTTAGTGGGGGTTGCGGACTGGCAGAGGATGGGAAGAGGGTGGGAGGGGGTTTGGGGGGTTTGGGGGGTTTGGGGGTGGGATATAAGTGAGTGGGTCTTCTTCAGTCTCGCTTTCTCTTGTCTTATATTACTATTGTGCGGACCTTCATGCGGCAGGCTCTAAGAGGCGTAAAAGGTGTGCGAAACAGGCAGCACTCATTTTCTTCATCTCTCAAGAATCGTGCAAAACTCGTGGAGGTGTTCTTATTTCTAGCTTGCTAGCTTGTATCACCTTTCTCACTCTTCCTACAGGAAACCTAATCAAACCACTCATCACCTTCCGTAACCGCGTTGTATCTGCTATATGGCCGAACCGAGCCGCTGACATCACCCAACTCGGGCTCGAGACCCATATGTACCCCTTTATCAAACACTTGTGGACGGGCTCACGTGCCAACTGCTGGGATTTGCACAGCCTTGCCGTCGCGCCTGCTTATCAGAACCGCGGATATGGACGTCAGCTGGTGAAATGGGGGCTCGAGCAAGCAGAGAGAGAGGGTGTCGCCGCCAGTGTGCTTAGCGCTGAGGGGAAAGAGCGATTTTACCAGAGATGTGGGTTTGTGGATGTGGCGGGGAGGGCGACAGATGGGGTGGGGAATCCGTTGGCCGGGAGGGTAAGGGGTGGGGCAATCCTGTTCAGAGATCCCGAGGATGAAGACAGAGAGAGAGTTATTGAAGTCAGCGGTGGCGACGGCGACTAGTAAGGGAGAACTTACCGGTCCTTTCTTTTTCTCTCTTTACAGAGCATCTGCTTACCTGCAATTGCGCCTTCGAGGTCTTCACTGTATTACTGACAACAAATCTTAAACCGTCGTTATGGCTGCCACCCCAGGACTACGGCCACCTTACCTGTTAGGGTACTAGTGAGCCACGGGCGATGACTAACCAGACCAATGGGGACCTGGAGATTAACATTTAGATTTCCTAGTGCGGGGTAGAGGAAACTAGAGGTTTCTCCGCAATAATCCCCAATTGCTTCAAAAATCAATTAAGCTCCCCTCCCCTGTGTATACCCCCTTCGCTTCCCCCCTTCCTATGCATGTAGAGCCCCCCAGCAGGCCGCAGGCTGCTAGCCCCGTACACTTGTTCAGAAGTGCACCCAAACCAGGTTTGAACAGTACGTTTTCGTTGTTTCTTTGGCTGACCATTACCAGTCAACCTCGCTTAATGCCTTGCGTTTAACCCCTTTACCAGCTCCTGAAGTGAATCTTTTTGACTGCTTTGCACGGGGTGCAATAGGCCTTTTTCGGAAGGTGCTTTCCAACGATGTTCCTGAGCTGAAAGGTGAAATCGATGGATTCGAATTGCTGAAGTCGTAGGGTCGTTGACGAATCGGTTCAGCTGGATTTCGCATCAGCGAAGTAGTCACCTCCTTCTGAAATCGAGCGCGTGTCATTTTGCTTGTAGAATAAGTGAGCTTGTAGAGGATGTAGGCATTCAGAACAGCTGCATCTAAATGAAACAGAAACAGGGATCATCAATAACGTCGACATCGATGTTTGGCGAAGGAATAATGTTCCCTTTGCTGAGCATTTCCGTCGACTCCCCCCCATGTGTAAATTGTAGTCCACCACTGCTCGTGAAAAGGGTAAAATTTGGTTGTTTTCTGAATCGAGCTGGACGAAGTCTTCAGGAATATGATGTCTGAATCGAAGATCTCTGGGAACGATTTTTTGAGCTTCCCCAGGCCAATGAGCCGTTGTCATGAATAAAACAGACAGTGTTGTTGTCCTGCCAGGCCACCAGATAAACCACATATTCATAGAATCGAGGTAGCGATTTAACGATTTGAACAACCATCGAAGCCGAAGGGGTAAAATCCTGAATTTGGTGTAAACCAACGATTTTAGTGGTTTTCGATGCATACATGAAGGCATATAGATAATTCTCACTGCATAGGCAGTAGATCTTAAACCCTCGATCTGCTTCCTTACTGAGTATGTTCATGATATGTTTGAATCGACCCTTAAAAAGTATTAATTGCTCGTCAACTGACACGTTTCGACCTGAATGTAGATATTGCTTGCAGGCCTGCTGAATCAGGGTCGAAAACGGTTCCAATTCGCTGTCCAGAGCTTTTCATAGCCAGAACTTTTGGGTTCAGGATTCGTATTTGGATCGAATAGCTTCATAAATCGTTTAATTTGATCAAATCGAGTCAGAGCCATAGCCTGAGATATTTCGGGATTTCCATGCATATCTGAGTGTGTATCCCAATAGCTCTCCGTGCGATTTATGGAAATCAAACCCATAGATAGTAAAATCCCCACGAAGACGCCAATTTCAGCACCCGAAGTGGACCCGAAGTGGGGATCCAGGGCCGTTGTTTAGCTGTTCTCTCTGTCTTCTGTGCCTTCGTATTCGTGAACTTGGAAATTTGTTCAAGCATGAATGAGGTAATGAACAGACTGAAAAAATCCAATGGAGTCACAAGCCCTGGGGGTAATTTAGGCTGAAAAGGCCGATCCTTCACCTGGATAGGTCGATATGTAGAAGGAGGTTCAATCGAATCTAGTATTTCTTGAACCGACGGCTTCTTTTTAACCTTTCGGAGTTTTTGAACAGCCTTCGGTGCAGTGTCTGTTACGGAAGGAATTTCTTCCTCATTAGCTCGCATATTGAGCTGAGTAGGTAGATGAGTATGTAGATGGTGGGGGGTTGGGTGAGCTGGGTAGGTGGGGGGTGGATGTAGGAAGCTGAGGTGGATGTAAATAGTGCAGTAAACAAATATTTTGGTGCCAGCTGACTATGATTCCCACTGGCCTTAAAACAGCCCTTTCAACCAATTACTGCTCGTAGGTAGCAGATCTGTCGCCTCGTCCAATAACCATGGCAGTATATAAAAGGAGTCACCTCCCCTAGAAAACACTTATCTACTCCAGCTCTGGGACATAGCAATTCACAAACATGCCAAACAAGATCATCAACAGCGCGCTTATTAAGAACATCACCACGAACGGCAAAAGCATCAGCATTAAATATGCGACTAAGACAGAGAGCTGAAGCCGTCCTGTGATGGCGCAAAGTGTGAAAGAGAATTTTAGCAAAGCTATTGAGAAGACAGACGTGCCGGAAAATGCTGCAGCAGCTATCCTAGCGTTAGTATCTTTCCCAAAGACGCAACGAGACCTATACTTACACAACCCCTAGCGAGAAAGAACATCCGAGCGAGAGCGATAGTAAAGATCATTTCACTACCGTTTTCGAAGACGAAAACGGTAATCATATCTCGACTAAGTATGTCTATCCATAAGTATGTATCTTGCCAAATATCTCGCACACATCGCTCCCTGCTTCCGTGCAGACGTCTTTCAAGGCTGGGCCAAGTCGGCTATCACTGCTTGTCAATGGCGATGCAGGGTTGAATTCTGCTTTATTTCCACCAAGGATCATTCAGGATCTCGTCTATAGTTGCTCGCTTGAGTGGGCTGAGATTAGTCATTTTCAAAATCAAGTCTTTTGTTCTATGATCGATATTGGGAAGTTGGCCTTGTTGCCACTGTGCAAAGCGTGTGCCAGGATCTTCTTCGATGACCACTTCAGACAACGCGGTCAGTAGTTCAGTCCAGTATTCATCATCGATGAGCGCGAGAAGCTCTGGCGGAGCGGGACCAAACAATGAGAGCAATTTATACAGTATCACGTGCTCAGGCTCGGTTCCGTCTGCTTTGAGCTGCTCGAAGTCCGGATGGAGCAACTCTGCACCTGTCAACGTGTACAAACACTAGAGAGAAAGCATTGAGTAGGAGTCGGTGGTTCTCAGAGGATGGCTCGCACTTACTATCAGTCCGAAAGAGAAGATTTCGGACGGTTTCCCGACCCCTTTCCCTGCTTGCCCTTCTGGACTTCGCCACATAACGTTGCCCATTCTGTGATTTAAGAGCTTCTCGCCATCCAGATGAAGTGCACAGTCCAAATCGGCCAAAGCTGCCCGCTCTATTTCGATATTATTGTTCTCGTTCACGGTCCAATCAAGTAGAATATTATTGGGTTTAAGGTCTGCAAATAGCGGTCATTCCGACGGTGTGTAACATGTGTACCCACTTTCGCCCAAACTTACCTAGATGTATCCATTGCCTGGAATGCAGCTTACCCAACGCCATTGCGACCTCTCGAAGGATGTTTTTTCTGGTTTTGATACTCAGATCCGGGTTTTTGTGGACTAGTGAAAGTAAATTATCCTTGAAGTACTCGTATATAAGAATAGATTCGTCCTGGTTATCATCGATGTGGGTGCGAAGGTAAGGGTCGGTTCCAAACTCGTGCTTGAGCACTTGTGAGAGCTCGAAAATGGAAGAAGATACCCTTTTCACGACATATTGTTGGTTGCCGCAACTGAGGAAGTCAGAAAGCGTGTATCTATCAGTTGTAAAGGATGACTCACTGGGCACGGTAGACCTTGTACTCAGCTTTGGTAGGGTGAACTTGGAGAGCCTCATCGCAAACATATGTCCGGCCTGTACGACAAGCTATTGTAGACATCATCTTCACAGATCTTGACGCCGGTACGCGGAAGCAGCTCATAGCAACAATGCACCGAGATCTTGCAGATTCACCAAAGCTGTGCCTGAAATAGAGCGGTGCTGAGCAATAATACAATCTGCTTAGCACTCGCAAGAGATATTCTACTGAGCAAGCTTTGCGAAAATTGAATAACAACTTTTAAGAAACAGCTTCATGATATCCTTTCCGGTGGCCATTGACTCGGAGTGCTTGTACAGTAGTAGTAGTAGTAGTAGTAGTAGTGGTAGTGGTAGTACATAGTACATATTCGCGTCTACTAGCGACATCTCACATGTCAAAACCTTCTTGGGCAACATTCAATTCAGACAATATCTGCAGCTTAAAAGATATCAAGAAGCGGCAAGCTTGCGCTCGTTGATCTCCATGGCAGCATGGCAGCTCACTCGAAGCTCGTTTTGCCTTTGCAGTTACCCCCCTCGGACAAATCCATCAAGCGGCTTTTCTCCGCGTTCACGGACCTTTACCTCCAGCACCGGACCAAGATCTCGAGAACTGTCTACCTTACGCTCCTTCTTGCCTTGACCAACCGAGTACGCAATGCCATCTCCGAGCAGAAGGCAGCTACTTTACTTCAAGCACAAGTGCGACAGCGTCCGGGGACCGCTTCGACGCAGGGAGAAGCTACGGCGAGGAAGAGGGTAGAGTTGAACAGCGAGTTCTTCAGGAACCTGTGGAGGCTGTTGAAGATTGTTATACCCGGTTGGAGAAGCAAAGAGCTGAGGCTGGTCATTAGCCACAGCATCTTCCTCGTCATACGGACCTTGATTAGTCTTCACGTTGCCGAGCTGGATGGCAAGCTGGTCAGCAGTCTTGTTAGGGGCAAGGGCAAGGAGTTCTTCAAGGGCATCGTATGGTGGATGATTGTCGCTGTGCCAGCAACATTCACCAATTCAATGGTTTGCCAATCAATTACAAAAAAGGATCGCAAGCTAATGACCTTGTACAGCTGTCCTACCATCAATGCAAGCTAGCTCTTCAATACCGCAGCCGTCTTACAGACTACCTGCATAAAAGATACCTCTCCAATATGACCTTCTACAGCCTCTCAGCCCTCGACGACCGGATTAAAAACGCAGACCAACTGATAACCGTGGATGTTTCAAGGTTTGCCAACAGTCTTGCCGAGCTGTACTCAAACCTAGCCAAGCCAACTCTGGATATAATGGTCTATAACTACTCCCTCTCCAGGTCTGTAGGTGGGGAAGCTTTGTTCATGATGAGTTTATTAGTGCAGGTATCCGCAGGCGTCATGCGTGCCCTGACACCCCCTTTCGGCAAATACGTTGCAGAGGAGGCACGATTGGAAGGGGAATTTCGCTTTCAGCACTCAAGGTTGATTGACAATAGTGAAGAAGTGGCACTGTACCATGGCCATGAGGCGGAGAAAGATACATTGGACAAGGGCTATTTTACGTTGATCAAGCATGTCAACCGCATCCTTCGAAGGCGTCTCTACCACGGCGTCATGGAAGACTTTGTCATCAAGTATTTCTGGGGTGCCTTGGGCCTCATGCTCTGCAGTGTGCCCGTCTTCTTCAAAGTGCCCGGCCAAACCTTGCGCGGCATGGGCGATCGTACCGAAAGTGTGTCATCTGCCCCAACCCCTTTCTCTCTTCGCCTAGCCAACCAAGTCCTTCTCGCTAACCAATTTCCCAGGCTTTGTGACCAACCGCCGTATGCTCCTCTCCTCTTCCGATGCCGTCGGCCGCGTCATGTTCTCCTACAAAGAAATCTCCGAACTTGCCGGCTACACCTCCCGCGTCTCAATCCTCCTCGACGTTATGGACGACATCTCCGCCGGCCACTATGAAAAACGCCTTGTTAGCTCCGCCTCAACCTCTTCCAACGCCTCCATCCTCGGTGGCCGCGGTACCGTCATAGAATCGCCCGACATTCAGTTCATCAACGTACCCATCGTGTCCCCAAACGGCGACATCCTCGTCCGCGCCCTCAACTTCAGCGTCGCCCCCAGCCAGCACCTCCTCATCGTTGGCCCCAACGGCTGCGGTAAATCTTCGCTCTTCCGCATCCTCGGTGGCCTCTGGCCTGTTTACGGCGGCACCGTCCACAAACCCCCTTACTCCGACATCTTCTACATCCCTCAACGCCCCTATCTCTCTCGCGGCACCCTCCGCCAGCAGATCATCTATCCAGACTCCCTGCGCGACATGCACCGCCGCAAAATCACCGATGTGGACCTCCTCGCCATCCTCGCCACCGTCTCCATCGCGCACATCGTCGACCGCCCCGGCGGCTGGGACGCCGAGGAAGAGTGGCGCGACGTCCTCTCCGCGGGCCTACAGCAGCGCGTCGCCATGGCGCGCCTCTTCTACCACGCGCCCAAGTATGCCATCCTAGACGAGTGCACCAGCAGCGTCACGCTCGAGGTCGAACGTGCGATGTACGAGGAAGCGAAGAGGTTAGGTATCACGCTAATGACGGTGTCGCATCGACGGAGTCTGTGGAAGTATCATGGGTGGATCTTGCAGTTTGATGGGCAAGGAGGGTATGTGTTTACGAAATTGGATGCGGAGAGGAGGTTGGTGCTGGAGGATGAGAAGGAGGAGTTGGAGAGGAAGCTGAGGGGGGTGGAAGGGATTGAGAAGAGGATTGCTGAGTTGACTTCTTGAGGGATGGGAGAGAGGGGGTGGAGCGTTTGGAGGGGTTGTTGGTGGGGGTCTTGGGGGCAGGGGCGTTGGGCGTTGGTCGATGGGCGATGCATGTACATTAGTGGGAAAGTTGTGGGAAGGGACATTTTGGTTATGAGAGCACCTGGAGGCCTGACATGTTGAGAAAGAGTCAGTGAGTGGGTTGTGCGGAGCAGCTTGAGATCGATTCTATGTTCATAGCTAGATTTCCGTATATGTACAAACTTCCGCTTGACCAATTGGAGTGTCCAACAGCGCTTGCCCGTAGTGGCTGAATCATAATCTGCTTCCTACTTTCCATGTTTCCCGAAGTCGTTCCTTGGGGGGCCGCCGATGACTGATCTACGACCGCGTATGAGGAGTCAAAAGGTGCGGGTAGATCTGAAAATTTAGCAGGATCTGAAAGTGTTGCATGCCATGAATCTTCATCACGCAATCCATTTCCGATCTTCTTTATATCCGTAAAAGAAAGGTTGCCGCACTGACTTCGCTCTAGCCTCTATCAAGACCTAGGCTGCCACGCCCTTCAATGTTCTGTATAACAGTAAGAGCTCCGCACCTGGTTACAACTCTGGCAGCTGTATATTTTGTTCAGCCAACCTCCCAAGTCAACTACCGAAGTGGGGTGCGCAAGGGTGAGGAATTGAAGGTCTCAGACAGCAGTTGGTACAAAGTGTATCCACATTGAAGTTCAGAACAGGTCTGTGTGTGATGTTTGTGTCATCATAGAATTATGAAATGTGAGGGAGGTGGAGCGATAGAGAAGGAATGGAGTCATACCCGACTTGAGGTCTTCGGGAGTAAGATACTATGGGGTTGAAAGGGGTTGCAGCTTGGGCTTGCGAATGCCAGCAATTGCTAAGTAGTCCTGTTTTATGTGCTTTATGAATATTTGGAGTCGCCCTCCATATTCTCATAGACGTTGGTCGTTAGTCTTATAAAGCTTGTGACATCTCTGGTCATGGTTGATAGCTTGCAACAGATGGAATGCTGTTAACCAGAGGGTATGTAGTTAGCGAATGGTAGAATCCTACGGTCCACCACCGTAATACACCTGTCTGAGCATGCGGGTGTGCATTTGTCTGTGGCTGCAGGTCTTTATGACCAACCGTGGATGAAAATTAGAAGTCCTGAAGTGGGAACAGCTGTGTTTGTCTAGCCTACTTTCACTTTCTTGAAGAATGTTTCGATCTTCTTCTGCCCTTCATCGTACTTGGAGCTTCCAACTCCTCTTGTACGTTTGAGACCTTTCAGATGCTCTTTACCATTCACAGCTTTGACGATCATCTTCAGCGCCGGAATACCTGATTCCTGAGACTCCGCCGTCCCGGACTCGGTCTCGGAGGCGGCTGTAGAGGATTGATCAATTGGTATGATCTCTACTGGCAGTGTATTAATAATATCCAGCTCCAAGTATCCAGTATTCGACCATCCGCCAAGATATTCCAAAGGCTTCACACCTCCGCTCCCCACAGAAATTCCAGCGGCCAGCGTCACAGTATCTTTCCCAAAAAGCTTCAATATACACCTCCAAAGGTGGGATAGTATTATCCCATGAGAAACCACAGCAATGACTCTCTCTCTTCCAGGCCTCTCATCTTGTATTAGCGGCAACAGTTGATCTTTCACAAAATCGTCCATTCTTGCATTCATCGACTCCTTGGCCTCAACATCCCTGAAGTCCGGGTCATCGACATGCTGAGATCGATGGTTCTCTTTGCCTGACTTGCTAGAGCCTCGCGACCGGACGTAGAAGGGTTTGCCTTCATAGAAACCAAAGTCTTGCTCCCTTAGTATTTGAAGTTGTGTAACCTGTACCTTCTCTGCTACTTCCTCTCCACCTTTGTTGGCTTGTGCCAAACGTATCGCCTCCGCCGTTTTATACGCTCGCTGTAGGTCGGAAGAAAAGACCTTCGTAAAGCATAGACCATTCTGTGCAAATAATTGTCCCAGACGGTCGGCTTGGAGGCTGCCGTGAATTGTAAGTGCAGAATCTTTGACCCCGGCACTGGATAGGATGTTAGCAGCCAGAAAGCGAGTGAGAAATTTTTTGGGATTCACACTAGACCTGTGCCACATTATCGACGGTCTCGCCATGGCGAACGAGAAACAGTTTCATAGTTGGATGGCCCATCCTTTCAAAGGTGCGGGGCCCATGTGTTTGACAGGCCGAGAGTCGCTTTCGAAAAATTGCCCCGATTTGGCTTAATCATCAAGTCATAAATCTCACCATCTTATCTGATTTTAACCCTAACCCTACCACGGTGCGCGCCTCTGACAGCTTGCCTCATGGTACGGAGTACCTACTGCTTGCTACTTTTATGGTACAGCACTCTATCTAAATCCTGATAAGAGGATCACACTCACTCGTCATCTTCTGGGCAACAAAGAAAGAGCTGGCCCGTGACTGTTGCCATTACCAGTCTTAGAGTCTTTCGGTACTGACAACGCCTTGGGCACCTACCCTATGAGTGCGATAGTTGTTAACCGGCAGTATCAAGCACTTCCTTGAGGGGCAGAAAGGAGTCGGTCGTGTGCCGGGCCCCGGCTACGAGGAGGATGGTTGGCGACTCACGTCGAGGTTTAAGTTAGGAGAACCTTCAGCGATGGTGGGTAGGTCAAATTTTCCCTTCTTGATCCTCCAGCTGTGAATTGCAAAAATACCTAAGAAAAGTACACTATTGAACCCATGTGGGCCCACTGTCATTCAGGGCCTTGAAGCAAGTAAGAAACAAAGACGGGCATGTATTGTAGCACCTGAAGACCTCTCACTTAAGTGATTTGTTGTCAGAAATTCTAAAAATTTCAATGCCTAGTAACCTTTGCTCTCAAAGGATGTCGAGAAGACAAAGATCAAACCGTCGTCAAAACCTGGTAACAATGGGATTTTTCGTTTGCTTGTCACAATTGTACGTGACAGCAGTCCAATACACCAAAGAGGAGCGTTAATCTAGATACCACGATTTGCGGTATAACTTAAAACCCATACAGCGGTCAAGTCTGAGACCGCCTCTGAGACAGAGACTCATTCCAGAGTACGCCACATAGGTTTAATTGAAGTGAACTCCACAATAACCGATCAGCAAGCTGAGACCTTTCTTGACAATGGATCGCAACTTTACCACTTGAAATAGCTAAGAAGCATGATTTCTCTACATCATAATCATGTTTTACTAATAGATTCTGCGTCGGAACCATCTTAGCAAATCGCTTTGAACGAGAGAAACAGAGTCATCCAGAACCCAAAACAGAGCAGTGTATAGAGGCACTACTAGAACAGATCAAATAACAACAAAGACCGACACAACCTGTCTTGCCTCTGCCGACTGTAAATTTGATATATAGGTCCTAACAAAGATAGAGGTCGAGTAGTCAAAAAAATCTACAGACCTTATTTTCGTGGATCACTAATAGACAAGCTGGGAATTGTAACAGAAAAGCATTTGCAGAATCAACATATCCCCAAGAACTCCAACATCATCAAGCAATGACTGACTCTGCTCAATCGAACGGGTATCTTACTGAGCAACTGCCGAGTCTCAAGAACGCCAAGATCATCTTTTTCATTGGTAAATGCCTATTCAGAACCTGTGACAAGATTAACGACATTGTATGTGCCATACTCTAACGGTATCTCTAGGTGCGCCGGGAACAGGTAAAGGAACACAGTGTACTCGCTTGGCCGAAGAGCTTGGTTTCGTTCACATCTCTGTCGGCGATCTCCTTCGAGATAGGGAAAAACATCCATCCTCATCGCCCCTCCTCAAAGCCTTGATCAGAAGCCGCGCTGAGTACCGCACTCCATTGCCCAACGATTTCTACGTCGGACTTCTCCGCGCCGAATTGGTCAAGAACATGGAGCATGGAAAATCCCAATTCCTGGTTGACGGTTTCCCGAGGAACATCAAACAGCTGTGGCTTCTTGAACAAGCCGTGAGACATATTTAGCCTAGCCATATAATGAATAGTGCTAATTATGGTACGCAGTCACCGCAGCTTAAGGCTACTCTCCATTTCTTTTGTCCCTTGGAAATCTCACGCTTACGCGTTGCGAATCGAGCTTTAACTTCTGGCAGATACAACGACAATGCCGAAGTGTTCGAGGAACGGCACCGGAAGTTCTTGAAAGAAGGTGTAGATGTTTTCTTTCGCAGAATGAGCGAGCTCGAATGCCATGAGGTTTGAAAGCGTAACATAATATTCTGGAAGTATAGCGGATAACTTGATCTAGATTGAAACAAACAGAACATCGGACGATGTGTATCGAAGTATCCGCACAATTGTGAAGGTGAGAACATTATTCAACTAGAGAGTGTGATTTTCTAATGGTCTAAAGGATGCTTTCTCCACAACGGCGTAGTCTTGGAGTAGATTACTTACAAGCCTCACTGCAAAAGATGGTGAGACGTGATTTAATTAGGCATGGAAGGTATTGTGAGCCTGCGATTATTGCGCTAGCAATCTTTCGTGCGCTGAGTAAGATTTTCGCTCTTCATCTGTTTCGTTATTCTCAAATCTTGCTATTCGATCTTTTCGGCCATCCACAAGCTTGTCTAAACCTTTTATAATGGAAGTCGATGGGCCGGTAAAGAGTTTAAAGGCACTGGTGGTAGATATTGGTGCTTTATATTAGTTTAAAACGAAATGAAAGGATAAGTCTGTATTAGCGAAAGATCTTCGGAGCGCACAAGCTCAGCACATGGAGCGGCCTATTAACCCAAATAAGTTCGAGTTTTAATGCGGTTGACTAACGAATTTGAACACATATCGGGTTATATACTCACAAGGTAGGCATGCGAATATTTTTCAAAATCGCCGACGACGTTATCGAGAATCGAACTCCTGACCTGCACTACAGTTCTGTATGGGGGAGGCAATGGGGAAGGCAATGGGAAAGTTAGTGAGGATGTAAATGAGGGTGTAAAAGACCTGTTATGAATTCAATACTCGTCTTCATTTGAAAATAATTAATTAGATCCTTTCCTCTATGCAAAACAGGCAAGACAAAGGACGCGATGGGAGTTTGAAAAGGAGAAGCAAACAGAGGTGTAAACGGAGATGTAAAAGACCGTGTTATGGATCCAAAGCTCTTCTCTATTCTAAACAATTAATGCGTTCTCTCTGTGCAAAACATGTAAGGTAAAAGGACTCGATGGGGGTTCGCGACGGAGAAGCAAATGAGGGTGCAGATGGGGAAGTTAAATAGAAGTGTAGAAAGTCTGTTATCGCTATTTAAAGCTCTTCGAGTCTCATTGATCCAGACAACAAGCAGCTCGAGAAGCATCTTCAAGAAAGTTTCTGCCTTCCTGAAGGAACAGCTAAGTGCTGAAGTCGTGATTTGCTACAACTATCGAGTTTGAGTGCAGCATTGCATTCTACAGTATGCATGTATGAACAGCCCTGAATTTCCAGTTCCGCAAGCAAAAAAACCTCACGACAGTTCGACGAAGCGAAGGAGATACTATTGGCACCTATCGCAACCAAGACAAGCCAGTGCTCACGCCTCATACTGGTGATGTCAAGCGCCGGAAAGTGGGTCAGCATCAGTTGCTAATGGAACCGTAGATCAAAGTAGAGAAGACGGCCCCCAGACGCACCAGATACCACTTGACAGATGAGGAGTCGGCCAAGTACCTGGATTGCAGGAAGTCCACTCGTGATGGGCATAATGTCAAAGTACTATTATGAATAAACCTTAGCTTCCAAATCCCTCGAATTGGGTGATCTTGAATCTGCTTTCGTGGTACTCATTTGTACTAGGACTCATTGACTGTCTTTCTTTCTTCGACTGCTTCTTGCAATGCCGATGGAGGTTTCCTTGCGGGGAGAGTATCTTCTCATGCGCTCATCGCATTCAATAGCAGTGCTTCTTTATGAGCAGAGGCAGCTATAGTCAGTTCAGAAGGTCTTTCATTGTAATCGAGGTATGACATGAGTAATGTTGCAATTGGAAAGCCTATGTAGATTAGCCGCCTAGATGAATCTGCTATTGTGGGGTTCTTACCACGGGCGGCAGAAAATTGGCAGAGCCCGGAGTCGCTCGGTGCAACTATAATCTCAATGTCATATCTAGTAAAGGTATCTTCGAATTGTTGTCTAATTTCCTGAATGTGCTCCAGGATTCGACGACGCTTCTCGTTGGAATCGCTAAAAGTTAGGCTAGACACGACTATGTTTTGGTTAGGATATTCTGTTTTTTGATAAGCAGCCGAATCACTAGGTTCATTTGAAGATGTACCTGTTTTAAGTGCTTCTTCCCAATGCGAGAAATTCCAGTCGACAAGCTCTTTGAGGCTACGCACTCTCGTCCTTTTTAGGCTATCAAGATAGCTACCCATATCCGCCTTCAGATCAGCGGCTATTGATCATTGAAATCTGTACAATATCCAAGGGAAGTGATGCTGACCCATCATCGATTCCAAAGTATCCCTTCCCTCAAAGCCAAACTCCTGGTAAGCCTGTACGGAGACATTCTCGTGATCGCTTTTGGCAAGGCTCTTAAATTTGGAGTAGACAACGCGCGTCTCCTCCAACTGCAAAAGTCACTATAATGGATGTTTGAATGAAGCTGGAAAGGAACGAACTATTTGCTTGGTAGCATCCGGCACCGGCTTAATTATTCCGCTATCCAGCGTCCAGATTTGAGGACCTAAGGTTCCTACCCTAATATTCGCCCACTTGCCGTTAAATGCTGATGCATAACCATCAGGCGGTACCTTTGATTTTGTTGGATCCACAAGCACAGTGAGCAAATCGGCGACATCCTCAGGGCTTTTGATCATAGGTCCAGAGGTATCATAGCGCTTGCTGATCGGAATAATGCCCTCTCCAGATACGATTCCGAGTGTTGGCTTTATCGTATACAACGAGGCTCTGGTCGCAGGATGTACAAGGGATCCGAAGGTTTCCGTTCCAATGGCAAGGGGCGTGAGGCCAGCGCTGATAGCAATCGCAGACCCTGAAGAAGAGCCAGATGGACTATATGATGCTTAGGCTAATACTTCAAAGTTTAGAAAGGTCAGAGTACACTGTGGCCAACAACGCTATCTTCCATATCTAGAACTCCTCGTACATAGGCAGACTGGGCTTGCCCAGCCACAGCGGACCATCCACAGCGAATTCCGGTACCTCTTGGTACAATGAGGACGCGTTGATTTATCTTTTGCGAAGTTTTCGAGGACCTTACTTGAAGTACCCTAATTCCTATGCACGAGTAAGTAAATCAACTGGCTTGATCGCAGTCTACTCACCGACATGGTTGCTTTCCCTTGAATGATTGCACCAGATTGTAGTAACTAAAGATTGTGAGCTGGCAATAGCTAGGCTGTAGCTTGCTTCAGAAGCTTACTTTATCAACAATCGTGGCTGATGAGGCCGGTTCCGCCCCAACAAGGGCCATAGCTCCCCCGGTACGCATACTCGGATGTACGTTGATGTTGTCCTAGAAGAACATGAGCACGAGCATTCCTCTTTCAATTAATACGGGCCGTTAACATGCCTTGATGAGTACAGGAATTCCATGTAGAGGCCCCAAAGACACTCCTTTCGCTCTCAAGGCATCCATTTCTTCCGCTCGTTCCATGGCTCCTAGGGCTAACTCATATACGGCGTTCAGGTAGCCGTTGTATGCGCTGATGGTGCGCTGATACTGTTCCACAATCTGTGTGCTTCGAAGCTTACCGGCAATAACTTAATGCTGCAGGCTGTCTGCTGTTGCTGTTAAAGCATCGAAAAAGGAAGTATGACGATCGGTATCGGTAAATGTTGGTACCAGGCCTTTCAGATTAGAATTCGCGACAGACCGTAATACCGGTTGCGACACCAAAGCCATATTTGGCTTTGGACAAAAAAATGAGTAGCTTGCTGAAAAATGGAGATGCGGCCGAGAATAGCGGCCGAGAATAACTATGTAGAGCAACAATAATAATGTGAGGCACGTTCTTACTCGAATGATAAGGTCGGGGATTCTGTCTTGGTTCCGGCAAGTCTGGCAGACGTGCATTACTTTCCAGAATCTCAATCAGAAATAAAGAATATCAATTTCGTTTAATAATGATGTTGAGGTTTCATAAATCTTCATTTATTTTTAGAATGAACAGAATGAATGAGAAATACAAGACTTTGCTAGAAGTAATAAATTTCTTAGAAAGATTCTTGTTCAAATGTTTCATTATCTTCTAAAGCTTGTTATCTTGTAGAAGAGCATTCAATATGCTCAACATCAAGATGAAACAACATCACTCGTAAGTTTTATCTTATGATCACAAAAGCAATGAAAGAATGTGTGCGCGTAGTAAGCTGAGAACCTGAGGCAAATGATGTAGAGCCGTAAAATTGTTGTAACTCTTCATATAGTGCTTCGTTATCTTTGACTATTGTGCGTGTCATTCTTTACTGATCTCAGAATTTGTCCCTCATCTTAATTTGTTGCCTAGAAAATGGAATCAGATTCTTGCTGGGACTGGATCAGCATGTTTGAAAAGGTGCAGCTATGATATAGCTCGTCCTACAATCAATCGCCCAAAAAGACCATTACAGCTTTCATTTCTAGCATTTTCTTGGACATAAGAAGTGTTCATCTTTCCATGTGTGAGGCCATTTGAGGTCTTTAAACCTCGATTGCAATTAACGTGGCTCCGGACGAGAGGTCGGTCTTTTGTGCGATCTGTGGATCATCGCTAGAGCTACTTGACAGTAGTGTCCTGCGCAATTACAATCTGGGAATACTGGCCAAGGATCAAACAGAGGTTTGTATAATGCCTTTGAATTATAGTCCATTTCTCTCGAAGCATCAAATACTCGAAAAGCTGATATGTGTTCGAAACTGTTATGGCTCGGAAAGGTACGTCTTGTGGGCAAACCGTAAGCACTCACTTGGCATTTGGCGCTCCCCCTTGTTGGTCTTTAGAGTGACAGTCTTGGCCTAGAACTGGAGGTCTTACCTCAGATTCGTCTGTATCTATCTTTTCACCTACAATATACAACGGAGGCGCTGAGTTTAGATTCGATGCTCGATTCTCTATGCCTACAGAGTGGAGCCGTCTCGATACGTGGGCGGTGTCTACCTGGCGGGTGTTTGAGCCGGACCAAGATTATGGCCTAATCTACCCATTACACGAGTCATGCTTGGATATTATACGCCAACTTGGACTGCGACGGTCTCTTCAAGTCGAGAATGGTTCAAGGATTCCCTCGGGCCTTGGCGACTATTTCGAAGCACTGCTACGTCTTCACGTGCGCAATACAACAACACCAAATGGGAGGGATATCTATCCCGGATATACCGCCAACGGGTTGGAGTGGGAACATTACTGCTATGGCGCTCGAGAAATGTGGATGGGGCCATGGGGCGTAGAACGAGGATGGGAGGTCAGTGGTCGCTCCGCTTGGTCTTGCCTACATTGTTATGCTCTAAAAGGATAAGCTGCAAAGTACTGATACTATAATCTGCGTATGTGACAGTGGTTGGTCGCAGATCCCCTTAAGATTCCTAATCTCACCTCCTATATTTTGTCGCATTTGCAGCCTCTCTTTCAGGACTCTTTTCTTAAAAAGCATGCAGTTCGCCTTCTACGGTCGGTGTAGCTTCGCAGAGACCGTCCATAGCAACACTACCTTGGGAGATACTTTTCCGGCAAGCTCGTTAGGTATCTTTGGGACTTGAATGCTTGGGAATGTACCTGAGAAAGGTCGAAAGTCATGACAGGAAATTCCTGGCCAAAACATTGATAGGAGAAAGGTTTCTCGAACAGGCATTGCACCAAACACTACATAGTCACGATAGTTTAGATAGCAAGTCGATTATTCCATATTACGGTGAATTGGAACACTCAATCTTCATGACACTGACCAGAAGATGGCGGATCCTCCGATTGGATTGGTGAACCGCTGCAGAATAGTGAGGATTGTGCAAGATATCTAAAGGATAGATAAGCTTGAAGCAGATGAGCCGACCATCCGTTATAGAACCGATTGGTGAACGAAATGTATTCATTTGTTCATAAATGTCGGGTCGCTACGGCGGCCGGAATCAGTGATAGCGCAGGCGACCGTTGATGACTTCATGCCTGCTTTGCTCAAATGAACGTCAGTTGAGCATGCACAGAGACAGTCACCTAACCACGGCATGGCTACTAGGCAAAGGAGTAGCGAAGGCCGCCAGCTCAAAGCCAGCGAGTCAATGGAAGAAGTAGAGACTCCAATAACTGGCAGAGGCCACACCGACACTACTGCGATAAGGCGCGCACGAAACAGGCTGGCGGCGCGCAAGTCTCGGCAAAAGCGGGCTGAAAAGAATGAAGAATTGGTGGAGCAGGTTACACATTTGGAGGAGCAAGTGCAATACTGGCGGAGCGTTGCTCTGCAGCATGGACAAGAAAACGAGCTAGGGGATGAGCGCACGCCTGTTGCGGCCAATGCTCGGACTGAGAGTCCGGAGGAGGATTTAGAGGAGGAAGAGGAACGTTTGCGCAGAGAGCTGGAGCACTTGCATCGCAAAAATCGGGTTATAGATCTACGCCGACAGGTTGCAGATGCACGCCTGCTTTCAGAGAGCGCTGGAGAAGAACGTGCCAGTGGTAATAATCGTACCATGACAGAAGGAGGCTACCGCCAGTCAACAAGTTTACGTAGTTCAGAGGATCATGACCGGAAACCAGAGGTGGCGGCGAAACGCCGAAGAACTGAAGATCCTGCCTTGGCATCTATCACTCCTCAACGCTATCACGGTCAAACCTCTACCGAGTACATAGCCTTTACACAGTCTTGCGAACAGTTCTTTGAGAGTAGATCGGTCGAATATAGGCATGACGAGGAAAAGATTTGCTACGCCCTGGAACGTCTTCCTAATCATCTACAGGCAGCCTGGCGCCGAGAAACTGCAAGACATAGGAGTACCTGGAATAGCTTCAAGAACTTCTTACTTGACGATCTGGAACCGAGTTTTTCTAAAGTGTCGCCGAACTACTTTCGTGCACGTCAAGGCAAGGATCAGACGGTTGGCGACTTTGTTCTTTATCTATGCGGACTGGAGGGACAACTAGGACCATTTACTGACACACAGCGACGTGATCAGGTATTACACAGTCTACGGCCAGAGATCAGCGATGCTATTCGCGAAGAACCCAAGCTTCCGCCAACACTTTCAGAGCTCGTTGACCTCGCCATTGCAATAGAGAATAAAAATAAGCGTCAGCAACAGTTAGCTCCCCAGAACCATGTCAATGGCCGATCTGGAAACACGGCAAATCGCAGTGCCAACAAAATTGGGCTGCCGACTTCACCAAGTCACGATTCACGAAATTCAAAACAACGACCACATTTAACTTGATGACTATAGTCCAGAAGATTTCCAAGCGGTCTGAAATATACTTGAAGGTCACATCTGCTCATGAATACTTCGGTCTATGGTTCTCGGATTCGACGGGGCGGATCCACCCACCAGTGTGGCGACACTATTGCGGGCAAAGATCCTTTCTGCTTAATTTGAGAGCCTATCATCTCTCTCAACGCCAACCAGCATAACTCTATCAATGATCGGTTCCACCACAGCCCCCTAGTGCCAAAGCTTCTGTATGATCACGGAAGAGATCCAAAGCTTAATGTGGAGCGCAACTTTTGAAGTCTGAACATACATGAAGTATAAGCACCGTTAATCAACGCGACGAGAACATAAGTCTGCGCCATCAGGTCCCCGTTCAATAATATCAGAGTGGCTTTTCTATCAACTTTGCCACTAGGCGACTCTCAGTTGTTGCGACTTTGAGTTCAAGAGTCTCGAAAATATTGGAGACAACACAACAGACGGCCTCAACCCTTTCCTATGCACTGAGTACAATTCAGGCATTATAGGTGCTGGAACTGATCATACCCCACAAAGAGGAGCAGTATGGAGAATAACTCGGAAAACAATAAACTGCTACGGCAGTTGCATTCGATAGAGAACAAAATACTCCTACTTTTCAAGAAAGGTTCAAAGCCGACTCTGAAGAAAACAAGGGTGGAGGTTCCAGGGCTCTCACCGAAATCTTGGCCTGATACGAAAGATCTGGCTCTGACTCTAGACGCGAGAGAAAAAGGGCCAGAAACGAGCGGCTAGAAACAAAGAGGCGCGCAGATGTAGGTCTGATTGTAGCAGGTCGATCTGGGGCGGCTTGATGCATCTAAGGCACGAATGTCGAAGGAAGGGCCGGGAAGTTATTCGCTTGTCTCCTTGTCCAGCATCACCAGTTTCACATGAAGCCTAAGTTTACCCGTAGAGTAAGTACGGCTATCATCCCTTCTCCGGGCTCGTTTGACTAATAACCCAGCAGGCGGGTCAAAATTCGAAACAAATTCAATTCACTCCAATGACGCTTCCCGCTCATCTCGCGTCGTTAGCAATTCCTTTCTCCTCTAAAATGGGCGTTCTCTGTCATTGGAAGTGGTGTATACAGTCCTCGAAAGCGAATGAGGTAATAGCCCGGTCACAATGTTTGTTCAACATTCCAGCACTCCCAGAATCGACTAGATAATGAATCTCATTTACACCACCAGGAGCGCTCGACCCACCCACTCTTGATAGACATCTCTATCAAGAACGGTGCGAGGTGGTACATAGTGATTGTACCAACGCCTTGTCTCTTCCCTGCTCCTATTTTTTACATGTTTTCTCTCTTTTCTAGCGCTGCTGCAGCTTTAACCTCAGTGGGTTTGCTTGAGTCTAGTCAGTCTCTACTCTATTGTTCACTTCGGACTACTGTATCGCTGAGGTTTGCTAGGTTATCTGTCTTGGGCTTTGGTGTTAGCACTATTATCATCCTTGATACGTATCCGCGATATTGCCCCCTTCCTCCCTTTCCTTCTCCACGCCCCCACCGGAGCCTCATGCAGAATATCTCGAGTACCCTCTTCCTGACGCACGCCTATCACTTTCGATCCACTCACCAACCTTATCTACCCTTCCGCTTCGTCTTCATTTCCCATTCAGTGTAGACAGGATTACCGTTGGTGTTAGTGTTGATTGTGTAAGATTCTTACAAAGTTGGTTTGAGACTGGGAGATTATGGAAATGTTGGGGCGAGTTCCCATTTTATGATAAATTGGATCTGGTCCCGTCTAGTCAAGACTGAGGGCTTGCATCTCGACATTTTCCGAATTTTCAAAGCTCACGCTCTCATCCTGTCTCGGCATTCGCTTAAGCGTTGTCCTGGCTTTGGCTACCCCATTATGCATGCCATTCTCATCTCATGTCGTGATACCCTTATCCGCCGGTATCGGATAGCCAGTACACCAGCACCCACACAAGGAGCATTTTTATCTAGCTCTTTTTGTTAAACCCCTGGTCTGTCACGATGTAGTGACCTTCTACATAACAGAACTAAACCTAGCTCTATGCCTATCTCTCTAGGCAACCGTACGCGCACTAGAATTTTTCAACACACAAGAGTGGATAACGGAATGGGTCGTTCACATTAGCTACTATGAAGGACATGACTATTGCCCACGTAACGATTATGGAGGTTTCTTCTCGATCTCCATAAGACATCAAGCCGCGCAGAAATTCTAAAGCCGTAGTTTAGGTTTAATGGGATTTGTTTGCGCAACTATATATATCTTAGGACAATACAACAGGGCTATTTTGAAAAGGATGCTGCAAACAATATGTATGGAACGCGGATCAAATATTAAGAGAAACCATGACTACACACGTACGTCCGGGATCCACCCTATTTATCCCCAGGACTGCTGCAAAAACAACCCTGTGCTATAATCCTGGGTTATCAATACACAGATTGGCAACGGTAAAACGGGCGTTGGGAACCCCCCATTTCCATTGGTGTTTGTGTTTCTCTCAGACCCAACACTCTCGATTCAGTATATAGTTTTTGCAGCAAAAGGTACTAACTACTGAGTTTTATATATTAAACCTCACCTATTCAAAAACATCAAACATTTCAAACCTCTTCGCGCCCTAACATATTCCCTTCCACAAAAAAAAAAAACTCCAAAGTCTTTAGCGGCCAGAACAAAGTTTCATGGTGAATAGGGAGATTACTTCTTAATGGGGGCAGAAATGGGACGGAACGGCTTTAAAAGCGCGCCCCCCGTCTGTTTTTAAAGTAGTCATATATAGTTTTCTCAAACCCAAGTGATCAGAGATATAAAAAAACCCCCATTCGCAGGGGGGAGGGGGCTTCACGGATTTAACAAAGGGGTAAAGCTGAGCTAATGGCGTTTTTTTCTGTTTCTACATACTGGTATGTAGATGTAGGTTGTAGGGAGGATTTTCGGGGGGGGGAAAAGGGCGAAATTGCAATGAACGACTACGGTTAAGTAGTTGAAGGAGAGACGAGCAAGAAGGGTGGCTGCGGCTGGGGTTTTTTTGGTTCGGGTCGTTGGGGGGATTTCGATGGGTTTGGGGAGGTGGATCTGCGTATGTATGCGTTTGTGGTACTGTATGGGAAGATAGATACCCGGAGGCGTTGCAAACATATGTACAAGGAACATTGACGATTTTTTTTACGTTTGAAAGAACTGGCCGTAAATTGTAGATACGGCAGTGCTAGACAGATACGTGTCGGAGATCTACGTATGTCCTTCCGGCCGCCCCTTATAGATGTCCTCCCCCCTCGTCCCTTCAAAGATTGTAGCACCCGCGGGTGGCATTCCAACTACACACCCGAATAACCGAGCGATTTCCCAAAGCGGACCATCCCACAGCGTGCGCACCTAGGCACAGCACACCCTCCTCAAAAGCTCCCCCTCGGGCAATAGGAATTCCACATCAGCCCTAACCCCCCACCCCTCCCCCTCCCGCACCCTCCTGACCAACCTCTCCAAACTGCCTTCGCACTCGTGAACCAGCACCACCGCGCAGCTCTCGCACAGCCGTAGCCCGCACCCAACGCCACCGAGCGCCTCCTCATCGGGGTCGTGCCCGTCCTGCTGCCGCTTGCAGCACCCAAACCCCGCGGGACTGGGACAGACGCTGCACCACTCAAATGGCGCCTCCTCCGCTTTCCCGGGCATAAGGAACTCCATCCACCCTTCCGCATCCCCTGCATCCGCCCTGCCCTCTAACGGTTCGATTTCGTGCGCTCCGCACGCCGCAATCATGAGTCGTTCAAGCGTACATGCAGAGCAGATGCGGCTGGGCAGGTGACCTTGGGCGGTGTGGCCGCCGGAGAGCTCGATATAGCCAGTGCCGTCTTTGGGGTCGAGGACCTCGACGCGGAGGTCGCCGAGGCCGAGGATGCCGTAGAGGGGGTCGGTACACCAGTGGCAGGGGATGTCTATGGAGCAGTCGGAGGGCGAGGAGGGGAGGTAGTTGAACGTTACGGGGTGGGCGAGGCGGGTGGTGATCACTTTGGTTATTGGGGGGTTTGTGGTGGTGGGTTGGCTTGCCGCAATTGGGGTTGCAGGCACGTTCGACGCTCTCTCCTGGAGCGGCTGCTCCTTTGTGCAAAGGGTGCCGTTCTCACGGCAGTGCTTGCATGGTGGATCGCGGTCCTTTCTTCCTCGAAAGGAGCACCACTTCTTCGCCTGTCTGCACTGCGTACAGCTGGCGATTGACTTCGGCGGCTTCACAACCAGCTTCGACCTCGAGAATGAATCTTGATCTAGTGAAGGCCCCGTCCTCGTCCTTCCAGTGACCGGACCAGCGACGCACTTGAGGCTTGAGTCGGAGCATTGCACGCATGGTAGGATATGATTAGCGCACTCTGCGCGATAGGAGCAGACGATTCGGCGGCTTTTGCAGCTCTCGCAAGCGCCTTTTCTGGTAGGCGGGAGGATAAGCTCGCATTCGATGTCGTCTTCTTTGCAATTTATGCAGGGGTATGACGAGCCTTCTTGTAGTAGGGTACATGGGAGGCGGATGTCTAGACATGCTTTGCATCCTCTTGCTGCTGGGTGGCCGAGCGTCACATCCTCGAAGTTGAAGAGGCCGGTGGTGGAATTATTGACACGTTCCTCGTGTCGTTTGCGAAGTAGATGTTGTGCCAAAATCGAAGTGCGACCGGTATTGGAAGTGTCTCCGGAAGCTGACCAGAGAAAGTTGGAGTCACTACTATCCGTTTCCGATTGTTCCTGTGATCCGTGTGGCCAATTGTCTGAAGAGGTCCCAACAGCTTGTAGCACCGCTCGCGCATGTTCTGACCCTACTCGAAAGGTAACGAGACCGTTCTGCCCTTTATATCGACCCGACTGCCATGTATTTGTCTTTGGTTTCTTTAGTACTTGGCTGACGAAACTGTCCCCGGTTTGAAGTGGCCTGTCTCGTTTTCTTTTGTGGGGGAGAAGCGGTGGATTACGCTTGCTGTTGGGATCGAAGTCACCGCTCTCGTCTTGGTCTACCCAAGTACTGGGAACAAATCCATTGGTTTCGCGAGTATCAATGCGGAAATCGTACTTGGGTAATGGTAAACCCGTAAAACGAGGTACATCGGTACTAAGTTCGTCGTATCCCCACGCCGTGAAAGCTGAAGGGAGAGTTTCGAACTCGGAAAAAGTCGTATTCATCCTGCAAAGTAGAGAAGCGATTACCAAGGAAGCAATGCTGAAGTGAAGGCTCAGCAACTATCAGTTCTCTACCGTGTTAGTGGGGTTTCTATGCCGAAGAAGAAAGTGAAGCGATTATTCGGAGAAGACGCTGTAGTGGTGCGATGAGCTGGGAATGATAAGATCCGGCCAAATATCAACAAGGGCAAAGCACAATGAATGGGATGATGGGTGCGGCTATGTTTGCACATGCAAGGGAATGGGTCAGAGAAGAAGGGCCATAGGTGTAACTGTAAATATGAGTGAAGTAATATGGAAGTAGTGAGTTAGGAACCATTTTGCCTATGAAACCAATCGTAGTCGGGGATCCTGGTGTCATGCTGATGACTTGTGCTGGAGAACAAAAGTATGGAGTTTGGGGTTGCTGAGAAATTATCACGACAGCCAGGGTGTATGGGAAAGTTGGTAGGAGGCTCCCAAATGCTTTCCGTGAAGTTGCCCAACTTTTCGAGGGAAAGCTGAGCAAAGCATTACCAGCATGGATTTCTCTAGACTTTTCTGTCAACACCCACCATAGAATAGAAAATGGAGTTTGCCCAGTAATACATATGGAAGGGGAGGTATGCATGGAACTGATCACCGCTTTGTTATTGAGTGGCCTGGACTCTCCGCATTGTGTCTATTTCCGTTATGTTGAAGTAACCAGCATTACAAGTAGTGTCACTGGTCAGTCTGTTAGCATTCCGTTGTTGAAAATCCTAGCACAAAGGATGACATATCAACGAGGTAGTCATTGTCGGATTATTTAGAACTGATAAATCATACCAGGGCTTCAGTTCTCCGGAGTCTGTATGCAAATTGCATTTCTTCATAAGCCATTACTAGGTTCCGTTCATATTGAGGGAAATAGGACTGCTAGGTGAGAGGCGTGAAGCCAAGTGTCAACCGTAGAGGGATATCAACAGTAGCTATACAAAACAGCTGGTTGTTAGAGGAGAGGCGATAGACTGACGATTGAAGAGCACAAGCCAGGGCGCTCAAAAACAAAAGAAGAATAATCGAGCTAGAGCTGAGATGAAGAAAGCATATCCATGACTCCCCTATGGCTCCACCGGGTTGCGTGAACTTGGCAAAGCTACGTGCTGCATAAAAATTGGAATTTTCGTATTATGGGAGGTTGTCCCACAAAACTCGAGGCCGCCTTTCAAAATCCAGTACGCCAATAGCAATGCAGCAGCCAAGTTCCCTTGCCCCTTCTATAGCCCATGCAGAACACCTACGTGACATGCGTCCAAATCGTTATTGTAAAAGTAGGGTTTACTGTCCCTACAACCAATTGTGTACAGAGCCCATCATTGGTGCTTTGCGATGGTTCCTTTTTCTCTGAATGTGCTCACAGCTGGGATATTCGCTTTGTATCGTTGCTCCTCGGTACCATAAGCCTTGGGTGTAAGCTTAATTAGAGTGTGTAAAGGAACCTCCATCCATGGCGATTTCTCCTGCGGTACATTCATGTAGTAGGCATAGATGCATCTAAGCACAGCTTGGTGGGTGACTATAATGATATTCTCGCTCCTTTCGAGTTCCATGATAATAGGCTCCAGGCGAATCACTACGTCACGATAGCTCTCTCCGCCACGGTAGCGGTAGTTGTACTTGTCATCATCCCGGGCTTTGAAGTCTTCTGGATATTGTTCTTGGATTTCTTGATAAGTAAGTCCATCGCATACACCAGAGTCAAGCTCATCGAGAGCTTTCCATTCAAGCTTGTCGTAGCCGTTGGGGGACGCCGCGAGGAAGCGGGCAGTTTGAATAGTACGTTTGAGCGTAGACGTCCATATTGTCAGTTGGCGATCATCGCCGACAGACTCTGCAACGAGTTCAGGGAGTTTCCGGGCATAGAGCTCACCGCGCTCAGAGATATTCGCATCACCTCCTATCTTCCCCTGAAGATTGAATTCTGACTCACCATGCTGCAGTATAAGTCAATACTTAGAACGGAAAGGCATCGTTTGCTGGCAGTACTTACTCGCGAAAGCCAGATCGAGCGCGGCTTGATGTGGAGGTTCATGAGGTAGTAGACCACGCGACTTTGCAAATAGTCCCTTATCTGGTTGACGATGACTTGTTTACCGACGTCGATGAGTTTTACGTACGTCATATCTTTTTCGTCTTCGTCGATTGTCTGGTATACCTTCTCGTAATTACGAATGCGGTTTCGAAAATCTTGAGCTGCAACTTCAGGGTCTTGTCCCGCATAATCAGGTGAAGATGTCTTGACCTCCAAGATGTTGCTCATAATCAAGTCCTCGTTGTCGCATTTTGACTCCACGTATAAAGTCTGGATATTGTTCGCCTCACAGCGTTGGTGAACCCAGCGACGACGGGCCTTGGTCGAATTGGTGGCGTCTAGAATAGCTACCACTCCTTTCCCTTGTTCGAACCATTCGACCATGTCAATCACAGCAGCCTCGGCAGCAGCATGGCGAAGGCGTTCTCCTTCTGGATTGGAGGTATCGAAGAAGTCGGCCGTGGGTTGGGGGGTATCAGCGCGGCGATAGGAGCCCACATTGAAATTCTTAGCTGCTATCGAAAGCCAAGCAAGATAGCGGACAACTGCCTCACAGAAAAAGTGTTAAATCTAGTTCTTAAGGTTGGCTGCTCGAACGGGCATATATGTGACACACCTTTCTGAGCAATCAAGCTTTTGCCTCGAGCTGGCAGGCCGACCATAACGACGCAGATACGGGTGTCCTCGACCTGAACTCCTTCGCCATTAGTTTTCTTGTGGTAGGTAGACATCTTCGTAGGCAAATAGTTAACCCGCGCGTGGTAGGCATGTGGGATTGGCGCAGACGCTTGAATGGACAAAGAACGTGACTTTGAAAAGTAGACAAGCAAAGGACAGTATCCAACAGATTCCCGAGTTTCCAATGCCCAAGATATATAGTCCGGCAACTGTTTGACATCCGAGGCACAATGTATATGAACAACCTGGCTAATGGGGGTCTAGCAGGTCCGGTAACAGGTTGTCGTTCTCCCAGCGTCGGACCGTCGCAGTAACTGTTCCAAGTGCATTTGCTGTTTGGGTTACCTCGTCCCTGGAATGGTGAAGAAGAGAGAGTGAGTGAGTGGCAACAACGACGATCATGAACAGACAGCCGGACAATTAACATTAAAAGTAAATGAAGTTCATGACGATTTCCGCAACGGAATTTCTGACAGGGATTACAGCTCGCTTAAGGTACGACCCGCAATTCCCCGCTCACCCGGTTCTGGATATAATTCAATTTTCAACTTTCTTTTTCTGATGGGCAGAGCAGGAGGCCGTTCTCGTTCCCTTGAAAGGCTTGCAAACCAATGTCAGACCCATCAAGCCCAATCAAAGGGTTAATGCTCCTCGACACTACAATCCTACCGTTCGCATATCAAACCCAGAGAGGCAAGCCAATTATCCATGGGCCGGGGGTGGAGGTCGCGTGCTCTCTTGATGTTTCATGCCGGTTTCCGCCGTGCGCCCGTAAAGACCCGGTTCACGTGATGATAGCCCAGGGTTGCCGCTCGACAGAAAACGGAACAGCAGTAAGGGTAAGAGCAGAAGAGGAAACAATCGGAAGATGTTGGATTGCTGGAAGTATAAGGTAGGTATAGGACTTGGGAAACAAAACTAATTCTACTCACGTTGCTCATTGAAAAAACATGCGACGAGCCAACCATGGCTGATTGTGTTCGCGTCTTAATTTTGATCGAAGAATCTCAGCGTTGAAGACGTGGGTTTTTGAGAGAAATGAGGCAGATAACACTTGATGGTGCTTGCGATTGGCCATGACATGCAACACAGTGTGGTTATCAAGTACTTCCTTCACCTTCTGCCCTTATCAGTTCGGGGTACGGAGTCCAAAAGCAAAGCAAGTACTTCCGTAGAGAGTACCTAGCCGAAGTTGCACAAGCCCTGATGCGGGCTCCCTTCGCAAATTCAAGAACCCGTAAAAATCTTTCAACTCGAAAACTGCTTGTACTTGATTGAACCCTCTATTTTCCATAAAGCATAGGACCCTTTTCGTTTCGAAGGTGGTTTCTTGGGACAACCTTTGAATATTCCTTTTAAGCGCCGACGCTTGACGATGGATATAATAATCCATCGTCTCTCTTTCGTAGTGCGCCGGCCTTTTCTCCAGCATTTGATTTTGAGACTACGTAAGTCATTGCAAAGACCGAATATTCCGTTCTTTCTTTATGTAGAACTACGATCTAAGTTTAATGTCTCATTCAATTGCATCGTTGGATATTATTCCTTAATCGCCGGTGTGCGACTGATCAATTCTCAATATCCGAAATGCTATACGTGGAAGTCTGGCTTCAAACATTCCCGGCCCCGGCCCGTCTGTCTACTCGGCCCCTTTTTCTACAGTAACTTCGTTCGACCTTACTTGATCAATATCTTGAGTGTTCCGGACGAGTCGTAGCTCACTGACTGCCAGGGCATATTGTGGTGTACAAGCTATTAACAACATATCTTGAAAGGTGGTATAGACACCTGGGCGACGTGCCTAGCTACTAGGGCCGAAGAAAAGCGAAGGCGGGAGTAGAGAGTGGAGGAGCCACTAGGCAGAATATCCTCTAACACGGCTGGCAGAAAAATTTCAGGTTTGAAAGGACACCGAGTTTCCCAAACCCGGGAGCGGCCGTAAAGAATAACAGAGCGACGTGGTTGCTGTCATGGAGTAAAACGTAGTCTTTGAGGGCTGAGAGTCAGTATCCCCTACATAAGGTAGGCAGCTTTCTGAAACCAGCTTTGTCCGTTCGGAATGAAAATATGCACCTATACGCAGAGCATATTTTATACTTACTCGGTGCAAATAGAACATTCTTTATCCAAGGCAGATTAAAAGGTTGCTAGCCGTCCAAGTACAGCATAGAGTCCAAGCTGTTCAGTACAACTCTATCACGGCCTCTACAAGCCCCTACTATATCTAATAATTCGCCCAAATATATTCCACACTATAATTAACAAACACATGTCCCGATACTGGGACGGTCTTGATAACGGACCCAAATACAGAGTCCTTTTACTATCATCTGCTGCTCGCCGATTTTTCACAACCGCTAATATTCTCCTCGTACTCTGGTCTATTGTCGTTGTATTCTCAATACCTCTCCGGGTCCTTCGGTACTATGGGTTCCTTGGTACTCCCTACAAGCAACGCATGGTCGAATTGGAAGAACACCGGAACATACAGCTCTTGCTACAAGTCATGGAAAAGAAAACCTCCAAGCGACGGACAGTCTGGCGTTGCCCAGCGGGAATCCTGGGATAGACAAAACGTGAGAAGTTTTGGAGAAGTGGCTTGAAGAAGCAGTCATAGAGGACACATGGGCAGCTTTTGGAAAAGCGAGGATGGAAGAACAGTTGTTCGAACGGACGATCTATGCCTAAGGTGTGTCAGAATGCGTCCTGGTTCATTGGCGAATTGCTGCCAAATTGTAAATGGAGGCATATGCAGTATTTTCAATGAAGGAAGAGGTGGTTTTGGATTTCTTCCTCGACTGAGAGTAGGAGAGAAATGAATCATTGCGCATCAAATTTCGCAGATAGAATCCTCATGTGAACAAAGTCATAATAAATACAGTGCACAGTTTAGGTTGAAGGTTGAAGGTTGAGATCGGACCTTAAAGGGGCTTGATGCGGATATGACACCGCAATTGTGGAGATGACTATGCCAGTTCAATGAAACGCCGTAACGCGTGACAGTTCTAACTCAATGTTTCAGTAAACATTTATACAAACACTGCAGTACCAACTCAAAACCAACGGGTGTACGTCACAGATACTTCACCGATGCCATGATTTCCCACGATGATGGGCGAGCTCTCGGGTTTTCAGATTGGCCAAACGGTAGAGCTCCCAGATGGCCGTACTGCAACCATTCGATATGTTGGTAGCGCCCACTTTGCCGGGGGAGACTGGGTTGGGGTGGAGTTGGATGATGCTTCAGGCAAGAATGATGGTGCTGTACAGGGTGAGCGGTACTTTGACTGCGAACCTGGCCATGGCATGTTCGTACGCCCGGGGGTCACGAAGATCATTGATCAGTCGACACCCAAAGCCAGTACAGGACATACGGAAGGGAGGGCAAACGGTATGGCTATAAAGAGTAGACCACAAAGCATGGTGCCTGGGGGGTTGAGAAGGCAGAGTGTCTTGGATCCAGCAGTAAGTAAAAGGCAGAGTATCAATGCTGGTAGTCCTACGCCTGGAGCAAAGGCAGGGTTACCTTCGAGACTTATGGGGGTATGTTACAGACAGTTGGAACAAGAAGGATGTATGGCTCATCTTTGAAAGTCTCCTAGTAAATCTCCTACTAAACAGCTTGGTTCGACCACCTCTTCGAGAAGTTCTACACCACGCACTACGGCAGCTCTACCTACAAACATAACATCTACGACTGCTACAAGAGCCCATCATGCATCGATGGGTCCTCCCACCTTCTCTTCGAATCCTAGGACCTCACGTCAGTCCATCGCAGGCACAATGAATGGTTTAGCTAAGGCGCCCAGCGAGACATCTTCTAACTCGTCGAAACCGCCAACCCATCGCATGTCGATTAGGCCGAGTACAATGAAAGATACAAGGTCCGACAGCGGCAAGAGCCAGGCAACTGCAGGGAGTGGTCATGATTCGCCCTCGGGTATCCTGAGCCCGGAAATTTTGTCACCTCCAGTCATGGATGGACAGGATGATGGATCCAGAAATCCCCTCAGCTCATCTCTATCTCTCCAATCTTCAAGCAGTGACGCGCCCACATCAGCAAAACCTGCATCTTCACGTGGCAGATCTCCCCCTCCGAAGATTCAGCGTGCCACAGCCGTTGGCGCCACACATAGAGAAGTAGAAGATCTGAAGACGAAACTAAGGGTAATGGAGAAAAAGCGGGTTGAGGATAGGGAGAAGCTGAAAACACTTGAGAGATTGCAATCGGAGCGAGACAAGTTTGAAGGAATAATCCAGAAGCTCCAATCCAAATATCAACCGCAGCAGCAAGAGTTGACAGATCTGAAGAAACAATTGGCAGAAGAGGAAACCAAGGTACAAGCCATAGAGGCGCAGCAGGCAGAGAATGACACCATGAGCGAAATGGCGACATTGGACAAAGAGATGGCGGAAGAAACAGCAGAGTCGTTGAAGACTGAGTTGGATGCACTCAGGCAGAAGAACGAAGAGATGGAGCTTGAAATAGAAATCCTGCGGGAAGAGAACCAGGAGCTAGGAACGGAGATGAGCCCCGAGGAAAAGGCTAGTCAGGGTTGGCTGCAGATGGAGAGGAGTAACGAACGATTGCGGGAAGCTCTGATGCGCCTTCGAGATATCACGCAACAACAAGAGTCGGACTTGAAACAGCAGGTACAGGAGCTTGAGAAGGATGTTCAAGACCTAGGAAACGTCAAAGAAGAGTATCTCCAAACGAAGGAGAGACTGGCCCACTCAGATGCCGCGGTTGAAGATCTCAGGCAACAGCTGGATACTGCCCTTGGTGCTGAGGAGATGATCGAGGAGCTAGCCGATAAGAACATGGCACTCAATGAACAAGTCGACAATCTAAGAGCGGCTATTGAAGACCTAGAAAGCTTGAAGGAATTGAATGACGAGCTTGATCTCAACCATACCGAGACTGAGAAGCAGCTGCAGGACGAAATCAACTACAACGAATCGTTAATGTTGGAAAATGCGAGGAAAGCGGCCCTCCAGGACGAAACCATCCAGGATCTCGAGTACACGGTTGCTCGTTTTCGCGACCTGGTAACCAACATGCAGAGCGATCTCGAAGATATGAGAGCCTCACAACAGATAACAGAGACGGAAGCCAGCGATCTGACTAATCGTTCAAGAGCTATGATGGACCTAAATTTGCGCCTGCAGGTTTCTGCATCCAAGGCACAAGTCAAGGCCATAGATCTAGAGCTGAGGAAAATGGAAGCTCAAGAGTCTGCCGAGCATCTAGCCATTATACAGCTCTTTCTCCCTGAACAGTTTAAGATTGAGAGAGATTCAATACGTGCTTTGCTTCGATTTAAGCGGATTGGTTTCAAGGCTAATTTAATGCATGGTTATATCAAAGAACGCCTGAATAGTCAAGCATCACCAGGGCACGAGGATGGTATCTTTGCTTGCTGTGATCTTCTGGACAAGTTGAGCTGGATCTCAAGTATCTGCGATCGATTCACCAACTCTATTCACTGCTGTACTCTGGAAGCATTCCTCAAGCTGGAGGGCGCGCTGTACGACCTCGAGCCAGTCGAGCGTGCATTCAACGGATGGATTGAAGCCTTGAAGAGCGACGAGCTAAAAGAAGGGCAGTGTGTTGAAGATCTTCAGCGGACTATTGCTTTGATGACGCACCTTGCAGAAGTTCATATTTCTGATGGTCTTGAACGATATGCCGATGATATCCACATGCGCGCCTTGATGATGCAAAGCCACCTCGAAAGTGCTGCTTTCGCTTTATCTTACGTCAAGTCAATATCCCAAGCCAAAATTCTCCCCCACAATTGCGACGAGACTAAAGAAGATGAAGAATCTCAGGGATTTCTCCAGAAGGTCGATTCTCTGATCTCACAGACTCGCAGCGCAAAGGTTGTTACGAGCAAAGCAATCCGCGAGCTTGAGGAGCTGAAGTCGAGATCTTTGACTCTTGATCCTTCAACGCTGCCTACTATTCAGCAGTCGCAAGACTTGGCCTCTGATTTTGCGCTGGCAACACGCACTGCTGGGGTTACTGTATCCAAGCTCCTGAGCGAAGAAGGCCGAAACATCCCTTTTACATACCGCGAGATAGCACGTGCGATGACGTCTTCGGATACCCTACCTTTCTCAACGTTATCTACCAAGCTCCACACGACCGTCACACATCTGCAGAACTTCTACAGCCTAACAAGTAGCCTCACGCAGACAGTTGAATTCTCCTCCCCATTGCCTCCACCGCCCTGGCAAATTCTAGCCCAAACCCTCCGCGCCGCATCCATTACGTCAGCCTCGCATGAAACAGAGATGCTGCGCTTGAGAGATGAAGTTGTAGAAAGGAACACTGCCCTTGCGATGAAAGACAAGATGGTCGAAGAGATGGGCGTCAAGGTCGAAGTCTTAGAAAAACGCGTCGGCGAATCTAGTGGCCGAAGAGAAAAGGTTAGAGAACTAGAGACGATCGCAGGAAACGCTAGATTAAAGGAGAAAGAGCTTGTTGCGAAACTCACACGCGCCGAGAACGACCTCCACGAGCTTGAAGTCGAGCGGGAGTCTTGGAAAGATTTACCCCAGCTCACTCATTCTGCCCAGCCCAATGGTCAAGTGCCATCACCCACCACAAGAGATATTACTTCCAAATCAGCCCTCGTCGAAATCGCCACGCTTAAATCCGAAATCTCCTCCCTTCAATCCTCCATTCGCTTCCTTCGGTCCCAATCTCACACCCGCCAGCTTTCCACGTCACTCGCCTTCTTGTCTGAACCCATCACGGCCCCCCAACCCAGCAGCCCTACGCTTCTACAGCAAGAAGCACATGATGTGCTGAAGGAGATGCTAGGAATTGTTACGAGCGAGGCGAACACGGTGGTGGAATTGCGAGAGAGAAAGAGAGAAGAGAGGTTGGCCTGGAGGCCAGTGAGGGAGATGAGTAGTTGGAATACGGGAAGGATGAGAGAGGAGTGGGAGGGATGGCGGGAGTGGATGGACAGTGTGGGGAAGAAAAGGGTGAGGGAGGAGGGGAGGAGGAAAGTCATCCGGAGTGGCGGGGACGCAAAAGGGGACGCGTTGGCGAGCTTGCAGGTGCGATTGCCGGGGATTAGAAGGGGAAAGATGGGCGAGGGGAGAGAGTTCAAGATCGTGAGACCTGGAGAGTGGGACGATGTACGAGAAGAGCTCGGGATTGCTTGACAGCTTCGTCTTGTCCGTTACTACGTAATTAGATACCCCATGGCTTAGGTAGGCTTCGGAAGGCTTCGAGTAAGCATTGTAAACTCCTTTTGCAGTTCAAGGTCTCATCCAATAACGATCGGTTCTTCAGAGGATCAGAATCGAATTAAATCGACGACGAAAACATTGAGTACAACCGTCGATCATAGCGAACATGACCGCACGTAGATATATCTGAAACATGTCCTCCGTATCTAAACTGGTCCCCATTGGATGTCCCCATCCAAGAAACAGACCTCGTGAACAACATCAACAGCTATTCAGCCCATTCTCAACATCGACGTTGACTTAGGGCCAGGCTAGTGCAACGGCGTGACCGGCCACTCTTCTCCGGCAGACCTCGGCAATGACAGGAATAGCAATGGCCAGGATTCTGCCAAGGAAAGGAACAACGACGACGACAACTTCATATAAACAACGACGCTTGCCAGCAAAGTGGCAATAACCCTGATGGCACCTGATGCGATGGACATGCTGATGGTTTCCTGTTCCAGTCTGGTTGGGTCCGAATCATGATGGGTCACCGTGGTCGCAAAACCCAAGGCAAGATGATCAGTGACAAGGTGCGATGTCTAGCAAGCGGTGCGACGGTGCGACAGGCAAGAAAACATGGCAAACAACAAGAAGAAACCTTGAAATGCTCCATGTTGCTTGCTTGGTATTTATTATTTGATTCGTCGCGTCTGATTTGCTGTGAATCAATCACTTGCTAATCCGCGCTGCTTTCCAGTGTGCGTATTTCCCGCCACTACTTCTTGCGGTGTAAACAAAAGGCTGGTAGTTTCCAGCCACACATCGTCAACGTTGCACATATTTGACCCCAACTCGCCCTTTTGTACCTTTCTTCTTGCATTCCTCTCATACTCTACAATCTCAGCTCATTCTCTGCAATTACCACAATCGCTACCGAGTAATTATCACTCACTTTGCGCAATGTTTACCTCACCTCGCTTCGTCGTCCTAGCGGCTCTCCCAGCCCTAATCCACGCCCAGAGCCTCACCTTCTACGAAATCACCATGAACGGTCAAGTCACTGCCGTCCAAGTCCCCGCGCCCCAGATATCTACTGTCACGGTCTATACAACCGAAGCTTCTGCGACTGTAACCATGAGCCCGGCCCCCAGCGTTGAGACAACCACTCTCGTCCTTGCGGGCCCTGGATCTCAAGTCACCTCCATAGCCGGCAGTATCCCGAGCTCAATTCAACAGCCCGCGCCATCAGGACCCGTCTTGCCGATTGCGATTAGTGGATATACGACGTCTATCATTATCCCGGAGAGTGCGTCAGTATCAACGGGTTCGGTTACTTTGTCCCCGGTGATTGTTCCCTTTGCAACGCCCTCTGCATCGGTCGATACGTCCATCATGGCCACTCCTTCGTCTACCGCATCCGCATCGGTCGACACAGCAATCGTTGGCGCCTCTTCGGCTTCCGTCGCGTCTGCCATTTCCTCAACAGCCAGTTCACTCTCTTCCGTCGCCGCTTCCATTGCTTCGGTTTCCACCGAGCCAGCTTCAACGCTTTCAACCTACGTACCTGTTCCTGTACCCAATGGCCTTTCTACTACCTCCACCACGGTAGGCGCGCCAAGTACTACTGTCTCTACCACCGCCGCCGCAGAAAGCACTACCACCACCGCAGCTGCAGAAAGTACTACCACTACCGCAGCTGTCCCCAGCACAACCACAACCGAAACAAGCGCTCTGCCAACCACAACCGGCGCCCCCATAATCCTCCCCTCTGGCACCACCAACACAATCTCCCCCTCCACAACAACCACAGACACCGTTGCAACCACAAGTCAAGCCAGCACCACAACCACCGACACCGCCGTTACCCCAATCGCCACCATTCCCGCATCCGCAAACACGACTCTGCCCACAGCCATTATCACAGACACATCTTCGCTTACCCTCGTCAACAGCACTACACTGGCCACTTCCACAACAGCAAATTCTACCAGCACGATCGTGTCCACGACCGCGAGCACCAGCAGTGCCAGCGGGCCATCGAGCAGTTCGAGTGGTCCGGCGCAAACGAGTAGTACTGCTGCGCCGAAATCTGGAGCGGCGCTTGGACGGCATCTCAGCACCGCGCTCATGGGCGCTATTCTAGGCGCGATGGCATTGGTTGTTCTATAAAGTGCAAGCCTTGAGGAGACGAGAGGGCGTTCTTCCGGTGGAGTTTTTCTTTCCTGTACATTTTCAGACACGTTCGCTATGTTTACGATTCCCCACGGCGGTTATGGATTTTCACGAGCGCGGGCGTTTGGGGTGTTGGGGATGTGAGACCGTGAACTGAGAGCCTTAGGGAAAAGGGGGTGGTTGAGCGGATGTGCATACGAAGATTCAAGGAAGGGGGGGGCTTTTGGCCAGATAAAGGCCTTTGTAATTACCTAAGATAATCAGTCTAGCAAAAAGACAATACGGTCTGTACAATCCCCAGGTTCCCACACCCCCAACCCCTTCCCCACCGCCAGATAAATCCCAATCTCCTACCCCCTAACCCCATCCTCCTCTTCCCCCCACCTAAAACCTTCCACCTCCACCCCACCCTCCACCCCAACCTCAAACTCAAAACCAAGCCATCTACCCCTTCAAGAATACTTTCAAGTCCAACCCCAAGGAAATTGAAAAGTGAAGGCTAAAGAAATGAGAAGAAGCGAGAGAAAAAAATAATATATACATGACGCGAGGGGACTGTTTGAACGACAACAAAGATAATAAAAAAGTGTGATAGTTTACGGTCACTGGATTCTGGAAAAGGCCCGTCTCCTAGCGACCAGGAGTTCGTCTGCAACGAAGCAAAAATCGGCTTCCATTTATCTTGATCGAGTCGATTGCTAGTCTCTCTACTTTTGGGAGAAAGTCCGACAATGAGGTTTTGTGGGAGCGTTACTTTTGGAAAAAAATGTGGGGCGTACGGGAATGGGAGGAGGGTTGCTCGGTGGGAGGGAACCTTGGCAGGGGGGTGGTTTGGGGTGTTGCGGTGTGCTGTTGTCGTTATTGTTGTCGTTGGTCCACATCGCCAGGGGGGATTAGAAATCACTGTTGCGCTCACCGGGCTGCAACTTGACTCCCACTTCTTATATGCCACATAGACTAGAGTACTAGCATTGCGGCTTATCACAAACATCGATCCAGCTGGTCAAACTTCGGATTGAATTATATGGCGAGGACGGTCTACTTGACGGTATGGAGAGAAGTACCATCTAGCTTTCATTCTTACGAACAGACGTCCATCCCAGTTCTAGTATGCAACCTGGCCCCATTAGCAGTATGGCCCTAAACAACAGCAGCAGAGTTCGATCAAGATAGGCGCACTTAAAATTACAAGACGTGGTCTAGGCAAAAAGATATTTCGCATCAGAAACATCGTGGGCAATCTTTGCTCTCGGGACGAAATAGTACAATCTGGCTCGTTGTATCTCATCAAGAACTTAACTCTCCCGTCTGTAGCTTGCGGTCAAACGACTTTCCAGGTTTCTCTCTCGCTGTGCAAATAAAGTCACTCAACTCCAAATATTACCGCAAGCTGGTTTCAGTCCCTAGTACAGTACCCCGCGCTAAGTCTTCGGCTGCGCTCCCCCAACAAACCACCCCCCACCTGCATTCAAACATTAAACCCTCAAATCAAGCTGGGGAACTCCAACATTTGGGCTATTTATTTAGTAGTA
>JAABUI010000278.1_pt1 | contig 53782 bp, 48 predicted proteins | sample 5559111 | NCBI WGS metagenome assembly JAABUI01 (sample SAMN10711870, study PRJNA513365) | rock metagenome | isolation source: Antarctica rocks | place: Antarctica: Victoria Land, Buttleship Promontory | reverse complement strand
AGATTTTGCACTAAACACACTGATATACCGATCTGTTTCAGCAGCAGTGAGAAACTTGAGCGCCTGGGACGATCTTGACGTAGCGCTGATAATGGAATGTATAGAATTAGTTGACGCGGTGAAGGCTGATGGCGGTTCTCCTGAATCAGGGTCCAAGATATAGGCGTTCTGCGCAGCATAGATGACGGAAGAACTGAGAGGGCACAACGCGCTTGCTGGTCCTTGGGGTAGTGCCACCGTCCTGAAAGTGTAAGTATTTGCTTGAGTAGTAGACTTTTCTCGGGCGGCCTCACCGAAGGGCTCTCCCTTTTCTCAGATCCCATTGCACCAGTCTCGCATCTCCGCCAATGCTCCATGCTTCCCCATCGAGTCCATCATTCTTGAATTTAAAACCTCGAATGCCATGCGTGTGTGCGTCATCCAACCTTTTCAAGATCTTTGCCTCAGCGGGTGAGAATAGATGAACCTCCGAATCGCTTGTGCCAAATGCAACCACAGCATCCCCAGAATTCGAGCTTGGACCATCTCCATTGACCAGCTCGCTTCTTTTCCGCTTCTTCTTGGAATCTTGGTGGTGCCGGCTCCGATGATTCTCACCAGGATAGCCCCAGTCCAGGCAGGTTATTGAAGCTCTTGAGCCGATCGCGTGATCGCAGCGTAGCCGGCCTGTAGGGGTGTCATGTATGCGAAGATGTTGGGAATCGAGACCTTGGATGACCGAGGCAAACAGTGATAGTTGCAGTGTGGAGGGCGAGAAGGATGATCGGAGAATAGACGACTGATTTGCAGTGTTTGTGGTGGTCGAAGACGCCGCCGGGTTCGCAGCAGACGAGATGTTGGAGGCCACGCCTTTTGAGCTCTTGATTTTCCCCATGATGCTATATCTCCAGTTGACCGCAACGAGAGACTTGGGCTTGAGCAGATCACCGATTGATCCTGCACTCAAGCGCAATGCTACGGTCTTCTAGGACATGAACTTTTTCGAACATGTGCCGAACTTTTCCCTTCAACTCGGCTAACCTCAGTTGACGGCTAGCCCAACTCGGTAAGCCTTCTTTTACCTGGGCACCATGGCCAAATCTCCAGATTTGCTCAACGCTCACCAGGCCCTACCTCCCTTCAATTCTTTATCACAGGCTTGCGTATATCTTTCGACTTCTGGATCTCAAATGCATCTGTCATCGCATATTTCTTGTGCCTGCTGTCGTTTCATGTGTAATTGTGTCTTTGTGTCTTTGCAAAATTTACATCCACTGGTGCTCATCTGATTATTGCCCATCGTCTCCCAACATTTTCATTTCTACCGAAAAATCCCTTGCGAGCATATTAAGGCTCTCTACAACACTACAGTATCTGCAAGCTGCCGTTCAGTGTGCGTGTATGTGTACGCTGCTGCCATGGCACGATCTTCATCTGCTGCACCCATGGTTGACCGTCGCTCTTGGTTGCCTGAATCCTTCCAACAGCCTGGACTTCTTCGAGTTTCCGTATTCCTTACGTGGGCAGAGATGAGCATGCTCACGTAGAGAGGTTCGATGATGTACTACCTCATCGGCCACGGCTGTGTGAAAGTGAAAGGTTGCGAAATGCAGGTCGCGTGACCAGCACGAGTCGCCACACTCGAGCCTTTTGCCTTGGGGGAAAGCAAAACTGTTTGAGTCATAGGCGGGGTCGATCGGAGGCAACGGAGACGAGTGGTAAGGCTGCCAAGCGGTATCGGAGCCTGGCTCGAGTGGATCTCATCGAAGGCCATGCGCCGGAGGAGGTGAGTCTGTCACCGGTATATGAACGAGTGTCTGAGTGCTGGTGAGGTACGTCGTGCAGAGTGGGAGCATGGAGCATGGCCAGGCAAGGGCGTGCGGGTGTCAGGGATGAGCGAAACGCGTAAAAGATAGGGGCTTCCTCCGTCCTGTCCGTAAACACGTCTTAGCCCCGGATGGGGGATAGCGCGCCATGATTAATCAGACACCCGACCAATCACAAGCGGCTCACTGCAGAATTGTCGGCAAAGGTAGCGTGGCCACTGTTGCCCGTCACGTATATAGAGACCTCGGCCTCCGCCCTGCCTCCTCCGACGAATACTTATTTACCCAAACATTAGAAGACCCTCCCATCACACACCTTTTTCGAGACGCGCCAGCGCATTCATCACGAATCACCCCTCTCACCCCTCTCACCCCTCTCTTGAGTCTCGTGACTTGGTCACATTCATAATTTCATCTTGATTTTATTCCAAGCACAACACCTGACTCAGCCACACCAAGTCAAGATCCCCAATCACTCACCCTTGCGCCTGTGAAACTCGGCTACTTTGACTAGTCCGCCCGACGATCACTGCCTGCGCAAAAAAGTGAAGTTATTCGGACTTGCCAAGACACCAGCCCACGTTTAAAGAATCACATACTCGCACGATCTGTACCATTCTTGCGCCTCCACCCTTTGCTCCCATCTTTCATTTCTCTGCGCGAGCTGTCAAGAAAAATTGGAAGATTCGAGACGATCGAGTTTGGTCTTGCTTATTGTCGCTACTAGCTAAATCTTGAGCGCAAGCCTCCACACAACACAACACTGTGCCGTGCCCTCATCTCATCAGCTCATCTTTGACACCTCCATCTTCCACACCTCATGCGCGTCGGAGGTATCTCCCAATTGCATGATCGTGCCTTAGAAGGCTACTAGAGCATTACTGTCACCTCTCACTGCACAATGGCTGTCTTCGAGCCTGAGCGTCGCGCCTTCGAGGCCGAAGCTCAGCTGGGCGGGCAAGATCACCTTGTCGATATGGAGATGGACCCTCATGAGTAAGTCGCTCCTTCTCACTGGGTGTTCCACTCGACCGGTGTTGATCTTGCTCAATGGCAGGGCCCCACTTCCCAACGGCCGTAACCTCAAACACTCACTCGAGTCGCACTCTTCCATCAACACTTCGGCGCATCACAGCAATCTCGAAATTGATGCTCATGACTTCGCCCCCACAACCAATGGTGTTGCGCCCACTCAAGATCAAGATCAAACCTTGAAAGATACTCAGTCAAGTCTTGAACCAAGCTCAGAGCTCCCCAGTTCCGGTGAGACTGGCGACAGTCGACTTCCGTCATCGAGTCAATCAATACCAGATGACTTGAATGATCACTTATCGACAAAAGTTGAGGAAGCGCCCGTCGATCCCCCACCGGCAGTGATTCAACAGCCAATCTCTGACGTTCGCGAAGAGACTCAGCCTACAGTTGTGGAGCAGGTCGCCGAGATGAAAGAACAAGATCAGCAAATTGAGAGCAGTACGGAAATGACGAATGGAACCACGCCCAGCGCGTCGCACCCCACGATATCGACTGGAGATCTCCAACCACAGACCGCTCAACCTTCGCCCCCCCGAGAAAACCAAGCAACCTCGATGGGATCATCTGCGTCTACAGAAAGCCAAAAGATCGATGCCAATAATGCTGCGGAGCCAACACAGTCAGAGCAAACTGCTTCGATACCGATGGCGGACATTCCAAATCATCCCCCCGTGCCCATACCGGAAGGCACAGCAGCGGAAGCGCCATTGGATCCAGCGCCATCCCCAAATCTTCCAGCAGCCACCTCTTCGCCCAAACAGCTACCTGAAACACTACAAGATCAGCCCATGCAAGACGCGCCGCCTTCACCACCGAAAATAGCAAGGGAGAGGGAGGATGACGACGTGGGAGATGAGCCGGCGGCGAAGCGTTCCAAGACCGACAACGAGGCGTCTTTGGAGTTCAAAGCTCCTGAGCGGCCAGCGATCAACACACAAGTCAATGGGGAACAACCCGAGGCAGCGGCGAAGGAATCTCATCCAATCACCACTTCCCAGTACAAGGCTCTTGTAAGAACTCTAAGTAACGTGAAGCGCGTTCAGGCATCCATCGCGTTTCGGCAGCCTGTTGACGTTGTGGCCCTGAAGATTCCAACTTACTTCAACTATGTCACAAAGCCAATGGACTTGCGAACATTGGAGGACAATTTAAAAGCCGGAAAGTACCCCACTGTGGATGCGTTTGTGGCAGATTTCAATCAGATAGTCGGAAACTGCCGCATTTTCAATGGTCCAGAGCACCAGATCACAAAACAGGCTTCTGAAATGAAAGTCTCTTTCGATAAGCAGATGGAGAAAGTGCCAGGGCCCGAGGTTGTGGAATCGAGTCCAGCGGAGAAAAAGAAAAAGGCAATACTTCCCCCACCCGCCAAAGTTCCGGCTCGACGCGAGTCTCGATCTTCTCTTCCAGGCACAGCTCGATCGCCAGTTTCGACAGCCTCCACGCCAACGTTCGCTCTAAATCCTCTGGGAGTGCCCTCAATACGTCGTGACTCGACCATCGATGGACGGCCGAAGCGCGAGATTCATGCTCCATCACGAGACCTTCCTTTCGGAAATGAAAAGCCGAAAAAGAAGAAGTACCGGAACGAATTGAAGTTTTGCGAGGAGGTATTAACTGAGATAGCGAACAAGAAGCACTCTAAGATTTCGTGGCCCTTTATGTATCCTGTTGATCCGGTCGCCTTGAACATACCAACATACCACAGTGTCATTAAAAAGCCCATGGACTTTGGTACCATGAAAGCAAAACTAAGTCATGGCGAGTATGAGAATGCCAAGGAGTTCGAATCTGACGCCAAGCAAGTCTTCCAGAATTGCTACAAATTCAACCGTCCAGGTGATGATACTTTCAAAGCTGGCCGTGACCTCGAAGATGTTTTTGACGCTGCATGGGCGAGGAAACGTCACTTCCTCGAAACTGTCATGCCTGCCTCGGGCGCCCAGTCTCCAGATAGCTCTGAAGCTGAGGACAGCGATGAAGACGAAGACGAGGATGAAGAGGACGAGGAGGCCACTCAACTTTCAAAATTGCAGCAGCAGATTGCACAGATGTCGAAGCAAGTGGAGATGATCACACAACAGAAGAAGTCCCCTCCTGTTCCCGGCAAGAAGTCTGCGAAAGGCGCCAAAGGGGCACGGAAAGACAGCAAGAAGAGTGCACCTCCCGCTAGAGTAAAGAAGGAAGCAGCTGCAAAACCTGCGAAGAAGCCCCCCTATGTCACGTACGAGCAAAAACAGGATATCTCCAATCGAATCAATGCGTTGTCGGAGACGAAGATGGCAACCGCTCTCGGCATCATTCGGAGTAGCATGCCAAATCTAAAGGTGAGATTTACTTGCAGGAAAATCTATCTATATTTATCTACTAGAGCCATCTTAGACAATGAGTTAGACACTGACTTTCCATCTTTGAAGGGCGTTCAGGACGATGAGCTTGAGCTTGACATCGATGAGCTTTCCGACGAAGTCCTCCACAAGCTTCTTGTATTTGTGCGGAAGCATGTTCCCCGCGCTGAGGATTCACCTGCTCGACCACCTCCAACCACCTCGAGTGCCGCGCCCGCACGCAAGAAGAACAAGCCCATGAGTAAGCACGAGCAGGAAGCGAGGATTGCACAGGTTCAGAGTGGTCTGTCTGCATTCCAGAATCCAGGCTCTGCTCCAGTCTGTAGGTTTCCCCTTTGCGTCCGACAGCTTGCAGGATCAAGCTTACAAATCAATATAGATGATGACCCTGGACCCGATCAAGAGAGCAGCGACGGAGGCGAGAGTTCTGAGAGCGAGGAGGAGTAATGATGCATCCGTATCTCTCTCGAGTCTCGACTCGATATGGTTTCACTTTACGGGTGTACCATTTGGCCTCGATTCAACAACCCTACATCCAATTCTCCCTTGTACATTAATCCTCCCGCACTTTTCTCCAGATCGTGGGTGCGGAACACAACATTGGCATCATTTAGCGAGCGTTAGCGAAGATTAGAGAGACTGTTGCTTGCGAGGCAGGTAACGGACATGATGACGAGCAAGATTGTGCTTGCAGCTGGATAGTTGGTTGCACCAAGCACTAGATTGTACAGTAGCCTTAACGAGCATTACTACCCTGTACATAATTCTGGAGATATGAAATCATATGCTCACTAGTCCTAAATGTGTATTACTTTACCAATGCGGCATGTGGGATCCTACTTCGGAAGAAAGCTCTAATTGCCATTCTTTAACAAGGTATTCTCGCAACATCACCACGTTGCACAAGATCAGGCTTGAAATGGCACGAACACGAAGACTGACGATGTAGTCACTAACATTCTCCCTTTATCTTCCTGATCAGCATCTCACACACACCTAAAATGGCCACTTCCAACCCACCAGACGCTCCACCCTCCCACTCACCAACACTTCCACCACAACCCCCTCCCCTCCCACCAATCCTCCTCGCCCTCTCCGGCCCAACCGTACGTCCCCCCCTCCCATCCCAAACCCCCCCCCCTACTAACCCCCCTCCCCCCAGTCCTCCGGCAAAACAACCCTGACAGCCGCCCTCCGCCACATCTTCCCCCCCACCTGCATCTCCATCATCCACGCCGACGACTTCTACCTCCCCGACTCGCAGATCCCTATACACGCAGCAACAGGCCTGGCAGATTGGGATTGTGCGGGGGCGGTGGATTGGGAGCGGTTTTGGGGGTGTTTGGAGGGGGTTAAGAGAGGAGAGGGAGAGGGGATGGGGGCGGCGGGGAGGCAGGGGGGTGTGGAGGATTTGAGGGAGGGGGATGGGGATGGGGTGCATGGGCCTGTTGGTGGGGAGGGGGGGGTTAGCAGGGAGTTTGTGGAACGGTCGAAAGCGGAAGTGGCGGCGTGGCCGGAGGAGTTGAGGCGAAGGGAGATTGTGGTTGTGGAGGGATTCCTCTTGTTTGGCGAAAGCGTGCGGGAGAAGGCGGAGGAGGTGTTCGATGTTCGGATCTTGTTGCGGGCTACGCGGGAGGCGGCGCAGGGGCGGAGGGGAAGGAGGAATGGATATGTGACGTTGGAGGGGTTTTGGACGGATCCCGAGGGCTATTTTGAGGGGGTTGTGTGGCTGGGTTATGTGGGGGAGCATGGGTGGATTTTTGAGGGGGGGGGTGTGGAGGGGGAGGGGAAGGGGGGGACGGGGGTGTGGGTTGGGGGGCTTGGGGAGGGGGTGGAGGGGGTGGTGGGGTGGGTTTTGGGGGTGGTGAGGGGGGAGGTGGGGAGGTTGGTTGGGGAGGGGATGTGAGGGAGGGGGTGATGGTTTTGGATTGGAAGATACCCTGGGTCAAACAAAGCATGGATTGGTGGCGTTGGATTTGGTTGGAAGACATGTGATATGATTGCTGGCCCCAAAATCAGGTAGATTGAATTATTGAAAACCGAGGAAATTGGTCAAAGCGTGGGCGCCGACCGATTGCCATATACCAATTCATCCAGTTTCCTAGTACCGCGGAAGACCTATGTCAAGTGTTCTCCTTTCTGCCATACACTGCCCTTGAGCGTACCCATTAAGCCGTTAAATCGAACAAATTCCATCCAGAGCAAACACCACCTCCAATCCTGCTAGCTCTCCCAAACCCCTTTGTCAAACATTAAGGACGGCCATGGATGCTGGTGCTTGGGATAAAGTAGCGAAGCGATATGGTCATGAAGGCGTTGAGACTGGTGAGCGGGAAGATGATGGCCGAGGTGATGAATGCTGTTTCGGCGTGGGTGGTACTACCGTAGAGGAAGAAGACGACGAGGAAGAGAAGGCTCGGGTTGGAGTCGTGAGCGATGGATTGGCTCGGAGGAAGACGTTGGACATTTGGGAGGGGAAGTGGTAGAGGACGTCGGTGGTGTTTGAAGACATTATTGATGAAAGCAGATATGCCAATTAATGTCCCTGAAATAAACAAGGTAGGAGCAGAGGAATTTCAATTGTTGTGAGAATTGGCAACTTGTTTGGTTCACATTAAGAAAAGAGCATCAATTGAATAAACGCCGGAGTGCAAGGCATGTTGTTTATAAAATATGGAAATCGGGATCAATAGTAGGGCAAGGAGAGGTGGCTTGCATGCTGCTTCATAATACACAACAGTCAGCGACGTTCACAAACAATCATTGGTCAATTGAAGCTGTCAAGGCCGCGTGTATGGGGCTGAGACGGGATACTTTCTTGACTGCAGCTCGCTTGCTGGGTTCCTGTGGTTAGGGCCATCGTAGGCAGCCAACTTTTGTACCTCGTCTAGCGCCATGGCTCAAGAAGCTTTTGAAACAGCAAATCATCAGGGTATCTATACGCCTACCGAGGTTGCAGAATCAAGCTGTGGCATTTCAGCGGTGAGTACAGGTGTCAGGTAACGACATCCCGCTTCTTCAACTTTATCCAACGGCTGCGGACAAGCCGAAATCCGGAGAAATCGAAGAAATTCGCTCAGTCGGCTAGTCGTTCCGCGGATAGTTCAAGATTCGAGCAATGCCTCTCTGCAACTCTGACGGATCTGCCGTATTCGTACATAATGTATTACCGACCTGTAGATCAAAGCGAATCGGCGCTCTGAGGGATCATGATATAAAGTTGTCTTCGTTGTTGACAATATTCGCGCTCCTCCTGGCGTCGATGAAGAGATCCTCGCATTCGGCGACGTCATCTACATCAATTTGTTTCTTATGGTTGACTCTTGCCAGTATGTTCGCAGGGGTGAGTAGCTGCAGCGCATATCGTAGGCTGACTTTGACGCCATGCTCAGCAACCTTCTCGAGAGCTGGTTCTGAGATCGCCAGTCCTTCCGTTCTCGTCCGTAGGCGGATAATGTGCTTTACTTCCTCTGGATTATAGGTCGTGGTAGGTATGATGAGAACGCGAGCGAGGAGGTCTGGTGGTATACCATGGGCAGCGACTATGTCCTCTGTACCACGGATTGTGCATTTACCGCGATTCGAAGCTAGGATGACAATGGGTGAGATTGGGGATTCGAGAGCGCGATTAAGATACGTGAAGCATTCAATGTCCAGCATGTGTACCTAGAAGTTTAGATTAATCCTAGTCCAACTGTGATCGTGGGTCGGAGCCTACCTCGTCGATGAAGAGTACCCCCGGCACAAGCTCAGCAACACCTTGATCAATGTACCGGCTGACCACTTTGTTGATTTCATCTCTGAGTTTGTCCGTGATCTCGGTCTTTTTCGGTTTCATAAGCTGGCCCATCATGCTCATAATATCTTGTCCTCCTTGCGGCCGTGCATTCGCTATGTCGAGGTCATGCAGTGTCACGTCCTGCACTATCTCTTTCTTTTTGTGCACTTCACCCTTCGGTATCGGCACGTACTCTTCAGCCTCGAGGTCAAACTCCGTGGCATATGCATCTGATCTCCCAACTCGCTTGCAAGCCCCAGTGTTCGCTTCTATGTAGATGACGTCGCCTATTGTAACCCGTTCTTTCTGTATTGCTTCGTATATCGAAGGATCTAATCGCAGCTTTTTGGTGCCTTTGTATGATTTTAGGCCGATGAGGAGATGGCTTATTGTCTTTCCGTATCCGCCGAGCGGGTTCTCTGCTTCTTCAGGAGTGAGTTCTGTTACTTCGCCTTCGTAGACCTCTTTCGTTTCCCGTACTCTTAGACCTGGTTCCTTCATCAGCTCCATTACGTCCATGCCGTCTTCTCAACTAACCAATGGCTCTTCTGAAATTCTCCATGAGCGCTTCTGTCTTCTTGACTTCTGTAGAGTAGACCTCGCTACCAACGATTGGACAGAATGGAACCTTCGTCCCTAGCTCATGTGATACTGCCAAAGCCAAAGCTGTCTTGCCTGTCCCCGGACCACCAGCTAATAGGACTGCGCGACCGGACATCTTCTTGGACTTGATAAGGTCGACCACGACACCGCAAGCCTGATGATTATGGTCAGTCATGCCAGCCTTACATATCCTGCCTTGACGAGCCTGCTATACCTCTCTTGCAGCTGCTTGGCCAACGAACCCGGCGCCTGCGGTTTCTGCGTAGCCATCGCTCCTCAGCCCCAGGCCTTTGATGTGTGTATGTGTAGCTGTCCGATTCTCGCGCGAGTTGCCCTTGACTTCACTAATTGTGACCATCACGAAATTGTTGTAGGATGAGGCAAGCTACCGAGGATGCTGTGATTTAGCGGCAATGAAATTTCGACTCCGGAGTTTGCAATAGATAGGGTTGGCTTTTGTATTGGTTCATCAATTATGTTGGATACAGTTGAACGCGGTTGAACCTCCAAAAGATTTATTTCGTCGCGAACTTGCCGGTCTTGGCGTTCTGCCTTCCTTCTTTGCAACTTTGCCTCTTTACCTCGTTTCTCCACACCTAATGCGACAACCTCCATCACCATTTTGAACAGCGGCGAGAGCATGATTAGTGGAACTGCTATTAATAGAATCTTTTTAGTGAAGAATGGATGAGATAGTCTTGTCCTTTGGGAATAATGATAGCTCATTCCTTCCATATGTTCGTCATCTGCTGAGGAACTCGATTGGTCAGGCTATCTATTCTAGCAATCGGGCAGACATGTAGCTCCTTGACTTTGAAACGTACCACAGTCCACTCTCGCAAGCGGCGTGGACTTCAGGGATCACCTTGCCAAACAGCCCCTCTGACCCGTCACAGTGGACGTGCAACAGGCGAAACTCTACGAGAAGCTCTGTTTGTTATTGCTATGACATAGCGCATCAGACAAGGAAGCAAGGTGCAATCTACGGTACAGCCGTGAGGCTGCAACGCTGGCTTGTTTATCAGGTAGGACGCTGACTGTTTGTATTTGACCACGTGGACCAGAGCGAGAGCCGTAGTAATCCTTTGTAAGTCACGGCAAACACTCCGAAGGTGGTTGTCTGGTAAATACTCACACAAATACATGAGCGAAAGGGATATTGGAGTGGTCGAAAAAATCAAGCTCCTATACCTAAATTACTGAATTGATGATCGGGCACCTGTTGTTGAAATACTTATGGAGTTGTATGCTCAAAGTGCAAAATCTTTTGATCTTTGATTAATTTGCAGATGTGGCAGTTGAGGAATACAGCCGACCATTTCCTTCTGGATAGGGCGACAAAATATTCTGTGTTAAGAGTCTGGGATGTAAAGAATATCGATATCTACAGCGTGGCCAAGCCAAATCGTCCATTAAGAAATACAGCAACAGATTGGACAACAGGCCATCCAATCCTTGAGTCTGATCCATCTGACGGATGAATGGAGAATCCCAATCAAACTAGAAATCTGCGCAAAACCTTCATCAACCTCTTTTTAAAAAAATCTTGGCCTTGGACTACCGATGTAACCAAAGGAGTCCATATGTATACACGGATCTTACGCAGTTGAAAGAGAAGATTTTAAATACTGCGAAGGGCCCGTATCTGGCACGTGTCTCTTCTCACGACATATCTGCTTTGGCTTAGCTGCTAAAGGAGAGCGCAACACACAAAAGAGGCATGGTCTTTGAATTTCCTTCACCTGCACATTCGGTGCTTAAAATGAGGACATCTGACTGGATGACCTCTAATTACAACTAAAGCCCCCAATCTGCACTCGGCGAAGCGCAGCAACAGAACACAAACAGCCCGCTTGATGGGTACTAGAGAACCTCGATCTATTTGCATAGAGCCTTCCGCGTCTCTTGCAAGTGCCGAATTCCAACACGATCACAGCTTCCTGACTTCGACAGTGATGGAGCCCAAGGCGTTTCCGTTATAATCAGCACCCCATTGCGTGACATTCCATTGGGTAGATGTATCGCTGATGCGGAAAACGTTGGAACCTGACCATGGGCAGGAGTAATAGATGACGCAGATTCGCTCTCCGAGCCCGCCAGTAGCATTCTTTGTGTGAAGTTCGATGGTCGCCTCCATGCCCGCCCATTCATTCTGCTTGCCCGTCTGGCCATAGGCGAATGAGCTTTGTGGGCCAATGTCTTGCTTCTCGATGTCGCTGGTAGGTAACTTATTGCGTGTGTCGGTGTTTTGGGTGTCTTTGAAGGTCCAGCCCCACATCTGGTCTGTGTGAGGAAATTTGATTTTCAGGGTGTCTTCATAGCTCTTGTTGGCGATTTTGATAAGAGCCCACTGGTTCCAGCCCATGGCAGGTGGCAGGTGGGAGATCTGAGTGGAGAAGTTTGAATTTGACGGGAAGTGCAAACCGCGTAAGGTGAGTGTGGAGAGAAGAACGTTTGGTAATGTCCTGACTGACGGATGGGTCCTGTGTCTCTGCCCACTTAAATAGACATCTCGTGGGCTTTCGCTACTCCTGGCGAGTCTACAGTGCCATTTGCTCGAGGCCTATTCTGGGTGAGCTCAGCCAGCCATGATATGCTCCAGCCCGCTCGAAAAGCCAGCTCACACGTTGCTTAATTGACGGATCGATACTGCTTTCGCCTTGCAGGGATTTCAAGTCCTTCAGCTATTTCATTTACTGGTCTAAATTGCTCTTAGGACAAATATGCTCAGGCCGGTCTTAAATGACTGCCCAGAGCTACACCAAAACAGGGGAAGCGTGAGCAGTCATGAGAAACCGGCGTGAGTAACAGGCAGCAACCAGACTAATGCTTGCACTCAGATCCAATAAGAGCAGGATGGTTCCCAATTCCCACCATAGGAGATTTGAGCCTGGCAAGTTTCATGGCTGGCTGAGAGGTTTCAAAACATTCACACCCATTCAAAGCTTGCGAGCAGGGACAACCTCCCCAGAGGGGACCCATATCTGATAGTAGGAGGTCTGGGTTCATCGCGGAGGCTATGGTCTAGGTTGGCGCAAGCGGCAACTTTATAACCGAAATTTGTACGTCTCCCAACTCGGACATCCAGCTCCTTCCCAGCACGCCACGGTCGCCGCATCTTACCCTTCCTGTATTTGACGGCTTGGCTGCTTATTGTGTGGACCTGAGAAGTCACATGGCGTTCCGCTGTTGCCCATGTTGCTAGCGGGCTCTCTATGCCCAACTCTGAACCATGTCCCGTAGCAAATGCGCGTCTTCAGCCAGCCACAAGAAATTTCTGGGGAAGCGCTTGGCAAGTACTCTTCATGCCATCCGAAAGAGGAAGTCTAGAAGTTCCTAGATTCTGTACTGACCTGACCTTCGCGGTCGTACGGCCGACCCCTGAACAAGCGCTGTGTATAATTCATTCTCTTCAGCCATTTCAGCCATTGGTCCGGGCTAAAGAGTGTCAGGATCTAGTCCTATAACTTGTATTACTAGGACATCCATTTTCAGATTGCCATTCACACCACTGGGATCAGACCCTTTTACCTGAATTGACCCGCATTGAATTATACAATTAACATTGAACAGTGAAACAATACCTACACTGTAGCTTGAAACCATTGGCATTCTCGCTATCTATCATTCGTGATGTCTACGGGTAAGTACCACAATAATAACACGGAGCGGCCACGACTAACAAAGCAGTTGATATCCCCAAGAAGACCAAATTGACTTTTAAACGAGGCTTCCACCTCCAGATCCTGTTCAAAAATCAAATCAGTGGTGTGACAGAGCCCAAAACGACCATCGACTCACACAGCTTGGGCAAAAATCCAAACAAACAATTCTTTGATGAAGGTGAAAATGATACACACCTTTGGGACTTTACCTTGGCCCAACTGAGGGAGCAACTGGGCAAGAAGGTGGATGCAAAATGGTCGTTCTGCCTCGAGAATTGTGCGCCTGTGGATGATTCGAGCACCTTGTGCTATTACTTGACCTTGCCGGAGTCAAATGTCAAGCTGCTCCAAGAGCCTCTTCCCGACAAGGATGGAAAGCTTACAGAAGCAGCAGTCCTGTCTTTATTGTCTGTTTACATGGCCGTTGGAAACGCAATGGCACCTGCGGCAAAAGGCTTTGGCGCGGAGTGGGCAGAGAAGCACCCAGTGAACATGGCACTCACAGATCGGAGCAAAGCAGAGCTTGCTGCGCCAACAGTGCCAGCAAACCACAAAGCGGAATATGGCCCAGAGGCAGCTTGGACTGTGGCAAATGTGGCCCCTGGTGCTAGTGGAATGCTGGACTGTGTTGTAGACTTCGCCGAATCCGACTGGGATAAAATCACGATCATTAATAAAAGTCTCTATGCCTTTGACGTTCGTGGTAAGCGACTTGAGGTCACCAGTGCCAGGCTTCCGGCGTTCGAACTCAAAGGCATCAAAGACGATGTTCAGATCCCAGGAAACCATCTTCGACAATTCGTGGAGATACGTGATACACCACATATCGACATAACCGAAGTCAGCTCCGAGTTTCAGAGCTCACTCGTCGACAATGCTTTCTCGGCTCGCTCTCTGGAGGCCATGGTCAGCGGTGGAACGCCTTTGGTGTCAGCAAGCGTCTCTGCAGGCATAAAGTCCGAGTCTTCCAAGGGATCCGGGTCAAATGAGGGTTCACAAAGGAGAGAATATCGTGCGACTTACAATTTCCCCCGGGTCAGTCTCTTCCTCGACGAATACACATTAAAGGTATCCAAGTATTGCGATGAAGCTTTAAAGGCACTGAAGAGCGCCCCAACGATCGACAACCTACGTCAATTCCAGCGTCGCTTTGGAGTCATCTTCGCTCAGGAAGTCACGCTTGGTGGAAGACTAGAGAGCACCAAAGCCGCGGACTCCAGCTTCAGCGCGGAAAATAGCTCGGTCAAAGATGCTTTGAAAGCGTCGTTGGGTGCAGCCTTTTCTTACGGTCCTGCGTCCGCCTCAGCGAATGCTAGCATGGAGAACCAGGTTGGTCACGATGCAGGAAATAATAATCAAAAGGCCAGTTCCGCGGTCTCCTACACCGCCAGAGGTGGCGACACACTGCTCTGTGCTAAGTAAGTAGCGCCTTGACATAAGATTCTCTGAGGTCTTAACCTAACGCTGCATCAGCCCTGCTGCTTGGGCTTCTAGTGTTGCTGTCTGGAGAAACTGGCGAGTAATTCAGGTATGTTGCAACAATTCAATCGGCATAGTAGAATGCCTTTGCTAAGCGAATACGAACAGCAAGATGAGCCGGTTTCACTTCAGGAATTGCTTGGGCGCTTCAAGGAGTACGAATTTGTTCCAGGCCTCTTCGCCCAAACTCTTGGCCCTCCTCCCAGTAAAGAGTCAGCGCCGGTCAAAACAATTCCAGACAAGATCTTCGACGCAAACAAATCCTGGACAAAAACAACAAAGCTCTGCCTCTGGATAGGGCAGGACAAGATCCCGTTGGACAATTTCTATGCAGTCAGGGACGGCAACCCGACAAATGAAAGTGCTTCATCTCGTGATACTGTAAGTCTATTGAGTGGCGTGTGCATTGATACGTCGATAGAGAGCTGACAAATCTACAGCTACTAGCAGACTATCCTCTCTTACTATTCCTGGGTGATGCGCCCCAATTTGTCGGTCAAGACTTAAGTACCATGTACGTAGACAGGGAGACCGGAGCATTAGGCCCGCAGACTGCAAACAAAGGACAGTTTCGCTTTTCTCTTCGTAAATCCGGGAGTACCGGAAATTGGAATCCTACGGCTGCCGCCAAAATTATCAATGGTCAAAAGGTCACGCTGTGGTGCCACTCGATCGGATTGGGCGGCTGGAGGTCGCTGAATGAGCCGCCATCGAATGCATACCAGGCTTTTTGGAAGAAGTCAACGAAGGTGCTCGAATTCGATACGGCGAAGGCAACGCACTCGGCTGTTGGGGGCTTTGAGCCTGCGGACTTCGTGGTGGAATTTGTTTAGTGTGGGCGTCAGGCTGTCCAGGTCGATAGCATATATTGGATCCACAACCTCAGTTACCGCCATCATTAGTCAAGTCCAAGGAGGCGTTCAGCACTCGAGTCACTGATTTTGCAAAGCTGTAGGCAGAGCGACACATCAGAGATCTCTGCGCAGGCTCATCTTTAGTTCTGGATTTGATTAGTGCTCCTACAGAACCCTACTACAGCGTGGCAAAGGCCGAAAGTCGCTCTGCTTTCTGAGGTTTTGAGCACCTGAGCGTGGCGAATCAACAATTGAACTGCATGAGTTCAGCGTAGTCCCCCTGAGTTTCTACCTTAGTCTCCGGTTTAGTGAAATGCTCCACAAGCATTACCTGAGATAATGGATATGCTGGCAATGCCGGTGCAGACTAAGTCGATCACCTTTCGTTTGTTTTCAAATAAGAGTGGTTGGAGACGCAATTTGTCGGCCTTAAGAACATACAAGACGAAATGGAATTTGATTTTCATTGACCCATCGACCGATGAACTCAGCACTTTTCAGTAGGAGAGTAGTCACATTTTCTAAGATGAGCTAAGGCGGTGTTCTTAGCGCCTGCGCAGGATTTTGAAAGCTCGGCTAGGCATTTATCGATATGAAATGCTCTGAGGTCCCACAGCAGCATCTTGTGAGAAGGTCCCAAGGCGCTCGTAGTGCAGCATCCACACCTCTGACAGAAGGGTGGTGGCAGTGTGATAAGAGAAACTTGGTCTAAGCTGGCCTAGAAGGGCACATCCTCTATCCTAGCTGGACTCACTCTGTGGTCGACGATGTTACCACTCCCACAACAACGGAACATGGCACCCTCACCTCCTCCTTCCAATTCCCCTCTCGTCCTGATAATCCGATTCACCACCTCCCTCCCAGATCTTCAGCTTACGATTCCGCATCCGCGCACTACCAACCCATCCACGCTCGCCACTCAGATCCGCCCTCACCTCCCCCCCAATCTTTCTACCTCCCCACTTCGACTCATATATGCTGGCGCTCTCCTGCCGTTCAAGATCCCTCTGAGCACCTCCCTCCGCCTCTCATCCACCGGGAAATCGCCTGCGCAACTCTATATACACTGCTCCATCTCGAGCGACACCCAATTATCAGCCTCGCAACTAGAGGCCGAGAAACAAGCTGCTACAGCACTACAATCACAAGCTCAGGCCCTAGAAGACCAGCGGGGGAGCAATGATGACACAACGATCGAAGACACCGTCCAAGCTCCGCCTCAGGGTTTCGACCGTCTCCTCTCGGCTGGTCTTTCTCCAACAGAAGTAGCCTCCCTACGCTCTCAATTCCTAGCTGTTCAAGCCCACACCCACACTCCCGATACGATGCCTAATCCCGCCGAGATGCGCCTTCTAGAAGAGCGTTGGCTTGACGCTGGCACACCCTTAAATGGCGGTGGACCCACGGATGCCGGAGCAGACGATGATTTCGGGGGTGGTGGACTGGAGGACATGCTGTGGGGAAATGTGATGGGGTTCTTTTGGGCGGTGGGGGCCATTGTGTGGTTGGTGAGGGAGGAAGGGGTGTGGAGTAAACGGAGGCAGGTGGGCGTTGTGACGGGGGTTTTGGTCAATATTGCGTTTTGTATTTTGAGGATGGGGAGCTGAAACGGGTGATTCGAGTGCCTGAAAGCCCAGCATTATTTGGAAAGTCGCATTGAGAATTGAGGAGAAACGCAACGCGAGCAGCTCTCCTCCGGTCTAAAGAAGAGCTATCATGGCTCCGAGCATTAGAAGGATGATAGCGGTACGTACACATCTGGGCGATCAAGGAAGCCAAAGTGACTGACACTACGATAGGAACGTCTGCCATGACTCCGTAATGTATGATTACATGTCGCAGGAGCCGCCAAAGAACGGCCTGCAAGTCTTTGAAAAGACGTCAAACGCGGTCCTATTGTAGCCTGATACCGGTGAAGAAGGGCAACGAGTTTAAAGCTATGAGCGGCCCTCATCTTTCCTTGTGCTTGACAGGGTCACAGGGAAAGATAGCATCTACGGAACAAATCCCAAAATTAGAAAGGTCATAGTGAAAGCTGTATCTAAAAAATATGATAGAAGTCGCCATGGGCTCCTCTCATACTCCCACCTCTACGCAACGTTTTGTGGCCTCTTGACTATCAAATTGGATGGATTCTCCACCCAGAAATCCCTACGCAGCATCTGTACTAAACGTCTCGGCAATGAAGACTTTTGTAGTTCAATGACGTCGAAACAGGGGGACGCTCTTAAATATTTGCTCGCAATATCTCCGAAGAGGCTAGAAATACGAGAGAATACTTATAGCTTGTTCTGCTTTTCTTACTTCGAGTCGGGCGATATCGCTGTCGTTTCTTCGATTATGTTTGGGAAGAATTAATATATGATTGAGTAAAGACTAGCTTTGGGCCGCAACTGAGAATTGAAAGTGCGGCTGCCTGTACGAATTAAGGAGGATTTTCATGGGCGCTTCACGATAGATCAGTGGTACTGAAATTTTCATTATTGACAAGACAAGAGAAATATCAAAGGCTAAGTCAATGTAACATCTCAGTCATACAAATTCTCGTAAGTCATCCTACAAAAGAAAATCCACTTATGTACCGGCAACCTACGACGATCCCTCAAATAGACATAAAAAAGCTCTTCTCCCCCTCCTTCGGCTCAACCAAAGCCCTCTTAATAATCGGATCCGCACAGCTAATCCTAATCCTCTCGGGCGTCGCCGGACTCTGCAAACACAGCACATCATCAACCCCATACTGCTTCCTCGCCGCCTTCAACGCATCCCTAATCGCAAAGAACACACTACTCCCCATAAACAACGGCGGCTCCCCCACGCCCCTCGATCTCTGAATCGTGCGCAAATTTTCCCATTCGACATCTTTAAGCAAGCTGACATTGAAGACTTGAGGGATGTCGCGGAAACCGGGGATCTTGTACGTGCCTGGTCCGCGTGTGAAAAGCTGGCCGGAGGCGCGGTGCCAGAGACTTTCTTCGGTGGTGAAGAGGCCTTGGCCTTGGATGAAGGCGCCTTCGATTTGGCCGTAGTCGATGGCGGGGTTGATGGAGCGGCCGACGTCCATGTTGATGTCTGCACGAAGGCAGGTCCAGTCGCCCGTCAAAGTGTCGATTTCGACCTCGGCGGCTGCGACGCCTTGGGTGAAATAGTAGAACATCTGACCTGTGTTGGGGCCCCACACGTAGCCGATGTCGGGCGTTTTGTAAAAGCCGTTTGCGGAGAGGTTGACGCGGTCAAAGTATGCTGCATGGACGAGATCCTTCATTGGGGCGTTCTTGCCAAGTTTCTCTCTATATGGCTTCAAGCGCTCGTTAAGCTGTTCGCAGGCGTTGAAAATGGCGTAGCCGTTGAGATCGCTAGATGCGGAGGCGGCGGTCGATGAAGTATTGGCAACGGTGTTGGTGGCAGTTTCGGAGATGTAGACGTCAGCGAGAGGGACGTCAAGGGCTTGAGCCGCGATCATGGTCATCTTGGTGTGGAGACCCTGGCCCATCTCTGTACCACCGTGAGCGACTAGCACGGAACCATCATGGTAGAGATGAACCAAGGCGCCCGCCTGGTTGAGGAAGATGGCTGTGAATGATATACCAAATTTGGTTGGTATGATGGCCAGGCCACGCTTTTTCCATTTATGCTCGGCATTGAATGCTTCCACGGCTTTTCTACGCTCCATGTACTTGGTACCTTCCATGATTTGCTTGTACATGAGCGGCACATGCCAATCTTTCAGCGCTTGGTTGAAATGCGTTTCCTCATTGGGTTTGTACATGTTGATTTCTCGCAGCTTCTCCACGGGCATACCCAGATGATCTGCAACCTCTTCCATGTAAGTCTCAGCAATGAACATCCCTTGTGGACCCCCGAATCCACGGAATGCGGTGTTCGATACAGTATTCGTCTTGGCTAGCCGGCCTCGCACATAAACGTTGGGGAACAGGGAGCACCCATCGATATGGGACAAAGCTCGGTCGACAACAGCACCGCTGAGGTCTTGGCTCCAACCCGCGTTGGCAAAGACATCAGCGTCTAGAGCTTGCAACTTGCCGTCTTTGTTGACAGCAACCTTCCATCTCGCCAAGAAAGGATGGCGTTGACCCGAGGTCATCATGTCTTCGTCACGATTCAGCATGCAACGCACGGGTCTTTTTGTTTTCTTGGCAGCAACGGAACAAATGCTCGAGAGTTGTATTGATCTAGTTTCTTTTCCACCAAAGCCTCCGCCGAGTCGTTTCACCTTCGAAACGATCTTGTTGGCTTGCACTCCTGTGACTTGAGAGACGTATGATTGGCTGCAGCCATATCAGTCGTGCCATAGGAAATCTTAGGAATTCGACTTACGTTTCTGTTGGATTTTGGGTGCTACTATACACCTCCATCTCTCCGTCCTCGGGTTTAGTTACCACGACGCACGCCTGAGTTTCAAGGTAAAAGTGCTCTTGTCCACCCATCCTCACTATTCCTGAAAACACGTGATCCGCTTTGTCGAAGGCTGCTGTATCACAAAGTCCATCCTTACCGTGACCTTTGTTAATATATCGATAGTGAGGGAAATAGCTTTCTTTAGTGATAGCTTCTTCGATAGTGAAGATGGCAGGCAGATCCTCATACTGCACCTTAACAGCTCTCGCACCGGCCTCCGCATGCTTGGCGGAATCTGCAAGGACCATGCCTATGGGCTGTCCAGCTGTGAATACTTCATCGACGGCAAAGAAGACCTCGTCGCAGTTTGGAGCACCCCACCAGTTAGCTTCTGGATTTGGTAAGTCGTGGTGATCGACCCATTCCACGACACCTGGTAAATCTAGAGCAGCCTCTGTGTCAACGCCTAAGAACTTTGCATGAGCCTTGGTGGATAAGACCATGACACCGTATAGCTCATTCTTTTGAACAGGTATGTCATCTGTATATTGCGCTTCCCCGGTACATTGTTTGAGGGCGGCAATGTGGGGATTTGCTTTGCCCAGGACCCGCTGCTCATATTTGACTGTGGCATCATGGTCCTTCTTTCCTGTTGATATCTGGCGTTCGATCTCTCCGCGCACATCCTCATCGATTTCCGATGCAGTAACTTGCAATTCCGAAAGGACTTCGTGATAGTATCTATAGAAGAAGCCCAAGGCCAGTGACTTCCGATAGGTAGCCATTCCACCGGGCACGCCGAATCGAAGGTCAAAATCCTTCTCCAAGGCGTTCATTGTCCCTTCAAGCGTTGCAGGATCTGTCCACTTCTTCCCTTTCAAATAGGCAACAGCTTCATTCGCAGTAACCGTGGTAGCTGCCATCCCTCCGTAGACAAGATTCACGCTCGTTACTTGATGTTCATCCGTCAACGAGACGCGTAAAGCTGCATTCACTATAGCGATATCATCATCTTTTCGTTTGGCCTGTTTGTATGCCCGGAGGTATTCTCCTTTCTCGCTTGCAACAGGGATGCGTAGACTTGCGATGATGGCATCGGCCGTCAATGCAGTTGTTCGGTATCCTTTGAAGAATTGAGACATTGGGATCTCGGTTTCCTTATCAAGCGATTTCGCCAAAAGCACCGTGTTGGTTGCAACAAATACAGGATTAAGATCTGAGATGGGAGATGCTGTAGCGAGATTCCCTGCTGGCGTACCGACGTTACGAATCTGACGTCCTGCAAAGTATCGGATTTGCTTATAGATGGCCTTGAACGGCTGGCCTTTGATGGGCCCATAATGCTCAAGTGCTTTCAAGCATATCTCCTCAAGGTCTGTGAGTACAACATTGCCGCCAATCTCCAAGTGATCTTTCTTGAAGCTGTATTGGCGAAGCTCAGCAATATCACCAACATAGACGGAAGCAGTGTATTGCATGGCTTTGAATTTGATCTCGATCTGCGTCTCTGTGCTGCCTCCGATTATCTTAGCCGAGGGATAAGCACTTTTGATTTCCAACAATTGTTGCACGGTCACTGGACGGTACCATCTCTTGCGCTTATTACCAAACGCGAGAGGCTTGAAATGATATTTAGTCAAGGAAGGAGGGAAGATCAGCTGTGTTTCTGGATTGTACTTAATAAATTCTGGAGATGTGAACCTTTTAATAGCCTCGTCGCCGTTCGTGCCGTTGATCTTACTCATACCACAGCCGTTCGTACCTTTACCATTCTCCATACAACAACCACTGCCACCATTGGCCGTTGATTTTCCGCAAGCCTTGCCTTTACTGAACGACTGCGCAGCATCTAATATAGGTCGGTAGCCTGTACAACGGCATAGATTCCCGTCGAAGGCTTCTTCAACCTCGAGTTCTGATGGATCTGTGTCGTTCCTCAACAAAGCATATAGGCTCATAACTATACCGGGAGTGCAGAATCCGCATTGGCTACCGCTACCCATTGCTATTCGCTCCTGGGCCGGATGTGGGTCCTTCACATTTCCGATCCCTTCCACTGTGATCACGTGTTTACCATCAACGCTGACCAGAGGTGCCAGGCAGGCATTGACTGATGCATGATAGAGTTTCTTAGTTGTAGGGTTCATCTGAGATACCACCACGGTGCAAGCTCCGCAACCTCCTTCGGCACAGCCAAGTTTAGTTCCAGTCAAGCCAATTCCTCGAAGGTATTCAAGAAGCGTGATCTCAGGATCAACGGCGTATGAATCAATCACAACTTTAGAGCCATTCAAGTAAAACCGCAAGGTATCATCGTATGGCTCCGTAATTGAATGTAGCGAGCGTGATGTCTCGGAAGAGACTGCGGGCTTAGGCTCGATGATCCCTGGAGCCATTTTGTGCCTCAGCGATCAAGCGTTAATATCAGAATAAGGGAGAATGGAGACAAGATATTTTGGCTTTCAATGATTTCTGTATTGGCTTCAAGCCTAATCATAAACACAGCAAACACAAAGAGATAAAATGAAGATGAGTGGAACAAATGCTATAGATTTTTCAGAGAAGGGACTTCATCATCAGAGCACACTTATTCGTCGGAGGTCGCCGCACATTTGCAAGTATCTCCCAATATGAATTTACGAGATCAATAGTCTGATCGACCTTATCGTCATACACCCACAAGGACTCACACACTTCACACCAAGAATTCCAACGAAGAATTGCTGCGGTGGAGATTCAGAGTGATGAACTGCAAGTCTTTGAAGATAAGAAGAGGCGTGGTGGCGCGCTAGCCTGGGGTAGTCTTGGCATGTATCAACGGTTGACCAAATCTATCAAACACGGCGGAATCAAGTGTGGGCTGAGTTTTCGGTGTCAAAGCATTGTAATCCACCATGCCTCCGCGAGTACGCTTTCTAAAGTCAGGGCGGTCAGTCGCCATAAGACCCCAGATACCAAAATGTGCTTCTCACCAGACACCACTATGCCTTCGTCTCCTGCAGAAAAGAAGTATCACGGCCAACGAGAAACCTTTGCCAGAAGCGCAGGAAAGTCAAGGTCCAAATCAGGATCAACTACCACATGTCAGTGAAGAGGCGGCTATACAAGGGAAGATCACGGGAGAAGGAGGACCTGATATTGAGCAAGGCACTCCTGTACAAGAGGTCAGTCAATATTGGACTATTGAACCGTAGTCTTTACTAAGATAGCCTCAGGTGCTAAAGCGCGATGAGAAAAGTCAAGAGAAGGCTCCAAAAGTTCTACAAGATGATTCTACTCCCTCATCACCCAAAGGGACTCGCTCATATTCGACATCTGCCAGACGGTATGCACAAGCGCAAGCGATAATGAATCAGAATTCCGTAGACATGCAACCTCCAGACCCCACATCCGAGTTGCCCGAGTCACCTCTGACCCGTACAACTCACTTGAAGCGTCGCTACGATCCTATCGTCGAGCAGGTCACCAACCTAATGATGCGGGATGGCAAGAAAAGTGTCTCCCAAAGGGTACGCTCGTCAGTTTCTCTACCCCTTTCTGGCCCACTGGCAGTGTTGGGGGTAAATTCGGTGGACAGATGCTAATTTCCTATCTATAGAGAATGGCAATGATACTCGAACGACTGCGAACAGCGCCACCACCTAGCACTAATCCTCGGCATCCTTTGATTCCCGGACATCCTCCAACTGCGCATCTTCCTCTCAACCCGATACTTTACCTCACACTTGCAATTGATTCAATAGCCCCTCTCCTTCGAATACGGTCACAAAAAGGCGCGGCTGGCGGAGGTGTAGCTTTGCAGATACCAATACCTCTGAATTTACGACAACGGCGGCGAACTGCTGTTATGTGGATTCTCGATGCCGCGAGCAAGAAACGGTCAAAAGGCAGTGGGCGAACGATGTTCGCTCATAAAGTTGCCGATGAACTGATCTCAATTGTGGAGGGCAACAGCGGTGTCTGGGACAAACGAGGTGGAGTTCACAGATTGGGTGTGGCTGCCCGAGCGAATCTATCGTTCGGCAACCGAAGAAGATGAGCTGTATATAAATTACGGAATCCTTTTTCAAGCTATGTCCAAGATTCGAACGTTTATGGTGCTCGCCCAGCCCTGCAGAATTCTCTGGTCGGCGGAGGTTGAACGGCCCGGCTTCTTCTCCGTGCTTTGACCCCTTGCTCCAGGATCTCCCATCGCCCTGTTAACTGCTTTTTGTATTCTCTTCTTTATTCCAGCTTGAGCTTGGATTGATCAGCATTATGAAGCTTGCCTTAATTTGCTGTCCTGTTTTAAGTATGGTTAGAGTTCCTTCCCCCATACTGTACATATAAGGTTCGGTCCGTCTGCTTTGAAGGAGACAAGTGCCATATTGGGATGGTGATGGGGGGTAACGTCGTTTGCTGCGATCAAGCCAGACATATTCAAGCAAGCTCAACAACATCTTGCAGAGCTTTCTGAGTCTTCAAACATGCTCCGACCACCATGAAAACTCAAGGGTTCGGCTCCAAGTTCCAGGAGCTTTGAGATTAGCAACCTGCGAGCTACTTTTCTTGTCCTGTGGTCAAATCAGTATCCAAGAGAGCTTTGCTTTCTGAGGAACATTTCTGGTCCAGGGAGATGAATGGCTACTTATGTGAATGATGAGTGCTCGGAGCCCATCGAGCTAGCGACTAAGCAAGCCGCACATTTTGCTGGAATTCTGCACATCAAGAACTCTATCCTGTCTCCACAAGACCTAGATCCTCCCAACGAGCCAGACGACAGACATTGTGGGAGAGCCTTCAGGCAAAAATGGAAGGACAAAGCGGACGCGCCTGTCCACCGCAAATCCCTGAGAATGGCAGCATTGATCAAGGGACAATGACAGATACAAACAAGAACCTCAACATGCAGTCCGCAAACTTGTCATCCTCACAGTCTATAGACCCAGGGTCACCATTGTATGACACGACAGGCGCATCGAGTAAAAAGACAGAAGAGCAAGGCTCAGCAGATGTCGCCCTCAATGCAAAGATTGCGAACTTGCCAAACCAGGCTGAGCCCTCTTCGGGAGAAAGGAGGAAGTCAAGAGTTGAACCACATGAAGCCGTTCGGCGTGGGCTCTCGTTTGGACCTATCAAGAAGCCGAGTTCAAGGCAGAGCTCGATCACAGGGATACTCAAAACCAAGTCGCATTCCCCACCATCTCCACGGGTCCATCGATCGTTCTCATCCGGTAATCATAGTTCCTCGCCAAGCGACTTAGGCCGCTTGAAGAAAGATCACTATGCAGACGATGCGGATGGGGAGGGCGCTATCGAGAGCAGTGATGATGATCCTGCTGAGAGTTCAGGCGACGAGACCTCGCTTTCAGGACGCGCAAGAGGTAGAAGACGAGGAAGTGAGACAGGACAACGAACAACACCAAAGAGCCCTCTTGCCGGTCCGGAAGATCAGCCTGCGGTGACTGTCACTAGCCCCGAAGGCGAACGACAGCCTTCCGCAAAGAGATTCATTGTGCATCCCAACACCAATTTTGATCAGGGTGTTAGTCGCCTGGCCAGTCCAAATACGTCGGATTCAGAAGAACTCAACGACATTCGGCGAGCTCAGAAAATGAATATTAATTCATCACCAATCGATAGCTCAGTGCCTCACCGAGTCATCCAAACAATCATTCGTGGCGATTTTGCTTCGATGCAGGAGGAAGCCGAGGAAGGTTCACGGCGCCTGAGAACATACCTTGTCGCAACTGATCTGAGTGAAGAAGCTGCCTATGCTCTGGAATGGACCATTGGTACTGTCTTGCGTGACGGTGACACACTACTGGCCGTCTATGCTGTAGACGAGGAAGTTGGGACGGGAGTGACTGGTGACTGCCTGCCGATTGGAGAAGGTGCAAAAGCTATGCAAGACACCACAGCAGTGATGGAGAGGATGACTGCAGCATCTCAAAAGGGATCCCTGATGTCACTCACGTCGCCACTGGCTTCCTTCAGACCAAGCTCGAGGAAATCAAGCGCAGCGAACTCGACAGACTCCAGAGCATTGTCAAAGGCCGAGCAGGAACGTTCTCATGCACTTGAAAAACTATCAGAGACTTGTCTGAGATTTTTGAGGAAGACCAAATTGCAGGTTAGGATTGCTATCGAGGTCATTCACTGCAAGAGTCCCAAGTATATGGTCACGGAAGCTGTAAGTCTCTACTTTCATCTATTCACCAAAGTCATTGTATTAATGTTAACACAGATCGATGGGCTCAAGCCAACGATGGTCATAATCGGTTCGCGTGGTCGGAGTGCTCTCAAAGGGTATGCGTTATACCTCCTTGATTGCAAGGTCCGCTGCTGATGTATACAACTAGGGTCCTTCTTGGCTCATTTTCAAATTACTTGGTCACTAAGTCGTCCGCACCAGTCATGGTGGCTCGTAAAAAGCTCTCTGGCCGTAAGACCAAAATCGTGACCCCCAACGTCCGTCTAGCCAACAATCTTACTCCTTCACGTCGCCTGGCTGAAGCCAAGATTGACTGATAGGGGTGGGAAACACCACTTGAAACACCTCGTGGGTTTGTATTGAGGCATGACCTCCTTTAGCTGATTGGAAAATGAATTCGGCAATGATGCTAAGTATTCTTTCCTGTCGTTCTTCATGGTCGGCGCTTCTATGCACGGCGAAGCGGCTTTGTAGAAGTTTGTGGAAACTTTCTTAGATACCCAGTCGTTTCAAGAGGCATGTAACTCGACTTTCGGCCCTGGCCTCTTTACTACTCAGCGGTCAATAAGTCGTTCCATCTAGCAAACCTGTTCACAGTTCACTTGGTCGTGAAGACATTCAAATCAATGATCAAAATTGTTCAACCGGATGTGGCTGTTCGTAAAGTATGTTTTGTGGGTACTAGAACCCGCGTAATCAAATGACGGATTCCGCAGATCCCCCACCAAAATTTGTATGTGCAACCTGCCAATTAGAAACCTGACCCACGCACCACTTAATTAATTAATCCTAGATGTAGAATAATTAAGGCCATATATAATGGCTATGCTCCAGCAAAATCGTGAAATTAAAGAGTCACCATTTAGTCGAGAATCCACGATTCTTAATCACGTTCTTACACCTCTAGGGTATACTCTCCACCTACTTAATATAGGCCGATTTCTCTACTAATTATAGCTATTCTTTCTTTACTACTAGCTATATATCCTTCTTAATAGTTATTATTTATCGGTAGCTACGAATTTTCTACTTTATCTCCCGCTATATATACTTATCTAGGTTTAAATCGGGGCTACTTAGTGGCTAAACTAATATCTCGATATTATACTCTCGTAACTACGATAAAGTCTCCTTAGAGCTATAGATCCTAGCCCTATCTTATATAAATATCGGCCTAAGGCCTTACTCCTCGAGTGCGCGATACTAAGGCTCTAGAAAGGGCTTAAGGATCTAGTCGATATAGTCCTTACTAGTAATAGATTTCCGTATATAACCCTTATTTAGCCCCCTCTATATAGCCTTAATACTCTCTAGGAGTAGGTAAAGCTCGGTAGCCTAAGTACCTATAATCCTACCCTATACTATAATAGATTCTCGGCCTAAATATTTAAAAGATTATAGGTAATTAGCGTAATAACGTTTATTAGGCCTATAGGTTACGAAAATTCGATTTTGCTACCCCGTTTCGAAAGAGCTCTTATCGGTAAAGATAACTCTTATCTAGTCTTCTATAGTCTAGTATAGGTATTCCCGGGCCTACCGGAGCCGTTTCTTTCGATTAATCTATAAGAGGAGTAGTTTAGGATATACGATATACCTCCTAAAGCCTACCTTTCGTAGTATAATACGTAAGGCCGTTTCACCGGCCTATATACCTAGCTCTTTCGCTAAAACTACGTAGGATTATCGCCTTCTATCTCCTAATTAAGTAACTACTCTAATAAGTCGTCGAAGGTCTCGTACGCTGACCTTTCGCTTTCGGCCTAAGGTGGAGTTTTTCGTACTACGGGGGACTCTAAATTTAATAATTCTTCGAATAGTAGGTGAAGGGATTTAAGTATTATTATAAATCTAAGGAACTGACTGTCCATCTATAGTATATAGATCGATAACATACTTACGTTGTGGAGTAGTCAAATGCTTATTAGCGATGTAGGGTTCTATTTTATCAAATGGTTATAGGATAGATGGTGGGGCAAAACGCGAAAAAACGCGTAAATCCGTCATTTGATTACGCGGGTACCAGTACAACGTCGAAGACGATTCTCAAGGTCATGTGCCAATTTCTTTCACCCAATCCCCAACCAGCCGACTACCGCAAACTGATTAATACAATTGCGCCCCACGACAGTGACTTGACTACATATGTGTCTGAAGTCCAGACTCATAATTTACAGCCATCCGATACTCCAGATCCTACATTGCCACAATCTGATGGCTTCCCGACGCCTACTTTACAGTAATCACTCAAATAACCGACATAGCTAATGCATCTTAAGACTTAGAACACTATGTATTCCCGGCAGCTTACACCACTGTGATAGGGCTAGGAATCTTCGGGCACGCCTATTTTCTCAATGGGAAATTAAAGCGTCTGGACGATTTTGTGGGAGACTCAAGGACAGACGTAAGAGCGGACTTGAAAAAGTACTCAACAGATTTGAAGGACGAGATAGCGGGCGCGAAGGGAGATATTAGAGAGATGCACAGACATTTCGACAGGTTTGACGAAAGTCAAGAAAAGGATTGGTCTGCTTCAGAAGAAATTATCGGGGAGCGCGGTACCAAGGAATGAGCTGCGCCTGTGAATGTAATACCTTCCTGTTTCCCAAAGAATAAACAACCATCATCATCAGACTTCATGTTGTTTTGTATTCCAAAGGACTTAAGATTGTCGGTGAGTGCGATAAAAGGTAAAGTAAAGTACAGTACAGTAGTTCTGGAAATCGAGCTAATCCTGGAAGCCGAAAGCTTAAATTTCTATAGTCACACGCGTGACATCAGACAACCGCGTCTCTCGCGTACAAGCCCCGTGCCCTACCTGTTCTCTCCGAAAATAAGTAATTCATCTACAGGAACGAGGGGAAGTTTTCAAAACCCCTAGAGTCATACACCTATTCTCACTTCACCTTATCCACCAAAATTTTCTGGAAATGGAAGATCTATCACAAGAGCCGCCTACAGACATCAATCCATACGAAGTGCTTCAACTCAAGCCGACTGCCAGCCCAGACGAGGTAAGATCAGCTTACAAGAAGTTGGCGCTTAGAAATCATCCAGGTATGGTCAGCACGGTCAGTTTATTATCGTGCTTAATTTGAAGCTCACGTCTCCCCAGACAAAGTTACTGAATCCGCCCGTGAGAGCGCCCATATCAAATTCCAAGAAATTGCTTTCGCCTATGCTATTCTCTCAGAGCCTCGCCGACGACAACGCTACGATGCTACGGGGAACACCTCGGAATCAATAGATACCGAAGATGGCTTCAACTGGAGCGATTTCTACAAGGCTCGATTTGCGGACTCTATAACAGCAGAGAAGCTGCATACCTTCAAGGACTCGTATCAAAATTCAGGGGAAGAGGCAAACGATGTGCTGGCGGCTTACAAGGTAGCAAAAGGCGATATGGACAAAGTCTTTGGCAAGGTTATGCTGAGCAATCCTCTATACGATGAGGCCAGATTTAGACTCATCATCGAGAAAGGGATCGAGGCTGGAGAGGTAGAGATCTATAAGCTTTTCAACCAAGAGCCGGAGACCAAGAGAATTAAGAGGCAACGGCGGGCGGCCAAGGAGAGCACTGAGGCTATGGAGTATGCCAAGGAGCTGGGTGTCTATGACGCCCTATTCCCCCCTGCGACTGCAGGCGAGTCCGCAAATAAGAATGGACGCTTAGAGCCTCAATCATCTAAGAGAGGGCAGAAAACGCCGAAAGACTCCGGGCTGGCAGGATTAATTCAAAAGAAACAGCAGGCAAGAGCCAGTCAATTTTTGGAGGATTTAGAAGCCAAATATGTTGGGAAAAAGGGGACAAAGAGGAAATTTGAGGAGCCACCGGAGGACCTTTTTCAGAAGAATCGTCATGCGAAGAGGAAGGTACCAGAGGCTGAGGTCGAGGTCGAGGATGAGAGCGATGAAGAAGTGGATGATCTTGGAACGGAAGATTCCGGATCAGATGCCGATGAAGAGATCAAGCCAACCAAGTCGAAAGGAAAGTCGACGAAGGGTCAGAAAGGAGGCAAACCCCGTCCTACAAAAGTAACCGCTGCTAAGATCCCTCCTGTAAAGAAGGCTTCAGTTGCGAAAGCCCCCACAAGAAGAGGGCCTACAAGGAAAGGGGTCAAAGAAGGCACGGACAGTTGAACTAGACATCAACAAAGACAGAAAGGCTAATAATTCTATTAATGATGAGGGAGAAACGAACGCTGAAAAGGACACGAAGTGGCTACCTCAATGGCTGCAAAGATGCTGCGCGTGATTCTGTGACGAGCGTCGCTAGGAAGGTTTCCGAGATTGACTCTACTTCAAGAAACGTTTCACAGGCAGAAAAGTGGCGAAGGAGTCATAGGCAAGCACCGCTTTTTCTCTCGCGGCGAAAGGTCAAGTTTGCTTTACTACTACCTCAATACTGCATAACTCAATTTGGGCATTTGGTGAAGCGCGGAGTTTGGTAGAACGACAAATTTGGTCTAGGCAACAGGATGATTGTGGATGACACCCGAGCGAACGCCTAATACGAGATCTTATGACCGATAACAATATTACCACCGCTTAGATGACCAATTGCAGTCTCTGTTGCTTGAAGAAAATGCTGCTTGTGAGTCGCATATGAAGTAAAAAGCTGGATCCTGCAGGCTGCAATGCCAAGGCTGCGCAGCGAAAAAAGCTAGTGTGCCTAAAAATCCGCGCTTTATCAGAATATCTCTGCCCTCATACCTCACTCTTGCACTCTACTTCATCAATTTCCGCGACACCAGGCGCGTCCGCATCCATTATCGCCACCTTTACTCGGCCTGAGGTCGCTTTCACTCTTTGCACGTACCATTCTTCGAGATATACACGGTTTGCATTGCGGCATGTGTTGAATAACCATCGCTCAACACATCAATCCCCCGCAGCGCGTCAATCTGCTCGATCCTTCTTAATGTTTTACCATCTTCGTACAACCTTGTAATCTCGTCACCTCACAGTCTCACCTCACGGTGTATATCCTCAACATTGATAGCGAAGATGTCATTCGGCTTCGGGCAGAACAACAATCAAAGCACCGGTTTCGGTGGCTTTGGGAGCAATAACACCAGTTCAGGTAGGTCCTTCAGAATTTATATCCCATCTCTTGCGCTGGATCTGGTACGAGAGGACTTCGATCGAAGACCACTGGGACCAGGAAGGCGCTTCAGCATATCTGGATCTGACTCCCTCCTCTCTGCCTAGGCTTTGGACAACCGCAATCAAATACTAGTAGTCCGTTCGGTGGCTCAACACCCTTTGGCAGCAATAATCAGAGCTCGAGTGGAGGCTTTGGATCAGGTACGTGGGCGTACACATTGTTTACTTATGCGGCTTGGGTCTCTGGTTTACCTTCAAGGACTCGATATAGTCAGATCGTCTTTGAGGGGCTCAACTGAAACGAGGGGTCAAGGCTTCTATTTCGTGATCAACGCTTTTCATCTTACAATTCTCGTGTGACCGAAAGGTGCGGTGGAGGGCACAGCTTTCTCTCAGCCCTGGCCAAAGTCCAGCGCCATCGCGCCTTGAAGCAGTTTTCGTGGGTAGGGAGCTGACAGCTTTGTTCTCAATAGGTACAGGGTTCGGAGCCGCTCCAACAAACAGCTCAACCTTCGGCCAGAATCGACCTGCCTTCGGTGCTTCGACTACAACTACAAGTGGTGGAGGCCTCTTCGGCGGAGGAACAGCTACTGCGGGAACATCTGGTGGTTTTGGTGGTTTTGGTTCCAACAATAACACATCCAGTGGAGGATTATTCGGTCAACCTGCACAAAAGCCAGCGTTCGGAAGTGGAACTACAGGGGGTGGCCTATTCGGGGCTGGCAGCTCAGGAGGAGCATTTGGTCAGACCAACAGCCAGACTACAGGCGCATTCGGTGCTCCCATGAGCTCCGCCCTTAGCCAAAACAATGCAGAATGCCAGGGCACCGGTGGCACGCCATTCTCAGCGACCACGGAGAAGGAGAATACCACTGGAAACATGACCAACCACTTTCAGAGCATTAGCGTCATGCAACCATACAAAAACTTCTCGTTTGAGGCAAGTGTCTTCGTCTAATCCGTGACTGACAGACTGCTAACTTTTGGCAGGAACTACGAGTAGCTGATTACAACGGTGGAAGACGTTTCGGCAATAACAACGGACAGGCTGGAGCGTTCGGACAATCTAATTTTGGGGGTGGTTTTGGCCAGGGAACCAGCGCGTTTGGTCAGCCCCAGAACAGCGCAGGCAGCGGTTTATTCGGCCAACCTGCTGCAACATCCGCCCCTGCATTTGGAGGTGCTCAGACAGCGCAGTCGGGTTTTGGCACTGGTAGTGGTGGTCTTTTCGGCCAGAATAAACCGGCTGGCGGTGGCTTATTTGGGACCACCACAAGCTCTGGAACCAGCGGTGGCCTCTTCGGGACTACAAATAATACTGGTGGCGGGTTCGGTACGGGCACAAGCAATACGAACAATGGGTTCGGCAACGGAGGGGGCCTCTTTGGGCAACAGAACAACACTCAGCAACAGCAATCAAAGCCACTTTTTGGCAGTGGTACTACCGCTACCTCCGGAGGATTCGGGACCGGTGGCACTGGGTTCGGAACAGGCACCACGAATACCAATACTGGCGGTGGTTTGTTCGGGAACAATCAGACGAACCCTTTTGGTCAGCCACAACAGCAACAGAATCAAAATGCTTTCGGTGGATTTGGTCAAACTCAGACCCAGAACACCACTGCCCCAACATTTGGTGGCTTCGGCCAGCCTCAGCAGCAAGAGCAGAAGCCAGGTGGACTTTTCGGCAGTCAACCGAGCTCCAACACGGGAGGTGGCCCGTTCGGCAATGCGGGCAACAACAATCAGCAGCAGGGTACCAGTGGCGGTCTGTTCGGTCAACCCCAGAACAATAATCAAACCCAAACCAATTCCCTCTTCAACAAACCAGCTACAACAGGGGGCCTTTTCAATACTCCTAATACAAACTCCTCGAATACCGGCGGAGGACTTTTCCCAGGGTTTGGAAGCACTAACAATGCCAACCAGAACCAGCAGAACCAAGGAGGTGGACTATTTGGAAATACTAATAACCAACAGCAACAGCAAAAGCCTAGTCTCTTCTCTGGTAATCAGTCCAATACTGGAGGTGGATTGTTTGGTAATCTGAATAATAACAATCAACAAGGCGGCAGCTCCCTTTTCGGCAATAATCAACAACAGCAGCCGCCATCTGGAGGTCTTTTTGGAAGTACGAACAATAACCAGGGATCGAGTCTGTTTGGTTCTCAGCAGCAACAACAGCAGCCTAACGTTTTCGCATCTCCTCCGGTATTGAATAATTCATTGATTGACCCTGGCAGTGCCTACGGCAGTCCTTCCATATTCTCAGGCCTACCTCCGCCACCAGTCCATGTGGGTCCCCTCGCTACTCCGATCAACGTCAAACAGAAGATCAAGAGGAGCACCATCCTGCCACAATACAAGCTGAATCCGAACGCGGGATCGCGGATGGTGACACCCCAAAAGCGTGGAGGTTTCGGTTTCACGTACTCGACCTATGGCACCCCTGCTAGTGCTTCAAGCAACGCAAGCACACCAGGTGGATTGAGCAGCAGTCTTTTGTATGGAAGCATCGGGCGGGGGTTGGGCAAGAGCTTGTCCACGAGTAATCTTCGTCGGAACTTCGACAGCGATGGTGAAAGCATCCTTACTCCAGGTGCTTTCTCTGCAGGGAGCTCTAGATATGGTGGGGCCGGAAGTCTGAAGCGCCTGACCATCGATCGTAGCCTTCGAACTGATTTGTTCGGCGACAAGGGGACACCGGCATTGCCAAGTCCTGACAAAGGTGATCAATCAAAGCAACCTGGTATCTTGAAAAAGAAAGTCAGCTTTGACGCAAGCACGGTCGGTGGAAATGGAGAGCACCGAGACGGTCTTCTGACCAACGGTTCTGGTGAGGGTAATGGAAGTGATAAGGAGAATTCAGCAACCCCTAGCGCTGAAGAGCAAGGCTTTCTTAGGACACCGTCTCGTCAACAACGCGGAATTGGATCCAGGGTCAACGGAACACCGCAGCAACCCGATATGGAGCAGGTACCGAGAGGAAACGAGCTTGCCATTGTCCACGAAGATGAGCCTGAGTCATCGAATACACAAGCCACTCGAGCCCCCCCAAAAACCCAGGATGACCCACAGCCAGGGACTTATTGGATGAAGCCTTCGGAGACAGAGATTAATAGGATGACTCAGGAGGAAAAGAGAAAAGTAAGAAACTTTACCGTTGGGCGTGAGGGTTGCGGCTGGGTGGAATTCAACTTGCCGGTCGACCTCACCTTGGCACCTTTGAATGATCTCTTTGGCAAGATCGCTCTCATCGAGCTTCGCTCAATTACAGTCTATCCGGATCAGACCAAGAAGCCAGCCCAGGGGAAAGGTCTAAACGTGCCGTCCACCCTTTATCTGCAGAATTCTTGGCCTCGACAGCGAGATCGAAGAACACCTTTACACGAGAAGAGCGGGCCACGATTCCAAAAGCACATCGATCGTCTACGTAAAGTTGGAGGCACTGAGTTTGTAAGGTATGAGAAAGATACTGGTACTTGGGTTTTCAAAGTCCCACACTTTACGACTTACGGCTTTGACTATGAAGAGGATGCCAGCGAAGGAGAGAGCTTGCAGGCGAATATGCAAGACGAGGGCTTAGGGTCGAGTGTGCTTAGCGAGCCTCCTGATACTCCGACACCAAAGTCGCGGCTGATGAGGAATGGGCACGTGTCAACAACCCCAGTCTCCACGCAGCGCTCTATTGCCACCACCAATGAGTCCTCCCAGCTCAGCTCTAGCGCAGATGACACATTCCAATTTCGGAAGCGAAAGATGAATCCACCGGGTGGGTTTGATGAAGAACCATCGTACGAGGAAGAAGGAGAGCCAATCGATCAAGACGATGACAATGAAATGCAAGAGGCCAACAACATGGGGGATTCTTTTTTAGACGAGCGCTCGGCCATCTACTCTTCGGACAGTGGTGAAGATGAGCCGAGCGATATCCCTGAGATGAGCGGTGCACTTCAAGGCGATAAGTCAGTCGTCATCCGGGAGGAGGATGATGGCGCGGATGTAGAAATGGCGGGAGCATACCCACGAGCAGAGGATGACGAAGCGCTACCTAAGTTCCTGACCTATGGCACGCCTGGCAAGGCAGCATTCAGTGTCGATAGTGAATGGGCAGAGGAACTGCAGCGGACCATCAGCCCTCGAAAGCAGGATCGACAAGCTCTCCGAGAGACTCAAGCGCGCGAGTGGGAGGGTCGGGAGGTGGTAGATACTACACCCAGGGCGGAGGAGAAAGGCTCAGCAAAAATGATGACTTCCATTGACCTCATGAATTCTCTATGGGGTCAAGAGCAAGCAAGGAGGAGTGGGCGAAATGCCAAGCAAGCTACGAAGGGAACGAAGGGAAAGGGTCTACAGGTCTGAACTCCATCCCTCCTTCTATCATTTTCACTCATTTGGGCGGGTCCGACATCTCATTTGAGACGGACACCGAGCGGTTGACTACGGCATGCCTTATGGACGTCAATGTATGTAGCAATAAATGGAAAGAATTCAGCTGAGACTCGTGCATGCAGTTCCCCTACTCCAAAAAGTCAAACGCGGATGATGAAGCAAAAATGGACCCCATTGAACGGGAATTTCATGAATCCTACAAACCAGTCTGGGGTCCAGGAGCCACCTTGTTGTACGCAATACCAGGCAAAGTCGACATCTCTAAGAACCAGTCTGCACAGACACATCCCATCCTAAACGATCAGAAAGGCGCGATGGTCTCGGAAGGAAAGGATATTCGGTTTGCCAAATTCACTATCCCTCCTCATGTAAGCGCGCTTTGTCTTTCGGCCAACAACATTGCATCAACACACGCTAACAAAATGCCTAGCTCATCCCAGACACACTGAAACACCAGCGAGCCCATGCAAAAGTTTCCCTCGACCACGGCGTACCCATGGCAGAGCTAGAGCAGACTCCATTCAAAGACATCGCAACCTTGGTTCAGCCCGATTCCATATACGAGAAGACCGCCTGGGAACTCGCGTCCATCCTTTTTGACGATCAGGATCCAACAAGCTATGGTATCCCTGCAGATGAGAAAGTCAATTATGACGATCGAATCCGTAAGGATCGGCTAATATCTTTCTGGGGGCAGCTCTGCGAAGATTCAGCAAAGCGTGCGGTCAGCGTTGCTCAAACGGCAGAAGAGCGCGCCATCGCTCATCTCTCGGCTCACAAGATCGTTGAGGCATGTGATGCGCTTGTACAAGGAAAGGACTTCCGCTTGGCTATACTGGTAGCACAGCTTGGAGGTGATGAGACGATGCGTGAAGACCTGGAGGCTCAGATAGCCGCATGGAGGGATCTCAATGTGCTGTCCGAGATGACAGAACCTATTCGTGCTATCTATTCGCTATTGGCAGGCAACACTTGCGTATGTGAAGGCATAAAAAAGGGACCGACGGAGGACCGAGCGAGGACATTCGTCATCAGTGAGCGCTTTGATTTGGATTGGAAGCGAGCCTTCGGGCTTCGACTGTTCTACGCCATCTTTGCTGAAGAACCTCTCGAAGTGGCCGTCGTGGAGTTTGCCAATGATCTCCAGGCCGAAGAGGGCAAAAAGCCGACACCGTGGTTCATTGAGGAACAATCAACACAAACGCCATGGCAGGATCCGAATCCTTCGCAACGTGAAGACATCCTATGGGGCCTGCTGAAACTTTACGCTGCTTCCAAGTCTGCTCTGCCAACCCCGTCCATTGCAGAAACCTTTGCACCTCAAAATACGACCGGCAATCCTCTCGACACCCGCCTCTCCTTCCAACTCTACCACGCTCTAACGTGTCGCTTCCCCTCCGCGCCTGCGTCGGCACCCTTCCAGGCAGACGCCCTCGCATGGACCTTTGCAACACAATTAGACTCAGCAGGCGAATGGCTATGGGCAATGTTCGCTCTGCTTCACCTCTCATCTCGCCCACAACGCCACATGGCGATCCAATCTCTGCTCGCTCACCATGCCGCGGACATAGATACAGAGCCCACAAACGGGCACTTCCGCACTCTCACCGAAGGCCTCAAGATTCCGGCTGACTGGATCTATGAAGCTAAAGCACTCTTCGCGCGGAACGTGGAGAAAGATCATATCAAGGAGGTTGGCTACCTAATCAAGGCAGGCGACTGGGAAGAAGCCCACGAGATCCTGAAGACGGAAGTGGGACCGAGTGCCGTGATTGAGGAGGACTGGGATACATTGCAAGAGATACTGAACGAATTTCAGCCCGGCAAAGACTCCATACCCTCCTGGGGCTTGGGTGGCGAAGTCTACGAAGACTACCTAAGTCTGATCACTGGAAGCGCGACGGGGCAGAAAAAGGCCGAATCGCTCGACAGACTTCTGGGCGCGCTGCCGACGATGGCGCGAGGGCGAAAATTGGGATTCAAGGAGATGGTCGCTGTGCAGGAGATCAGCAGTGTTGTGGGCAAGGAGGTCCTTGCGATGAAGGAAAAGGTGAGCTCTACCTCCCTAGGTACACTCCGGAAATATCATCTGTTCGTGCTAACATTTGATGACGTAGGGTCTCAAGGGCGGCAAACAGGTCCTAGAGTTACCTTTGACAGAGGATCAGTACTTGAAGCATACGATGGACTTGAGCTTGATGTTTTACAAGGAGGTCATGGCGAGGTGAGAGCACGCCGTTTGCCCTTGATGTGTGGATTGCAGGGGCATATTGATGATGAGACTTCGATTCCTCTTCAGCGCTTTGGGAGCTTAGGCCCGGAGGCCATAGGGAATACGAGAGTTGTAAGATAGAAATACCCTTTGCATAGCGTGCGGTAGATAGCGTTTTAATCAGATGGCATTCATTTACTATTTGATTTAAAAGTACACTACAAACACTGTCACAAGCCCGGGTTTTAGGGAGTACATAGGTCGCATACAACAAGCATAGCATACCAAAGGACTCTTACTGAAGGGTATATGACCGCTTAATGGCGAGGGGTATTGTGGCGATTCACAATTATCTATCCTATCCTATCTATGTATCTGCTTCACTCTCAACAACCCGAAAGCCAGGTGATTTGCTTAGCCCCGATACCTATCGAGCGCTGTCTTCGGGCATTTCGGCGCCGCGACTTTTTGATGGTTATGATCTTTCCATTGGGGTCTTGAGCTTTTCGTGGGGGGATGAAGAAGAGAGGATGGGGATGTTGTGAGTGGGTTTGTTTTGTTGGATGGTTGGTGGTTGAAGATGGGTTCGAGCATTCGCACTGAGGCATGAGTAGATTCGACGTTGCTTTGGTAGAACCGTTTCGTATCACCTTGACCTTTCAATAATAATTTCAGTCATGAAAAGGCTTTGAATGGACAATGCTGAATGTGTCAAATAAGCCTCTAATGCTCCTCCTCCGACCGTCATTCCCTATCCGCTACCCAAACGCCAATATGCTAAAGTATATACAAAGGGCATAATCAACTCCATCAGAAGCTTCTCTTCACTGACCAGGCGCGATCAGCATCCCCTTCTTCTGCGCATCATGCTCCCAGCCTCCAGCTCTCACTTCGCCTCCATGTTTCTCCGCATAGCCTCTGACTCTTGCTTCAAGCTCGGGACGGAAATGGCGGACAAGACCTTGAAGTGGCCAGGCGAAGGCTTCACCGAGTGCTACAGTAGGGTGTCAGTGTCTGTGTAGCAAAGAAAAGGGAAAGTATAGGAGGCATACCGCAAATCGTGTGACCCTCAACCTGCTTCGTCAATTCCTGGAGCATATCAATCTCCCTCTCCCGCGCTTGACCTCGTTCAAATCTCTTCATGATCTGCTCCGTCCACTTGCTGCCCTCTCGGCAGGGCGTACATTGCCCACAACTCTCGTGCTTGTAGAAAGATGCCAGTCTTGATATGGCGCGAACGACATCTGTGCTCTTATCCATGACGATGACAGCGGCCGTCCCTAAGCCAGATTGGCTGTCCTTCAGAGCGTCAAAATCCATTAACTGTTCATCGCATGTAGTCTTTGGGAGGATAGGCGTAGAAGAACCGCCGGGGATGATGGCTTTTAGGTTGTCCCATCCGCCTCGAACGCCACCAGCATGCTTGTCGATGAGTTCTTTGAGCGGGATGGACATTTCCTCTTCGACGGTGCAAGGATTGTTGACGTGACCGGATATGCAGAAGAGTTTTGTGCCGGCATTTCGCTCCCGGCCAAACGAGTTGAACCAATTAGCACCACGACGGATGATGGTCGGTGCCACGGCTATGGTTTCGACGTTTGCGACAGTGGAAGGGCAGCCGAATAGACCGACTGAGGCTGGGAAAGGAGGCTTCAGACGAGGCTTCCCGGGCTTTCCTTCTAGTGATTCGATGAGGGAGGTCTCTTCGCCACAAACGTAAGCGCCCATTCCTCGGTGGATGTACACATCGAAGTCGTAGCCACTGCCGCAAGCGTTCTCTCCTATCAGTCCTTCCTTATAGGCTTCCTGTATCGCTCGCTGTAGGACCGTTGCTTCGTGGTAGAATTCGCCGCGAATGTAGATGTAGGCTGCGCTGCAATTCATCGCTCGACCGGCGACGAGACATCCCTCGATAAGTTTGTGGGGGTCTTTTCGCATGATTTCTCGATCTTTACATGTTCCCGGCTCGCCTTCGTCGGCATTGACGACGAGATAACGAGGTTTGGTGTCTTTGTCCCAGTCTTTAAAGTTCATAAACGACTGCTGATGTTAGCTCATTGTTAGAAGAGCATTGATGCATACTTACCCATTTCATGCCTGATGGAAACCCAGCGCCACCCCGACCTCGAAGTCCAGAGGCTTTGATCTCCGAGATGAGCTATCGCGGCCTATCAGTGATGCACTCTGGGCTCTGTATCTTGACGTGCGACAAACCCAATCGTGACCCTTCAATATTATCTCCTTCGTTTTATGCCAATCTCCATACTTCCTCGCGCTTTTTAGATCCGCGCCATGATGGCCGTAGAGGTTTTGAAATATCCGATCCTGGTCTTTCAATCCTCCAAAGTGCGTTCTCTTCGGCGGCGGTCCATCCTGTACTGTGGCTAGACCTCGCCGTTGCTGGGGTTGTGACGCAGATGTAGAGTGGGCCGCATTGATACGAGAGGTGGCGGTGACAGAAGGGTGGACATGATGCGAGAGTGCACCGATTGACTTGGGCGTGGCTGTCCGCAACGTGATCATTGTGGGTATGGTGATTATAGGTAGTAGGACTTAGACAGAAGATGGTGGATTGGACGGTGGCTAAAATTCGAGGGATAAAGTGATAGACGTCAATGAGACAAGCGAGCCATGTGATTGGGCGAGACACACTTGCACTAGGCGACCGCTTGGCTTGAAGCCATTTTAGAAGCAGATCTTAGGTTTCCAACATCTCATGTTCTACAGTATGGGCTTTGCAAAATCGATCGCGATGAGTGATGTCTGCCTACTGCTATCTTAGTGTCGCCGACGTGAAGCACGGGCCATCAGTGTTACCCTGTTTGACTTATTCATGTGCTGGACCAGTGGACACAGGGCCAGAGACAAGAAATGCGAAGATGATCATTCAATTTGTGCAAACGTTTATTAGACCTAAAATAGCTCATCGTGGTAGTTCAGTCGCTCGTGTATTTCCTGAACGACGGTCGTTTTCACCATAATGCTCTTTAGCGGTGCATTAGGCTGAGGATCGGCTTCTCCAATCTCATATTCTTCACTCCCAGCTCCATGACCTCCATGCACAGCTACAGCTATGTTGTTTGACCAGCCCCAGGACCCACCTGATGCCTCTGGTAATCGATTGAAGCTGCCATCATAACTGTGCTTGCCTTTCCCATTCGGCCGGGATGACGCCAAGCCCATATGACTTGATTGTGAGCTCATCTTTGCTTTGTCAGACCCAATCCAGAGCGCTCTGGCGAATAGAGGTCTGAGACTAGGTAGACAAGCACTAGTCACAGTCACAGACGGTTCGGCAGCTGTCCACAGCGCGTGGTTGGTAATGGTCCCTATATTCTTCGTCAGGGTGGCATATTCGGCGTCATCCAGACCAACACCTACAAGTAATATCTGCATCGATGACTTGAGACAGAGTCACTATACGGACAACCCGACAGCACACACTCTGTAGAACCTTAGTGGACTGCGATTGTACTTTCGCGATTGCTATTGCTTACGTCAGGCCGAGAGCGAAGATGGTGGTTAAGATAAGCTTTTGGTGATTACTTGTTTGAAGGCGCCTCACCATGAGAATGGGCTTGTTGAAATCTCATCAGCGGAATCCAAATATGTCAAGAAGACACGTACCAAAATGAGCAGGACAAAATCTACAACGGAATTGACAGCCCCACTTAGAATGAAGAACAGATAGATGTTGATGCAATGACCACCCTCTGATCCAGGCAACTGACCAGCATATTTAGTCCAAAAGTTACTCAGAGGAGTGCATGCGAGCATGTTGACAAGGACACATGTCGACCCAAACACAATCACGAAAGCTGTCGCATATCTTAAAAACAGTCTGAGCTGAACCACTGGGTAGATCCGATAGAGAAATAAAGCCCTGTGAGTGCCGCCATTAGAGGACTTGGACTCATTGTCCGGGGTGCCTAATCGGCCTCACATTGAAATCTTGTTTGCAATCTGAGCAAGGGCAAACGTGAAACCGGTTGCATAGAGGTACTTGAACCATGAGACCAGGACATGGTCAGGTAGGGCAGGCAGATGCTTCCCCAATCCAGAACGTTCCATTCCTGCAACTGGCGTCAGCAATTTCGCGGACAATTGCAGCAAACTCGTAATTACCAAGGAGATTGATGATATTGACGCCCCAGGCTAATATCTATTTAAAATAAGCTTGAAAAATGTACGGGCCAAGGGAGTGTACTACACAGTTCTCGAAGTCAGCATTTCCAGTGCTTGTCAGTCATAGCAAGATGAGTTTGAATGTAATGAGGAAGTCTGGAATAATATTTACTTGGAGCTGCATATTCCAAGTCCAATTGTTCCGAAGTAGGCGAGAGACAAGTAAGAGACCTACATACCCATAGCTATGACAATCGAGTAATCGTCCCACTAATCTGAGATTAGCAGTATCCAGCCTCCCAGAGATTGCCTGACGAGCATACCCAGAGACCAGCTCTTGACACCCATCTAGATAGAAAGCGCAAGGACACCGCAAGCGTAGGAAGAACAAGCAGAGTTATCGACGCTCCAATGATCTGAGGTCTGCGGCTATCACTGGGATCATTGGCAACATCCATCGCAACAAAGTCAGGGGAGCCGATTGATGATCAAGATGGCCATTTACCATCGAAAGCACTGCACATGTAGAAATCTAAAACATCGACGAGGTAGCAAGGAGAAAGGCGCCAACTTGGACTTGCCGGGTATAAATGAGAGTCATTCCTGCGTGTACGTGGCCCTCCGAACGGATGGCGAATGCTGCTGTGCCTTTTCCAATGCAAACACAGACGGTGGGAACACGTGCACCTGAAGACGATCGGCAGAAATTGCAGACGCATGATCATGCAAGGACACGAATGCTGCCGTCAAATCAACTGCATCGCACGCAACGGATACCAAAGAGGGAAAGGGAGTCCTAGCTCTCGATGAAATGTGTGGACGGCAGGATGCAGGGCAGCGTGCTGACCCTCCATTTCGAGAGCCTCGGCAGTCAAAGTCGCATTGTGGCCTCTGTTTTGGGAACGGTGGAGACAAGGCACTGAAGTTAGAAAAGGACAAACATGAAGCACGAGACATGTGAGCTGAATCGGGGAAACAACGTGTCGGTACCTTACATCGTGGCCAGCGGTTTCTGTTTCATCGAGCAGGAACTGGATCGCATCATGGTGAGAAACGCGGTGAGTGCTGACGAGCGTGGACGAACAGCACGGTGGGTGTCTGGAGAAGGCTTTGAAACAAAGCTAGATCAATTAGGTCTAGCGTATATCATGATCAAGAAGCGGAAGGCCGGAAAGGGAGGCTTTCCATCGTGCCGTGCCGCGTATCAGCCAGTCGAGCAACGTGGATCGGCATGCATTCTCATTTCCATCATCGCATGGCCAGGCAAACTGTTTCTCTTAGATCAGCTCATGCAGTGAGATGGAGCCGCTCCAACGGCTGAGCGTCTCATGCAGGCGAAACCAGAAGAAAAAGATTCCTCGACTTTGCGTGCATTGGTTTCAATGCTCACCTCCCTTTATTGACTCGATGGGCCTTTCAGACAATCTAGCGAAAGGATAACTCATCAGCCAGTAGAAATGAAAATAAAGAGGATCAGGGGCCGCGAGCTTGCATTGACTCTTGTGTGCAGAACATGTGTCGTGAAAGGGGAAACATTATTCTAGATCGGATCGGGCGGGCTGAGTGGTGGGTTCACATGATAGGTTTCCTTCACACCCGAGACACTCTACACCCAGTCTTCTCGCTTAGCGTTGCCGTTCGTATGCATTCACCCGGGCCTGCATGAAGAGAACATGCCACGCCCAGTGTCTACACATTGATCTTGTGCCAGTAGCATCTGGAAATCCGTTTTTCCCCCTTTTGTCAAGAAATTCAGGACCTTGAGAATTGACTGGAAAAGCTGTGAATCGAATGGTGGATGTCGAAACCTCGGGGCATTTGGCTATGAAAACTGAACTGTTGCATTTTCTTGGCTCGTTCGGACTTAATCATCAATTTCGCGTGGCACAGAAGATCTTCATGCATCATCGACCGTAGAACAGCCTTTTCGGCTTGATTTAGAATGGGTATAGCAATGCGAACGCTGCTGTCGTGCTAACAGTTATCAGAGGTTCTTCTAGCAAATACTATAAGCGCTAGCATGAATAAGGGAAAGGGAGCAATTTGTCATGGCTGCGAAGAGTATGTGTAGGGAACGTTCAGACCCCAAATCTCAAGCAAGATGTTCCGGAAGAGTACGTACGAGGGTCGGTTGCATAAGTCGTGGCCGATAGCGCGAAAGAACTCCCAACTTTCACAAGCGTAGCAAATCAACCAAATCGTCTCGATATTGCTTCAAACTTTTAAGAACTATAGTCATGAAGCCTATGACAATGCCTGCATTTTCCTAGATTTTTGAAAGGCTTCTATGATCCTAGAGACCTTGTGCAGCTAGAAAGGCTATGTCAGGACATCGGCCACGACTTTTGCAACCGACCCTCGGTAGAATTGTATCATGGAGAAAAGAGTACCTTCGCTCGAAAGGTCTAGAAAGATGGTTCTGAAACGCATCACGAAACTTAGAAAATATCAATATATATTGATTCATTGTATTCCGAAGCACGTCTCAATCTCAGACTAGCCAAAGCTTCCTGTAAAGAATTGCACGAGAACTCTCAAAACTCCTATCCGGCTCACGATACTGTGACAGAAGGGACTGTACGTATGTCATCAGGAGCTCTGAGGTCCTGGAGCTCCACTACCAGTGATTTCTGCTCTCCTGGATGGAATACAATTGTTAGCCGTGTATGCTCAATGTTTGGTGTTCTTTGTCTTTTCCGACCATGAAACGGCGACAAAAAAGCCTTGCTCAGGAAGACTCACCAAGCCCTACTTCCATTCCAGTGAAGCCTCTCTGGACACACATGTAGTCAACGGCATTTGCGGCAGCCCCTACGCGTGGATAATCAGGTCAGCGTTTGAGATTCAGACGGGAGGTGCATGTTGAAGCCAAACACACGGATCGAAATACGCATGATGAATGTGATCTTCTTCTCGATCGATGTAATATAGGGCAAGAAAGGAGCCGACATAGACATGGGAGATTCTTATGATACGCACATAACTTATACCAGTTAGACGCATCTTTGGCCATGGTGGGCACCAACGTATCAATGAAAAGCTCGCAACTCTTTCGAGGCGTGTTATACCCAGCCGGAAGCTTAATTGTGATTTCAGGATCCGGATTGCCTTTCTGTCCAAGTATCTGTTTGGTCTCATCAACCGGCATCTCATCGATGATATACCTGCACCCTGCCATAAACTCGACGTCCATTCCGTGAGGGGCGCAATGGACGTTGGGACGGTATGGCGTGACTCGGATGGCGAGATTTCCATTCTCTCCAATATTTCCCACCACGCCGCCTTGGTTCGGCGTGCCTTTGACACAAATGTCTATCAAGACGCGAGCGTTCTCTTTCAATTCACTAGCTTTAATTCGGTCAGAGATGACGCCCGCTCTATGGCTAAGATCGAGCGCACAACGGCCGTCCGAGCTGAGGATTCGGAAGGGTAGATTACCGCCCCATGTCCCCTCGCCGCGCTGGCCGAAGGTTACATCCTCGTCATTGGAGGGCATTTTGTTCAAAGCATCGATACAGCTAGCGACGTTGAGGTTCTTGCCGTAGGCTTTACCATTGCAGGTAGTGAAACTATTGGATGAGGGCGCGCTCACTGGCGGGGACGAGAGCCTTGGAGACGCAAAGCCTTCGGGCCAAGAAATATCATCTTCAACAAGGGTTCGATTTGGGAAGATGGTGGTTTCGTTGGAGGGGATAGTGTCGTTGATGGTAGATATCCAATCTGTCACATTGACTGGAAGAACGAGAGTCGCATATTTGGCACCTGTATAGGCACGAGTCTTGAGTACGCCTGATGAGGCGATGGAGAGATAGAGAAAGCAGGCCTTGATTGACTGGGACGAGGGGAACATAAGAAATGAATTTGATCAGCTACGATTATCACACTGTACTTCTGCAAACGCTCGAGCTAGGAATGAAAATTGAAGGCTCAAAATCGATTAACGGAAATGGAACGCGCGGGTCTGCATCTAACTGCTGTCCAAGTCGCGTAGCAGCGGCTGAGCTGGCTTTTTGCGTCAAGCGTGCCGTGGGGCTTTGGCGTATGAAAGCGACGGGAGGAGTCGTTATGCGCCATTTCATCCCTCGCCTACTATTCCTGAAGAACCAGGCTTGAATTTGTTTCGCCTTGGCACAGATCCCCTCATCGATGTCGATCTATCAATGGTATGGTTGAAAGGGAATAACAGGGAGCTAATTGCAGACCAGAAAAGATGTCTTGCATGTGCCTAGTAACTTTCCGGAAGCCATCAGAGCGGCTTACCAACGATTCTGAGTCTCTAATTCTCAATTCAGACATATCATAGAAGTCATCTGGCTTTCACCTGGCTGCAATCGTTCGCTGCGCTTCCCCAACATCTTTAGATCTTTTGAGTCTCTGAAACTCAAGCTCTCTCAATCGCCGTTCTTCTGCTCTTCTCATTTTTGCTTGCTCTCTTTTCTTCATCTGTGCATCAATCCGCACATCGCTCTCATGCGGTTGCTTCTCTTCCTCCATCATGGCCGGATTGTCCTGGATTCGGTCTTTACTTTTCCCATTGTCCACGACCGATTGTATTCCCTCCTTGTGCATCCTCGATTTCTCAAACTCTTGCTTCCTTAGACTCCTCTCCTGAGCCCGCTTCGCCTTCTCACCAATTCGTTTGATCTTTTGTTGGTCAGATATCTCCTTCTGAGCGGCATAGTCGGCCTCATCAATCCTCTCACTCCTCTTCCCCCTCTCTGTCCTGTCTCTCTTCTTTTGAGCATTGACACGCCTGAATTCTGTGCTACCTAACTTCTCTTGCACTGCAGACTCCATCTCTCGAGTTCGCTTTCGCTTCTCTTTTGCTTTCTGTTCGCGGTCCAAACCTTCTGCTCTCTTCCGAGCCAGTTGTTCATCGCCATTGCTCACAGTCCATGGGATATCAAGTATGTCTTTACGAAAAGCTGTACTCTCAGCCCAAGCGGTTGCCTCTTCGCTGGTAGTGTGTAGAATTGATATTCTCTCCAGTAACACCTGCTTCTCGCCCCTAAAACTACCGATTCCTCCCTTTATTTTGACTACAGTCCCAATGTCCACGCCTCCTAGGTCAATGACTCTCCCAGTCGCCGTTAACCCTTGACTTTGAGTGTCATTCGCGCCCGATGCCTTAGTGTCGTTTACGGGTAATCTGGGTTCTGCATTGTTGCTCGCGAGCGTTGGCCCTCCACACGTAATTTCGAGTGTGGCGCCACTGCTATCATCTAAAAGTATGATCCACCGAGTAGGATAGACATCGATAGCGACTATGACACCGACCAGGCGGACCCATTTGATTGGGTGATTGAGGTAGAAGTAAAGATTTTGACCTAGAAGAGACGCAATTAGACCAATCGGTATATAGCGCTCTCGTATTCTAGCGGACAGAAGCCGTAGCTGACTCGTGAGGATACTGGATTTGACAGTGGCCTATTGGTCCTACCTTCAAATCCTGGCCGCTCCTGAAGGCCATGCACATCAGCCGCGGTCAACTTAGCCCATGTGTTGTATGTTGGTGATAGGGAGAAGCAATAGGCGGGAAAGAAGGACACACAACAGGAGGAAGGATTTGGCATAGCATCTTTGAGAGGTGTATGCTATATCAGGAGAGGGCAAGCTAGCACGTCAAGTTGCCTCTCTTCCGCATACTTTATTGTTGTTGGCCTACGATGGTGCCAAGACAGGCCAAGATCCCCAGGCCAACGGCCGCCCTAAATCCTGTTGGACGTCCCAAAAATGAAATTCAGCGAGTCAGCACTGTCAACGTGCACCTGCGAAAATTGACGATATCAACAATCTATCAATTTTAAGTAATATCCTCCAGGCCCATTCTGTAAGTTTGTCACCAAAAGCTTCCTCGTATCTTGCATCACCGCAGAGTTACCACGCCTTGAACCTTGCACTCGTTGAATTGGATTTTTGCGTTTAGAGCATTGGATCTGGCTTTTAAAAGCACGAAGGTACAACTAGTCTGCGTTTACGGCTCGGCATGTTTGGAACTTATAAGTCCTACATCTCCGCAAGCTGTATCTTCTATATCACAATTCTATCTTGTACTTTCTTAAGATATGATACACATCATGGCGCCTTGGAATATGACCCTCTCTAAAACCTGACAAGTGTAAAGATCAAGATATGATGTCCATTTCCATCCGTAGGTCAGTCTTACGCGACGTTGTGTCTTCCACTGCGACAGTCTTCGTCTGTTTGATAATGTGCGAGCGACTGTGTTGGCTCTCAATGTCTCCGTCGTCTGGAGTTTCGCCGGCAGTGACAGTGGTAGCAGTATGGCCAACTGAGATTTCGTTCAGTGCGATGATATCACTTCCACTTCGCCCATGCTTCTTTGAACAAGTAGACCTTTTGGCAGACGAGTTGAGAGTGGAGTGACCATAATAGTCGTCCGTGCCCCGTCACCGAATATCGCCAGTCCAGATGAAGCCAGACTCAACGCTGTCTAGAAATGGCTTTAGGTATAGAAACAAGCAGTCACAATGCTAAGACATTGGATGATCTACGTGCACGCTATGACTGTCCATTGATCAAGTACTGGCGCTTGCAGATTTTGAGATGCGTTCCAGAAGACAAATTTGCAGGTGGAAGCTGCGATGACCCTACTCAAGGATTAGCAGCTCCTCATCGGGGTATACTGATCGACGTAAGTGTTCGCTTTTGCTGTATCGACGCACTACCGGAGCCATACTGTCGCGCGACTCAGGTAGTACGATCACAACGGATAAAAAAGTCCTCAGATGGGGACCGTGGTGCATGCCGGGACTATGGGGCATCGTAGTCAATACCTTCGCTTGTCTGTATTGAATATTATAGTCTTCTTTAGCTCTAGGCCAATGGACCAGCCGGTCCCAGCAGAACATATGAATTATGCTGTCTTGATAACAGGAGCTGTAGTCGTTTTCAGCTTGACTTACTATGCTGTTCGGGCGAAGAAGGTTTACATAGGATCAGTAATCGAGGTATCCTTTTGGGGACTGGGGAGATAGGCATCCTCTATATTTTTGTCAGATCTTTGTAATTGAGTGATAAATATCGAAGGTGGCAATGTGAAAAACACATAATGTGGTACGAAAGGCTGCGGCTTGAGCCAGAGGATTACAATGCAGAAGTGTAAAAGCAGTATGCCTCGGGCATTTCATTTAACCCATTTAATTTTCGACTACCCATCCTGACATCAACATTACTTTTCTGAATTTTACCAACTTCTAACATAATTCCTATGACTTTGGAACAGAATGCTCAGCAGGTTATCTGCATCCACTTGAGCGCTTTGTTTGCATAGTGGATACGTAAACATCAGGGCATCATAAATGACATCCAATATCTTTCTACGCAGTAGCTTGCTGTGCTTAGGGATTTTGCGATCCACGTTCTTTTACACCGGCGTCCACAATCTTAGCGATTGCCCACACCTTCTCTTCTTCCCACTTCCTCGCCACTATCTGAAGCCCCACAGGCGCTCCATCATACACGTCAGGATCATCTTGGGACCATTTGTCAGCAAAACAAAGGAGAATGCAAAACAGATACCGGGTTAAAGCGCGAACATGAACGTACAGGCTTCCCAATTTTTCCGATCTTCATCATTCAAAGGCTTATAATCGTTATCAAATGTGTCAAGTGACTTGTCAGCTTTTGTTACGGGCATAACTGCTGCACTGTAGTCCATCAAGTTGATGCTTTCTGTGTACGCTGGAGCATGTTTTCCATAGTCAGCGCAAGTTCTGGTTGGTTATTGCGTTTAGGCAACACACACCCGTATGGAAGTACTTTCCGGGTATGACGGCGGCATGAGGCGCCACTGGCATCAGGACGGCGTCTACGACCTGACCTGGTCGCTCTTTTCAGCACATGGGAGATTGGAGACTGGAGATGGCGGAGCCAACCATCGTCTTGGGCCGTAGAATTCCAGTAATCAAGATAAGCTTCACTGTAAGTTTTGCCCTGTAATGTGAGATCCTGGTACTCAAGCAAAGGAATTGGATCTCGCAGCTGAAAGCTTTTTCGAAGTGGAGGCACGAGCGGCTCCCCAGAGAGGTCGAGCTGTCGATGGACGTCATGGGCGCCATCAGCTTTAAGGAATGCAAGCTGAAGCATGACAAGTGAGTCATAGGACAAGCGTATCGGTCATGTAGGTGAACATACGTGAACTCTTTTAGCGGTGGTCTGTGATGGGGGATTCCAATCAACAACCTTGATAGGAACAAGGTCAATAGCGTCAATCACTCTGAGCTTACATATGCTCCTGTATGGACGTACCTTGTGACCCATACTTTCAAGCACGTTGTGAACGATGCTTAAGCCTCGCCTTATAGGAGGTTGAGGTGTTACAACGCCATCGCTCCAAAATATTCCGATCTTAAGCGGCTGCTCTTTACTGGCGGGGCATTGTTGACTGGCCCTCGAGAGAATCGACGTCACTATGTCTTCCCTCCACGGCATTCTGACGACATTTGGATCTCGAAGCCATGGCTTAGTCGATAGGATTGCCGCCATCACAAGCTTTACGGCTTCAATCGTCGCACCCATGACCCCGACTGATGAAGCGTAGGTGTCTTGGCCTGGATTCTGGGTCAAAGCAGAAGTCTTAGCGAATGATCGCGAGGAGAGGGATCGATTTCTGTCTTACTGTATTTGCAACATCGCGGTATGATAATCGGTTGTGAGTGGGCTTAATGGAGTATGTTCCACAAAAACTAGCCGGAATGCGCACTGAGCCGCCTGTTCGACGAGTGAGCTGACGATGTAGTCTTTTCGGGAGGCTCGTGGCTATACCGCTGGCTTACCTATATCGGTTCCGAGACCCACGGAGCTACCTCTCAAAGCTTGCAGCGCCCCTTCGCCTGGATCAGATTTCAGTACCAGTAGACTAGCTGTCGCATCAAAGGAACCACCTATTAATACCTCCGGAGGAGCCTCCACATGAAAGCAATTGATTTACTGGATTAAGAGTTGAACCAATAATGTTGTTAATCGTCTCGCCAAGCTAAGAAGTGAAATGTGAGCTGATGCACACGGTATGGTAGTGGCCCAAGCCCCAAGAATCAGCTCATGATAAAGGCAAGCCAACTGATTAAGTCGCCATACCCTTGAGATGAGCCGCCCGGGGCCAAGATTTAGAATGCAGGGGGGAACCAAAGCACGTACCAAAAGAGTTTGGGGCAGACTGGTCTAAGATTGCGCTTTCAATTATTCTGATAAGGTTCTGCTGTGAAAGATTTACCTTGCAATAGAGCACTGCTCCCAATGAGACCAATTCTTTGACTACCTGGCTATCGATCTTGTGCACTTTGGCTGGATTGGGATCTCCCTCGTATGTTCCGACCCACCCAACATAGCCCATTGATGTGTCATACCCCTTTACGTGAAATTGGTCTTTCAAGCTGACAGGTAATCCATGTAAGGGGCCTTTGACAGTACCGTTGTCGTTATAAGACTTATCCAGCTCCTCTGCGATGGCCAATGCCAGGTCAAACATAATCTCGTGAAGGGAGTTGTTCTGAACAGAATTATCTCAAACATCAGCACACGTTCTTTGAACAAATCATGCTAGGTTGCTATCGGAGAGGGTTCAAAAAGGCTAACTGACAATCTGCTGAGCAATTGCTGCGGCGTGGCAGTATGTCTGAGCTACCTCCACGGCTGTATACTGTTGGGATCTTATCTTTTCCACCAATTGAACGCTGTCATTTCGAATGATGGCCAACTCATGATCATCAAAAAATTTCTCAAAGAATGGGCCGGTGAGCCTTCTTTGCTTCTTGGCTTCTTCGATATCGGAACGTTCTAAGATCCAATTCTTGGGTATCCTTGACTTCGTATCGATTCTTTTGGCCAATGCCTTATCTTGCCAGGTCAGCTGCAGAGCTTGCATCTTTCGGTAACAACAGGGCTGTTACCCTTCAACAAAGAAGGTAGCATACAATGCGAAAGAATCGACTGTGCATATGACTCAGGTTGAAGGGAAAAACACAGCTTCGTCATTATGATAGAAGAGGGGCGAATATGCCATTGCCGAGTGACGTCAAAAGCTGTGAGGCTGGCCACTCACACTGAACGCCTCTGCCTTACGTGCCTGCTTCTTCTGGCGCTTGGCCCTTACTCTGCATAGTCCAAAAAAGCATACACTCAGCAAGTCTGTAGAGATAGCCTGATCTTTCGGTGATTTTAATGGCTGCGACGTTTCCATCTGTAGAAGAATCCCACCACTCCTGACCTTCAGCACCTTGTCAATTCAAACGAGCCTTGTGAGCGATCGTGTTTTGCGCTAGCTAGCAAGCACGTCTACATTGTGTTTGCGGGGAAATGACATCTCTTGGCATTGAGAGATGACCCACGACAAAGAGTCGGCCGTTTCTGAGGCGAATGTTCTGTTAGGATTTGTAAATGTATACAACACAGCAGGCTGTGCGTTGCCTTGAGCAAGCAGAAATTCCATGCTTCCTCGTTACTAGAGGAATGAAAAGCGTATCAAAATAGTCTTTTCGAAATGAATCCAAAAACGAGGTCCCTAGATGCAGAGCTACTTCACGGGTATAGGGTAAATTCGTGTGCTATTTTCGGCTCTTGAAAGTCTGTATGAAGGGCGATAGAGGAATTCACTTTTCCGGAGGCGAGCCTCGAGCATAAATACCATTGGGAATCTCGGGAAATTTTAGCGTGTGCAAGTTTATAGGGATTCCTTGGCAGTCTTTTCTGAATTTCGCTTCCAAACGCGCCCGCATTTTAGTAAAATTTCGATGAGAAAAGCATATCGTACCTGTAAAAACTCTGTTGTAGCGCGGTTTTTTCCCGTCGGCCCCGCAAACGCACACTAAAATTCGGGATTTTATAGCAAATTAATAAAATCCACCTAATTACTTAATATATAACTAATTGCCACGTCCTAAACGGTCAAGTTTAAAGCTATATAGGTAATCTTCTTACTGTATTAATTTCTTAGCCCTACACGGGCGTAATAGATACACCACTACCTATATTACCGTCGCTATTAACTAGAGGCCCTAGGGTAGCTACACGCCTCTCTATAGGTATCTCGAAGAAGAAGGCTAAGGTCGTCGAACCCCCGCCTATAGCGAAGAAGGCCCCCGCAAAGCCTCTACTAAAGAAGGCCCCTCTACTAAAGAAGGCCCCCGTAAAGCCTCCTACTAGGAGAGCTCCTAGCGAGAAGACGCTAGGTAAGAGGCTAGAGGTTCTAGTCGGATATTTAGACGATAATACTATAAATAACGATAAGGAGGTCCCTAGCCCTAGTACGTAAGACGCTGCCACTATCTTAACTAATATAAGGAAGGAAATCGGCCTATCGCTAGTTAATTAACGAATTCAAGAAGAAGAAGAAGCCGAAGACCGTTAGATTACTCGGGATATAAAGAAACGTTAGGCTCTCGAGGCCGCGAGACTATTAGTTATTAAGATAGAGAAGGAGAGGTCTAAGAAGGAGTTCGATAAGTCGTAGTATACTATTATCTATATAGCTAGGTTTAATAACGATAAACCGTACCTCTATAAGGACACTACTACCTATACCGTTATAGGCGAAGGTAAATACTTCTACTCTATCCCGTATTAGATTATCGTAGCTAAAGGCTAGGAGTACGCTAAGAAGACTAGTAAAAGCTTCTATATCGCCTCGATTATTATAACCGTGAAATGGGGTTATAATATTAACTTTACTACTAAGATGAACCTTACCGATAAAGAACCCTATAATACGTAGAGCGAGGTACTTAAGGTTATAAGGAATAAATATAATACGAGGCCTAATACGAAGAAGTTACTAGGGTTTACTATCTCTATAGACTTCTTCTTCT
>JAABUI010000277.1_pt1 | contig 54264 bp, 48 predicted proteins | sample 5559111 | NCBI WGS metagenome assembly JAABUI01 (sample SAMN10711870, study PRJNA513365) | rock metagenome | isolation source: Antarctica rocks | place: Antarctica: Victoria Land, Buttleship Promontory | reverse complement strand
TCATCAAACTGACCTCGAACGACCTAGCTAGATCATCCAAGCGGGCGAAACCCTCGGCAACGATCCGTTTGCGCACCAGCTCCCGCCGAACAGCCGGCCCCTTTTCCGACACACCGAACCCGTCCGATGTTTTCACATCGTTACCCTAGAACATCCCAAACTACGGGTTCTGGCGCCGCCCGTGGTGGCCCGTCAGCGCATACTTGTCTACTCGCGCCTTCTCCGATTCCCTCGCACGAACGATCGAACCAGCGCTCCCAAATTGAGGCGGTTCAATCGGCCTCAGTTGCGTGAGCAGGCGATTGGTGAGATGTGTTGCTGCATCGCGCTATCAGACCAGCCGGCCGACCGCGTGTCGTCGCGGCTCGCGATACAGCGGGTAGAGCTCCCCGACCGTCGACTCCACCAGGTCGCGATCGAGCCAGGCGGGCCCACCGATGGCATCGAGCGCGTCTTCGGTGAGGCGGACAGGCAGCCTGCTGGGCCGATCCGGTGGGCCAAGGCCGACGAGCGGACTTCCGCGCTCCAGTAGACGCACGAGCACACGTCCTCCGATGCGGAGGTATGACATCGTTTCCACCTCCAGGCCAGGCACCAGCACCTTGGCCGCGAAGATGCCGCCGATCCGGCCGACCACGGTCAGCACGTCGAACGCCGCAAGCCGGCGCAACATCAGCTCCAGCAGCGCTGGTGGATTCGCCGTCAGCCGGGGCTCGGCGGCGGGCAGGTCGGAGACGTCGATGCGTCTCACCTGATGGCCGAGCATCGGCTCGGCCAGCTGTCGTTGTTCCGAGGTGCTCATCGTCGACCACTTCCGCATCTCACGAAGCGCGCGCGGCTCCTGCTCACCCACCGGGAGCGTCATCTCCTGGGCCAGGTAATCCGGAAGCAGGTCGGCGAGGACTTCCAGAGGTCCAAATGCGAAGGCCCGACGCGCTCGGGATGAAGCGAACTCCAGCAGGGCCGCGGCGATCGCTGTCTGGCCGTCCGGGTGGGAGGCCTCGCCGATCGCTGTCAACGCCAGCGGCGGCGGCGAAACATCGTTGTCCCGACCCATTGCGTAGACGACACAGGCGAATTCGTCGGAAGCGAGTTTGACGACCGGCTCGATGTGGGCGCGGCGCAACAGTCCGATCGTTTCCGTGGCGATCGGATCGGTGACGGAGTCGAGGTCGATCACCGATCCTTGGTCCATGGCCCGGAAAGAAACCGTGTCGCCGTCCCGTTGCACCAGTTCCAGCAGAGCATGGCTGACGGCTCGTTCTACCGTGTCGCCGGCGCCGAGCCCGTTGGTGATCGGCGTGATCAGTGGCGGCGGCGATCCGGTCGGCAGGCCAGAGGGGTCGTTGGCGACGAACTCCACCGGCACCCACACATGTTCACCGGTGCGCCAGCGCTCCGCAGCCACCCAGGTGGTCGCCTGATCAGGATGGTATTTCGAACCCGCGGGCAAGGTCAGGGTGAGCGGATCCGCGACCCCGTCGGCGCCCTGCTCTGTGGCCAGCTCCCGGTAGGTCGCCACCCGACTCCGCAGCGCCCGCAGCGCCTGCGCCGTCACCACCCGCTCGGCCACCTCACCGAGCGCTCCGACCTCAGCGCCGGACCAGGTGGACCCGTAGCCCACACCATGGGCATCCGCACCGTCGGCACCGGTCCAGGTGGTCGCCGCGACGGGCACCGTGGTCCGGTCGAAACCATCCAAGTGCCACTCCCGCACCGTCCCGACTGAATTCAGGGCGCGCCGGTATTCCTGGAGGACCGCCGGTTCCACGTGGCCCGCCGAGGGGGTCTGGTCAGGCAAGGTCATCGATCTCCAGGTAGTAATCGGTGAACGAGGAAAGGTGACAATCGATGCAATGCGAAGAGCTAGCAGTCTGAGGCATTTCGATCAGACAGTAATCCTGCACAGCACTCTCGCGGAGTGAAAGTGGTAAACCTACGCAATTTGCCTACAATCGACGACCGAATTTCGACTTGCACGTGTCCTGGGCTCGGCGGATGAATTCCATCACTGCAGCCACCAGATGGCCAGTTGAATGGCATCGCAATGGGCGGCAGATCCATCGCCGCCGTCTCGGGGGGTCGGACGGCCGGAAGGTCGTCGAACAGTCCGCACCCGCCGGTTCGGCAGCTGAGTCAGTTGCAGATCCGGTGAATCATGGTGTTGCTGAACAGGTATCGGTAACCGGCGGCAACGAGGGCTCGGTCGTGTCGCGGGCTGGCTCCCCACGGCGACCCGTGGAGCCAGGCGAAAGCCGGCGCCGATTGTCCGGTCACCGCATCCATCTTTTGCTTCGGTTCAGTGATCTCGCGGAAAATGTCTTCGTCGCTGACGATGTCTGCGATTCCGTCGTGTGACGCGGTGTGCGGGAATACCACATGTCTTCCGGCCAGTTCGGCGATCTCCGGCCAGCTCATGGCGATCCGGTCGCCGGTCTGCTCCTCGTCGGCCAATCCGATCCAGTGCGATCGCGCGAAAAGTTCCTGTTCTTGCACCGGGCAGTCGACGAATCCAGTGCAGACTGCGAACCAACCGGCAACGTCGAGCTCGTCGCAGATCGAGGCCGCCACCTCGTAGCTGTTCCGGTAACCCTCGTAGAAGACGGGGATGAAACCCGGCTCCGGGTTCGTCCAGCTTCCGGTCGCATAGAACCGGTCCAGTTCGGCAAGATCGATGGAGGCGAAGGTCTCGCGATAGGAAGCCAACTCGCGACGGAGTGCGAGCCGCCCGGAAGCCGGCGTGTTGTGATAGTTCACCAGACGGACATAGCGTCCCTGCGCGATCGCGTCCCGGTGAGCGGGCCAGTTCAGCAGGCTCATCCCAGCACGCTGCAATTGAAGTCTTCGTAGGCGGCCGCCATGAGCATGCTGATCACCGCGCCCATGTCGGTGTCGCGTTGCCGGGGGCCCAACGCTGTCCGGAATTCCTCCAGACGCGCCGCAATGGCACCGCCTCGCTCGGCCTCGGAGTTCGACGGGGCCGGCATATCGCTGGCCGACCGCTCGTCCACGAGCGCCACGAACATTGGGATTCCTTCCATGTGCAGCGCTCGGTCCTGCGATTTCCGAAGTACTTGTAGTTCCACGCTCGGGGTCGCCATGACAAACCGCCCTCTCCACTTTGCCCGCTCTTCGTCGCACCGGTGACAACTGTCGCGGGACGCCCTTTCCGCCGCCGGCCGGGTGATCAGCAGCTGACGACCGCGACGCCATTAAACCTCAAGGAGCCGCGCTGGCCGCCCTCGCCGGGTGCGACCTCGACCATCCGCATCTCCTGTCCCGATCGGTTCAGCTCGACCTCGATGACGTTGTCCGAACCGGGTGCCAGCCAGCCGTCTCAGCCGACTCCGCAGTGCGCCATAGCCACCATTGCCAGAGCGCGGGCCGTGGTCAGGACCTCGTCGATCGCCACCATCTCCAACGGCCCGTGCGCCAGAGCCGCATCGCCCGGCCCGTAGTGCACCGTCGGCACGCCGCCCATCCCGCTCATCAAGCGCAGATCACTGCCGTACGGCGCACCCCAAACTTCCTGTCGATGAGTCGACACCAAGGAGTGCATGCGACGCACAGTGGTGACGATCGGAGAATCCACCTCGGTTCTTCCCGGCAAGAACTGGCCACCCCACCACTGCACCTGCACCGGATGATCCCGCAGCCACGGGTCGGCCGCTCCGACCTCCGCGATCGCTGCCTCGAACTGACCGCGCGCATGCTCGGCGGTTTCGTCCAGGGCCACGCCGTAACGGCCCTCGGCCACCAGCACATCTGGAACCGACGAGGACCAGTCGCCGGAGTGCACCCGACCGATCTCGATCGGATAAGCGATGTCCCACCGCGACATCAACGGATCGGTGACGGCGTTACGACGCGCCTCGAGTCGGCGCAAACCCTTGAAGATCGGCAGCAGCTTTTCCACGGCGCTGACACCCGAGGTGCGCCGCGACGCGTGCGCGGCCAAACCCATGATCCGCAGCCGAAAGGTCAGCGATCCGCCGTTGGCCGGCACGATGTCCAGCGACGTGGGTTCCGGAATGACGCACGCGTCCGCCCGCCACCCTCTGGCCAGGGTCGCGTAGGTGCCCAGGCCACCGTCCTCCTCGCCCTGAACGCTGGCCAGCAGCAGATCCCCGCGCAGCGGGACACCCAGGGTCGTCAGGGCCCGAACCGCCCACATCGCAGCGACCAGACCACCTTTCATGTCGCAGGCGCCGCGGCCGCTGACGGAATTTCGATCGATCCGACCGGAGAACGGCTGCTGTGTACCCCAGGCCGCAAGATCTCCCGGCGGCACCACGTCGACGTGAACGTTCAGCATGAGGGAAGGCCCGTCGCCGCGGCCGCGAGCAGCGCCGACCAGTCCCCACGCCTCGGATCGATTCACCTCGACGCCCGGAAAGTCCTCCGCCGCAAGGGTCTCGGCGAGCGGTATTTGCCAGTGATCGACCTCCAGGCCAAGATCGGTCAATTGGACCGCAATGTCAGACTGGATCGAATTCTCTTCGTCGGTACCCGAGATACTCGGATTGCGGACCAGATCGCTCAATGATGTGACAATGTGCTCGGCGTGCTCATCGAGATGGTCGAGCACCCTCGGCCGCCACACCTCCACAGCGCCACTCTGCCACGCGGTCACGACTGCGCCAGAGGGTAGTGGCACGCCGCAGCCCGGCCGGACGTGCCTCGGCTGACGAGAAGTGGTTCCTCGGTGCGGCACCGGTCGGTGCTGATCGGGCAACGAGGATGGAATCGGCACCCCGTCGGGGGGGAGATCGGACTGGGCACATCGCCGGTCAGGACGATCCGCTCGGGCCGTGGCCGTCCGGTCACCGGAACACAGGCGAGCAGGGCCCGGGTGTATGGGTGCATCGGCCGCTGGACGATGTCCTCCGTCGGGCCGATCTCGACGATCTTGCCGAGGTACATCACGGCGATTCGGTCCGAGATCTGCCGCACCACGGACAGGTCGTGAGCGATGAAGACATAGGTGAGACCAAGCCTGGACTGAAGATCCGCGAACAGGTTGATGACCTGGGCCTGGATCGAGACGTCCAGGGCCGAAACCGGCTCGTCCGCCACGATCAGCGCCGGCTCGGCGGCCAACGCCCTGGCGATGCCGACCCGTTGCCGCTGGCCGCCGGAGAACTCGTGGGGGAACCGCTGAGCATGTTCAGGCCGCAGCCCGACGAGCTCGAGAAGTTCGCGAACCCGCGCCGACATCGCCGCCCTGTTCATTCCCTTGTTCGCACGCAAGGTCAGGCCGATCGTGGATTCGACGCGCTTGCGGGGGTTCAGGGAGGAATACGGGTCCTGGAACACCATCTGCATGTTCTGCCGATGCGGCCGCAATTGGGCCGGGGACAGCGTGGAGATGTCGCGACCGGCAACGCTCACCGTCCCGGAACCGAGTTCTGTCAGACGAACCAGGCATCGCCCCAGAGTTGATTTCCCGCAACCCGATTCTCCCACCAAACCCAGTGATTCACCGGCGTACACCTCCAGGGTCACGCCGTCGACAGCCCGAAGGACGGCCCTGCCTCGCCCTTGTTGGGCCCGGACCGGGAAGCTTTTGCGGACGTCCACGGCCCGGACCATCACCCTGCGCCCGGAACGAGGATCGGAATCGGTCATGTTGGGTCCTCGGTTTCGATGCGTTGTTCGGCGGCAGGGACTACGGGGCTCGATCCGCCCGGTACCGGCCGACTTGATGTCGATCTTTCGGGGTTGTCCACCAGATAGCAGGCGGCCCGATGGCCGACGCCCGATTCCGGCGCCGGTGACAATTGCGGTTTCGGTGACAACTGCGGCGTAGGTGACAACTGCAACAATTGCGGCTGCACTCCGCAGGGTTCGAAACGATGCGGGCACCGGGCGGCGAAAACGCAGCCGGGCGCGATGTTTCCGGCGCTCGCCGGAACCCCGGCGATGCTGGGCAGCCGGTCCGGCCGGGGCTGGTCCAGCCGAGGAATCGAGCCCAGCAGTCCCCAGGTATAGGGATGTCGCGCGTCGTTGAAGATTTCCGCCGCCGTGCCTTCCTCGACGACCCGGCCGCCGTACATCACTTGAACCCGGTCGGCGAGTTCTGCAACCACACCCATGTCGTGGGTGACCAGCACGACGGCCATTCCGGTTTCACTCTTGAGTTCGGCGATCAGCTTCAATATCTGAGATTGCACCGTGACGTCCAACGCCGTGGTCGGCTCGTCGGCGATCAGAATGCGGGGACGACAGGACAGAGCAAGTGCAATCATCACTCGCTGCCGCATTCCGCCGGACAGCTCGTGCGGGAAATTGTCGATGCGTCGATCCGGATCCGCAATACCTACTGCAGTCAGCAATTCCAGCGCCCGCACCCGAGCCTGACCACGAGAAACTTTGCTGTGCGCGCGAATCTGCTCACAGAGCTGCCAGCCGATCCGATAAACCGGATTCAACGCCGTCATCGGATCCTGGAAGATCATCGCTATACCGGCGCCGCGAATCTCTCTCATATCGTGCTGCGACCGGCCGAGCAAATCCTTACCGTCGAACTCGACTGCGCCCTGGTAGCTCACGGCGCGCTCGTCCATCAACCGCATCACGCTCAGCATCGTCACGCTCTTGCCAGAGCCCGATTCACCGACGATGCAGAGCACCTCATCGGCAGCCAGCATCAAGGACACGTCCTCGACGACCGTGACCGTCCCCCGTTCGGTGCTGATCGACACTCGCAGATTCCGCACGTCCAGCAGCACATCCTCGGCCGCCATCAGCTCTGCCGCACTCGAGGGTCAAGACGGGCGTAGAGCACATCGACGATCGCATTCATGATGACGATCAGCGCGCCGCCGTAGAGCACGGCCGCCATGATGACCGGCAGATCCAGACCGCCGAGCGATTGATAGGTGAGCTGCCCGATTCCTGGTAGCCCGAAGACCACCTCGGCGAGCAGCGCGCCGCCGCCTACCAGCACCCCGAAATCTAGCGCGAACAGACTCGCGAACGGCCCCAACGACGCACGCACCATGTGTCGGAAGACGACCCGGGTCTCCGAAATACCCTTGGAACGTGCGGTTCGGACGAAATCCTGACTGCCGGCCTCGATCAGCGAGGAGCGGAAGATCCGGGCGTAGAGACCGATGAACAGCGCGGCCAGCACGATCCACGGGATGACAAGATGCTTGAACCACATCACCGGATCTTCGGTGATGGGCGTATAGCCCAACGGTGGGACCCAACTGAACAACGGTGATGAATGCCAACGATCCTGGGTGAACAAATTAGCCACCTGGCCCAGCCAGAACACCGGCACCGAGATCGCCACCAACGACAGGACCATCAACAGACGGTCGACGACGGAATTACGCCAGACCGCCGCGATGATGCCCAATCCGATGCTCATGACGACCCACAGCACGGCAGCGCCCAGCACGAGCGACAGGGTAACCGGCGCGGCGGCCAGCAACTCCGGGACGACCTTCACGCCGCGGTTGGTGTAGGACACGAGATCTCGCGCAACCAGCAGATGATTTATCAGATGCAGATATTGAATCGGCAACGGCTGGTCGAGACCAAAAGTCTGTCGTACTGCAGCCAGCGTTTGCGGAGTCGGGTTGCGACCGGCCATCTGCCGGGCCGGGTCGACGCCCGGAATGGCGAAGAAGATCAGGAATACCAGCACGCTGAGCGCGAAGAGCACACCGATGGTCGATGCCATTCGTCGCGCGATGAACCTGATCATGGGTTTCTCACCCGACTCGCCGGTCGACCGGGTCCGGTCACGCGCCCGGCCCGGCGCCGGCGCCGGCGACGAGGTAGCAGGCCGCGGGGATCGATCGCGTCCCGGACACCTTCACCGACCACATTGAGCAGAACGATGGTGAGCGCCAACAGCACTCCCGGACCTACGGAAACCCAGGGTCGGGTGTACAGCTGGCTCTGTCCATCGGTGATCATGGTCCCCCAACTCGCGTTCGGCGCCTGCACACCGATCGACAGGTACGACAATGACGACTCGGTCAGGATGTTCGTGGCGACCATCAGCGGTAGGAAGACGATCACAGTCGGGATGACGTTGGGCAGCAACTCACCGAAGATCACCCTGAATCGCGAAACGCCCTGTCCAATGGCGGCTTCGACGAATTCGCGTTGACGCAGGCTGAGAACCTCACCGCGGATCGGCCGGGCCAGATACGGCACGTAGATGAGCGAGATGATCAGAATGGGCAGCCAGAGGCTGGCCGGGTTCACCGAGATGGGACCGATTCTCAAACCTTGCAGCAGAAGCACCGTCGACAGCGAAATGGCCAGCAGGTATACCGGGAACGCCCACACCAGGTCGAGAATTCGAGAGATGACGGAATCGACCCAGCCGCCGAAGAACCCGGCGACGAGGGCGACCGCGGTGGCGAGAACCGCCGATATCAAGGCGGACCCGAGTCCGACGATCAAGGACGTTCGGCCGGCGAAAAGCAGTCTGGCGGCCACATCTCGACCCTGGGTGTCGGCCCCCAGGAAGTAGCGACCGGACCAGGTCGGCCCAATCGGGGTCGAGCCGAGCCCGGACAGGTTCGGCGCGATCACCGGTACCTCTACACCGCCGATGTTCGTGGTACCGGTCAGATTCGAAGTGAACGGTTCGGTGTGCGCGACCAAAGCGGAATACATCGGAGCGAAGATGCACGCCAGAACCACTAGCGCCAGTAGAATCAAAGCCAGTACGCCCGACCTGTTGCGCCGGAACCGATGCCACGCCAAACGCCATGGAGCGCTTCCAGTGCCATCGCCCTCGAGCGATTTCGCCGGGACGTTCTGATCGTCGAGGCTTCCGAATGCCTCCGTCGGTACCGTCACTGCACCCAGGCCTGATCGATCAGGAAGTTGGCGGTCACGGCGGGGCTGAACTGGTAGTTGCCGACCCGCGCCGAGACGAAGTCGAGCCGGTTGGAGGTGAACAGCGAGACCTGCGGAGCCTCCGCAGTGGTCAGTTTGTCCACTTCGGCCCACTGCGCCTCGGCCGCCTTCCGATCAGTCTGCTGGGTGACCAGGGCCTGCGCCGTCTTGGCCTGGATCGCAGGATCACAGAATGCGGAGAGGTTCGGACTTGCCGTACTCCCCTCGTGGAATCCGGCGCAGCCGACCTGCACATTCAGGAAATTGCTCGCCGCGGTGTAGTCGGGAGACCAGTACGAGTAACTCAGTTGAACCTTGTTGCGAGAATCCTGGACGTAGGAATACTCCACCGAGGCGGCCAGCGTCTTGAGACTGGCGTCGTAACCGAGCTTGTTCAGCAGCGAGACGAAATACAGATCGATACCCTTCGTCGTCTCGTCGGGTGTCCCGACCACGACGACCTTCTGGCCCTTGGTGCCCGACTTGTCGATCAATTCTTGCGCCTTGGCCAGATCCGGGGCGCTCCAGGTCGCTCCTGGATTGGCCGTGTAAGGGCAATTCGGCACGTAGCCCGGGAAATTGGACGGCAGGATCTGGCAGCTGGCATTCGCCAGTCGCGGCCCGCCGAACAACCCGATGATGGCCTTGCGGTCGGTAGCGAAGTTCAGCGCACGGCGCACTTCCGTGTTGTCGAACGGAGCAACCCGGGTGTTCATGGCCATGAAGTAGCTGTTGGGAGTCGCATTGATGTGGATCTGGCCGGCGTACTTGGTGGCGATCTCGTTCAACCTGTCCGCCGGCGGCGGGTCGTAGACCCAGTCGGCCTGACCGTTCTCGACCTGGGTGACGGCGTCCTCGTCGGAGATGCCGATCTTCATCGTGATCGCGTCGGGATAGCCGTTCGGTTGCGCATCTGCCGACCACTGTTTGAAGTTCGGATTGCGTATCAACTGCAAAGATCTGTTCGGCTCGTACGACTTGATCAGGTAAGGACCCGTCGCCGGCAGCGGCTTGGTACCCGTGTCCACATTCGGGGTTCCCGACGGTACGACGTAGGCGAAGGGCAGCGCCAATTTCTGTAGAAAGTCCGAATCGGCCGCCGTCAGGTGAAAGGTGACGGTACCGGCGGCGTCGTCGGCCACCACACCCTTCGACAGGTCACAGCCGGCAGGCTTTGCAATACAACCTTCGGCGCCGACGATTCCTGAATACAATCCGACCCCGGGACCGGGGATCTTGAACTCCCGCGTCATCGTGTAGGCGAAATCGCTCGCCTTGACCGTGGCGCCGGTCGAATACTTGATCCCGGACCTGATCTTGAACGTGTACGTCTTGCCCGCATCGGTCGGAACCGGTGTGGCAGTCGCCAGATCGGGAACGAGATCGTTGCCGGCGACGCCGCCGACCTGCTTCCAGCTCATCAGTCCGTCGCCGGCCATGCGCAGCACGAACCAGTTCGGGTCGTAGTCCACGGCAGTGTCGATGGAGGTTCCGGCACTGAGCCAGATCATGTTGAGGGTGCCGCCGCGGTGCTTTGACAGATCACCCGCAGGCTTCGAGATCGGAGCCGATATCGACGGTGCCGCGGTCGCCGGGGCCGATGATCCGGCACCCGAAGAGCCGCCGGAGGGCGCGCTGGCCGGCGCCGGCGGCGAGGAGGACGGGGAAGCGCCCGACCCGCCGGAACATCCAGCGAGCAAAGCTCCGACAAGAGCGAGCGCAGATCCCGACAGACGCAGACTTCTTCTGTTCATGTTGACCTCAACTGACGAAGGAATGGTGGCCACTGGAAGACACTGAACGCGCCATTGCATTCAGCCGTTGTACAAGCTGACGTTCGACTTTCTCGTGGGCGCGGACCAGGCTTGCCCTGACCCAGGGTCCGTAACTGCGGGACGAGTTCTCGCCCATCAGGCTGGCGAATTCTGGCCAGAGGTCGAGACTTTCGGGTAGATGACTGCTGCCTGCCCAAGTCCGGGTGACCGATTCGGGCTCGAACCGAGCTTGATAGGTTCCGAAGGCCGTTGGGCCGAGATAAGGGAAAAGGAAGTGGCGTCCGACCGAGCGCATTATCCGGGCGGCGCCTTTCCGGTCGCCATCGTCCAAGGCCGCGATCACCCCGGCGAGCGCGCGCCGGTCGCGCAGGCTCTGCTCGTGCGGATAGCAGGCCACCGAATGGACATCGAGTGCGAACTGACTTCGTCCCACTTCGGTGAAATCTGTGCGCCCGCGCGCGCTCGCATGGTGTTCGGCCGCTCCTGCCAGAACGGCGTGATCGGTCAGCGCGGCGATCTTCTTCAGCTGCCGGGCACGGGCGGTGTGGTCGATGATGGCGTCCGGATCTCGGTCAGCCTCGATCAGCAGCAGGGCGTACAACCTGGTCTGCGCCGCCAGTATGTCGAAATCCAGCAGTTCGATGGTGTCAAACTGAGTGTGGTAGTCGGTTCTGCCGAACCTCGTTTCCCAGGCGTAACAGGCCACGCCGGGGATTCCGGATACCAGGAAGGGCCATTGCTCGGTACCGGCCACCGGCGGCGCGACCCGCCAACCGGTCGGCGTCCAGCCCTGCTGCTGCGCGGCACGGCCGATCCGCCGCGCCCAGGTCGCCAATTCCACCGGTGCCTCGATCACTGACCGCAGCTCCCGGTGCCCGGTCGCCTCGACGCACAGATGGAACGGAGACTCGGTGGACCATTCCGGGTGTGTGGTGCGAACCTGTTCCCAGGCGCCGATGCACCAGTCGTACGTGCTCTCGGCAATTCCGTATTCCTCGGCCGTTCGGCTGGTGAAGCAGATCGTATGCCGCGGCCGGTGTCCCGACCCGATCAACGCCTTGGCCATGGCCAGCATCGCAGCCACGCCACTGGTGTTGTCGAAGGCTCCGGCGAACCAGGCATCGTGGTGCGCGCCGACGACGATCGGCCCCGGCAGTTCGCCGGCCAGATATCCGACGACGTTGTTGCCGCGCGCCCGCGGCGAAAGCGTGGCCGTCAGCGTCACGGTTACCGTCTGCGGCTTGGAGTGGCGCAAGGCCAGAGCATCCTGCCCGGCGATCAGGATCATCGGCGGAGCGCCGGTCGGCCAATGCGCGTCGAAAGCGCCCAGGGCGCCGGGGGTTTGGTACTAGGGCCCGTTGGCCGGACAGTTCACGATCAGCCCGACCACGCCGCGTTCGGTGAGTTCGAGAGCCACGGCCGACGGGTGGATCTGATCATGCCGCCAATCCAGAAGGACCAGTGCGCCACGCAAATCGTGGGTATCGAGGATTCGCCGCGACCCGTCGCCGATGTCCACCAGGTGAGCCGTGACTCCGTCGGCCGGCGTGGGTGGAACGCCGCCGAAACTGACCGCCGGGTAATTGACGGTCGGATTCCCGGCACCACGATCTCCGGTCGGGCCGGGAAGGGTCAACGTGGCCGACTCGAAGCGCCAGGCATCGACCTCGACCTGCTCCACCGCAACACCTGTCAGCCCCATCGCCTGCATCTCGCCGGAAACGAAGGAGGCGACCGCCAGGTCCTCCGGTGTGCCGGTGTTACGAAATCCGACCGCGCTGGATCCGATGCTCGTCAATTTCACGACGACCCGGCGAAGATATTCCTGATCGATAGCCAGGTCGCCGACGATTGCCAGCGAGCTCGGGTCGACGCCCGCTCTCATTCGCCGCTCCGCCGTACCACGGCGCGATCGGGCACCAGGTTCTCCGGCCTCGGGTCGCCGAACAGCGATTCCATCTCGCTGCGCTCCAGGGCGTGATCGGGCAGCGTATCCGCCCAGATGCTGACGCATTCGGAATCGCCGATGGCATAGAAGGAATGGGGCTGACTACTGACGAACCAGATTCCGTCGCCTTCCTCCAACCGATGGCGCTGCGATCCGACAACAACATCCATCGCGCCGCGCAGCACCACTCCGGCTTCTTCGCCGGCGTGGCCCACCGGTTCGCGAACGGGACCCTCACCCGGCTGGAGATAGAGGTAGAACAGGTCCAGCTTCCGCGTCGAGCCGCGGGCGACGGCCTCGTATCGGGAGCGTTCGTAGACGACAACGGTGCGCTCGGCGGCGGGCGTGACGTCTACATACTCTGTCTGTTGCTGCGCAAAGAAATCGAACAGCGAAGCGTTGAGCGCCCGGCCCAGGTTCCAGAGGGTGCCGAGCGAGGGTTCGGCCTTGCCGGTCTCGAATTGACTGAGCGCGGACACCGTGACACCGACCTGCTGGCTCAGCGCGGCGAGGGTCAAGCCTTCTCGTTGCCGCAATTCCCGGAGCAGTCGACCGAGTTGGACCCGGGTCCGCGCGTCCAAACTCGCCATCAGCCGACCTTTCGCGCCTCGAGGTCCTGCATGCACACGCTGGCCGGATGGCTCAGCTGCCCGCTCTCCGGGCTTTACAGTGACGCTTGAATTGATACAGTAGCGCTACGAATGTGATTGTCAATCCATGAATCCGACCCGCTCTATGCAAACGAAAGCTTGCCGGCCCGATGAGGAGATCAATGTCTGAGCGCGTCATCGTCGTCGGTGCCGGCGTGATCGGAGCCGGGGTCGGGTTGGAGCTGGCCAGGGCCGGCTACGAGGTCACCGTGGTCGACCAGGCATCGGCGCCCGGGCACGGTTCGACGGGCGCGTCATCGGCGATCATCCGCTACCACTATCGGCATCGCGACGAGGCGGTCCTGGCGTGGGAAAGTGGCCGCCGGTGGATGCATTGGGCGGACTATCTCGGTGCCACCGACCCCACCGGCATGGCCCGATTCGTCAAGACGGGCCTGCTCGTTCTGCCCGGTGACGTACTGGATATGACCGACGCGCTCGACAATCTTCGGGAATTGGACATCGAAGTCGATCCGTTGAGCCCGGAGGAGCTGCGCGCTCGTTTCCCGGCAATCGATCCCACTCGGTTCGGACCTCCGGCGCTACCCGGCGACGATGCTTTCTGGGCGGAGCGAAGCGAAATCGGGACCGCCTACTGGATCCCGGAATGCGGCTATGTCGACGATCCACAATTGGCTGCCCACAACCTGGCGAATGCGGCCGAATCGATCGGCGTCGCATTCCGGTTCAATTCGCGAGTCACCGGCATTGTCCGGCGAAACGGCCGGGTGGCCGGCGTCACCCTGGCCGATGGTCAACGGATCGAGGCGGCAGTCGTCGTCAACGTAGCGGGACCCTGGTCCCGTTCACTGAACCAACTTGCCGGCGTGCTGGATGACTTCAACGCGTCGACCACACCGCTGGAACAAGAGGTGATATCGATGCCGGCATCCGCCGGATTCGGTGCGGCGGAAGGTGTTTGTGTGACTGACGCCGACTTCGGCACCTACTTCCGTCCGGCTCCCGGCAATACGGTGGTGGTCGGGGGCATGGAAGCTCCTTGTGACCCCCTGAGATGGCTGGACAATCCGGAGCAGGCGCGGAACAACGTCTCCGGTCCGACCTGGGAGATGCAGTCCCAGCGAGTCGCCCGCAGAATGCCCACCACCCAGGTGCCGGCCCGCGCCCGAGGAATCGTCGGAGTCTACGACGTCACACAGGACTGGATCCCGATCTACGACCGGACGAATCTCGACGGCTACTACGTCGCCATCGGGACCAGCGGACACGGCTTCAAGCAGGCGCCTTTCGTCGGGGAGCTGATGGCCGGGCTGATCACTGCCTGCGAAGCCGGCCATCCCCATGATTCGGAACCGCTCGTCGTCGCCGCACCATGGACGGGCCGATCGGTGAACCTGGGCCACTTCTCGCGTCTGCGGACCGTTGCGCCGCAGGCCGCCATGGGTTGATCCTCCGGGTCTGGTCAGATCCCCGGTCATCATCGCGGGAGTCGCATCGTCGTCGCCGGCGATTTTGACGGAGGTCGACGGGCCATTTGCGAATGTTGGTCGGCGACGGCCGCTGTTGGCCGGTGCAGGCACCATGGGTGGGTGTCTCTGCTGCCGAACCCTCCGTCCATTGTCCACGGCGCCTCGACCGACGATGTGGTGCGCTGGGTGTCCGACCATCTCGGTGATCTGACGCTCGAGGGTTCCGCCGGAATTGCCGCAGGAGGTTTCCGAGGAGGTCAGCAAGCGGCGGATGCAGCGCTGGCTGCGTTGGACATCACCGGCTACGCCCGGAATCGCAGCGTGGTGCATCCTGTCGAGAACCGCGGCGCCAGCCGGATGTCGCCGTACATCCGACACGGGCTGCTCACGCTGCGGGACGTCTGGTCGGCAGTCGCCGACGCCCCCACCCGGGACCGCGCCAAATACCGGGACGAGTTGCTGTGGCAGGAGTTCGCCCGGCATTTGTACGCAAGGGTCGGCCGGGCTTCGGCGGAACCGTTGAGCAGGGCGCAGCCGGTCGCAGCCAGCTGGGATGGCGAGCCGTGGCCGGCCGAGATGAACTGCATGCGAACTGTGGTCGGCGAACTGCACTCGCAGGGTTGGTTGGTGAACCAGACCCGGATGTGGTTGGCCTCGCAGTGGGCGATTCGGGCGGGTGCCGATTGGCGCGACGGCGAGCAGCAGATGTTCGCCCACCTCCTGGACGGCTCGCGGGCGGCGAATCGGCTGGGCTGGCAGTGGACCGTCGGGACAGGCAGCGGTAAGCCGTACGGCTTCAGCCGCTGGCAGGTGCAGAAAAGGGCGCCGCAACTGTGCCGCGACTGCGCGCTCGCCTCGGCCTGCCCGATCGAGCGGTGGCCCGAGACGGGTCCAGGGCCGGTCGTCATCGGACCGGATCTGAACAGGGGTCCGGTGCCCGCCGGCCCGGCGCACGTCGTCGGTGCGGGAACCGGCGAAGAGATCTGGCTGACAGCGGAGTCCCTGGGCGTCTCGGATCCGGCGCTGGCCGCCGATCCCGGCCGGCCCGCCGTCTTCGTGTTCGACGAACCGTTGTTGCGGACGTTGCGCCTGTCCGGGAAGAGGCTTGTATTCCTGGCCGAGACGCTGGGCGAGCTCAGCGGCCGTCGTCCGCTGGAGGTCAGGCGTGGGGTGGTCGCACAGGAACTGGCCGGCCGTTCGCTGGCCGCCACCTGGACGCCGGTGCCCGGCTGGTCCCGGATCTCCCTTCTTCTCGAACCCGTCGAGGTGCATCCCTGGCCGTGGCTTGTGCGCCCCGGCCTGAGCTCCGTCCGCTCCTTCAGCGCCTGGCGGCGAGACAGCTCGCGATGATCGTTCGCTGGCTTTGGATCACCGCAAAGCCATGCCCTGGCCCGTCCGCGGGGCGCGCGCCGGTCGCCAGTCGCCTGTCGTCAGCCGGCAGCCGCAGGGCGCGCGCCGGTCGCCAGCTGCATGCTCCCAGCCGCGCAGTCCTTTTCGCCGCTGCGCAGTCCTTGAGCCCGTGACGAACGCCTGCGCGGTGACCAAAAGAGCTGCGAGGGTGGCAGCCTCACGTGCCAGTCGCCCCACGCCAGCCAACCAACCAGCGCGCGCCAGCCTCGCGCGCCAGCCTCACGCACCAGCCTCACGCACCAGAACGAGTCAGCGCCTGCGGGTGCCGAACAGGCGCACGACCTGCGGATCGTGATCACTGGTCTGGTCGGCGAACTCGGCATTGATGTGAATCACCTGATAGTTGACCCGCCCGGTCAGATACGTTCCCGGCGTGAGCAGGATGTGGTCGAGCACCTGCGAGATCCCCTGGTAGACGTAGGTGTATCGCTGGTCGGCCGGCAGCGTCTGGATCAGGTCGATCAGGATCGGCAGGGCCCGGCCGTCGGCGCGGCCCGTCTCCAGCACCTTGAGCGCCGGACTGAACTGGTAGTCGTTGAGGTCTCCGAGCACGACGGCCGGAGCCAGCGGATTCCGCTGCAACAGCTGCAGGACGAAGGTGTGGACGAGCGCGGCCTGCTGCTGCCGCTGGACCTCCGAGCTGCGGGTCGGGTACTGGTAGCGGCCGTCGGCATTTCCGTCACCGCCCTTAGAGTTGAAGTGGTTGGCGATCACGAACACCGGCTGGCCGCGGACGCGGAACTGGCCGACCAACGGCTTGCGACTGGACGTCCAGGCCGGGTTGGTGGGATCGATCCGGCCGGGCGACAGCGTGAGGGTGGTCTGGCCACGGAATCCGGTGACGGCGGTGGCCGTGGTGGTCCGGTTGACGTCGGCGGCTCCGCGGTCGAGGAATCGACCCTCGCCGGATTGAAGAGGAACACGGTTCGGATGTTGCCGCCGGGCTGGCCACCGTCCTGGTCGTCGGCGGGATTGATGCCGCGCGAGGAATACTGCGGGCCGCCGGCGGCGACGACGGCGGCCGTCAGCCGAGCCACCGTCCGGTCGGCGGCGACCACGCCGTCGTCCGCCGCGCCGGTGTTGTCCTGGATCTCCTCGACGGCCACGATGTCAGGTGCGGCGAGGCTGTGCACGATTCCCGTTGCCAGTGCGTCGTACTTGGACTACGGGTCGCCCGGCGCGAGGTTCTGCACGTTGTAGGTGGCGACGGACAGCCCCCGTGCCGTGGGAGTGGTTGCGAGAACAGGCTTCAGGCCGCCGGACACCACGGTGCCGAGCTGCGTCGCCGCAATCAGGTAGCCACCGAAGCGGGAGTAGTCGACCGGCCCGACGGTGGCGCCGGCGTAGACGTCTCCGACGCTCACCGGCCGGTTGGCGATCACCGGAACAATTTCCAGTCGCCCGGACGGAGTCGCGTTCTCGGCCGTCAGCAGGGTTCCACCGCGGTAGGTCGGCTTCTGGTCCGGCTTCGTCGTCACGTACTGCTCGCCGTAGGAGTCGGTCGGGCCGACCACCCGGGCGTTGTCGACCTGCACGCGCATACCTTCGCGTGACTCCCAGAAGTCGAGCGCGGACCGCGCCTGGGTGATGGGCGTCGTCTCGATGCTCGCACCGCCCAAATCTGGTGCGTAGAGGTCAGGAACGGAGGTGGCCGTCAGCAACTCGGCCGCCGGGAGCGTGTTGCCGTGGCTGAGTACGACGACTCGCTGGAGGCGATCTCGGTGATCGACAAGGCCTGTGCCACAGTCAGATTACCGTCGGGGTAGTAATCCTGGACCTTCCCGGAGACGAGAACGGAATCGCCCACCGCGACGACAGGTGCCGACGTGAACACGAAAACGCCTTCGCTCGTCGCCGGATCCCCGTCCGGTGTCGGGTCCTGCACGAAGTAGCCGCGGCTGCTCCCGGATGTCCGCACGGCGGTGACGAGTCCGGGCACGTTCGTCACGGACTGGTTCTTGAGCGGCGAGACGAAGCCGGCTCCCTGGAGGTCGTGGACGCGCACGTCGTCCGGTACCGCCGGCGGCCCCGGCGGCGGAAGAACGTTGTCCGCACCGGGTGTCGGCGGGGACACGACGAAATCCGTGACGTTCGAATCGGTGTCGGCTTCGGCCACCCTGCTCACCGAATGGGTGTTGTCCGCACCCGCGACCGCGGTTCCCTCGGCGATTGGCGCGCCACCGTAGCCGACCAGGTCGACCGAGGACCCGTTGCAGTCGGCGGACGTGCTGCAGGGCAAGGCGTTTGGCGAGCTGACCAGGGCGACGGTTCCACTTGACGCACTCATCAGCGTCGTTCCGGTCACCTGCCCCGGCACATCCTCGCTACAGTTGGCGCCCCTGCCCTCCACCGCGACGAGATATCCGCCGGGAGCGATGGACCCGGTCAGCATGGTGGCCTGCCAGGTGCCGGCGGGCGAGGACGAGTGGTACTGCACCGACCAGCCGGTCACGTCGAACGCGGCCGCGCCGCGATTCTGCAAGTCGATGAAGTCCTGCCGGTACGTCGCGCCGGAATTACCTCCGCCGCCGTAGACCTCGCTGATCACCACGCCGGTGGACGGTTGGGCCGCGGCAGCAGTCGCGACCAGGACGGATCCGGCGCTGCCGAACACGAAGGCCAGCGCCACACCGGAGGCGGGATCTGGTCGAGCGGCTCATATCGTTGCGTCCCACCGGCAGTCGCGGTCAGCGGGCTCCCGACAGTCTGCGGGACGCAGGCCTACTTCAGAGCTAGCCAGCAGCTGAACATTGGTGGGCGTTTCGGTGGATTTCGGCGGTTATCCAGGTTCGCGGGGCCTTTGTCTTTCCAGACTCGGGTGCGTCGCTCAACTGTTCGGAGAGTCCTCCGACGCATCCAGCACACTGACCGGGAGTCCGTACGGCAGGAACCGAACCTTCCGGCTGCTGTCGGTGTTCTGCTTGTTGGCCCGCAGTGCGTCAAGTTCCGTCGCGTAGACCTGTTCGATCTGTGCACCTCCGTCGCCGCCAACGGTGTAGACAACCCACACTCCGTCGCCGGTCTCTCCGGTCGTCTCGGGCTCAGGCGCCTTGCGGGAGCGTCGCCCGACATCGTCGAAGATCGCCGACCAACCTGCCCGCTCACCGGAGCCCTCGAACATCCGGCCGAATTGGCCGAGCGCACCCCGCAGTTGTTCACCCGCACCGCGCACGACGCGCTCGAGATCCTCGGGGTCGAGTCCGAAAGGTTCATTGTCAGCCACTGCGATCACCTTTTCCGGCGCTTTCCGCAGCACCTGCGGTTCCACCAGTGTGCGCCGTCGCGGGCAAGTACGCCACGATGCGAGCGTGGGCTGGACTAGGCTCCGAGCATCCTGCGCGGGGCGACTGGCGGGCAGGCGACCTTGCTGTTCGTCAGCTCCCGATCACCACCCGATCGGAGCCGCCGCGCCCGAAGGTCTCCGGGGCGTAGATCTGCTCGGCCCGGGGCGGCGGGGCGACGAAGGAGCCCTGCGTGGTTGCCTTGGCCAGATAGCTGTACTGGAAGGCACCCCCCTGCAGGTACCCGGCGAAGGCCTCGGCGCGATCGTCCCGCAGGTTCTGGTGGTCGTACCAGGTGGGATACCAGGTCGCCGGCAGCGCGGCGCCGATGGACTGGTCCGTCTTGGGATCGAGATCCTTTGGTGTGGTGGTCAGCTCCGGATTGAGGATCTGCAGCCCCGCCGGCAGCGGATCGATCAACGCGACATGGCTCTGGGCACTGCGGGAGACCATCTCCAGCCCAACCCTGACCCGGGCGCCCGCCTTGACGTGCCAGACCCCAGCCGCGTCGCGGGTGACGTCGGCCGGATGGTCGACCGCCTGGTAGGTGCGCGAGACGACGAACCCGCGGTCCAGCGGTGTCAGCTTCAGATCTGCCGGCGCCGTTTGCAGCCCGAGACGGTAGTACAGCCGGCCGGTTCCGTCGTTGCGAAGCGTCACGTCGCTGTTGTCGGCCGCGGTCAGCACGCCGGTCGGAACCGACACTGTCGCCCGCTCGGTGGTGTGGCCGGTGAATGCGTGTTGGCCGGCGAATCGATCCCCGAGCCAGACCCCGGCAACGAAGTCGGCGCTGGTGCCTTCGAAAACGTCGTAGTAGTGCCGAAGCGCCAGCAGGATGAAGGCGTTCTCCTGCACGTTGGCCCACCGCCCGCTGGTCTGCCCCGCCATCAGTCCGGACACGATCTTCGGGATGAGATCGCTCTTGGGCTGGACGGAGATCAGTGCGTCGAGGATGAGACCGTCGGTGCGACGGTCCGACTGCAGCGTGGTCCAGGCGTCGTCGGTGACCTTGTTGGTGAACGTCGCCGATCCGGCGTCGTCGACGACCGCGTTGCCCACCAAATGTTCAAGCGTCGCAAGGGTCCCGACGTCTGATACCACCGGCAGCAACCAGGCAACCGCATCCAGCGGCAGGCCGGACCCTCGTTCGACGACCAGCGCGCGTGCGGCGGCAGAATCACGGTGCCCGCTCTGCATCCGGACATTGAGGGCGTACGCGCGCAGCGTGTCCCGAGTGGCCTGGCCCGCATCCGTCGGGATGTGCGAGCGGATGTCGTTCAGGTACTGCTCCGCCCTGGCCAGGCTGTCCTTCGAGACTGCCAGACCCTGCCGCGCAGCTATCAGCAGAGCCTGCGTCGACTGGATCGAGTTGAACGGGTCGGAAGGGTCGCCGTGCCGCCAGTACGGGAAACCGCCGTCATCGTTCTGCAGTGCGACCAGCTTCGTCACATCCGCCGCGACCAGGGCCTTGAGCGCCGCGGCGGAGGGCGACCCTGGGGCCGAGAACGCCTTCAGCACGTCTCCCAATGACCCGATCGCGATGATCTGGCCGGCGAAGGCATCCGAGCTGTCGTAGCCGTAGTCCGCGAGGTAGGAGACGGCATCGGTGAGCTGTTGGAGTGCGGTCGACGACGTACTGATCTGCAGACCGCCGAACTGGCCGACCACCCCCTTCGGTGCGGTGACCTTCTGCAGCAACGTCTGTCCGCCGCCCAGCACCCCGTAGGTTGCAAAGGTTTCCGTGGTGGTCGGCGTGTAGACCGGAAGTTCCACCGAAGCGGAGTCAGCGGCGGTCCCGCTGACAGCGGCAATCCGCAGCTTTGCGGTGCCGGCCTGCCCAGCGGCAACCGGGAAGCGGACCTCGACCCGGCCGTTGGCGGGCACCGTGACCTGCTGACCGGCCGAGCCGGTGATCTTCAGGTTGGCGGCCTGCAGGACCACGTCGGTGGTCAGCGGCGTATCGGTCTGGTTCTGCAGCAGGACCGGAAGCTCCAGGGTGTCGCCGAAGTTCAGAAATCGCGGAGCCGACGGGCGGACGGTCAGGGGTAGCGCGGCGGTGATGGTCGCCTCGGCAGAACCGAACCGATCGTTCCCCGCCACCGCGACCAGCATCACCCGGTACCGGGTCAGGCTGTCCGGCAGCGGCACCGCAACGGTGGCCTTTCCGTGCGAGTCGGTGGTGGCCGAGGGCACGAACAACGCCAGCGCATCGAAGTTTTTCCGTTCCGCGATGGGTGATGCGCCGGCGGCGCTCGACGCTGCAGATGCGGAACTTTTCTGCTGCGCCAAGTTCGCCGAGTATGCCGTCGACCCGCCGGCTACCGGCGCTCCGCTGGCTATCGGCGTCGAAGCTGCGGAGGCGGCGGGGGCCGAAGCCATTGCTCCCGAAGCCATCCCGCCGGACTTCGGCCGCTGCGGTGGCGGGTCCGCCAACATCACCGTCGAGCGGCCGTAGACGGCGGTCAGCGAATTGGACAGGTCCGGGTAGAAGGACTGCATCGGGTCCGGGAGCTGGTAGCCGCCCAGTGCCAGCACCGCCTCGTCGGCCACCACGAGCTCGAACTCGGTGCCCGCCACAGGTTTTCCCGCCTGGTCGGTCACCGTCACATCGATTGCGGTTGAGCCACCGGGTGTGACGGTCTTCTGCCGCGGCACCGCACTGACCTTCAGTGTCCTTGCCATCGTCGAGACGCTCAGGCCGATCTCACCGGTGGCGTAGGCAGGGCGGGGAGCCGGTGAGCCGGCGGCATCGCCGGTGCCGGTTACCGCTCGAGGGGCGGTGCCGACGACCTCGATCGATGCGGTGATGCCCGGGATCTCGGCTTCGGTGATCGGCACGCTGACCACTGCCGAGCCGTCGGCCACCGGGAATCGAACGGTGCTGACGATGCCGTTGTGCAGCACCGTGAGCAGCCCGCTGCCGGACCGGATCGGCGATTGCACCAGCAGCCGTGCCGACTCGCCCGGCGGATATTCTTTCTTGTCCGGGACCAGGGTCAGCTGCTGAAGTTCGACCGAGGTGTCCACCGAACCGTCCAGGCCGGCGACCCATCGGGTCAGCTGCGACCGACTGGTCCGTCCCTGGTCGTCGGTGATGGTGGCGGTGATGCGGTAGGTGCCCGCCGCGGACGGCCGGAATGTGCACGTGACCGGCGCGGTACCCGACGTGACCCGGCAGGTTTGCGGGCTCGACTCGGCGTCGACCGAGACGCCGTTCACCCACGACGACGTCAGTTTGGCCGCCCGCATTTCGATGGTACGACCTGGAGCCGCAGCGCCGTCGACATCAGTCGCGATACCATGCACCACAAGGTCTTTGCCTTGCGTGACGAAGGTTTCGGTGCTGGTCAGCCCAACATAATAGGCAGCCGGGTGCACCAGCAGATCTGCGGTTCCGGAGATGGCCTGGCGGTTCAGGTCGGTGACGGTGGCCTGGGTGGTCACGGTCACCGGCAGTCCCGCGAACTCCTTTCCGAGGTCACCGACGTTGACCTTCAGATAGTGGGAACCGGCGGCGTCGGTACGGCCGGAGAACTTGTCGACTTTTTGCGCGTCCGGGGCGATCGGCCCGCAACAGGGAACAGGAGACCCGGCATTCGCGCCATCTGCGGAGCCGGCGCGGAAGCCGGTGTCGCCGACCTGCCACCACGGTGTCCAGATTCCGAAGGTGAATCCGCTCCAGCCTGGCGGTGCATAGGTAGCGGCCGCGGTGCGCACCTGCCAGTCCACCGGGGCGTCGGCCAGCGGCCCGCCCGCGTAGTAGCCGGCATCGGTCGCCACCGTGAGGTCATTACCGACGATATAGGGGCCACCGCTCGAGCCTCGAGAATCAACACCATTTGAGTTGGGACCGGGCGAATCGCCACCATTTGAATCAACACCGCTTGAATCAACGGCGTGGGTGTTCACCTCGAAATCCGGCGTGCGGAAATCGGCAACCTCGAATTGGTGGCTGAACTGATTGGAGTCCACGCCTGCCACACCGTCTATTTTAAGCTGAACGGAAGCGCCGCCGAGATTGGCTCCGGGCGGAATTTTCAACGTCAGATCGAAACCACCCAGTTGGCTCAAATGTGCAGTCCCATGGCCGATCTGGACGCCATAGGCGTCAAGGGCCGTGTACGAGACGGTCTTCTGGCCGGCGGGCGACGTCAGCCTTGCCGCTGCGCCAGAACCCTGCCGGCGCACCCAGCCCTTCACCGACACCGTTTCACCCGGCCGGTAGGTCTGCCGGTCGTCGGTGACGAACCAGAGCAGGCGATCGGTGGTCGGTGACTTGACCCAGCTGTTGTTCCACATGGCGGACGGGAGCAGCGCCGACTCCGTGCCACGGGTCGCCAGCAGCGCACCCGCTCCGGCCGGGGTCAACGGGAGCGCGGCGACGCCGTCAGCGCCCGTTACAACTGCTCGCCGTGGATCGACCTTGCCGTCGCTGCCGACCGGGCCGACCGTGACGCCCGGTTGTGGTGCGCCGGTTCGCAAATCGGTGACCCAGGCCCGCAGGTTGGTGCCGTCGTCGAAAGCATCCAGACCGAGGGTGGTCGACTGGGCCCAGGTCATGGTCGGCCGGTTTTGCCAGATGTTGTTCCCAAGGGATTCTCGGTCGGTGGCCTCGATGAGGACAACCACCTGAGCGGTTTTCTTGGCCCCGAACATCGCTGCAGACAGGTCGAGCTTGGTCGAGACGAGCCGGCTCTTGGACCCCCCGACGGCCACGATCCGGTCCTGGAGCACCGGCCAGGAGGGCACCGCCAGCTGTGCCCTCTGCTGGTCATCCTGTTGTGCTGACTTCGCGTAGAACCGCTGGTATTCCGTCCAGTCGGAGGGTGAGACCGAGAAGACGCGTTCCCGAAATTCCGTGCGGTTCAAGGTGTTCACGGTGACCGAATGTTCACTTACCATCGGGTCGAGCGTGGTGATCGGCTGCGGAAACGGGTCGAGCCGCGGAGTGGCCTTTCCGGTGCGGATCTCGGCTACCGACGGCACCGTCAGCTGCTGCCCGAAGACATCCTTCAGGGTGGCCGGAACCGTCACGGTGTAGGTGGTGTCGGCCTGGGTCGCGCCCTGCACGACAATTGTCGGCCCGTCCACCCTGATCGTTGCGCCGCCTGGAATCTGGGGACTGATCCGAATGTTTTCCGGGCGGAACGTCTCGGCGTCGAGCGTGTTGTTGAAGGTCAGGGTCAGCGGCGCCGACGGCTCACAACCACCTCCGTAGCCGCACTCCTTCTTGAGCAATGCCAGCGCCGCGTAGGTATGTCCGAAGAACGTGATGGGCTTCGCCGTTGTTCGCGGACCTTCCGCCGATGGCGTGCCCGCTCCGAACGAGACGCTGACCGCCTCGTCGACCGGAAGGGCGCCCACCGGCCGGAACGCGACAACCCGGCCGATCGGGGCTGTGCTGACCACCCGGGAGGCCTGCGAGTCTGCGGCCACCTCCGCTGCGGTCGCCGACCGCACCGGTCGAGATTTGCCCAGTGCCGACACCGTGACCCCGCGCAGCACGGCCCGCGGATCGACCCGCTGATCGAAGACGGCAAGAAATACCGGATCCAGTTGCAGGCCAGAGCCGATGGGCTGGAAATGCGTCACCGTCGGGGCCGGGGTGCTGAAGGTGAACCTGGCTTCCCGGGCGAGCCTCGCCCCGCCAGCAGCCCGGGTACCGGCGGGCACGGTGACCGTGAAGTCGGTGGCCATCGGTAGCCGGTCGACCTTTGCCGTGTCAGCCGCAGCGTTTTGGACGGCGGCTGCGTTTGCTGCGAAGCGCAGGGTGCTGGTGCCGATCCACTGCCAGGTGCCGGCCAATTTCGGTGTGATGGTGGCCGGCACATCGGCCGTCGCAAGTTGGCCGACCGTTGCGATCGGCACCATCGGCTGGTCGAAGGTGATGCTGGCGAATGGCGCAACCGACACCGCTCCCTGCGGCTGCATCCGCAACACGTGCAGCGGACCCGTCGGGGAAGGGTCTGGCTTGTTGTTGGAACCCTTGGTCCCCGGGAACGGCAAGGGTACGGACTTGCCTGCCGGCGGCTTCGCGATGCTCTGCGTCGGCCAGTGGAATGGTTGCGGCAGTGCACTATTGCCGGTCCAGGCCGGCAATCGATCGACAACGGCGGCAATCTGTTTGCCGCTCAGCGGCTTGCCGTCGACGACGGCGACAGGCGCGGCGGGCCGCTGGCCGGAACCGGCGCTCAGCCGCAGGCCGGCCGGTTGCACCCGAACGGCCGGCCCGGCGTTCGCCGGATGGCTGGCGGTCGGCGCAGGGGTCGAAGAGGTCTGCTGCACCGATGGGGATGCCGAGAGAGGGTGATGGCCGGCCCCGACCGGCTGCGGCGAAGGCGGGCCGCCACCGGCGATCCAGACTGCGGTTGCCGTGACCAGAATGGCCAAGGTCGCCGCAAGGGCCGCGCCTCGTCGACCGTGCCATCGCCGTGCCGGACCGTGCTGGGTCATCGTCGAACCTCCCACGGCTGCCCCTGCGCAGGACACCGCCGCACCGACATGACGGAAGGTGTGCAGCCGTTGGTTGCACACCTGATCGGTTGACCTCATCCGTCTCTAGGCGAACGCCCGTCGACCATCGACCCGCGAACGCCCGGCCGTTCACGATTCATCTCGCTCCGAGGCGTGCCCCTGCTCGATGAGGTGGTCGCGTTCCCGTGCGCTGGCGATGCGAGCGCACGTCAGGTCTGGCTGCACTTCAGTACCTGGTGGACTGCCGCAGGTCGCCGATGTTGACGATCTGCTTGCCCAACTAAGAGGCCATGATCGACAGCGAGGATGGCCGAGGAGCGATGGAGCGGCTGGCCGACCTCGACACCCGCACAATAGTGTTTCGGCAGACGAGGTGGCGCGGACCCTCAGACTGTGAGCGGGCCGTCGCCATTCACTGTCGAATACGACCCGAACGCTTTGAAGGAGCTGGCCAAGCTCGACAAGCCAATCGCCCGCCGCATTCTCGAGGCCCTCGACGCGTTGAGCAGCGACCCACGCCCGAGCGAGGCTCGACCTCTCGTCGGGTATCCAGACCTTTGGCGCATTCGCATCGGCGACTACCGCGCCATTTACCCGATCAAGGATGCTGAACTCGTCGTCCTCGCACTGCGGATCGCCATCGCAGCAGTGTGTATCGAAGTCTTTGATGAGCAGGCTGCCGACCTGCTCCGGAAACGGCCAGCCGTGACCTGCACAGACACCGCTACCGGTTGATCTTCTCCACCTCGCTGGACTCCGGCCGGCTTGCCTCGGACGAAATAGTCAGCGCCTCGCAGCGCAGCATGAATGTGTTTCTCACAGCGCTCGGTAGCCTGCCCCCGAGCCCGGAATCCACCGGACGAGCCGTCAGTCCGGTCTCGGCCACCCAACTCGAGGCCTGGCACCGCCGTTCCACCGGACCGGCTCTGCCGCCGGCAACGCTGCGCCTGGGTGTGACCTGCTGGACCCGCCTACACGGCATCATGAGCCTGGAACTGGACGGCCATCTGCACGCCACGAACATCGACCCGGGCTTGCTCTATCGCGCCGAGGTCGAAGATCTCATCGGTCGGCGCGGATCCCCGGAATGACCGCTGATCACATTGAGCACCGCCGGTAGGTCGTCGGGCACCGATTGACCGCGCCAGGCAACGATCTGATCGGGCCGCACGATCAGCACCTTCGCGCCCAGCCGAGCGGAGAGTTCCGCATTCGCGATGTGCACCAACGCAATCGGCGGCCCCAGCTGCTCGACATCGAGGCTCATTTGATCGGGCGACGTCTCGCCGATCACGAGCATCGTCAAGCCGGGTCCGACCAGATCCAAGGTGGACACCCCGGGGCTGACCCAAAGGTGCGGAAGCCGCCGCCCCGGTCTGGCCGTCACCGTCCAATCCTCGTTCGGATGCTCGCCATCGGAGTCGCCCGGAATTACCGGGGACTCCAGGTACCGATGCCCGAGAACCAAGTCGAGGCTGAAGTACTCGACCCTCTTGGTGAGGCTGATCTGGTGCGCAGCGGCCAATCTGGCGCGGGTACCTGCCGGGCCCGGGTCGTCGAGGTCGCCGCGCAGAAGCTCGGTGGACAGCGTCGCCATGTTGATTGCCGCTTCCTCGATGACGCGCTGGTGCAAGGGTCGACGCTCGCGCTCGTACGAGGTGAGCAGCGCCTCGCCGCCCCATCCCTCCAGGCAGGCCGCCAACTTCGAGGCCACGTCGACCGCGTCGCCGATGCCCGTGTTGAGTCCGTGACCGCCGAACGGTGGATTGAGGTGGGCGGCGTCTCCGATCAGGAAAATTCGGCCGGCCCGGCATCGGTCGACCAATTCCATCCGGGCGGTCCAGGGGTCGGTGCTGACGATCTCGATGTCCACCGGACCGCCGATGGCGCCTTGGACAAGTCTGGGAAGGTCGACGCCAGCGGCGCCGTCGACGCCGAACGCGATCAGCCACCAGGTTCCGGACAGGTCAACCGGTCCCATCAATCCCGGTGTGTCGTTGTTGAGCAGCCACGACTGAACGGCGGGCGGGTGCGGCAGCTTGCCTGCCAGTTCCCGGCTGCAGAAGACGACCCCCAGGTTCGGGCGCAGCGCCTGGGTTCCTTCATACCGCGCACCGATGGCCTCCCGGACGACGCCGCGGGCACCGTCCGCTCCGAGCACGTAGTCGGCGGTGAAGAGTTGGATTGCCCCATCCGGGTTCTGGACTTGGACTTCCACCCGGTCCGGATGATTGTGCAGCCCCGTCACCGTGGAGCCGAGCAGGAAGGTACAGGCGGGGAGCTCGGACACCACTTCACGGAGCAGGTCCTCCAGCACATACTGTGGGAGTTGCTGGCCGAGCTCCGGGGAAACCCCGACGTCGGTCAACCCCAGAACTCCGGTGAACCGGTTGATCTCGTAACCGAGCAACTGCGTGCAGAACGCCACGTCCTGTGACCACCAGGTCGGCAGTGGCGCACGGTCCCGCAGGCGATCGGCCAACCCCCATCGGCGCAGATGTTCCATGGTTCTGACGTTCAGCGTCTTCGCCCGCGGGCGCGTACGTGTGGGTTCGCGTCGGGGTTCCACCACGACACAGTGGATGCCGCGCAGGCCCAGTTCGACGGCCGCCGAGAGCCCGACCGGGCCGCCACCGCAGATGAGGACCGGGGTGGAGCCGGGACGAGCACGCACTTTCGAGGGCACGACCGTCAGCCGACGGAATTCTTCGCTGTGGCCAGCCTCTGGTAGGTCGCGCGCACCGCGGGGATCAAGGCGATCGCCGCGGCGGGATCTGCTTGCTCCAGCCGGAGTTTCATGATGTCGCCCCCGCGGCGATCAACGGCCACTGCGGAGTTCCTGGCTGCGACGAGTGCGTGGAAATGGGGATAGTTCTCGCCGAAGACGAGCAGGTACGTGGCTGGTGCATTCATCACCTCGCTGACGGCCGCAACCAGATCGCGGGTCCGGAAGGCCAGCGAGGCGAGCTCGTCGTCGTCCAGACCGGTGATGCGTTCTGCGTGTCGACGGGCCCGGAGGACGAACCAACCGGGCACCTCATAACCAGGGACCACCTCGCCGGCCCACAGGTTGTCCCGGAAAACCACCGATCTCTCGTCGGCCTCCTCCATCGCGCACAGCAGGCAGTTCTCGACTCGGTCGTTCTGGGTCACGCGTGACCTCCGTTCTCCTCATGCCGTGCCCAAGTCAGTTCTGGCGCTCAGATCTACGGGCCGATCAGGGTCATCGCGATCGGGGGTGACCAGACCAAGACGGCCGGACGAACTTACGAGGCGTATAAAACACCCTCATTGCGGCTCCGATCATGTCGCCATGCCCTGCGCTTCACGGTAGCGATTATATGTGATAACAAAATGGGGAGGCGCCGAATGACCGGACCCGCCGTCAGAGCAGGTCGATGGCGGCGGCGACGGTACCGTCGGTGTCCATGTGGGTGGTAGCGATACATGTCCGCAAGGTCACCGGACTGGCCGAAGCGGGGTGACGCCGAGGTGACGAGCCCTGACCTGGTTGATGCCGCCAGAAATGCCAAGGTGTGCGGGTGCCCGCCCAGGACGGTAACCATCGGTGCCGCGCGCCGAACCGGGAAGACGGTGTCCAAGATCCAGCTGGATCCCTGCGCTCGACCGTCCCGGCTCTGCATCGCGGAAAACAACAGGTGAGGACTGGTGAGACAGACGACGTCGACCGCGACATCCAGTGCTGCAAGCTTTTCCACCGCTGCCATGGCTTCGGGGATCAGTGCGCCCAAGGCCGCGATCGTCACGGCCGGCGGTTCCGCACTGCGGTGCAGCACGTAGGCGCCGGCGACGACCTGGGCTCGTCGACGTTCCCGGGCCGCCGGGTCGGTCGGAACCGCAGCCAGGCTCTGGTCCACCGGGCGAGTGGAAAGCCTGAGGTAGGCCGAGCACCCGTCGGGGTGCCCGAGCCGGGCCATGCTGGCCAGCAGGGTCCATTCCACATCCAGTGCGAACGCGGGCTCGTAGGTGACGTAGCCGGGTTGCTCCAGGCCCACCGAAGCGGTGGTGATGGATTGGTGTGCCCGGCCTTCGGCGGCCAGGGTGACTTGTGAGCCGTCCGGGAAACGGGCCCAGGGTGCGTCGACCGACATGCCGGACCGCTGCGCAAGTTGGTCCAGTTGCAGCTTCGTCAACAGCGACGAATGGTTTTGTGGGTGACCCTCGGACGCCAGACCGTGCCCTTTGATCGTGTACGCGAAGATCACGGTGGGGCGCGTGTCCTGGATCGCCGCCAACGCATCCCGAGCGCAGCCAGATCATGTCCACCGAGGTTGCGGACGGCGTCGTGCAGTGTCTCGTCGTCGATGCCGTCGAGCATCTCCCGCAGTTCCGTGGATCTGTACCCGAGGCCGGCCAGCCGTCCCCGCAGTTCACCCGCCGCGCACCGCAGGAGCCGCTGGTACTCGGGGTTGGGCATCGAATCGATCCGTTCGCGCAACAGCTCGCCACCGGGCCGGCCGAAAAGATGTTGCAGCAGCCGGCCGTACTTCACGGTCAGCACCTGCCAGCCTGCGGCGGCGAACATCGCCTGCAGCCGCGTCGCGCCGATGTTGGGAACCACCCGGTCCAGAGACTGCCGATTCAGGTCGACGATCCAGCACACCTCACCCAAGCCGGCCACCATCGGATCGACGATCGCCTCCCACACGGCACCTTCATCGAGTTCGGCGTCGCCGACCAGCGAGTACTGCCGGCCGGTTCCCGCTCCCCCACCCTTGGATTCGACGTACTGGCGCGCCAGCGCTCCCCAGATCGGGGCGGTAGCCCCGATTCCGACCGATCCGGTGGAATAGTCCACCCGATCCGGATCCTTGGAGCGGCTCGGATAGCTCTGCAGCCCGCCGAACGAGCGCAAGGTGGCCAGGTACTTCTCTCCAGGTCACCGAGGAGGTAATTGATCGCGTGCAGAACGGGCGAGGCGTGCGGTTTCACGGAAACGCGGTCACCGCATCGCAGGTGCTGGAACCACAGCGCGGTCATGATGGTGGTCATCGAGGCCGAAGATGCCTGGTGGCTGCCGACCTTCAGCCCGGAAGGGTTGGGGCGCACTCGATTCGCATGGTCGACGATCGCGGTGGAGAGCCACAGCACCCGCCTCTCCACCTCCCGCAACACCGACAGTCTGTCGGGTTCTGGCAAAGATGTGCCCACTTTGGGTTGGGTACCGGGGACCGCGGTCATGTCACCACCTTTTCCACGTCGAGGAAGCAGAGCCTACTGTTATCACATATAGCAGAACCGATCCAGGGACATCGCTCCGCAGCCGCTATCGTTGATAACGATGGGCAGGTTGGCCCGACCCGAGTGAGAGAGCGAGGCGACCTCGATGACGTCACCTTCGGCCGCCGTGCGTCCCATCGAGGCCCTGTCGATGACCGACCGGGTGACCAACGAGATCCGCCGGTCCATCCTGTCGGGCACGCTGGCGCCGGGGCAGAGTTTCTCCCTGCGCGAGATGGCCGGGTTGCTCAACGTCAGTTTCATTCCGGTCCGCGAAGCATTGCGGAATCTGGAGGGCGAAGGGCTGGTGGTGACCCGCCCTGGTCGCAGCGCCACCGTTGCTCCCCTGGATCTGCTGGACCTGCGCGCGATCTATCGATTGCGGCGACTGCTGGAGCCGGAGCTCGCCCGCCGCTCGTGCCTTCTGCTCTCCGACGGCGAACTCGACCGGCTCGAGAAGCAGGCCGCGGAATTCGGTGCGGAAGACCGGAGCATGGACGCCATCTACGAAGATCACCACGCCTTCCACATGGGCCTGCTGGCACCGGCCGCCACGACCTGGGATGTCCGCATGCTGACCACGCTCTGGCGGGCCGCGGAACGCTACATCAGGATCGGATTCGGTCTGCTGGATCCAGATCCGACCGAACACCACCGCCGCGAACAGGCCCACGATGCCCTGGTGACGGTGTTTCGCCGGCACGAGCCCGACGCGGCCGCCCAAGCCGTCGAGGAACACCTGGCCCGCAACGAGCAGACCGCTTTGCGTGCGCTCGGCGATCAGGCCAGCGACTCCCCCGCCGACACGGTTGTCGACGAGCGAACAGAAATGCAGTAGGAACTGGGAAGTGAGTGCGACGGCAGCGTTATCGACCCGCAGCCAAGGCTGACCGGCTCGGGCTTCGATGCAGGACCACTCCTTGGTCCGCAGAAGACGGACCGCGCGCTTTCGAGTGCGGTAACCCTTGCTGTTATCACATATAATTGCTAGTTTGTTGCATCACGGCACACCCGCTGGATACCGCGAGAGGTCCTGCAGCACATCCACATGCCGCAACTGCGGTGCAGAAATGGGAGACGACGATGTCGACTGACGCCTCAACAGCAGTGAAGGTGGACGACGAGACGTTCACACCCACCAGCGAGCCACAGACGCCGAAGAACCGGGCAACCGGGCGACCGGTCATCGCGCCCGCTTTGCACCACACCACCTTCACCACCCTGCGGCTGGACGAAATGGTCGCCTGGTATGAAAAGGCCGTTGGCCTGGTTCCGGCGTTCTACGGACGGGACGCCGCCTGGCTGACCAATGACGACGCCAACCACCGGATTGCCCTGCTTTCTCCGCCGGGACTCAAGCACCCCGAGGACAAAGGTCACACCACGGGCATCCACCACACGGCTTTCGAGTTCAAGACTTTCGACCAGTGGCTCGACAACTACGTGCGGCTGCGGGACCACGGGATCCTGCCGTTCCTCTCCCTCGACCACGGCATCACCATGTCGGTCTACTACCAGGACCCCGATGGCAACGGTGTCGAGGTGCAGGTCGACGGCTTCGGTGATTGGGCGGATTCCAAGCAGTGGATCTCCTCGTCGCTGGAATTTGCCACCAACCCGATCGGGACGTTCTTCGACCCGGAGAAGCTGGTCAAGGCGCGCGAGGACGGCCTGACGTTCAAGGAGATCCACCACCGGGCGCGTGACGGCGAGTATCTGCCCGAGCACATTCCGGCCGACATCTTCCTGCCCGACCTGTACTGAATTCGCCGGGACCGGCAGCGATCGTCCACAGTTCGACCGTCGTCGCACAGCTTGGGCGACGTCGATCAATGATCGTCGATGAGCCGCTATACCCGGAATGGTCGTCACGCTCCGGCCGGTGCCGCGCTGCATCCCGTGTGCGGGGCGGCTCCCCGCTCCGCAGGACGGTGCATCACAAGGATCTCGTCAGCCAACGAAGACTGGAGAGCACGAATGACAGCCCACCAATTCACCCACGTCGTCGATCGGCCCGGCGCGGCGCAGGGCATCACGATCACGGGGAAGCGGCGGCCGCTGGAGGGATCGGCTGGGGCACAGGACGTTCCGTTGATCATCGCCGTCCACGGCGGCACCTACACCTCTGAGTATTTCGACATACCGGGGTATTCGCTCCTGGATCGTGCTGCCGGCCTTGGCATCCCGATCGTGGCCATCGATCGGCCCGGCTATGGCGGGAGCACCGCCGTCGAGGCGGGCGAATCGATCATCCTGCGCAATGCCGAGGTGCTCGACCCGGTGATCGCCGAGCTGTGGGAGGCCTGGGGTGAGGGCACGTCCGGCGTTTTCCTGATCGGCCATTCCATCGGCGGCGCGATCGTCACGGCGATCGCCGCGAATCAACCGTCCTGGCCGCTGCTGGGCATCGCCGTCTCCGGCTGCCTGCTGCAGGTGCCCGCGGAATCCCGCGACGGGTTCAATGCGCTGCCGGACATCGTCATGATCGACCTGCCGACACCGATGAAGGATGGGGTGATGTTCGGGCCGCCGTGGACCTACAGCGATTCGATGCCGGCGGCGAGCTACCCGTCGAATGCGCAGATTCCCCGGGCAGAACTGATCGACATCAACAACGGCTGGATCGACCGGGTGCGGTCGGTTGCCGGCAAGGTCCTGGTGCCTGTGCAGAGCCGACAGGGAGAATTCGACCACCTGTGGATCACCGATGCCCAGCAGGTCAGTGATTTCGGTGCCGCTTTCAACTCCTCGCCGCGGGTGGACGCGAGACTGGTGGCCGGCAGCGGCCACTGCATCGACTTTCACCGTGCGGCTGCGGGCTTCCAATTGGGGCAGTTGGGATTTGCCTTGGAATGCTGCATCCGGGACGAGAGCGCATGACGGCTGCAACCGCGATCAGCAACGTCCGGGTGTTCGACGGGCGTGAACTTGGCGAGCTGACCACGGTGGCGATCCGGGACGGGCTGATCGCTGCGGGACCGTTGGCGGCCGACGGAGCCGAGGTGGTCGACGGAGCGGGCGGCACGCTGCTGCCGGGCCTGATCGACACCCACGTCCATGTCGGCAAGGTTGCGCACCTGGAGTCGGCGCTGGCGTGGGGCGTCACCACCATGCTGGACATGGGGAACAACGACCCGGTGACCCAGGCGCTGCTGAAGAACCTTCGTGGGCTGCCCACCCTCAGGTGCGCAGGCAGCCCAGCGAATGCGCCCGGCTCGGTTTCCGTCAAGAAGATGGGGTTTGATTTCTCGACGGCGGTGTCCGGACCGGAGGACGCCGCCCGGTTCGTCGCAGACCGGGTCGCGCAGGGGTCCGACTACGTGAAGATTCTGGTGGAGGATCCAAAGATTCCCAGAACCGAAGCGCTGACGGCGCCGACGGTCGCCGCGTTGGTGGCGGCAGCCCACGGTGCGGGGTTGATCGCGGTGGCGCATGTGGTCAGCGCCGACACCATGCGCACGGCGTTGCAATCCGAAGTCGACATCGTCACGCACACCGCGCTGACCAGCGATCTGGGCCGCGAATTCGATGACCTGCTGGCCGAGCGGTCGGTGGCGATCATTCCGACGCTGACGATGATGGACGGCGTGCGTCGGACGATCGGCGGAAAGTTCGTCATGCGTGCGTTGGGCACGGTCATGCCTTCCGTCCGGATGGACTACGAGCATGCCAAGTCGACGGTGGCCACCTTCCAACGGGCGGGGAAGGTGGTCCTCGCCGGAACCGACGCCAACGACGATGTGAATTCGCCGTATCAGCCGCGGCACGGCGAGTCGCTCCACGAGGAACTCGAACGAATGGTGGAGGCCGGGCTGACGCCGATGGAAGCATTGCAGGGGGCGACCTCTCTGGCCGCACAGACTTTCGGGTTGAAGGACCGCGGTGAGATCAGCCCGGGACGGCGCGCCGACCTGGTGCTGGTCGACGGTGATCCCACCCGGAACATCAGCGCCACCCGATCGATCCGCGGCGTCTGGATCGACGGCACCAAAGTGGCGGGTGCCCGATGATCCTGGTGCCCGTCGAGCACGGCAACACGACACCGTGGGATCAATCCCCTAGGTACCAGCAGAATTCGGTGGAACCCGCAGGCCCTGCATACCACCGTCGACGGCCAGCAAGGTTCCGGTAGTGGAGGAAGACAGGGGGCTGGCCAGGTAGAGGACAGCGTGGGCGACCTCCGCGGCCGTGACCAAACGCCCCATCGGTTGGCGGGAACGCAGCGCCACTTCGGCCGCGTGCGGATCCGGCGCCGTCTCGAGAAGCCTGCTGACCCAAGGGGTGTCAGCGGTGCCAGGGGTGACCGCATTGACCCGGATTCCGTCAGCCACGTAGTCGGCGGCCATGGCGAGAGTCAAGGCGGCGACAGCTCCCTTGCTCGCGGAGTAGACCGCGCGCTGTGGTACCCCGACAGCAGCAACCACCGAACAGATGTTGACGATCGCCGCGCGATCGGAGCGGCGAAGGTGTGGGACCGCCGCCCGCGTCACTCGGGCGAGCCCCACGACGTTGACGTCGAGAACCTGGTGCCATTCGGCGTCGGTGCTGACATCGACGGCGCCGACCGCCCCGATGCCGGCGTTGTTGATCAGGATGTCGATGCCGCCCAGGGTGCTCACCACGTCGGCGATAGCCGCGTCGACCGCGGCAGTCGACGTCACGTCACAAGCGACCGCAAGAAAGCTTGCGGAGTCCACGGACTGAACGTCGCGATCCAGGACGGCGACGTGAGCTCCCTGCTCCGCGAGCATCGCTGCGGTGGCGGCACCGATTCCGCTTGCCCCGCCCGTCACCACCGCCACCAAACCGTCGAATGTACTGGGCTGCGAGCCCGTTCTGCCTACTGAAGTCATATCTCATCCTTGAGCGTCTGCGTGGACCGACTATGGCCGGCGTGATGCCGATCAACATCTTAATTGGCGTGTCTCACCACTTCTTGTTGCGGCGGTAGCAACGACAACGCTCCGCCTCCGGCTGACCCAACCGGCCTGAGTCGACCAATTCGAGCTCAGTGGGATTCACGGGAAACTTTGTCGCCGCTCGAACCGATCAGGAAGTCAAGGTCGACCCCGGTGTCGGCGCCCATCACGTGGTCCACGTACAGCTTCTCCCAACCCCGGAGCGGTTTCGCGAACCCGGCGATGGTGGCCGCATCAGGGGTGCGGGTGGCCAATTCCTCGGCCGAGATGTCGATGTCGAGACGGCGATTGGGAACGTCGAGGATGATGTGGTCCCCGGTGCGGACCAGGGCCAGTGGGCCGCCGGCTGCGGCTTCCGGTGACACGTGCAGAACGACGGTGCCGTAGGCGGTACCGCTCATCCGCCCGTCGCAGACCCGGACCATGTCCCGCACTCCCTGCTCCAACAGCTTGGTCGGTAGCGGCATGTTCGCCACTTCCGGCATCCCCGGGTAGCCCTTGGGTCCGCAGCCACGCAACACCAGCACCGAATCTGCGTCGACATCGAGATCGGGGTCGTCGATCCGAGCGTGGAAGTCCTCGATGGTGTCGAACACCACCGCCCGACCCCGATGCGTCAACAGCCCCGGCGTCGCCGCCGCTGGTTTGATCACGGCCCCCGCAGGGGCGAGATTCCCGTACAGCACAGCAATCCCGGCATCCGCCTGCAACGGGGTGGCCCGGCTGCGGATGACCTCGGCGTCCCAGATCGGAGCATCATCCAGATACGACACCAACGGTTTCCCGGTGACGGTCAACGCCTCCGGGTCCAGCAGATCGCGCACCTCACGAAGCACCGCGAGAAACCCACCGGCACGGTAGAGGTCGTCCATCAGGAACCGACCCGCCGGCAACAGATCCACCAGCAACGGCACCCCCGCCCCCGTCCGGTCGAAATCATCCAGCGTCAAAGGGATCCCGAGCCGACCGGCGATGGCCAGCAGATGCACCACCGCATTCGTCGATCCGCCGATCGCGGCCAGGGCCACGATCGCGTTCAGGAAAGATCCGCGGGTCAGGAACGTGCTCGGCCGGCGCTGATCCTTTATCATCTGCACCGCAAGACGACCTGTCTGATGGGACATCTCGAGCAGCCGAGCATCCGGCGCAGGCGTCCCGGCCAGACCGGGGATGATGGTGCCGAGCGCCTCCGCGACCAGCGCCATCGTCGACGCCGTACCCATGGTGTTGCAATGACCCTTGCTGCGGATCATCGACGACTCCGACCGCAGAAACGCCTGATTCGACAGGGACCCCGCCCGCACCTCCTCCGACAGCTTCCACACATCGGTGCCGCACCCCAGCGGCACCCCGCGGAACGTGCCCGTCAACATCGGCCCGCCCGGGATGACAACCGCCGGCAGGTCCACCGACGCCGCGGCCATCAGCAACGCCGGGATCGTCTTGTCACAGCCGCCCAGCAGCACCACCCCGTCGATCGGATTCGCCCGAAGCATCTCCTCCGTCGCCATCGCCGCCATGTTCCGCCACAACATCGCCGTAGGCCGAACCTGCGTCTCCCCCAATGACACCACCGGCAGGTTCAACGGCACCCCGCCGGCCGCCCAGACGCCCTGCTTCACACTCTCCGCCACCTCATCGAGGTGCATGTTGCAAGGAGTCAGATCCGAGGCGGTGTTCGCGATCGCGATCTGCGGACGCCGGCCGTCGAACGCGTCCGACGGCAGCCCGCGGCGCATCCACGCCCGGTGGATGTACGCATTGCGGTCTTCACCGGCGTACCACTGCGAGCTGCGCTGCCCGGTCATCCAAACCCTACTTCCATTCTTGCGATATTTATGGTGACTATTTGGAATCATCCTAATACTTCGCCTGTTGCTTGTCGAGCACTCTGTCTCGCCGCAGGTGGTCGACGAAACCTTAAAAAGGGCAGCGCTTGTAAAAGATCTGATCGCCGGGTTCGTTATCGGCCTGATAGCCAATCACCACGCACAAGAACCACAAAGCGCCAATCCTGTTCGCTCGACAGCTTCGAGGCAAGCACCCTTGAATGTAGCGAAGGAACGGTCAACCAGTTCCTTGATGGGAAGTCAGAAAGTGACATCTCGCTAAGTGCTTCCGTTTCGACTGTTTCTGCATGTGCGGATTCCGTTGGTGCGACTTCGAGTGACCCCGGGTCGAAGCGATTCAAACCCCTGCGGCCGACAATGATTCAAACCCCTGCCGCCAATAACTCAGTAACCATCAAGCGGGGAGTGGCAGCCCATCCGGGGCCAGCGACCTGCGCATCACCACGCGGGGCCACCGGTCCAGGCCGCGAGCTGCCTCCGCGCGCCGAACGGCACGAAGATCCGCACCCAGTTCGTCGACGGGTACGACCCGAAATCCCAACCGTTGGTAGTAGGGCCGTTCCATGGAACGTCGGCGTACGTGGTCAGCGTCAATGCCGCCATGCCGTGCTGCTGCGCCCATGCCGCCGCAACATCCACCAAGGATTCGCCGATCCGGCGGTGGGCGTAATCGGGGTGCACCGATACCTGCTCGATATGGGCATCACCATCCACGACGTCGACCAGCAGGTACGCGACCGGCTTGTCAGCGTGGTCCGTGCTCACCCAAGCCCGTCCGTCCTGTGCAATGCAGCCAGCTCGGCAAGGGGCGGTGGGGCGTCATCGGCCACTTCCCCCATCCCAAGCTCCCGGAACGGAGCACCAGCGGCTCGTTCCACATCCTGCAGTTCCTGCAGGTCGTCGTCGTGAGCTGATCGAATCACTCTTGCTGTGTAGCGGATCAGGCTCCCAGCCGCAATCGCCGCAGCGTCCCCTTATCAGCTGCCGTCCGGAACTAGGTTGCACTCATGGTCTTTCATGTTGTTGCGACAGTCCCCGCCCCGGAGGCGGTTGGCCGACTATTGCGGGCTCTCCCAGAGTGGTTCGGTGTCGAAAGCTCCATCGCCGAGTATGTGGAGGCAGCCAGGACATTGCCCACCTTGCTGGCCATCGACACCGAAGGAGAAGCTGTCGGTGTGCTGTTGCATCAACGACACTTCGCCGAGGCTGCCGAGATCCACTTGATGGCCGTGGCCCAAACCTGGCACCGACGCGGGATAGGTACCGCTCTGATTGCCGCGGTCGAAGCCGCCGTACGTGCCGACGGCGCTCTGCTGTTGAGCGTCAAGACGCTTGGACCTTCCCGGCCCGACCCGGGTTACGAGCAGACCCGGCGCTTCTACCTGGCCCGCGGATTCCTTCCGCTGGAAGAACTGCACGGTCTGTGGGAGGACAACCCGTGTTTGATCATGGTCAAACCGCTCTGAGCGACGCTTATCGTCGATCCTGCATTCAGCGGCGAGACGTCAAGCTCGACAGGCGCCGGCTCACAAGCCGCGCTCTATCGCGGATGCTCAATCGTGGTGACCACGGCATCAGCCCGGCAACAGTGTCAGGCTGCCGCAGCACACGCATTCGCAGGCGGCGGCCGGAGCCGTCGCGCTGGCCCGGTCCGCGAGCATTTTCCGGTCTCAGGGACGGGTGAGCAGAGCCGCCAATTCAACGTTGATCCCGTCCGGGTCCTGCACCGACAGGATCGCGAGACTGAACGCCGGAAGCTCCGTGACGACGCCATGGCCGACCCCGGCCGCCTCCAGTCGGGCACTCGCGGCGTGGAGTTCCTCGACGGTCTCGACCAACAGGCTCACGTGGTCCAGTCCGACCCGGTTGGGATCGAAACGGTCGCCAGGCGTTCCCACCGGCCGGAGGCCCAGGGTCTGACCGCCGAAGGTGAACGAGTAGCCACCGTAGGTGCGTGACGGGTCCTGGCGAACGCCGGGTTCGTCGATGTGGTCACTGAAATCGCTGCCCGGTTCGCGACCGAGCAACCAGCGGTAGAAGTTCTTGCTGCGGTGGATGTCGGTGACGGTCAGACGGACATGGCTGAAACCTGTCGGCATCACAGCGGCTTCGGTTTCCTGAGTCATGATCATCAGGCTGCCACGACTGAGCCTCCCTTCTGGTCCCCCTTCGTCTTGAGTGCAACAGCACAGTCCGCCCGGGCCCTCGCCCCGCCGTCGAACTGGCAGGAGTTCCACCGGGAGCTGAGCCCTCCGCTTCGGCAATGTCGGCCACCCTGGTTCAGACCAGGATTTCGGAAATCATGGCGCGCGCACGATGACCATGCCGCAGGATCCTTTTGATCGATGGCGCTGCACTGGCGTCGCGTCGCGTCCGCCCGGCAGCGTGTGGTCCTTCGCGATGTGCAGACCGAACGAAGAACCCGCCGTGGTATCCATGGCGAGTGTGGTCGCCATCCGTATCGGCACGTCGCGAGGTTGCTGAGTAAGCCCGCGGCCCGCTAGTCCTGTCGCGGTCGGCTCTCCCCGTCGTCGATCGGGCCAATGGAGGAAGGCGACGAGGGCGTCGGGTCGCCGCCTGTAGACGGAGCGGCCGCACCCTCGGCGGCGGTCGTGCCAGCTGGCGCCAGGTGCAGCAGCAACGTGTTGATCACGATGAGGACGAGGAACCCAGCGGCGAGCCGCGGGTGGCCGGCGGCGCGCAGAGCCAGGGCCGCTGCGCCGAAGAAGACCACGGTCACCACGGGAGTCAGTACCGGGGAGGAGAACGGGGCGCGGGGAGAGGCGAACAGGCCCCACACGAGCGCAGCGGTCAGGACGGCCCCCACGGCCAAGGCCACGCTGGCCGAGGTACTGGCGCCGGCATGAAAGGCCCACACGCCGAAAGCGGCTACGGCGCACAGTTCCAGCCCGAAGGCCAGCGCCAGGCTCGGCCACAGGTAGACCGGGGTGTTCACCGGTGCTCCGCCGCGGTCTTGATCGCGCCCAGCCACCCGGTCAGATCTTTGTCGAGCCTGGCGCTGCTGTAGAACAGCGTGAGCAGCGGTCCTGTCATCGACTCCGCGCTTTCCAGCCAGGTTCCGCCGCCGGGGGTTGCGTGCAGCAGGTGACGGTGCACCGCCCGGGCGCCGAACGACACCCCCGTCCAGGTCAGCTCGTGGTCGATGTTCACGACGGCGAACCGGGATGTGATGCGAGCGCGTCCGCTGACCCACGTGAACGGGGCATCGACGGCGACACCTGCGGTTAGTTGGACGTCGGAGATCGCCGGGTCGACGGCCGGCCAGTTGGCGACTGCGCTGAGCGTCTCCCACACCCGCCGCGGCGGCGCGTCGACGTACACCGAGCCGGTGGCAGCGATCGGCGCCTGTTGATCGGTGCGGCCGTGCTTGGCATATTCCTCGTGGAGGGCCGTGAGGGCGGGTCCTAGGTACAGCAGACGTGACGACATGGAACCAACCTTTCGTGAACGCTGTTCTCGACTCGGGTCACTGTGCCCTCCCCGTCCGTCTCTGTCAAGAACACCGTTCGCGAGTCGGTCTACTGTTCTTCGACGTGGCATACTCGCTCATATGGGTGCTCCTCAAACGGCGCGTGCACAGGCCCGCGTTTTGCTGACTCGCGAGATCCTCGGCACGGCTCGTCGCCAGCTGGTCACCGACGGGGCCGACCGTCTGTCCTTGCGCGCTGTGGCCCGAGAACTGGAGATGGCGCCGTCCGGGCTCTACCGGTACTTCGCGAGCCGCGACGAGCTCTTGACCGCCCTCATCATCGGGGCCTACGATGCGCTGGGCGATCAAGCCGAACGTGCCCTCACCGAATCCCATGACGGCGATCATCGCGACCGGTGGCGCACCATCTGCAAATCTGTGCGCGCCTGGGCCATGGCGCACCCTCACGAGTACGCCCTGGTCTACGGGTCTCCCGTTCCGGACTACCGCGCGCCAGCCGACACCATCGTCCCGGCCACCCGCGTCTACATGCTCCTGCTGGGCGTCGTCGGCGACAGCGCCCACGCTGGACAGCTGACCCAACCGCCCACCGGAGCGCCACTGCCGACAACCCTGACCGAGGACGCCACGAACCTGCTGTCCACCTTGAACGTTCCCGACCTCACTCCTGCCGTCCTGCTCCGAGCCGTCACCGCCTGGACCCAAGTCCTCGGCGCCATCAGCCAAGAACTGTTCGGTCAGCTGGAAGGCGCCTTCCGTGACAACGCCGAGTTCTTCGACCACACCGTCGAACTCATGGCCGACCTCGTCGGACTCACACCCCAACGGTGATGACCAAGGTCGGGAACGTCGGCGGCTGAAGTGGTCCCGACCGGATCGGCTGACGGAACGCCCTTTGCGGTGGCAGCCCCCCTCGGGCATGCTGGCGCATCGATGCCGTCTGCAGGACGCAAACGGTTCGTTCCTTCGGAGAAGGAGGCGTGGAGGTGGCTCACATACGGGTCGATCAATCCAATGCTGCCCAGCTCGCGGCTTGGGATGGGCAGGACGGTTCGTATTGGGCGGCCAGGGCTGACCGGTTCGACGAGGGAGTAGCCGCCTACCTGGAGCCGTTCTTTGTGGCCGCGGCAATCGAGCCTGAAGACAACGTGCTCGATATTGGTTGCGGCAGTGGGCAGATGACGCGAGAAGCTGGGTGGCGTGCATCAATCGGGTCGGCCTTGGGAGTGGATCTGTCGGCTCGTCAGATCGAGGTTGCCGAACAGCTGGCGGCGGCCCGGAGCCTGCCGAACGTGCGCTTCCTGCAGGCCGACGCCCAGATCTATCCTCTCCCCCAGCAGAGCTTCGACGTTGCGATCAGTCGCCACGGGGCGATGTTCTTCGGCGATCCGTTGGCTGCGTTCAGGAACATTCATCGCGCCCTTCGGTCCGGCGGCCGACTTGTCCTGCTGACCTGGCAGCCGACGCAGTCCAATCCCTGGATGAGCGAATTCCGTGACGCGTTCACTCCTGCAGGAGCGGATCAGCAACAGAGACCGGGAACCGCAGCCCGCCCAGGCTCACTGACCGACCCGGATCAGATACGGGACCTACTCACCTCGAGCGGGTTCAAAGATGTTCGAGTAGAAGGCCTTCGCCAACCGATGTTCTTCGGACATGGTGTCGACGATGCCGGCGAGTTCATCAAAGGCCAGTTCGCCTGGATGTTGGACCATCTGGACGAGCAGTCCAGAATCCAGGCGATCGACAATCTGCGGGCCGGCCTGGCAGGCCATCTCACCGACGACGGCATCTGCTACGACTCGTGCACCTGGCTGATCGAAGCGACGGCCGCTTCGTAGACCCATTCCCTCGCGCCTCGTGTGCCAGCCCGAGCTGGAGAGTGACTCACCGTAGAGATGGAGCACCTTGAACATGGCGACGCCGGGACTGGCTGCGATACCGGGATTCTCGAAGTTCTGGTGGGCGTCGTCGGTGTCGGAGTTCGGCACCTATCTGACGTCCGTGGCGATGGCTGTCCTGATCAAATACAACCTGCACGGCTCGACGACTGATCTCGGCTGGGTCAATTCGGCCCGATGGCTCCCTTACGCGCTATTCGGGTTGCTTGTCGGCGTCATCATCGACCGTGCTCGTCGACGGCCGATCCAGATAGCCGCCGATCTGGTGCGGAGCGTGCTTCTGATCGTGGTGGCAGTGCTGGCGATGACCAACCGGCTGCCGATCCTCGTTCTGGTCGTGTTCATGGCGGTTTTCGGGTTGTCCGCGTTGGTCGGTGACGCGGCGTCCCAGGCCTTCTTGCCACGCATCGTCCCGGCACCGATGCTGACCCGGGCGCACGCCCGGATCGATCAGAGTTCGGCGGTGGCACAGACCGCCGGACCTGGAATTGCCGGTGTCGTCATCGCGGTGATCGGCGCCCCCTGGGCGTTCGTCGCCGACGCCGTTTCTTACCTTTTCTCCGGCTTGATGTTGATTCGGATCAGGGTGAGGGAACCGGCACCTGGCGGGAGCCGCCGCCGAGCAGTTCGGGTCGAGGTGTCGGAGGGTCTGCGGTGGGTCTACCGCCACGCCACGCTGGGTCCACTGGCGGTGATCACCCACCTCTGGTTCGTCTTCGCCGGTATCGCCGGTGTCGTCCTGCCGTTCTTCCTGCTGGACACGGTGAAATTCAGTTCGAACGCGCTGAACACGTTGGCCCTGGGCGCAGCTGGGTCGATCGCCGGAATCGGTGCGCTCATCGGCAGTTCCGCCGCTCCCCGATTAGGTGTTCGATTCGGCACCGGCCACGTCGTGGTGGGCTGTCATGCAATGCTGCCCGTCGCCTATGCACTGCTCGCGGTGTCCCCGGCCAATTCGATCGGCCGGGTACTCATCGGAGTCGCCGAAATCATCATCGGGCTGTCGCTGGGCGCCAGCAATTCCAACGAGATGGGCTACCGCCAAACAGTGACGCCCGATCATCTGCAGGGCCGGATGAATGCGACCATGCGGTCGATCAACCGGGCGATGCTGGTCATCGCAGCACCCGTGGGCGGCGTCCTCGCTGACGCCATCGGCTATCGACTCACACTGTGGATCGTGGCCGCCGGTTTCGCCGGAGTTGCCGTTGCACTGGGTCTTTCGGCGTTCGGGTCTGCCACGCTCAAGGACTATTCGCTGTAACGCTGCCCGGTGCGAGAAGATAAGGCAGGCACGGCTTCCGATCACCCGCCGCGCGAGATCCTAGGGGATTGTGATGGGAACATGCCTTGGGCCTGCGGCACAGCTGAGTGGATCGAGCCTGCGGAGCGTCGTCCCTTTGCATGGTTGTCGCCGATCCGGAAAACGGTCCATCGCGGAGGTCCGTCGTCACCGAGTTGGGTGAGGGCCCACTCCGGTCACAATGCCTGGAGATTCGCTGTAGGGCAGGCTGATCTTCGATCGGCTGGTGGGGCGCCCGGCCGTGTGACGTCGCTCGCGGCATCATTGCATCATGAAGCTCAGCCGTCGCTCCCCGGTGTCCGCATACTTTCGTAGACGACAAATTCTGTGCGTGGTCTGCGGCAGCGGTTGGTTCTACCACCGGGAGGTCCTGCTCAGCACGTCCGGAATGCAGTTCCTGAATATGGGCTGGGCGAACGAATCTGCCCTGGGCCTGACCTGGACTGAATGCGGCAACGTGCTGCAGTTCGTCGGTGACCAGCTGGAATTGTTCAAGTCCGAGGCGTAGGAACACCTGCGGGATCAGTCGATCTGACACGACACCAAAGGCCGGATCGTGTACGCCTGCGGTTCACTTCCTCCCACCCATCGGTATGTCCAGTCGCCCGTTCGGGCGTACCGTATTGCTCCGTCTAACCCGGCAGACAATTAGGTGGAAGCCTGCCCTATTCATTGGCCCGCAGCCGAGACGCTCCGGCGCGGGAGTCCGCGCCTATGATCGTCAAGTGCCGAACGCGGAAGCATTTACGTCCCTGTCCGTTCGCGGCGAGGCGCAGCGCACGATCACGCCAGACGCGGCGTGTGTGTTGTCGACCTTGAGTGCCACATCTGATTCCAAGAGCGCGGCCATGTCGGACGTCCAGGCCACTCTGCCGGCCATCCTGGCGGACTTGGCGCGGTTGAGCGGCCAGGCTTTGACAGCGGAGACCATGGGAGCGCCGCTGACTTGGTCGACACAGTCGATGCGGACGCATGAGGAACATGCGCATGACAAAGTCAACGGCGAGCAAGGGCCAACGGGACGCCACCAGTGTTCGGTGACCCTACTGGTCACCGTCCGCGACTTCTCCTTGCTCGCAGGCGTCGCGGGAGCGGTCACCAGTCACGATGCGATAGAGGTTCATTCGGTGTCATGGTCGGTCGATCAGGACAACGACGAATGGGCGCTGGTTCGCGCGGACGCGATCCGTGCTGCGCTGATCAAGGGACAGGACTACGCAGCAGCGCTTGGCGGAACGGTGGTCCGGGTCGATCATGTCGCAGATGCGGGTCTGCTTGGCGGCGACAGCTCCGGTCGGATCCGAATGTCGAACTGGGGATACGGATTTGCCGCCTCGGCCGGCGGGAACGGTGGAGACGACCTATCCATCGACCCGCCTCCCCAGGTCCTGAGCGCGACGATCGAAGCGCGGTTGACTGCCGTTGTCAGCGCCCTGCCTGCTCGGTGACCCGGTCCCTGAAATCAACCAATTTCGCTTTGATCTGCAGACGTCTGCTTCCGTGTGCCGAGAATGGTCGGAGCGCTGATGCACTTGATGCCGGAGTTTCTCGACGCCGCGTCCGGTGGTCCAGCACGCTGGGCCAACCGGTTCCCTGGAGAACCTTTTTCGCTGGAATACCCGGATTGCAGTGGCGCCAATCTTTTCAATTGTCTGGCGCAGATTGCAACCACACGTTCGAAGCGATCCGATCGCTGCTGCCTTGGCATTGATTGGACCGCTGCTTCGGACCTGGTTATGGTCAACAGGTGGCTGATTGGACCGGTGCAGGGCGGTCAACCGTCGAGTTGTATCAGGTGATGGCCGATGTCGAACTGCGTGGAGTGTCGCCGTCGTATGAGGCGCTGTGTCGCGCGGTGGCGGCCAGCGAGCAGGTGTGTGCGCTGATCGACGGGCTTCCAACGGGTCAGCGGCAGCCGAATCTGCTGCTGGGGTCAGTGCGGTATCTCGGTGGCCCGGTCGACGAGCCGGCAGCGTTCCTGGACTTCGTGACATCCCAGTGGGACGTCCTGGAGCCGACGATCCTGACGCATCGAACCCAAACCAACGAACCCGGCCGTTGCGCCACGCTGCTACCGCTGCTGGCGAGCCTTCCCCAGCCGCTAGCCCTGCTCGAAGTGGGAGCCAGCGCCGGATTGTGCCTGTACCCCGACCGATACAGCTACCGCTACGCCACCATCGCAGGCGAGCACCGCCTCGGCGACAGCGGCGTCGTCCTGTCCTGCACGGTGACAGGCGCGGCGCCCCTTCCCGACCATCTACCCGAAGTGGTGTGGCGCGCCGGGCTGGACCTCAACCCGCTGAACGCGGCCGAAGCTCAGGACCGCGCATGGCTGGCCTCTCTGATATGGCCCGAACACCTCGACCGTGCTCAACGACTCGGCGACGCGATGGACATCGCCTGCGCCGACCCGCCGCGCCTACGAACCGGTGACGCGGTGCGTGACCTACCGGCGCTGGTCGCCGAAGCGCCGCCCGAGGTCACGCTGGTCGTCTTCCACTCGGCGGTACTTGCCTATCTGAGCCCGACACAACGCGCCGAATTCACCGCCGTGATGCGGGACCTGCAGGCTGTCAGGCAAGTCCACTGGATTTCCAACGAGGGCCCCGGCGTCGTAGCCGGCGCCGACCTCGAACCACGACCGTCCGGCCGATTCGTTCTCGCCCACAACCAGCAACCGATCGCCGTCACCGGACCGCACGGCCAAAGCCTCGACTGGATCACTCCCGCGTAGGCCGGCGTTCGGCCATGGGTCGCCGGCTCGGCGCAGCCGCGCGACCGGACGAACGGCTCATTCGCAGCTGACACCGCTACCGCAATGCTCGGAAGATCCCGGCAAACCCCATACCCAGACACTCAGGTCGTTCCCACCGACGACGAGACACCCTCCATCCACCATGGCACATTCGGGCATTACTGCCGCTGATCCGGCGGCCGGTTAGCATCAGGGCGGTGAGTAGCCGATCGTTCGCCCATGCGTCCCCGGCGCGAAAGGCCATGGCCCTGATCGTTGCGGTCGGCCTTGCTCTGGGTGGCTGCTCGACAGGGGCTGATGCCACCGTCAACGGCGGAACATTCCAATTCACCTCGCCTGGCGGCAAGACCGAGTTCTCCTACCCGGCGGCAGAGCGCGGTGCCGTCGGCGAATTGTCCGGGCCTCAGGTCGGCGACAGCACAGCAGTCGCGCTGTCGTCGTTTCGGGGGAAGGTGGTGGTGCTCAACGCCTGGGGAGCCTGGTGCCCCGAGTGCCGCGCCGAGACCGACTCGCTGATCGTTGCCGCGCAACTTCTGCAGCCCCTCGGCGCGCGGTTCCTCGGTCTCGATGTGCGGGACCCCCACGGCGATGGAGCCGCCTATCAGAATCAGCAGAAGATCCCATACCCGTCGATAGAGGATCCGTCCATGCGAACGCTGTTGTCGTTGCGCGGGTTCCCCACCGGATCCATCCCGGCAACGATCGCCCTGGACCAGCATCATCGGGTTGCCCACATCTGGCTGGGCCCGGTCAGCGACAGCCAACTCGTACCCGTGGTGAAAGAACTCCTCGCCGAATCCTGAAGCGCTTGAACGACAGCTACCGCGATGATGTTGACGCCGGCAGGTCACCACGGTTCGGCCAGTGAGGACGCGTCGTTGGACACGGGAACCGGCACGCCACCAGCTCATCGTGTCCAGCCCCGAGGGTAGGAAATGGGCTGGCCCACCAGGGGTGCAGGCTGCCGTGATCGTGGGTCAAGCCCAGGGGATGCGCTGCCCACCCAGGGCTAGCAAGCTGCCGTTGAGGTGGCGGGTGGGGTCGGTCACGATGATGCCGCAGGTCAGATTGGTGTTCGGCGGGAGCTGCGACTTTTCGGTGAGCGCGCCGGAGTCGTCGGTGGCCTGCATCTGGGAAGTGAGCGGGCCAACGGCGGTGATGTCGGGTATCCGGGTGAGTTGCTGAACAAGTTGACGGCAGCTGCGCTGCAGCTCAGCGCGACTGGTCGGGTGCGAATCGGTGTTCCCGAAGGCGAACGTTTCGCTCAGATGCACGGTGTCGCAGTCGCCGGGGGCGCCGTTTTGAGGGTTGAGGTCGTCGCCGGCGTTGCACGATCCCAGTCGGTTTCGTTGCTTCCCGGTCGTCAGGGCATTGCGCAGCGAACCGTCGTACCGTTCATCCGCCTCCACTTCCGCGGCGGTGCCGCCTGCAGGTAGCAGGTAGACAAAGCAGGCCAGCCAGTGCTGCCCGGCAGCCCTCTGCCTCTTCGAGGGAGCCGAAGCAGAAGAACTGAACCTGAGCTGGGGATACCAGTCCTTCAGCGTGGGCTCAGGCCGGATGCCCGTCGCTGCCATGCCCGCATACCTGCCTGCTGCTGGATAGCAGGTGTCCAAGTTCGCGTCCACGACAGTGGAAGAGTTGCTGTTGTCATCATTGGTGACGGTCACCACCGGCTTGGATGGGTTCGGAATCACCGCGACGACCTCGCCATACCTCCTGCCCCCGCACGGGCTCATCCCCAACGAGGGGTAGGCGTAGGTGCCGACGGTGACACCCGGGGTGCCTGGTTGGGCTTCGAGGAGGTTCCACCCAGGGTCAACCGGGTCTGTGACACAGTCACCCACCGCCGGCGGCCCCGCTACTGGAGCTGCCTCCGGCGTCCCAGGAACGTTCCGAACACCCATGTTCGGGGCCACCACCGCGGCCAGCAATACCACCCCGATCAGAACCAAACCTGCAATCCGACGATCCACAGCTGCACGTTAATCGAACCCACCGGCTTCCTGTGCGCCCAGGATCGGCGGTTCGAGCATGACTACGGTTTCCCGATTTGCAGACGTATACGGGTGACGTTGGGTCGGGAGGAAAAACCGCCTCTCCAGCGTGTCGGGAGATCACGGTAAGAACGCCGCCCCGCTTGGCGTCTGCGCTGGCGAGTGATGCCGGTCACAGCGTCGGGTGAGATGATGCCCTGGTGAGGGAGCCGTGGAACGCGCAAAACGATCGCGACCGCGGGGACCGAAGTCGGCATCTGGAGCCGGTCGAGGCTTGGCCCGCTGAGGGCAACACAGGCTATTCGGCTGTTCGATCGACCAGGTGGTGGCCGCTGCTGCTGGTGGGGTTGGTCGCGGTCGTGGTCGTCGCGGTGGTGCTGCACCCCCGGACCCCGCTGGCAGCGCCGAAACCGACACCGGTTCCGCTTCCGACCGCGTCCACCGCGCTGACCACTGCAAGGACCGCGCCGTCACACCGACCGGCACCGCTGGCGCTGTTGACCGACCCGCCGCCCACCACCCCGGGCACCGTCGACCTGGGCCACCCGATCCTGGGCGTCACCGCCGGATGGGACCTGTTCGGCCGCGGGATGGACAGCGTGGTGCGGATCGAATTGGCAAAGGGCCGCCTCACCCGGACGGCCGTTCCCAGCTTGCGCAGCAGCGGTTCGGTCAGCTTCCTGGCGGGGCCGGACCGGGCAATCATCCGGCCACTGGACTTCGTTCCAGGTTTCGCCGTCCGCGATGGGCACAATGCCGCCGACCTCGCCGGAGCGTTGGACAACGGCGGCCCGGTGCTTCCCGGACCCGACGCCGGCCACATCTGGGCCGATACCGCAACCAACGGGCAACCCGACGTGATGACTCTCATCGACTGGGAGGGCCACCCGACACCCACACATTTCAAGGTCCCCACCAACTCGTCCGCGGTCAGTGCGACGTCCGACGGCGCCGGCAACGTGCTGCTCCCGGCGCAGGACGGCAGCACCTACCAGGTCCGCCCGGACCGGATCAAACTGCTCACCACCGGCAACCTGCTCGCGGTTGGCCCGACCGGCTATCTGGTCAGCGAATGCACAACGGGCACGAAATGCGTGACCTCGGTCGTCGACCGGACCACCAACAAACGCAGGATCCTGGCGAAATCGATCGCCGCAGGCGGGGGCGCAACCGGCTTGATCTCCCCCGACGGCCAGACCGCCGCCGTCATCGACGTCGCGAAGTTGGGATCCCCTGCCGGACTGTCACTGGTGAATCTTCTGTCAGGGGTGGAACTTTCGGCGCCGGCGAATGTCGGAACACCGATGCGGGACAGCAGCAGCATGGTCTGGTCGCCGGACAGCCGCTGGCTGTTCGTTGCCAACCAAGCAGGGCGAGTCGCCGCCCTCGATCCCAGCACCGGCCAGGTAGAGAACCTGGGTCTGCGGCTCCCCCGCATCGAGCAACTGGCGATCCGGGCAGCACCGAGTGCAGTTTCCGGTGCTGCCCCAGCCTCGGCGAGAAGTGCGGCTACGGATTCCGGGCCGTGATCGATAGGGCGCCCGATATTTCCTGGGTTGGGGGGCAAGGCATCGAACGGCAGCGACTGCGGCAGCCCGCCATCACCGGCTGCCACCATTGCCCGGTCGATGCCAGATGAGGGTAGGACAAGGTGATGCAGACCGCGTCGATCCCGCGGACGTTCGACGGATCCGACCTTCTACGTCAGGAGCGCGGCCCGGCTGGCCTGACGTAGGGCGGCACGCTGGGCCACGCCGGCCGACATCCTCTGCGAGCAGATTGACGGTGCCATCGGCCGCTGAACCGGCGGCGCAGCAGCACCCGCTGAGATTCAGATCGGAACAACCAAAGATTGGTCGAGAACGGCGTCGACGAGAGAAGGCACGCGCCCTACGAGGCCATCCGCTTTCGTGGGTTGTGACCGGAGCTGGTGGGTGCAACATCACCTTCGGTCTGGTTGACCTCGGCCCACACCAGATCGAGGGACAGGCCGAGAACATCGGTAATCGCCGCGATGGTCGGGAAGGCAGGGGTGGCGACGCGACCGGACTCGATCTTGCGGAGGGTCTCCGGCGAAACACCGGCATCCAGCGCCGTCTCCAACATCGAGCGCTTCCCCCTGGCCAGACGCAACAGGGCACCCAGGCGCTGCCCGCGCTCGACCTCTGCGGAAGTGAGCGGCAACCTGACCATGGCACCAATACTAATACCGGGATAACATTGCCGGGATAGTTATTGGTTCCACGAGGAAGGCGCTGCATGATCGAGATCCTGAGCCCCACCGCACTGCCCCGCGCCAGGAAGGCGGGTGCCCTGGTCGCCGACATCTTGGAGACACTGAAGAGCCGCAGCACGGTCGGCACGAACCTGTTGGAGATCGACCGCTGGGCCCAGGCCATGATCGCCGAGGCCGGAGCGCTGTCCTGCTATGTCGACTACGCGCCGTCCTTCGGACGCGGGCCGTTCGGCCACTACATCTGCACGTCCGTCAACGACGCCGTGCTCCACGGACTGCCGCACAACTACCCGCTCGCCGACGGCGACCTGATTTCCCTCGACCTCGCCGTCTCCACCGGCGGAGTCGTCGCCGACTCGGCCATCAGCTTCATCGTGGGCGACTCGAACCCCACTGAGAGCGCTGCGAGCATCGCGATGATCGACGCGACGCAACGCGCGCTGTCCGCCGGGATAGCCGCTGCCGGCCCCGGAGCTCGCATCGGTGACATCTCCCATGCCATCGGCTCGGTGCTTGGCGAGGCGGGATATCCGATCAACACCGAGTTCGGCGGTCACGGCGTCGGATCAACGATGCACCAGGACCCGCACGTGTCGAACACCGGCAGGCCCGGCCGCGGGTACAAGCTGCGCCCCGGACTGCTGCTGGCACTGGAGCCGTGGGTCATGGCCGACACCGCCGACCTCATCACCGATGCCGACGGATGGACCCTGCGAAGCGCGACAGGCTGCCGCACAGCCCACAGTGAGCACACCATCGCCATCACTCATGACGGAGCAGAAATCCTCACCTTGCCCAAGCACGCGCAACCGTGATTGGTTGATCTGAGATTCCGCTGGTCGACTGCGGGCCCAAAGGGCCCGCGATGCCGACACCAGAGATTGTCCTGACTTCGATTTTCTCCCCCAGCGCGATTCGTCAGGACGGCGAGCTACTCATCGTTCGAGGTCGGACTACCGTCTGCCAGGATGTCCCGATGAAGGTGATCATGGTGCCGGGTATCAACGGGTCCGGGCCGGACCATTGGCAGTCCAGGTGGGAGGCCGATTTCGGCGAGCGAGCGACCCGGATAGCGCCAGCCTCGTGGGATGAACCCGACATCGATGACTGGTGCGCCGCGCTCGACGCCGCTGCCGGGTCTGGGCCGGCGGCGGAGCTGTTGGTGGTCGCGCACAGCCTTGGGTGTCACGCTGCCGCAGAATGGCTGTCCCGCAACCCGAATCGAGTCGCCGGTGTCTTCTTGGTCGCGCCGCCCGATACGGCGGCAGCCAATTTTCCGGCGTCCGCGGCACCGAGCTTCGTCCCGCTGACGCGCGGCCCGATCGGCGTGCCCGGCCTGATGCTCTACAGCCGGAATGATTCATATTGCGCCCCGGAACAGGCGCGCCAGTACGCCGAACGGTGGCAGGTCGCCTCCGTCGACGTCGGCGCTCTGGGTCACATCAATGTTGATGCCGGCCTCGAAGCCTGGCCGGACGGTCGGAATTTGTTGACAGCGTTCATAGCGGGCCGAGGTGTGCGATCTGTTCTAGCGCCGACTCCGAGAGAGCCAAACTTGCTCGATCCTGCAAGATGACAGTCAACAGGAGCAGGCTGCTGATTTGGGGCCATCGGATGGGAAGCGATCGTGGTGTCGAAGCGCACTGGAGCCGATGGATACGACGACGTCCTGGTCCGGGCGAAGCCCGCCAAGGGTGAACGCGCCGCGGTCATCCAGTACCTGGAATCCGACGAGGCGCTGTGGCTCCGCCAACCAGCTGACATGGTCGGTGAGGCCGATGGAAGGGCGTTGCTGCGCGGCGGGGTGGTCGTCCTGGTGACGGACCGCAAGCTCATCGCCGCCCGCACGTCGGGGGGTTTTCGTCCGCGCTGGGAGGTGTTCACCCTGCCATTTGGGCATCTGGAGCCGGGTGTGCTGGCGGGGGGCGAACACGGCTCCGACGTCGCCATCCCCACCTCCGGGCGACGCTCCTACCGCGTGCAGCTGGCCGACAGCGAGTCCGCCGCCCGACTGGCTGGTTCTCTTGGGGAGGCTCTCGGTGCTTACCGCCGTGACCGGATGGGCCTACAAGACCCATAAGGATTGAGCCGCGGACAGTTAGGTCGGTGCAAGATACGCAGTTGGACGGGACGGCGGCACCGATTCTTACGATCGATGACGCGTCACCTGGACCATAGTGAGCACTCATGGCGTGGTGTGCCTCGAACTGTCCGGCTGCATGGCCGCGATGCAAGCCGGTTATCCGCCGCTCTTGCACCTCACCCGCGCATTGGGGCGCTGGATCGCCGAGGTGTCCGGTGACCTGCGCGTGGGTGGAACGGTTCGTGCCGTCTTCACGAGGAGGTGAACCGGGCCGGCCCGGATCGACACCTGCGACGCCCCGCACCATCTGCTGGCACGAACGGTCCGCTGAGGCCTATCGATTGCACACCTAATGGACTTTAGACTGACTGCTAAAATCGCTAACGATCGTTGTACTGACCATTATCGCGATGCCTAGGGAGGAAGCGCCATGACACTGCGCGCCCCCCTCGTCGTGACCCGCAGTCTGCGGCTGACAGGCGAGCAGATCGTCACCTGGCGGAAACTGCAGGGCCTTACCGCCGAGCAGGTCGCCGAACGCGCCGGCATTTCCCGCAACACCCTCCGGTCCATCGAACAGGGCACCGGCAACGCGTCCAGCGAAAACATGTTCCGCGTCCTGAACATCCTCGGCGTCCTGCGCGACGTGGTCGCCGCATCGGACCCTTACACCACCGATGTCGGCCGGCTCCGGT
>JAABUI010000275.1_pt1 | contig 54858 bp, 56 predicted proteins | sample 5559111 | NCBI WGS metagenome assembly JAABUI01 (sample SAMN10711870, study PRJNA513365) | rock metagenome | isolation source: Antarctica rocks | place: Antarctica: Victoria Land, Buttleship Promontory | reverse complement strand
ACTACTAAATAACCAGCCCAAATATTGAAGTTCCCCAGCTGAATTTGATGGTTCAATGGTTGATGCAGGTGGGGTGGTGATTTGGTTGGGGAGCGCACGCGAAGACTTAGTGCGGGGTACTGTAGTTGGCACCAGCAAAAGATTGGTCGGTGGCACGAATGGAATCAAACCATGATGAATCCTGACCGTACATTTCTGGATGATAGTTGAGCAAACCCATCCTTGAGGAATTTCCCTCACTTTCGCAGCGTAGATTCGGTGCGTTTCCTCAACTGCGATGGATGAATAAGTCTATCAAAGCTATGCGGTTTACAAAACCTTGTTCTCCCAGCACTCAATGCGTACGTAGCTGTGTTTACCACTACTTTACGATTAGGTAGGTAGAGGACGACTAGATGATAATGTTCGTTTTTAATATTGTAATATATAAAATGTCTTGGCGACCCGATGCCCATATTCTTCCTTCAACCCAACACAATGGAGGCACCAGACTTTGCACCACCACCCTTACATCCACCCCCGTTGCTTACAGATAAGCAGCTATTTCTTTTGACTAGGCAGGGTCACCTCCACCTTCAATTATCACCTTCACTGCGTGTCCTGTATGAACAATTATCAGCCGCTAGTGCGTCGTTCTTTGGACAACCAACTCACATGAAAATCCAAGAATATCCCGCCGCCAACCCCAGTGAAACAGGCTACACAAATATAGGAGGAGAGAAAGAATACATTACTTTTCATCAGGCTACAAGACCAGACCATCACCCGTTAGAACAACTTACCGGGCAAGTATGGCAACAAACCTCTACCCTGCTATATCGCGTGCTCGCAGATTTGGCGCGTGCGATGGGCCTTGCCTATGGGTCGTGGGATTCGGTCCTTGATGGCTGTTTGTCCATGCCGCCCAGTAGGGATGAAGCTACACCAACTCAATTGAGGACCTTTAATTATTCCCCTAATTCAGGCACCGCAGAGGCGCATACAGATCTTGGGCTCCTTACTCTTTGTGTCGGCTTTGGTAAGGGACTACAGGTACTCAATCAAGACAGCCGTTTCCCAAAGTCTGCTCAATGGATCGACGTAGAGGGACCAACTTTATTCGTGGGCCAGGTTCTGCGAACAATGACCGGAAATCGACTACGTGCGGGACTGCATAGAGTGGTGGGCAACCCCGCCGGTAGGCAGAGTATAGTATTTGCACTGCGACCTTCACTGCGGCATGATCACACTGACCTCGCTCTGTTTGGTGGTGAGGGAACCTTGAATATGAGCGAGCTATGGGCCGAGATAAGAAGTAGTAGATATAGTGTTAACGCTCGAAAGAAGATTAGGGCAGAGCAGAAGGAGCATGTGAGGGCGAAAAAAGGGCGATGGAGATCAATATGGCGGCCTCACGACGGATAACAATCCGCTTTGCTTGCGGGCAGCTTCGTGAGGGCTTGAAGCAGGTTTTCCCAAGGGCGTTTTAATTCTGGTGCGACGACTCTTTCCCATCTCAGCCAAGTGATATTCTCTTCTTTGCGTTTATAGACTGGTCAGGACCAGGGAAAGATCATGACTTTCGATATTTCTTCATGTGCCTATGTGTCTTCTCCTCTTAGATACAGGCCAACAAGAGCGAAGAGCCAAATCATATGAACAATAGAGTGTGGACACATGTTGGTGCAAAGAACGAGTTCATCGATCTCGAATGCCATTCACGGAGACTGGCTTCCAGTCTTATAGACAGAGTCCATCAGCCATATACAAACCTAGACCAATGCACTAATCCGCTCCATGATCGCCTGAAAGGTTAATTCACTATTTTTACGTGTGTGAAGGCAACACTGGATCATCGAAAACCTGCAATTGCTAGATTGCGACCTGGATGAACCTCTGCGGTCTCACATTGTCGTCCACCGTTGAAGTGCCAAGTGAGACACTAGGCGATCTTGGACCTGGATCCCTGCCCTGCTGAGATGTGCTGCGCCATACGCTGATAACTTCACCATAATGTGATGCATGACTGTCGCTGAGCCTCCCTGCAGTTGGGGCTGAAGTTGATTCTGGTTTAAAGCAGGTAAAACCCTCAATGGCTGAAATCCTCTCTTAGTTCTGCAACATGCCGCGAATCATAAAAGCCTCCCACCTTACCAAACAAACAAACGTTGGCGGATGTCATGAATGGCTTTTCCAAGGGTTCAATATAATCGATTCCTTTTAAGTTATAGCGGAGTAAATCAAATAATGAGCCCAGAGCGACTTCTTGATACAAGCACTCTTTCGATCTACTAAATCTTCAAGCTCCTCTGAATGGATCAAGACCTCGAGGAGAGTGACTTGCTTCCACCAAGTCGCAATGGATTTACCTGAATCCCAACACAGCATGTACAGACGCAGGTAGAGCCGTTCCCGAACCTAAAGTACACTGCATTGTACGTCATAGCTGAATTGGCGAAAACAATCTTCTATGTCTTTGGTTGCCTGGTAATTTTACCTGACTAGTCACCGTACCCACGAGGATTTATTTCTGCTGAGTTAACGCAACGAAGGCCTTGTCTCGTTACATACGCTGAAGCACGACGTACATTATTGCTAAACATTTTGGACCCAAAGAATCAAACCATCAGCCATGGAAGGAGTAATCTATACACAAGTCCTTCGATCTCTTAGACAAAAACGTTAACGCGACTGTTCATAAATGCAGGACTATATTCTCCATAGGGCGTTTCTGTATTTCTATAAAAGAGGGGTGTACGCCTATAGGAAGGAATGTGTACGTCCAAGAAAACTATAAATGCAAGAATATCACCTTCCTATCTTTACGAAATAGGCACCCAATCTCAGCTCGAGATAATCTCCACCCATTCGCCATTCCGGGGTCCAAGGTCCGGGTCCTGCATTTTACAATGCGGAGCGCCGGAGGAGCCAAGAATTATCAGGATAGTCGCAGAGTGACGAACAGTGACCATCTCGCTGATGAGTTTCGAAGATTCACAGAAAGATCTTTGCACAGATTTCATACGTTTCTGTGAATAACTACAAATCCAAGAAACAACACCCACTCCCTCGGTGACATAAGGCACTTACTTTGGCTAAACACACACATCCACCCATTCCACCACTCCGAGGAACGCAACGCGGAGGAGTGGGGGAGTGGATGTGGGTTAGCTGGGTTTTCTGACGAATAATGGCAACAAGGCAGAAAGCCCTTCCCATCTTGTTTTTCCTTCTCCTAGAAAAAAATTGACTAAGGAGACTAGATTCGGGGCGGTGAGAGGGACAGAGCGGAGAGGGGGAAAGAAAGAAGGAAGGAGGGGCAGGGATGGGAGACGGGAGACAGCAAAGGAGATTATTCCGTCAGAGAGGAAGGATAGGAGAAAGAAGGAGACGGGCAGGCGAAGGGCAAGTGAGGTAGGAGACGAGGATTTCAAAAATCGTAGAGACGGAATGTTGATGGAAACGGAAATCTTTTCCTGAAAAGAAACAAAATATGAAATTTAAATAAATCGAAAGTTCATCTATTCAAAGAGTGAAGATAAAAAAAATCTTCAATGAAGTGTAGCAGATGAGAACGGGACGGATTCAAAGAAAAACGGACCAAAATGAGTAGAGGGAATAGTCCACATGGAAGAACTGGCAAATGGTGGAAAGGCGGGGCAAGCTGGGTGGAGATGAAAGATGGTGGAGGATGTTATGGTAGTGAGGTGGTCGGGTGGGAGGTTGGACTTGAACGGGCAAGGGGGGATCTCGAACAGGGTCATATAAAAGTAATCGAGGGTTAAGATATATTGCTAAACGTGCAAGGAGCAGGAAGGCTGCGTCCAACTATAACCAGCACAACTCTCCCATCTCTTCCATCTCTTCCATCTCATCCATCTCACCATCTCACTCCAACCCACACTTCAGCAAACCCTCCACACCCCCCACCCACTACAGCAAATTAATCCCCACCCCAAACTGCAACCCCTTCCGCCCCTCCTCCCCCTTCCTCAACACCAACGGCAGCGAAAAATTCAACTCGAACCTCGCCACCGGATGCGCGTACACCAGCCCCACGCCCGCAGCCATGCTAGGCAGTCCATTGCCCAGTTCTGAAATAGTGGACCCTAAGCTCTTCTGGACCGTTCGCGCGTCATCGTTGCCATCAGCGGGGGCTTGCTTTAGCGCAAGAAGGCGGCCTCCGTTGACGAAGGCTTGCATACGAAACGGTTTGTCGGCGCCAACACGCGGAAGTGGGACAAGGAGGTTTGCGCTTCCTGCTGCGTAAACGTCTCCACCAACAGCGTCGGCGCCATCACGCGGGCCGAGACCGGAGAGGCGGAATCCTCGGATGTCGGTTGGGCCACCGAGCTGAAAGCGGTCGTTGATGCGTGAGGGCGTGGGCTTGGTGTCGAAACCGAGGGGAAGAGGGTATAGAAAGCCTCCTCGGAGGCCGGCGGTAAACGATACTCCGCTGTCTCCTTCGATTCCGGGGATTGGTATGGGGACGGCGGCTTGGGTTTCGGCTTCGGCTTTTCCGAAGGCTACATCGCCCTGAAGAGGGCCCCAGCCAGCTAGTTCCAGGTTTGTCTTCATGTAATGACCTCGAGTGGCAAGGATGGGATTGTCCCGCTGGTCGCTCATCCACGTGTGTGATATACTGCTCTTGACACTATCCCCTGCATCCCCTCTGACTGTAGGCGATGCATTGCCGGCAAGACCAGTGATCTGGCGCCAAACTCCGTTGTATCCGAGCTCGTGCCGGCTCCCGCCTCTAGCAATCCATCGTAACTTAGCCCAACCACCTTTGAGAACCTCTTCATGGCTTGACCAGCTCTTCTGTGTCGAGCTTACTAGCCCGCCGGTTTCGCCTCGAAAATCGGGGTTGCTAAGAAATGGTGTCTCGAAGCTGGCTTGATAGGCTGATCTCGTACGTGTTCCAAGGGATGCATTGAGGTTTAGGGTTTCTGCGCCGCCAAACAGATTGCGTGCAAGGAGGTTTGCATATGCTGAGCCTTCTGCATTTCCAACATCGGTACCGGTCTTGAGGAGAATGCGCGACTTTTCTCGTACGGAGAGGTAGATATCGATGTCGGTTGGCGTAGAAGAGGGGTCTGTAGGTGAGGGACGGTCTATAAACAACGATATAGGCTGGTGAAAGATATCTGCATTTCGATTAGTTGCCCTCCGCAGGACTTTAGGGCCTAAGCTGGTATACCAAATTTATGTAGCTTGTCCGCCCCAATTGAGGCTTCTCTTATAGCCTCCGCGAGAGTGTAAGGGCGGTCTTGATTGGCGCTGAGAATAGGATTAAATATGCGCTCGAGGAAACCTTTCCGCGTGTGATTGGCATTGAGTATTCGTACAGAAGAAATCGTACAGGGTAATGTAGAATTGTTCTCGATCTAGTGGTCCCATAAGCCCGCTATGAAGGACAGACATGCCGCTGGGGACATTGAAAGATTTTTTGCAGGATTACTGACCAGCTCGCCCAGCCTTCTCTGCGCCTTCTCATACTGCGCGTGCTCTCGCTCATTTACGGCTCTGGCCTTTTCCTCTTGGATCTTTGGATCCACGCGTTTCTGAAGCTTCTCGAAGATTTGCTTTACAGAAAGCTATCAGCTTCAAACTCCCTGCTCAAATCAAGCACCCACCGAATTTCACTTACATCATCTTCGGGATCCAATGGTGTGGCCATTGAAGCTGAACTGCAAGTACGAGTGCAAGAAGCTTCAATGCGACTAGCGCCGGAATTAAAGAGAACAACCACCGACCGACATCACCACAAGAACAACTGACCCTCTTCGACAAAGCAGCAGAAGAGCAGCCCGACCGACTCTAACAAAGCAGCAATACAATAACACCTCATCACCACCCAATCCGCAAACGAGTTTCGAATAGACCCTATCAGATCTGACAAGCGACAAGCCTAGTCAAGTCCCTAATACAACGCAATAACTCAAACCCCGGCACCGCCGGCGACACCTTCGCCATGGCCACTCGAGCAGCGAACAAACGAGTAAGACCCTTCCCCTTGGCCCTCCTCATCCTATGTACTCTATTACTAACACCCCATCCCACAGCTTACCCGCGAATACCAAACCATCCAAGCCAACCCACCCCCCTACATAATCGCCCACCCCTCGGAAACCAACATCCTAGAATGGCACTACATCCTCACCGGCCCACCCAACACCCCCTACGAACACGGCCAATACTGGGGAACCCTCCTCTTTCCCCCCAACTACCCCTTCGCCCCACCCTCCATCCGCATGCACACCCCCTCCGGCCGCTTCCAACCCTCAACCCGCCTCTGCCTCAGCATCTCCGACTTCCACCCCAAGTCTTTCAACCCGGCCTGGGAGGTCTCCACCATCCTGATCGGCCTCATGTCCTTCATGACCTCTGACGAAATGACCACCGGAAGCGTGCACGCCACCGACGCCGAACGCCGCTGGTGCGCCGCGCGAACACGCTGGTGGAATAGCACAGGCGGCGGCTCCGCATCAAAACCTGTCGCCGGCGTCAGCTCCAGCACCCGCGGTGTTGGCGCCGTCAAAGCCGGCGACGGGGGCGTCAAGTTCCGCGCCGAGTGGCCGGAGCTGGACGCCGAGAACTGGAATTGGATGCGCGAGACCAGAATCGATCCGGCAACCGGAATTTTAATACCAGACCCCGACGCCTCAACTTCGAGTCCATGTTCGCCCGAAGCAGCGGCATTGAGGAGGGGCCCTGGGGGCAGCGGGGTCGTGGGAGCGGTGGTGGGAGGGGGGCAGGCGGCGAGGGAGGCGGGGAGGAGTTGGTTGGGGCGGCACAAGTTTATGGTGGGGGTGATGGTGGTGGTGGGATATGTGCTTTTGGCGAGGTTGATGGGGGAAGGTGCGACGGGGTGAGATGAGGGTTTCTAGGGTTGAGGAAGCTAGGGCTAGGGTGTGCCCAGTGTGTATTGTTTTTGAGGGGTTAGGCCCGGGGCCTAGGGTAGAGTTTCGAAAGCGGAATATTAGATGGCTATGGAAGGCCTCTTAGCATGCATATTTAGTTTGTGTTCGCTGGTCAACTGGTGGCGAAGCAAAGCTTCTCCACTTACTTTGGTGAATTATGGAAATGCAGTACTATCGGACTATTATTGGAGGAAGTGCAGATCAGATATTTGCGAGCTTTGACGTAGGATTTTGGCATCAACTAAGATAACTTTATATACAGCTATAATCGAGATAAGGGATCGACCTATCAGCAGCTGCAAATTTACCTTTATATGTTTGTATAGAGTTATATTATATAGACATATTCAAATGCGCATGTACTGTATATATATCGCATAGCTCTTTAGGACCTTACATATACTCGTACACTGAAGTGAGAGTATCGAAGTGTCGTCGTGGTGGTCTTTCGCACTACGAGCCTTCTCATAGTTTAGTGATGGCCGCTGATCTGGATCAATTCCATGGCAGCTATGTACAGTGAGTGATTCCTGATCATCCGGATATCCCAGATAAAATGCACTGAGAGCTCTTCATCCTTTCGATGAAGCGAGTAAGATGATGGGAGAGAGTTGCTTGTATAGATCAAAGGGTCTCGAAGCAGTTGGAAGCTTCAGCCTCGGCTGGTAGTGTATGCCCCGTAAATCGCATCATCTCTCAAATCCAAGCCTTCCAATCTGTTTGAGCTGATGCCGATGTGCGAGACGTCACTATCCTTCTCGTTACTGGTATAGTAACGGAGCCCATTCCGCTCCTTTCTCAGCTCCTGCGCGATTTCCGAGTTAGAGTAAGCGCAGTACTCATCTCCTAGGTTCTCGCTCATTGCTTCTGAAATATCGGCAGCGGCTCGAAAGTAACCCCGAACCTTGCGCCCCTTCCGGCAAAGTTGGCTGTTGATGTTGGCATCGAGCCAGACACCGAACATCCCGAGTATCCAGGCAAGCTGAAGGCTGAGAGTGATGAAGAGAAGGAGAGAGGACCAGCCCCACACGAAATACGGTTCTGGGAGGCATTTTGCTATGGGCGTAAGATCTGCAGGTAGGCTCTGGTTGTTGTAGCAATAAATTGGTATAGGGTTGTATGTATAATTCTCAAATATTTGCATGTGACCATCTATTGTGATATTCGTTGTGTAACCTCGCCCCATAGCTGGTTCAGAATAAACAAAAGGTTGATCCGTTGTCGAAGAATTGGTTTTTGTGTAGATACGCCTGCCCGCACCAGTCGATGAATCTACAACCACGGTCAGTGATACCGTATTTGGTCCTTATTTATATAGGCTTACAGGTGTAAAGAGTGTAGAAAAGCTCGGACGATAAAGTTTTCAATTTGTCAAAATTGGGTGGGTAGGTAGTGGATATTGTTGCTTCTTCGACCACATGACTTGGAGGGCCAGGTACAACGGTTCCATTTGAGAGCCCAATTAGAGCCCCGTCAGTAAGGTTGAAACATCGAATTAGGCTTTCCGACGACGCTGTGACGAATGAACCATCCGTCATCGTGAAACCAGCCGTCGATGGCGTGACATATCCAGACCCCGCGCTGATTAGAGTGGAAAAGGCGAGTACGTAGAGGGTCGAGATGGAGAACCAAGCTAAAAAGACCTTGCTCCGCCAGCCCTTCGTCATAAATAGTGCCTTCAGAGAGTTCCATATCGACATTACGCACATAGGTTCGAAGGCCATTGACGCGTAAAGCTCGTGCGGGACAGCAGATTTCTCCATGACGCGGACCAGACCGTCCATGAAGACCTTGTAAGATATCCAACCCAAGAAAAACCGACCACCCTGGCCGACGAAGAGGTCCCAAATCACATCGATAGCCTTGGCCTCGGCGAATGTCAGGCGAGAGGGACATCTAAGGTTGATGGTGAATGCCGATTGCACACTACTGCCGGTTAAAGTTTCGAGGTCACAGGTGTCACCATTGCCTATTGTCACCCCCAGGTCCGAGGGTACTCCATTATCCACAATAAAGAATGAGAAGGCAAAGCAGCAAATCAAGCAAAGAATGATGATGACTACGACCGTAATCGAGCGTTTGATCCGACGTCTAGTCAAACTCTTGGCCGGCAGTGATCTTGCGCTCTGGGCCAAAGTGCTGGCCGTTGACTCAATCCGTGAAAAGGCATGGCTACCACTCTTTGTATGTTGTACAAGCTCGTATGCTTCCTCACCACCAAATCGAATGCCAAACTTTCGTGCCATCCTGTGTGCGAATAGTCGAAGGGACGATAGGGTTGTAATTGCGGACAAGGCATTCTCATACTTCTGAAGACTGAAGTAGGCTCGACGCACTAGGACTGTGCCGCAATCTATGAAACGGGGCGGTGCATGTCCACGTCGTCATTACGCCGGCTCGTGCTTCTGGAATATGGCCGATTGTTGAGAACTGGTATGTCGAGACAGGTCGTATATTGTACGTTACGAAGAGGAATCTTGTTAGATGTCTCTTTACACCCGAGGGTATTGAGCTGCTACCTTACTGTACTTCATGGTCGGCTTTGGTTAACAAGCGCGCTACCTATTCTTATCGATAAGCGCGTTGCTGACAAAGATCACTCACCAATCGCCATCGATCCTTCCAGAAACCCTGAAGTACAATCCCCATATTCATCAATACTATCAGATATGTCATGATGCTACCCATTCAATCGAACCATTGTTCCAATCGATTGCTCGAGTCTCTTCTCACTGACCCACCATGAGTGTACCTGCACATTCCACATTGAAGTGGACATCACAATTTACCCTATCTTCATCATCCAAAACACCATTTCTGAAAGGAGACAAGATAACTCTGCCACCATCAGCTTTAGAACAGCTTCTATCCTCTGCAACCGTCACTGTGACCAGCGCAGCTCCACCTTCATCGACCTTCGATCCTTACGGCTTTGCAGCTGAGCGTCAAGCCCGAGCCGACATTGTCGAGAGGCAGCAAGAGCTCCCACATCCCCTTACGTTTCGACTGGTCAATCCTGAAAATGGTAGAGTTGTATTTGCTGGGATACGAGAATTCTCAGCTCCAGATAGCGAGGTTGGATTGAGCCCCTTTCTGAGGGATTCACTGGGCGTCAACGACGAGTATTTGGACAGGAACCTTCGATCACAGCAGGTTAATAAGAAAGATGGAGGAGATGGGAGAATTGGAGATGAAGGTACTGCGAGGATTGCCGTTCATTTCCAACTTCTGCCAAAGGGCACGTATGTCAGACTTCGACCGCTGGAGGCTGGCTATGACCCCGAAGACTGGAAGGCGCTTCTAGAAAAATTCTTGCGCGATAACTTTACGACCCTAACGAACGGAGAGATTCTTGTAGTTCCTGCCGGCAAGGGCGAATTTCGGTTTTTGATAGATCAGCTCAAGCCCAACAATGACGCTATCTCCCTTGTTGATACCGACTTGGAAGTAGACATCGAGGCACTAAACGAGGAGCAAGCCAGAGAAACTCTTCAACGGCGTGTGAGCAAAGCACAGCGTGCTCCTGGAACTGCCGAAGGTAGTTCTGCGGGTGGAAGTATTGAGTTCGATGGAACAGAATTAGGCCAAGTAAGACCAGGCGAATATGTGGATTATACTGTGGGAGATTGGGAACATTCACAAGGTATCGAGGTGGAGCTATCTCCTATCGATAATGACGACGATGTCGATTTGTTTATCACTCCTGCCGGACCGAAGCAGCGGACAAGGCCTCGAGAGGATGAACATATCTTTGGGGATTTCTCGTTAAGGCCCGCCAAAAGGATCAGGATAAAGCGTACGAATGCTGAACTTGACAATGCGGAAGCCCTTTGGATGTCTGTTTGTGGATACCAGGATCCTAGTAAAGAGGTCCATACTACACAAGAACGGCCGATCAAATACCATCTTCGAATAACTTCTTTCGACGGCTCGCTAGATGCTGATTACCAAGACGTTGCCATGAACGGCAATGCTCCACTAAGTCCTGACGAAGGACGTTGCAAAAATTGCCACCAATTGGTCCCGCGTCAGACTATGATTCTCCACGAAAACTTCTGCTTCCGCAATAACATCCTCTGTTCCAAATGCAATAATGTCTTCCAAAAATCCTCGTCGGAATGGCGAAACCACTGGCATTGCACTCACGACTCTTCTTATGGCAACAGCCTTGTCTCTCACGAAAAACATGACACGCTTCTGCATACCCCTCGGCTCTGCCCAAACTGCGATTACCACGCAGCAAATACACCAGATCTAGCTCACCACCGCACCACCACTTGCCCGGAGAAACCAATCCTCTGCACCTTCTGTCACTTGCAAGTTCCGCAGCAAGGTCTCGATGACCCCCCGCTCTCCGATCCAGAAGTCATTCTCTCTGGCCTCACACCACACGAACTCGTCGACGGCGCTCGAACAACCGAGTGTCATCTCTGCGCCAAGATCGTTCGCCTCCGTGACATGTCCACACACTTAAAACACCACGACTTACAACGTCTTTCCCGAACTAAACCTCGTATATGCCGCAACGTCAACTGCGGCCGCACTCTAGACGGCGTAAGCGGAAACAGAGAGATCAAGCGCGAACAATCGAACCGCAACGAGCTAGGCGTTTGCGATACGTGCTTCGGCCCGCTCTACGTCTCGATGTACGACCCCGAGGGCAAAGCGCTCAAACGACGCGTCGAGCGCAAATATCTCACGCAGCTCCTAACAGGATGCGGGCAGTCATGGTGCCGGAATGAGTATTGTAAGACTGGCCGCCGAGATCTAGGGATGGTGAGAGCGGACGAGGCTGTTACGAGTAAAGAGGCCCTAGGTATGATCAAGCCATTCTTGGAAGGGTTGAAGGATGCAAGGAATCCGGTGCATTTTTGCACGGAAGAGGTAAGTCAGAGGAGGAGGCAGTTGGCGGAGATGATTGCTGCCGAGGGGTTGGGGGATGCGAAGGGGGAGGGAAAGGGGAAGAAAAAGGAGGGAAAGAGGAGTGAGTATGATGTTGAGTGGTGTGTTGCAGCACTGGAGGCGGAGGGAGGGGATCTGGATAGGGCGAGGGGGTGGTTGAGGAATTGGGCACCTATGAGGGGGGAGGGAGGTCGATGAAATTCATATCAGCTTAGATACCGATAGATCTCAACAGATACAGCTGTTGATAGAAGATCAACGGTGATGCATTCCTTTGCCACAGTTCAGACCTGGGTATACTATACGTCTTAAGATCCCATGCAGCATTTTCTACAACGATCCTCAAGAGATCTCCTTCCCCTATATTCCCCTCCCTCTCTTCACCGCCCACTTGCCTAGCCCCCTTTACCCCCCTCCTGTCCCACCCAACCCAACACTCCCCTTACTCGAAAATATCCCCATAATCCCAAACCCGACATAGAACAAGCCCAGCGGATACGCCACCAGTCCCCTCATCCCCCTCATCCTCCCCACAGCGCAAAACATCCCACTGCTGCTGTACGTGCACCACACAATCGCCAACGAACTGATCACATACCCCACCGCCGTATCCATCGGCAGCAGCACCCCAACCAAGCTCGTCCCCACCAGCGGCAGCAAGCAATACCCCAGCACGCTCGCGCTGCGCGGGAACGTCAGTGTGCTACTCAGCGCGCTGCTCGAGGAAGCGGAGGAGGGGGGGTGGTGCGGCATGTCCGGGGAGTTGCCCTGATCGGGCGGGGGGGACATGAGGCTGAAGATTGTGTGAAGGGAGAGGGAGCCGACGAGGGCGAGGCCATAGATATAGCCGAAGTGGACTTTGCCGCTGAAGAGGAGGAAGGTGCCGAAGAGGAGGAAGAAGAGGATGGGGCCGGCGAGGTCGGAGTCGTCCATGATGTGTTGGTCGACGCGGGCGAGGGGGTTGAGAACTGTGAGGGTCTGGGCGTGTTGTTAGATTGGTTAGCATTGGGGTTTTTTGGGCGAGGCAGCGTTTGCGTCTCCCAGATTCTCCACATGGGGCCCCCTCGAAGTGGAGATATGAAAGCTGATGCCTACCTTGACCTTAATATGCCCAAAATTCACCCCCAACTCCTCCAACAGCGGCGGTTCCCCCTCATACCCCTCCGTCCCAAAGGCTGCCAGCCACCCCGTTCTCAAGCCCCCCTGTTCCCCCATCCGCCCGCTCACGCCCGCGGGCGCTGCTCCGCCGAAGCCTCCGTAGGCGCTGCTTTGGGGTGCTGGGGCTCCATAGGTGGACGGGTAGGAATACTGGGCTTGGGCTGGGGTGCTGTGGCCGGAGACGGGGGCGCCGGAGTATTGAGAGGGGTAGAATTGAAGGTTGGAAGGGTTGTAGGGGGGTTGTGGAGGGGGTTGGGAGTAGTATTGTGCCATCGGCGGTGGGAGAGGGAGAGCTGGGTGAAGGAGGGGAATTGGGGGTCGCCGCGGTAGATTGGCGAGTTTTGTTCGGATTTTTTGAGTCTTCAGATATGAGCTTCGAGGGTTAGATATAGCTGTTGTAGGAGGGTGATATATTTGTGAAGCTTGGGTTTCTGGTGCTTGTGAGGGCGACGTGTCCTACAGGTGCACACTTGATATGGACAGGACACGATTCTTCTATCGCGGCGCCTTCCCAGTCTATCAAATTGCACTTCAATCTCACAAATAGAAGGACAGAAGCCTGCAAGTCTTTAACGTTTCATCCAACCCAATCTACTGCGTCTCAAATCCTCTCAATCGAAATCTTGTTATACGATTTTCATAGAACCACTTTGCTCAGATCTCCCATCCGAAGATGTCGCTTGAGGAAAGGGACCAAGTTCTGCCTATGTCTCTGCTTGATCTATTATCCAACTCCCTTATACTCGCTCAAATATGTCCACACTTGGGAACACCGACTCTTCTTGCTCTAGCTGCTACATCAAAACATTTTACGTCCCTGATGTACGGCTCACCTTATAGCTTTCGATATCTCAATTTATCCGCATTGAAACATCGCCTATCTCCTACAAACGTTGCCGTTCAGGAGAGATGGCGTCAAGGTTACACAGGCACATATCGGACGGTGGACGACTATTATTCCGTAGCTTTGAGATGGGTTTTCGGCTCTCTCAAGAGGAGAAACGTCCTCGCAGACGTGACTACTCTTGTTTTGGACGGCCTATCGGTTCCAAACGCTCTTCTCAGTGACATCCTCTGCGACGCGTCCTTCAATGTTCGCATGTTATCCATCCGCAGATGCGTTAATATAAGCGATCAAGGTTTAAGGCAAGTTTTGAAATACATTATGAGGCCTTCCCGTCCAGAAGGAAGTCCCAAGTTGAAAGGACTCTACTACTTTGGATACCCAGATCGGATTAGTAATGGTACTGCAATAAACCACGATAGGATTACCCAGGCTACGGTAATGGTCGGAGTGACTTCGTCTCCTGGAGCGCAGCTTGGGATGCAGCTACATCGCAGATCTTTGTCTGAAGCTTCGAATAACTGCATAACAAAACCTAACGATGAAGATGAGACTGGGATTGAAATTCATCGCTACGACTGGTACACAACCCCTGGGGAAATAATATCTCGACAGATCGATTCGGAGTGGGTGCCAATCCTGCAAGCTTGCTCAGGGGTCATATCTTTCGATGCTGTTCTCTGCAGACATAACAAAGAAATCTATTCAAGGTGTAATATAGCGACGATTGATCTAGGAGCACAAGGCTGCCAAATCTGTCACAGCTCGCCAGAAGGCCCTGCTTTTGCTGGAAAATCGCCTATTGACCAACTGCCTCTTCTCAACCCACCGCCTTTGCACTCTTCCTCCGTACGCGCAGCACAGAGACCTGCCTTGGGCGAATCATTCACTCCACCATTCTTTGCACGGTGCCGAGATTGTCTAGAATCTCGCTGGTGCGAAGGATGTAACGTCTGGTGGTGCGAGGATTGCTACAGTGTATCAAAGGCACAGACGCAAAATATAGGCAAGGGGGAAGGCAAGGCAGATGTTGAGGGGAATGGTAATGTCAACATAAAGGTACACCTTGGTCTTTGTGTTCAAGGCTGCCTTATGGAGGAAATGTATCATGGATCCGGCGAAGGAGGGATGTGGGGTTAACCTACCACATCTCCAAGGTTGATAATGTACGCTTGGAATATGGATTCTCACCTACTTTACATCATTCGTAATGATTATGTCTGAGCAGTCGGTCCGCCAATTGGTCAACCCGCCAACTCATCCCCTCACATCTTAGAGTTGTTGCAGTCCCCCCCCCAAGAACTCAAAGCTAACCACCATCCAACCGCACAGATGGGCGTCACCAGAACCTGTTTCGAATGCAAAAAGCAATGCGCCACATGCCGCCACATCACCCAAAGAACATGCTTCTCCTGCAAAAGCACATACTGCCTCATTCACCATTCCGGATGCACCAACACTCATGTGAGTTGAAAAATTTCATCTAAAGTCGTCCTTGAGGTTTCTGATTCTGGAATAGTGCGATTGGTGTGCTCCAGGCGGGTATCGGTGGGGGGGAGACAGTAGGGTTATTAGGGGGCTGCGTGGAGGTGGGGAGGGGGAACGGGAGGTACTTTAGGCGGTGGCTCAGGATTGCAGGAGGGTTGCTTGGGTGAGAGACTTTGGTGAGGCGTGGGGCGGGCGTCGGCATAGAAAATGAGAGCTGCGAATAGGGGCTTGCGCGTAAGATACACCCGGATGAACCCGTATCGCAAGACAGAGCTTCTAGATCATCAGCAGTCAACCTGTCAAGACAACAATTCTTCTCTTTACGCAAATGACCCGAACGCAAACGACCCGAGCACTATCCTGCCCACCGACAAGCGGAGCATGCCCAAATAGCGCAAGAAACCCCATCAACAGGCAGCGGACCTGTCAGCACTCAACTGAGACACGAAGATGCGACCAGACTAACTATTACCCCTTGATGCAGAAGCGCTGCTTGCTCTTCGCTGTCAAACAGCGTAGGATTGGGATACCCGTTGCGATTTTATCATCATACTACTGTAGAGAAAGATGGCCTTTTTGGATCCCATGCTTAAGGAGACTGACGCTCTGGATATGTAGTAAGGGACAGGCTTTACATAGCTTAAATGTGTTTCTGGTATAAGCTCGTACTGGTGTGGGGCTGGCTGTAGATTTGGGGACGTCCGCTCGTGCAATGCAGGTTTGTGAGTTCTCTTGGAGGGTGTTGTTTGGTTTTGGTTGGGCAGGGGGGAAAAGGGTTGTAGGGGGAGGTGCATTGCGAAATGCAAGAGCGTGGGTTGTTGACTGGATAGATTTTTTTTGAAAAAGGGGGAATTAGGGAAGTGTTTTTCGTTGCGATGACACTAAGCTATGTATCTCGTTCCCAACACCAGCCGGGGCATATAGTCGTTTCCTACCTTGGATATCAAAGATTTTCATTGGTTGGTAGAGAGTCAGATGGAGCGTACTTTATGCAATAATCAAGTTAGGCCGAGTCATCGATATGTTCCGTTGAAACGTTCTTGCCAGAAAACTTTTGGAATGATACAGTCAAGGTCATTCTTGCACCACCAGTCTTTCTTACGACGAAGCTTCTCCACGCGACCTGTCAAGCTGCACTCGCGTCTATCGAACATATGGCTCCGCCAGTAATTGCCCCGGCGTTTGCAGCGGTTTAGATATGGAGCAACGCCACATCGTTTCCGCAGTGCGATGTCTGCGGGGTGATACGTTTCCAATTCCGATATGTGTTGTAGGATTTGATCGAGGTTACGGAAACAATACTCATGAGGTTATGGCCAAGTCCGCTGAGACGACCATGTCAGCCATCGAAGCGATGAGTGAAGAAGAGGATCTGTAACACTTCGTGGACCTTGGAGAAGGGAGGTTCGAAGGAAGCGAGATGACTAGGAGAAGGTGGCGGTGTAGAGGACGGTGAGGGCCAAGCTGGGAATTGTAGAAGTCGGAGTGCAGGCGCGTGCTCAAGATTTCCAGCGGTGAGGTTAGACGCACCGTTGCTAGAGCCATACGCTGAAAATTTTACTATGCGTCTTGGATGAGACGGATGAGACAATGCATTTGCGCCATCTATGAGATGCGGCGAGGACTGATTCACGGCGCTGCGTTCGACCGGGACTCACTTTGTTGGGTATCGACCCTTTTGGAGCTCCAGACAGGAGGTGCTCGCTCAAAAGAATGTAATTTTGAGGAACTTCGGTTTCATTGCCAATTTGTATGAGGACTCCTTAATTCTTCAGCTTGCTTGTCCGAGGTCAAGAAATTATGCTTGTTCAAGTCGCCATGAACAATGCCCAAACCATGAAATTTTCCCACAATGGCCTCGCACGCAGGAAGGTCAGAGATGGTAGCGTGTCGACCGTCCATATGTTATATGTTCGATGACGAATTCAATGACCCGGCTCTCTTTTTTCAAACGACCTAAGAACTTTGGGCCGATGTGGTGGCCATCAATCCATGAATATGCCTGAGTCTCGGCAGTGTAGTAGCCAATCTCTTAGGGGGATCTTGCGAATTTGGCGATTATTGGTTTCTCAAACTCTAGGGAAGATACCACGTAGACTTATATTCAGCCTCTCTCCGATACTCAAGGAGAGGTAATCAAACGAGTTTGGGTGCCACAAGGGATTGGTTGAAGGAAGGATTTCCTTGGACTTCTATATGAAGTGGCGGGAACGATTATCCACTGTTCGTCCGATGCGGCCACAGTTCCAACTGCCTGTGGGAAACGGCGGCAGTATTTCTAAGAGGATTGGAGGGAAGCATAGATCATCAATATCGTAAATTCCAGGATCGATAGTAACGTACTTGAAGTGGGTTCTGTCCACAAGGATTCTATGATGGCTAGGCCCACTGTCGTCAGGATCTGCCTCTTGATTCAGAATCTTAACCTTTTGAAGATGCATGGTATCGACCGACTGGCTTCTGAATTCCTGATATGCCGCAAAGGAAGTTCTCTTGCTGACAACACTCGATCTAGCTTGCTCATTTATGGATTTAGTTCAAGCATCCAGTGGACTGGTGCGCACATTCGTTTCCAACTGTCTAATTCAGGTATTGAGGTTAGACGAGACAAAATCATCGACGCCAAACCTTTGCCTTATACAGGATCTGTTTTAGCGTTCACCAAGCGTCTACAAGAGTTTTGATGAATGGCAGCGCCAATTGATGCACAGCGTAAAGGGATGCACAGCGTAAAGAGAGCCGGAAGGCGCGACAGCAAGCGCCTCAGAGGCCTGCGACATGAGCTAATGGTATAGTTTAAACAAATAGCCACACATCTCATATCAGGCATAGACACTCAAATCGTTACTCACATCAAAAACAAGTGAGAGCAACTTATACTTTCAAGATTGTCGATTTAATCTTCCCGTCGTTAAGAGACAAAATCTAAAAAAACACAACTTTTTAACTTCGTTAATGTGCTTCTCTTAAATTATACAGAATGTTTCAAAAAGAGTTCTTCATTTGTTTACAAAGGTGAAGGAGTAGTACCCTTTCGCTAACGAGCATTCCAGGGCTTCTTTCTCGCCCGCTCCATCTCTCGATTTCTCTAACCTCACTGCCCCTTATTGAAGTATGCTATAGATACCTGAATATGATTGTTCAAAGTGTGTTCACATTTTGGCCGATTTGTAAACCAACACCCCTTGCGAGTCTCAGCATTGTCGCTGTTGTTTCAGTGACTGCACTGTCGAACTATGCCTACTAAATCTGCTGAGGGTGTGGCTATAGACAAGAGGTGTGTACTTCAGTACGTCTATTGGCTCCCTTGGATGATGGTGGTTGGTAAAAGAGTCCAATTGCTAAAATGAAGGTCTCGGCCCTAATGGTGGCCAAGGTGCAGCTCTGTGGTAATGCTAACCCTTTGGACCCCTGCGCCCAAGGAACAGTTTGCGGTTCTCACAACGTCGGTCTGCCCATGAGTACTCCGTAGTACGTTTAAAAAACCCCCCAAATTGGTGCTTCATTCCACCAGCCAAGAACTCTCAAATGCAGGCTCAAGAACTGCACGATTCGGTTTTCTGAACGCAGGTGCCGTGGCAATCAGCATCATCATCATCGCACTTTTTACCGTGTCGGTTTTCGCACTTGTAGCCCTGTGGGCAGTGCATCGCATTATGTTGTCCTGACCCGCACGAAGTGGGCGTAGGTGATTGAGCGGTGGAGATACAAGCGCCGCCGCAGTACCCGCTGGTTGGGCATGTCATGGTAGGTGTACATGTTGATCCGGTCGGACAGCCGTATCCAAGGCCGACAGTGCAGACTGTTGTGCTTGGATTTGACGCGGGCGTGGAGATACAAGCCCCTCCGCAGTACCCGCTGGTTGGGCATGTCATGGTAGGCGTACACGTTGATCCGGTCGGGCAGCCGTATCCAAGGCCGACAGTGCAGACTGTTGTGCTTGGATTTGACGCGGGCGTGGAGATACAAGCCCCTCCGCAGTACCCGCTGGTTGAGCATGTCATGGTAGGCGTACACGTTGATCCGGTCGGGCAGCCGTATCCAAGGCCGACAGTGCAGACTGTTGTGCTTGGATTTGGCGCTGGTCCTGAAGTTGTCAAAGCATGGGTCTGAAGAGCCGCCAGTGTAAGACTTGAAAGTAGTAGTTCAGACTTCATGTTTGTATGGAGCAAGAGGCCTGGATTGGAATTATCTCGAAAATAATCACGGTAGAGCAATTGCTCAAGTTCACAATTGTAGTCCGTGGATCGTCTTAAACCATTCACCAAGAGCGGGGAATCTCGATCCATAGGTCGTGTGACAAGAAGCCAGGACAGCATGGTTCGTATTCATGGAGATACACAGCCAAAAGAAAGATAGCGCACCTCGATTGGCACCGTGCCAAGAGCAATCAAATGCAGCAATTATTGAACATATACAAGGCTAAAGTCGCGTGAACCTGTGACAGGCTAGAAACATCTAGTGGCTGCCGCTGAGCGATTAGTCAAGGCCGGGTTTGCTGTACCACTGGGCTTGGCCAAACTGGACTCGCCTAATTTGGACCAGTCCGGGTAGGACCGCCCCCAGGTTCCAAGAGATGTCGTGCATGTTGACATGGCCAGGCTCTTGCGGGCTCGTATTTCTTCCACATGAGGAATGCTATGATCCGTTGGGGCCGGAACTTCCCGAGATGGCAGATGCAGTATTCCATTGTCTGTTCCCCTCAGGATTACTTGCGATGAGATACTTAAAAGGACAGCTTCTCCCGGGCTGGAGACGTGCTGTTGCTTTCATCTCGGTGTATGATACTCACCTCATCTCTATCAACTCCAAAGAATATTTATCGGCACCATGAAACTATCCGGCTATCTCAAGGGCGAGGTCCTCCTTGTGGTGTGCTACTTGATTAGCGGAGCCTATGCCGCATGTAACGCTGACAAGTGAGCGATACCACTCTCCATCATGTTCTTCCGAGTTCTGTTAGTACTCACCCATGTCAGCTGTTACCGCGCCATGTTCCCGTCCGCCGATCCAACTCGCCAGGCTTCCGCGCAGTCCTTTTGCCAGACGTACACACAAGCGGTGGTGACGGCCACGACCGGATTCAACCCTCGTTTCACGTCGGCTTGCGGTTCCGACCCTTCAAAGTATAGCTCGGCCTGCTCTTGCGGCCCTACCACCACTTCAGCGGCCCCATGTGCGCCCACCCCAAGTCAAACGTTCCAGAACGGAGGTTTCGAGTGTGGAATCTCCCCGTGGCGAGCGCTCGTGGCGCACGGCACGACATATGCTCTGACTTCTCCCGGAAAGAGCGGATCATTTGCTTTCGAGGTTGACCAAACTGGCCCCATTGACGGTGTAGGACTCGGTCAGGCCACTCTGTCGCAGCTTATCTATATTACTCAAGGAACTCAGTACGTCTTGACCTTTGACACCTTCTTCAACTCCGGGAACGCCGGCTTTATCGGGGTCAAGTTCAACGGCCAGCCCCAATCCACGGTCGACGCGCGGGACCATTTAGGTCCTGGTGTGTGGAACTCCAACACCATCACGTTCACGGCCACGACCGGTCAATACATCCTCGAGTTTGAATTCCTGTTTGGGTCGAGCAATGTAGTGGCCAAGATTGACAACGTCAATCTGACTCCAGGTACCTAGATAGTGATCAACGAAAGAGGTGGAGGAGTAGCAGTCTTAGAGAGGAGAAACAAGTGACTGATTGTGGGTGAAAGCATACGATACATATAAGTCCTTTAGGTAAACGAAAAGTATTAGGATGAATTCGAATGATAATTATCAAACCAGCAGTAAATTCCAACGTGCGATTTAGCAAAAGATAAAAAGGTAACTACAAATTCAAGGGATCGGGCCACTAGCAGTGTTGTGGTGGGATTAATGGGAATGTAAAAGATGTAAACACTGAAGACCATGGTACAAGAACGTCTGTAGTAGTAATATTGCAAATGTTGGCAAGATGAGAAACTCGATGATAAGACTCGCTGAAACCGTTACAAGAGTAGACAAAAGAGACTGCGAACGCCGATATACAAACGCTTTACAAAGGCGCAGCTCTGTATACTGTATCATCTTCATCCAAATCATGCCACGTTGAGAACTTGACGTATCCGCCATTTCCTAGCACTACAGTAAGTACGGTAGAAACCCAGGTGGAAGTGCATCTGACATTATTGCATTATACGCAGAGGCGCACACTTACTGCGAGGTGGTTGATTTGAATAGAGAACCTCAGCAGAAGTTGGGTATTTGATAGTTGCATTTCGCTGCTATCAATCTAATCGGCTATAAACGTCGCATTTATAATCCTTTGCTGTTGTGACTTTGTTTCCTTTGTAGTAGACTGCGAAGCAGCATTCAATGTGAGATTATGAGCTTGTTAGAAGACGAGGTCATGTGGGGGCATATTGATATTTTGGTTGTTGTTAGAAACTCTACTAGCGGGCCCCAGCCCTACCAGCCCTATGAAGGCGGAGATTACCATCTTCCCTATTTTCAACAGAGACCGACATATTGACGAAGTCGATTCTCATTCAGTTTTCTCTTGTATTGTCATCGAAGCTAACGACGACGAGCCGAGGGCCCGAGCCTTCAGATGAAAGATCATGAACAGTGCTCTTTGCTTTCTTTAATTCTTTCTCTGATCTTCTGAAAAGAGATTCGAAGTCGCAATTGAAACGATAAAAATTGAGAACGAAGCGGAAGAAGAACTTAAGATGAAGAAGTTTAATCTATGATCTTCTGAATGACGGGAATGAGATTCTCGTCTTGTAGACGAGAGTCAGATATTTGAGATAAAAGATAAAAGTATGAACACGAAGTAAAAATCTGCTTCGATATTTTAGTAGGAATCAGATTAATTGTAATGTGAACAGTGAAGATCAAACCTATCAAATACTTCGCTTTTAAAGAGGTTCTCTATCTAAATTAAAATACCTCGCAGTAAGTGTGCGTTGGCAAGTGTGCGCTGGCAAGTGTGCGCTGTAACTATGTAGATATACGCTCCGCCAACTTCCCGCCACCGCTTCTACCATTCATCCTCCTGCTTCCCCTGGTCCCATTAATCATATTGCTTCAACAACCCAAGCCCGCATGCCGACGCAGTAACAATGTGGTTAACATCTGCATCAATGAATTAGATTCGAAGGGTTTGGCCACGGGTGCTACGACATCATCCAAGTGTAGAGGAGTGAGCTTCAAAGAAGCTATCACTATGGTGTGAATTTCATAGAACCGCTCTGAGAACTTGCAACGCGGTGAACTTGACGTCTAGAAGGAGTGGTCTGATCGGCGATTGCTGTAGTGGGGGAGACGAACGAATATCAACGAGAGGACTGGTTGTTCTGAACGTCGATTGATAATGCCTTCTGCAGGTTTTAAAGTAGTACCTCCCGTATCTAACCATCCAATAACTGAAATAGGTATGGATAATCGAGTACTCATTCATCGAACATCTATAGTACACTTTCCTAGCTTTCGCCTAAGACTGTATTGTAAAGTCATAATAAAAGTGAGTATCACGTCTGGTACAGAGGCGCCTAATCGGAACTCATACTATGCCCTCAGTTCTCCCAACCGACAAGCCCCAGAGAGCTGCAAAGTATCCATTCATCAATCGAGATCCTTGACAGTTTGGCTATTTCGAGCCATGACGTTCTTCCTTCACCATCCCACCGTCACTTCCTACCTCCTTATTCCTGTTGAGACGTGCAAATCCCTTATACGCAGTTTCTGATCCCGCCAATGAGTCCATCAGGTCCTGATGTCTTGGTTTTAGCATTTCATCCTATTTCCCATTTTCTGCTCTCATCCTCATCTTAGGCTTAGGCTAGAGCTCGTGTGTAAGAGCAGGATGGCATGGCAATCGTAGCATTGCAATAGCGTAGAACATACGAAACGGGATGATAGTTCTTGTGGGTGATGGGATGGCCGATAGATGGTAGTAAATGGCGAAGGAATAAGCTGTGTATGGGTTGTGGTAAGCGGGGTGTCGGGTGAGGGGGCAGAAGGGCTGATGGGTGGGTGGCCTTCTGGCGAATCGTGATGGTGGGAGTGCTTGGGGCGTAGGATATCAGATAGAAACTGTACCGGTATCTGGAGATGATTAGAGTTGTATATTTCCCTGTATGAGGGGTATGGTACCTCTTTCGGCACGCCGAAGAGCAGCCAATAACCTTGGCATAATCTTTCAAATTCGTAGATTCCAAGAAGAAAACCCCTCAACGGACCAGGAGAGGGCTATACAGTAATAGCTTTGATCCTCCATCCTCGATCGTCTTTCTGAACACATCTAATTAATTTGATGAAGGTTCGGCAGATGCAGCGGCCCCCTCAGGCACCTCTGTATATTTGTTTCTCTAAAACATGTTTAAAGTAAGCCACATGCCGTCAATGATAGTAGGCCTTTCCGTGAATTTTTTTCCGACCTCCCGTTATATTCAAAACATTTTCTTGAAGTTTGCGCGGCGTTTATTGCAGTAAATTTTTCTCTGTGCGAAAAGCTGAAATGACTAAAGCAATAGTATGTTGTAGATAAGGAGTCGATTGTCGTTGATAGGATCCATTCTACGAGCGTTAGGTCAATCAAAGTCATTATGGTCAAGTCTGGACGAAGGCGATTGATGGAGAAAATATAAGTCATTGTGGCAATGCTTGATGCTCGGTTGCTTGGTGATGCAGCCGAAAAGCCAGATAGATTCGTAAATAGTTTTGAAGTGGATTCGTGCGGTCGCCGAAAGAATTCTGTTGTTCCATAGCGTACAACTACATGGAATGCCGCTGTCAGTTAATATCCTAGGTAGCTAAATCAGTAGAGTAATTGATCACTGGTAATTTGGAATTTGCTGCTTATTAGGGGCTTTTGGTGAGCAGACTCGTCTCTGATCAGAGAGCGAGTCCATACGCCTTGTTTCCGTGTATTGCTTCTCTATGAATTGAACTAGTAATATCGTACAGGGAAAGGCGACTCAGGAAGGGCATACTTTGGGGCGTATCGTTGCTCGAGGTTGTGATAGAAGATTGATTTATACCAGAATCTTGTATGAGGTCTTGAAGGTTACGACCTTGGAGCTGCGTGCAATAGGCTATTTGTAGACTTCAGTGTGCAGTCACCTTTCGAGTACCTGTTCTGTGTGAATACGCAGAAAACCTGAGGAAAACTCCTTCGACTAGGAAGATTCATGAGGTGGCCAGAGCCGCAGTGTTTACTCTGACGCTCGCGTTTCGGACGCGCTCAATGGTCCTGCTTTGTCGTTATCCGCGCCTTGCTTGCTGCATTGGTCTGCTCCAAGTATTTGATGATATGAGGAGTTCGATCTTTCCTCGCAGCCTAAAGGTGTGCTGTTGTGGCGAAAAGAGAGATGTTCCAATGTTATTGCATGACAAATCTGAAAATACATGGTATAGGGAGTGTTTGCCTGATGCCTTGTTGCCCTGGCATCCAAGCTGTGTTGATAGAATGATTGGTTCAGCAGGCATAAGGGGAAGTCGGTAGAACCTGCCATAAACCACGACTGCAAGATAGGGTCATCTTACTTGCATCAAAGCTCATATTATTAGGCAATCTAGGAAACCAGTTGTGCACTCAATAACAGACTGGGGTCTGTGGCTACTGACTACGGAATGAAAGGACTGTCACTTATCGTGGTAGACAGCTCTGTTTAAGGAGGCTGGTTTTTCTTTGCTGATTTTCGCCTTCCCCCTGGTGGTAAAACATTTCGATGCTTGCTAAAGGGTTCATAAAACTGAAATGCCGTTCTGAGTATCACCAGCAGTCAAGGTAATACAAGACTCGATTGGCCTCAGGGACCTCTTATTGAATCGCCGTAATGCGTCTCCTGCCTCATGACGCATACACTTACCGCCTATCTAGAAGTTCGGTGTCATATTTGCCGACGTGATTGGCTCCTGCCTCAGTCAAACACATCAGTGTCAACTTCTTCTTGCCAATGGTTTGTGTCAGGTCAGTAATCGTTCACCAGTGGGTGCAAGAAGTCGTGGTACAATACCCGGCTTTGCCGAGACAATCCTTTCTGCAATCACTGGTGGTTCTCCTGAGTCTGCTTACGACCAAACGAGAGCTTTCCAAAGCTTCGTGTACAATCTTCGGCAAGCGTTTTCGATATCTTTAGGGGTAACAGTTTATTGGACAAGCTCTACAGCAGCGATTCCGCTCCCGCGTCTAGAAATGCCCTCCTGACCTCGTTGCAGATAGAAGCACATGGAAAAGAACAAGGAGAGGCAAGATACGTTATGGACTTCTTGTTGTTGTTTTCCATCCATTAGCGATAAAGGCGTCGTTGGCCGTCCTGTCTTCAACGTGTCTTGGGCCCCCGGATGTAGCAGTTTTTTTGCGGGCCACTCAAGTTTCGCCGGTTCGAATTGAAATATAAGATGCAGAGCCTACCTCCTGAGTTTCTGTTGCTTTCATATATGTTTATCTCGATCTCTTGTCGACTTATAAGTACTTTTTCCGCAATTCCTTTGAATTGGAGCCCCGGCATTGGACCCTAGAGATAGTCAACAGCGCCAAGGCCACAGCACCAGGTCAGAGCTCATTTATTTCTATGTCTAATTAAAAAACAGCCTTACACCTCAGTGGTACCGGATATCAGTATCGCTAACTCATATTCATCTATCTTAGCAGAAAAACCATGTCGAACTCAGCCACCTGTGTACCGAGCAGGTCGGCATCGTCAATGACGGCCGTCGACGCTCCAGACACCAGGCTTTCTCGATGTGAACATGCTCATCGCACCATTACAAGACAGGCCCATGAATACCCAGCCAGGACTTACTTGCAAGGAATGGGTTCGTGGTTGCCCCCGCTAGGGACTGTCGAAAATAGAGATACTTTCGATCAAGGCAATGATTCTAATCAAAGCCACCGTACCCTACAAGCTGGCTTTGAAGAACAAGTCAACAATATTGTCTGCCCGACACCAACGTCGCAAGGTTTGACGCCGATGGAACGCTTCGAAGCGGAGGGTGTTTCCGAGCAGCCTTTCAGCTCTGCGAGGGTCAATGCAAACCATAACAAGGACGCTGGGGGAAAGGCGGGTGGGAAAAGTCGATAGGTTGCTCGTGGATATGGTGGAAATTATCAAGTCCGTAGCAAGATTGCGCAGGATGTCTGGAGCTCGGAGATAAATAGCCTGGAGCTGTTGGATAAAACCTCTGGATTGTGTATATAACGCCTGGAGCTTCTGAATTGCACAGTCTTCCCTCTCCCTTGATCATTCCTTTCCTGTTGTCTGAGTCAAATAGAGACGGTCAAGATAGATAGGCGCCACACTAAGCAGGGCTGTTAGCTCAGCAAAGACCACAATCTAGCCATAACAGATTTGCCCTATCTTCTTACAATCATCTGCCGATCGATCAAGAGACCGTTGGCTTATATCGCTATTCGCGCATACAGCCTTTGGCTAATGTGAAATTTGCAAGCAGTCCATCAATCCTTATTCCACCCATGAGCCTCGTATACCCCAAGCCACTGTCCTCTTTTTTGGTGCTCCATGAAGCGAAAAAGCCATGTCCGCCAGAGTCGCATGACGCGTTGTGCTGGCCGAGTGCCACGAACGCGAATAACTGTTGGTACTCAAGAATCGTGTATTCAGGATGAGCATTCGAAAACATTGACGAAGTGGATGATGATAATGGAAGGTGTGATCAATGTCCTCGTAGAGTAACAGCCATAGGAATAGGGTATATAGCTAGTAATCTGGTCGAAGCCCTTTCCAACCGGTCGAAGTGCGTTATTGACTCTTTGATGTAGAGAGGCAGGGCAGACAATTGTATAGTCGAGTTGATCGAAGTAGACGAGTTCGCAGCGAAGCTGACCGCGTTGACCATGCAACAGAAACACAACAAGGTGGTGTGCCTTGGGGGATGCAATATTATGAAAGCGGTGAGTTTGATTATAATCTGGGTATCGAATAAGCTCATTGCGTGGTTTATATTTTATGAGAATTCCTTATACTCCATGGCCAGAACCTATGGTGTAGTGGTATGCGGTTACTTGAATGCGACCAGCCATTACACTAGGGTCAATGTCACCAAACAAAGTAAAACTTCTCAAGTCGAGGTTTTCGGAAGACTGACATCGAGTCGGTCCGAGCTTTTTGCCCCTTGTGTCCGGTGTTCGACCCACAGCACTGGCAAATCCTTTTGTTCATAAACAAACCTTTTTCTCAGGTTGGTAACCTGCGAAAGCTCTATCTGATATTCAAAGTACATCTTTATAGACTGGTTCTGAAGGTACGTACCACTTCAAGTGGCGTTGTCAGCGCTCATGTACAACAATGGGCACGCTTTTAAACAGTGTCCAGTGTTCTTTCCTGGAAAGCCCACGATTATACCCATCTGTGCGTGACTTCCTTCTCCATCCGTCATAACGTCGCCCATCAAAGATTTGCGAGATTAAAAGTCTGTGACCTTATTAATATAAGGAGCGTACAATGCTCCCCCTACTTGCTTTGCCTGAAGTACGCCCAATACCAACGGGTTTTGACCTTGCTCCGTTGATTGTTCCGGAGAAGTTATTTTCGATCCCATCATAAGTCAGCCATATTCTGCCTCTCGTTAGTTCTACATCTCATCACCGACTCGACGTTGTGGTATTGAAATGCCACCTTTTCTGCAGATACCAACCCCAACCTTCGACTTGTACAGAACGCCAATGAGGGAGATAGCCCCATGGACAATGAGGTCACTGTGCGAGTATTCTAACGTTCTGATTCTGTATCCGTCGCCCTCGCCATTATTCTTCGGTCGTTCCCAGCGCCATCCTAACCATCGCAAGAGCAAGTAGGATCGGTGCAGCAGTAATCCTTGGATGAGAGGGTAGAGGTGGAACAAGCACGACGAATGAAGAACAAGGATGTAGTAGGATCAGTCTACCATTAGCCCTACCGCCAACGCAAACGAATATAGATCAATCTGCAACGCTCGGGACGTAGCATATAGAGTTAGTACGATGCTGCTGAGGTATCAAGTGAAGCTTTCAGTCTAGTATATCAAGTTCGTCTCCAAGTCCAACCAACAGCTTTCAACTTCATGCCGAGATATTACTGAGGTTTATGTGATTTCTTCTGATGCGGTTTATCGTCTGGTTTTGGCGCAAATCAGAGAAGCTCTCAGTCTCGCACACTGCAAGGCCATTGCCTTTCCAATCCTGGAGCAGCTAGTAAGAAGTGAATGGTGTCTGACTGACTTGATCCCTAAGTAATCAGCTTGATCATAGCAAGAAGAGAATCGTGACATGGAATCGACTAGCCAAAACCACCATTGAGTTTTACTAGAATTGTACGGAGCTGTATAAGTTTCAATCCAGCTAGATATTAGACATTAGTCTCCTATTAAGCTACAGATGTACAGAGAGGATTTGCGGAGACGTCCAGGGAGATATATTATGGCAGTAACAAGAAGAAAAGCACACCTAAGTCTGGATTTGGTTGGTTGAGTGCTGCGAAACAGGCGCGTTAAGCGACAAGCGCTCATGGCATTGTACCGCCACGTTAAGATGAATCTCTTAGATAAACCTCACTTTGCCCCACAGTTTGTATCTTAAACTGGGATAGTCCATATTCCATGTGACACTAGATTTTTAAGTAGACTCTGCTGTATGGGCGAATTCCTAACCTGCTTCTCAGTGATGGGCGATCAGTGAGAGCCGTGGTGTGAGAAGCAGAAATCTTTGAGACAAATTAACGCTGGGTACGGACAAGGTAAGGAAATTAGATATGCAAATCCTCGTGCCAAATCTCTTTTTTTCCGAATAGGACTTGACTCAGGCTTATGTCCACGGAAGGTGCTTCTAGACAGGAGTTCTCGGTCGTTTCAGTGCTTGATTGCCGCAATATTCGTCCTTGAATTTTACGGTTCCCCTGAAATTTACTTTTGGAGAAAAGCCTCGCTTGCCCGTATGTAACGAGCGAGGTAGGCGCACTGGAAGACATCGGGTTCTGTCAAAGGGAATTTAGAATCGACGTCGCGCTAACTTGGCCATGACTGCTGCTACTTCCCAGCAGGATGTTAGTTCAGAGCACCTCCAGCACCTCAAAGTCAATGGTACAGCGATATAAGATCCGTCATCGAAGCAACCTTCACGATCAGCTTCCTAGGTTGAACTAAGTCGCATTCGAGTCGATATTCAAAATTCAGGAGACGCAACTGCTGAGAAGTGTTGCTGAGATTGGCCTCCATATGCTCCAACAACTTTGCAATACTGCCGTCCTCAACGCTGGCAGAACAGATGTTTGTCTCGACATGCTGGAGTAGCTTGCTAAGCTTGGTGAACCCAGTAGCGCATTCGGGACACTTAAGCACGTTCGGATAGCTTTGGTAGCAGTCTGGCGTCTGGAGATGCCTGGTGAGATCCGGTTTGCTCAGGTATGACTTTGTGCATAAGGGACACCTCCAGCTGTTCCGCTTTGGGTCCTGATCGGAATCTTGTGCTTCGGTTCTGGGTGGGCCCGCAAGAAGCCATGGCTTTCTCTCATCGATGATGTATGAGCTCGATCCTGAGCTTTGGCATATCAAGGCGTTGATGTGTCTGACTGTCCAACCAGCAGAGCAAGAACCGCTCTCCAAATGCCCGAACATGGTTGCGGTAGAAGTGTATTCCGTTCCCTCTACACAACCATAGCATGCCAGAGGCTTTGGCTGATGGCTTAAGGTATGCTAGATATTGTTAGCAAGGCTTCAAAGAAATTCCTCAGCGAGACATACCACTTTCAGCTTGCTCGCCGTGTCAAAGTGTGTTTCACACTTTGAGCAAAAGGAGCCTCGGTGCACTTCTGCCGTCCTCAAGTGGTCCTTGAGCTCTTCGATAGTTCGATGGTCAAGCGCACACGGTTCGCATACGTGGTGTTTGCCCTCACCTGCCTTCTTATGGGAAAGAAGTAGCTGTGGAGTCGCAAAGTCGACTCGACAAAAATTATCATAGGTGTACTTATGAACCTCTGTTGTCCTCCAATGCTCCTGCAACAGATAGAGAGCCTGAAAGTCGAGTCTGCATTGCTGACATACGTTATGCTTGGGCGAAGCATTCTCATGAGCAATCCTAGCGTCCGAGGTATCGAAAAGACAGTCGCATCTTGCGTCATACTGCCCCTCATGGATTTCACTATCTTGCCAATGAGCTGTCAGCTCTGCGGAAGTGGCGCAGTCGAGACCGCAAGGCAAACAGAGGAAGTGCGTCGCCGGGGTCGCCTGTTTGTGCCTAAGCATGTCCTGGGAATTCGCGAAATGGATGTTGCATCGTGCATCATAAGTGTTCCGGTGAGCCGCTCCATTGATATAATGCAAATTCAGCTCTTCGGGAGTGGCATAGTTGACCTGGCACCGGAGGCAATAGGTGTACAGATGTGAGATATTTTTCTGCCAATGAGCCACACGTGCTTCTTTGCTGAAAAACTCTCTAGCACATGGTTCGCATCGGAACAGATGCTTACTCGAGAACTTCATGTGCTGTTCCAGAGCTTCGTGGCTGTTGAACCAGCGATTGCAATCTTTACAGTATTTCTCGGGCATGTTGGCTCCGAGACCATCTGGTCAGCTCAAGGATCTGAAAGGCTTAAGCGCGTTTACAGCTTACCTAGAGATTGGGTTCCTGCTAGCAGAGAGCTTACTACTTGCCCACGCTTTAAGTATGTCCAGGGTTGATAGTGGTTTCTGGTCGTTTTTCTCTGCCGCTGACGTAAAGATATGAGATGAAGGAGGATGAGAGACGAAAAGGTAGGACATGTGGTGCTTAGCCTTTGCGATGCCTTGGGCAGCAGACCAAGTTTATGTGATGATCCAATATTCACTTTCCCTATGTGTTTCTGTCAGATTTCACTACATCTTGTTGCTTTAGGACGATTCTACTAATACAGATTTTATTAACTGTAAGAGCTAGAGCATTTTACTGACCCTCTTGTCTGGCTGGTCTACTGGTTATGGGTAACCTCTTGCCTAGCAATGTCCTCTCTCAAAACGGTACATCCACCTACGCTCCGAAGGATCTCTGCATGTATCCAGTAAACAAGGAAACGTTCCGGAACTGGCTATTGGGACAAGACCAGTGCAACACGGCACGTTGCTTGGATTGTACATCGCAGACATTCGGGCAAACATCATGGCTTGCTCCAAAACCACAGCTCTAAGGCCGTGATGTCCAGGTCCGTGAAACAGTGTCTGAAATATAGCTTTAAACCAAGCCCATGAGGCGACTAAAATTTCATGGCCGCAGATAAAAAGGCCCACTACCGACCCACTTCAGACTCATCGAGCAAACCGGTCAGTGTGACAAAGCTCAGTACAATAAGGCACGCAGTCGCAACCAGACATTGTGGTTACCCAGGGTAGACGTAGCTCCTTGTCCACATACCTTGCTTCAAAATCACCAGTATAGTGCCAAAATCAACAAAGGAAACAAGTCGCATGACTATCATATCCAGCCTAGAGAAATCTTGTTTGCAAAACTCCTCGATATGATTTACCGAGGCCGTGATGGAGAAGGCTTGCCAAAGTAGAGTGTAGCACAGACACAATTCTGTGTCTTTCGTTCCAGCCAGCAAAGAGCATCACGCAGACCAGGACGCCACACCTTTCGTTCCATCCACCGACAAAGTCCATATGTACGTTGGGCTGACTACACGCTTTCCATATGCATTTAGAAGAGTCCTAAGATTTCACAACTCACCAATATCCACGTTCATAAATAGAACAGAATCCATCTTCAACCAACTCTGAATTTCACAAGATCTTGCGTAGGGTCAGAGCATCTGCTGAGCTTTGCATGTTGGTTTTATAGCTCTCGGCCATTTTCACCCTTTAGTGAACACACTTGCAACGGCTTGATTTAGGTAGGTGTAACACATTGCTACTTTTGCATTTTTTTTAAATACAACTTTTTCATGCAAATCTCTATATACCAAGTTAACAAAAAACCTGTAAAGAGATGTTTGACATCCCGAGCTAATCCACAACTCCCAAATAGAATCACACATCCAGACCTTCACGTGTTAGGATAGTATAACCCCCAAATAATTTCTACCGCAGAGAGAAAACGGGCTTCTCTAAATACACACTCCCCAGTTTCCCCCTTCTTGTGCGCCCCTCCTCTTCCCCCCCCAAAAATAAAGCAGTACAGTAAGCCGCATAGTATAACCCTTTTCCCTTACGAAAGAAGCTTGGAATCACCCTCCAATCTAGAGTACAGATCAATGTTCCAAAAAAAACCCCGGAAACCGCGTCGTGGGGAGGCTAACATCCGTTTACTAGAACTCAATCGTGTAGTGAGACTTCTGAAGGTGATTGTGTTTGGAGGTTTTGGGGAATATTGGGGTTGGTTGTATGTATGGATGAGTTTGGAAGAGGGGCTTATTTGGGGGATGCTGGGGGCTGCTGCAAGGGGTGGTGTATGAGGGTAAGTTTGAGGGGAGAAGATGAAAGGGGGTCTAGTGTATTGGTGTTATGGAGGATTGGGATAGGTGGTGGGAGAAAGGGAGGGAGGTCGAAAGCGAGGATGTTAAGAGATAGTTGTGTTGTTTAGATGATAAATCTGGATTTTGAGTCGTGAGAACATAATCTACCTCTATTGTGCATTTGATGGCTTCTTGATCTCCAACGATGTTATTCTATTTCTACACTTACCGTTTTCACGCTCCTATTGCCTTCAAACTCTTCACCGTATCCTCGATACTCTCTTCTAAAGATCGGTACTTGATCCCCAGCACTTCCATCGACCGGGAATTATCATACTTATAGATCCCTAGCGAAAATCAGCATCAAACCCCTCAAGAGCACAGCAGAATAACCCCTACCTCCTTCCGGATAGTCTCCCCCTTTCGCCGACTCAGGCACATTCTCCGCCAATTCCGGAAATTTCTTCCGGATAATAGTGGCGATCTTGCGATTGCTAAAGTACCCTGCCGTGATGAAGAATCTCTTTCCGCCCGCTTCCTCTAGCTCAGCGGCTTTGACGTGGGCGAGGGCGAGATCGCGGACGTCAACCCAGATGAAGGTGCCGGTTTCGGGGATAGTTTCTTTGGCGTTGCCGGTCATGATGTCTCGGATGCGCTGGTTGGAGGTGTTGAGGGCGTCGAGGGTTTGAAGGTTGTGGACGATGGGGCCTAGAACGAGGGGAGGGTTCATCTGTGTGTGAAGAGTTAGCTGGAGATTTCGTGGTTGGTCAAGGTGGCTGGAGGATTACGGTAGCGATTGTGAAATTCGGCTTCTCCTTTTCCACAAACTCCCATGAAGCTCTTTCGGCAAATGTCTTGCTTGCGCGGTATCCATTGGCTGGGTTTTGGATGGCCTCTTCTTCGGTGATGGGGTTCCAGTCTTTTTCACTGTATACGTATCCGGGCCTGGTGGGCTGTTTTGGGTCAAGGATGGCTGCGAAACTTGACGTGATTACCTGCAAAGGCAATCAGATTTCATAAACGACCTTCCCGAAGAAGACGACATACTACTCGCTTGACACTCGGCGCGCTTCTCTTAACCGCCTTCAGTAACCCCGTCGTACCGATAATGGCAGGATCAAGCAGGTCTTTCTTAGTGTCTGTGACGTTGAAGTGGAATGGCGAAGATGTGTGGATGACTGTATCGAATGGGGGATTGGAAATGACCGCCTTGTCGAAAGCCCCTTCTTGTGCGATGTCTTCAACAATAACAAAGTCTAATTTCTCCTTTCCGACCCTCGGGTGTGCGTCTTTGATGGCCTTCGCTTTGCTCTGGGATCGTACGCTGGTCACTACAGAGTGGCCACGCTCTAGTAGAACATCGAGGACATGCGCTGCTATAAATCCCGATCCACCTGTTTTTCGTTGTTAGTCGTAACGAAAATTGTGGCCAAAGCATATGAGTTTAACCTGTGAGCAAAGTCCGAGTCATTTGTGATGAAGTAGCGCGTGTATCTATTGGTTCTTCTTCGTTACAAGGAAAATTTATTGGAAGCAATCTGTACCTAACTTGCTCTCTATATAAATACAACGATAGAAGACTGAGCAGTCTTTTATAAAGCTGTAGTACTAACTACTCAAATTCATAGAGAGTACATGAGGTCATTTGCGGCGATACCATCTTTAACTCCGGTCTTCATTCCTTCGTGCATATTTCACGCTAGTGGAGATACGAGAGTATCATGGAAATCTGCGTTGACGCAATTAAAGACAAAGCTACTAGCTCACTAACTGGATATCTTTAACATTTTGTTCCGAATCTAGGTGTTTGATGCGGAGTTCGGCACCATGGTTCTACTGAATAAGTTGAAGGTCTTGTTGTCGGACCTGCCTTAGTCAATATACTGCTTGCAGGCTCGAGAAGTGCTGAATCTCTTCTATACAAAAGTTAATCAGAATGTACCCATATTAAAACTTGAGCGACAACAAGCCAGCTCTCGTCCTTTACCGCCGCTCTCAGCTGGTTCCAGGATGGGGCATCCAGCGGGGCTCGTACGGAGGGCAAAGGAAAGGACTAGGTAACTTACCTCAATCTCTAGCCATTCAATTAGAACAACCGGGAAGGCATCCAGGAGAACGCACAAGCTTTTGAGCATACTTGGAGCGTCAAAATCGTGTCGGACCTTTGAAGGACAGCATCTTCCTATATGGAACAGTAACGAAGGTGTGGTTCAGTCTCTTATATGTCTTCCATGTTAAGTACGGGTATATCAAAGTCTCAATGCCTATCTTCCTCGTGGCTCTACTTCTTCATCTGCAACTGCATCTACATCATAGATATCCAATCTCTCAGTTCAGAATATTCTCTTTAGACTAGGAACAAGAATGTTTCTAAGGCTTATATCAAGTCAGCCAACACCAATCCGCTTTCGTTCAATTGAAGAGCTAGAGTCTCGAAAGCTGGCTATACCAAAACTTGAATCGACCAAGCCGAGTCAGAATGACGAGTACTAATATATAGATGCACAAGACGTAAGGTTTCAGAAATGACTAGTCATGCGTTGCACAGTTAAAAGGTATCGTTAACTGCAATAAACCACTCAATTCCCTCTGCCCCTGTACTAAATGTTCGGTTTGGCTACGGTAATAGGAGACAAAGTATCTGGGCATAGTTTTGACCTAAGCTCAGGCCTGTGTGCAGTCGAGTTGGATGTATTTTCCTAAGAAGTATACCTTTGGCTGTTGAAAATATAAACACAGACTTAAACTTTTCAGAACGGTTCTGCAGGACAATGCGGGAGTATTAGGCGGTTTGGGAAGCGGGTCAGGGGAAGGATGATAAGGTGCTATTTTTGGCCTTCTTTGGCTGGTTTAACAGTTAAGCTGTTTTGAGTATATCGAGTGGCGGTTGACCGACCTCCTGATTGTAATGGTCTTTTTTGGTATTATCCCCAGGGGAGTAAATGTAATGCTACATGGATCTCATGATTAAAGCGGCTGATGATTGGTAATAGGCACGCAGTCCCTATATGCAGAAAGCACGCGCGAGTGCCGCAATAGTTGTGGACTAGACCATTGAAGCGGAAGGGGCAAACGGTTTCCTAGTTTATAAGGTGGCCAGATAACGTATTATTCGAAGAAGGGGATTTATGAGACTCACATAAAGGTCAGCAATTACTTTTTGTGGAAAATTCAGGTTGAATGAATATCAACATCGGATTTAGGCTGACGAATCTCTATTTGACGTGAAACCCAAAATCTTTTGCAATAGATATCTCCAAACAAGAGCATGGTTTGAAAAAGTACGAGGATACGAAACGAAGCATGTGAAAGATCTAGCCACTTCATCTTTATAATGTCAGATGTCGAGGATGAGGTAAGGAGCACTTGGGCAGTCAAATCGCGCAAAGCTAGCTTGATCCCGTCCTCCGACTCAACCGTGCCACTAATAAGGCAGGCGAATGATACAGAAGAACTTATATATCTTCGCTGTGATGCATTTCGGGAAAAATACTGATCAGGAAGGGCAGAAGTTGGGTCAAGCATCTATAAAGACAAAGTATCAACCGCCCAATTCTCGTGCGTACTCTTTACTCCGGGGTGAGTAAGGTTGCTCACGAACATGTTTTCAGGACTCGGGGTAGACACATCTTGTACACGTTATTCTAAACTGGGGGGATACCGTATCTATGTAAGAACCCCTGCAGCCCTGGTTGGACCTCGCGTAACATTTGCTGACCATGTGATGACGTATTCGTATGGCAGCGTTTTCTGACTACCATTCCTCGCGCATCGGTTGTTATAGTGAGCATATGGGGCCTTGCATTAGCATCAGGACAAATCATCCGCAGGTAACTTGGATATGTATTGTGGATATCGATAGAGAGCATGGATATTTCATCGGTCAATAAGTGTGGTGCTGAAGCAGTCTTTCTCTGATTGGTCAATCTGGAGAACCCAATCGATTGGAGGTCAATCCTGTCAAGTACCTAAAGTATCATACACCGTACAATGTTCACCGCCCCGCCGCATTCACCAATCCTGCTGACAAACTCTTACTTCGATGTCTAGAAAAACTTCCCACCTACGAATTTGGTGACCTCGCCTGTCGCCATCCTACTGAATGACATGCCTCGACGAAGCCGTGGGTGCCAAGCGTGCCGACAAAGACGGATAGGCTGCGATGGCACACTGCCGTCCTGCCGGCAATGTCTCCTTACCAACAGATTATGCTCGGGGCCCGTGCAGGGCTCTATCATCATCAACCAAACCGAACATGTTGCATCGCGCTACAAGCGCAATCGAGGACCGTCACAATGCCGCCCTCCCTCCAGAGCCTCTATCGTCCTCCAGCCATCACCTAGGACTATCTTGTCTTTGGCGTTCATTTCGGAATTCACCTCCTATGCTTCTTCCGCCATCGAAGCACTTTCGGGACATACATGGTTGCTTCAGTTGGGAAATTTGTCGCACAGCGAGCGAAGTCCAGTCCTTGACCTTTCCTTGCAGGCGACTGCCACTGCTTACTGTGGTATGGTGGCCGGGAACCGATCTGTGGTGATAGAGGCCACTCGAATGTACGGAGAAGCCATGTCTCAACACGCCAGGGCAATCTCGCATGTCTCCAAGACTCCGACTCGGACTTTGATATACACGTCCGTTATCCTGTCGATTTTTGAAACCGTGTGCGCTACCAATGCATCAGCCTACTCCACCCACCTGGACGCTGCTCGGCGAATGTTGACTTCCTCGACCGCAGATTTTGCGCAAGATCAATTGCTCCGACAGATTGCTGTACATGTTCATAACCAGACTGTCCGTGTTTCTTCCTTCCACTGTCTTGATCCAACGCTGACCGTGGGTTTCTCAAGTTATTCATGACCCTCGTATCCCCATTCGGCAATCCAGCAGCGGCGCCACAGATGGATATTTTGACCAGAACGTTGTGGAAACAATTTCGCGAGTCGCAGCAGGCGGCTGATCAGCTGACCGCCGATCTCATTCTCATCGGCGGCATTGTCACGACGAACCTGTCAATCGCCAAGGATAGTATTCCCTATCTACAAGGTATTGGCTCCAGTATTGACAACGCCTGGGCTTGGCACCGGGCAAAGGTCCTCTCACCGAGTAAGATCATACAGTCTAGCTCCTCCGCGAGAGATGCAATATACCAAGATGCTTCGACGGCTCTGACCACGGCCCATTATGCCATGGCTCAAATCATCCTGACTGTCGCGAAACGCCCTGGGTTCCCGCATCCACCATTAACCAACAATGTATATTGCCAGGCAGTAATCGATTGTGCCCTGTTCCTCTTGCAGATCAAGAGGTTCATTGGCTGCACCGGCTTTGCCATGCTCCACCCTTTGGCTCTTGTCGCCAAGTACAGTACATTACCCACCGCTCGCCAAACGGCGTATTCATTGCTGGACGACGGGCTCCGAAACATTCCGTTTGTGGGGCTGCGACGGGTGATAATGCAACAAATCAAATCAGCCTAGATCCTCGAGGTTCGTTCCCTCGGCAGAATCTGCATATACAGGATGCCGACGAACAATTTAAGATTTCGGAAATCAATATTGACCGACAAACTGTTCTTTGACTGGGGCTTTGCTTTCAGCGGCAGCTTCATTTGAGGAACAGCAGCACGTGTGACACGTCGTCCTCGTTTCAGTACTGTAGTTCAGGTTCTGTGGCAACTGGAGAGCAAATCATCCATATAGTCTAGGCCTAAAAGAGTAGGTTTCGCTAGCTGCGGATATCCGTATTACTTCGTACTCTGCTAAGATGATAAGGCATCTAGTTCAGGTTCTGTGACAACCGGAGAGAAATCATTCACATATTTTAAGCCTAAAAGAGTAGGTTTCGCTAGCTGTGAACATTCGTATTACTCCGTACTCTGCTAAGATGATAAGGCATCTAGTTCAGGTTCTATGGCAACTGGAGAGAGAATCGTTCATATAGTCTAGGCCTAAAAGAGTAGGTTTCGCTAGCTGCGGATATCCGTATTACTCCGTACCTTACTCTGCCAAGATGATAACGCATCTAGTTCAGGTTCTGTGGCAACCGGAGAGAAATCATTCATATAGTTTAAGCCTAAAAGAGTAGGTTTCGCTATCTGTGAACATCCGTATTACTCCGTACTCTGCTAAGATGATCAGGCATCCAGTCCAGGTTCTGTGACAACCGAAGAGAAAATCATTCATATAGTCTAGGCCTAAAAGAGTATGTTTCGCTAGCGCGAATGAAATAGAATATATGGGCTTACTCAATCAGGGTGGGCCCTAAAGATTTACCAGAGGTTGCCGTGACAATGATAGGGCATATATAACATTGCCCGCAAGGAAGAGAAAATAGAAGAGACAGAAGTTCAGAATCGTCAAGCACTTTTTTGCAGGCAACCAACTGTCCCCCGGATACACACACACTCTCTCTTCTCTCTCATACTTCTTCATCACCATCACCAACGAAACCAAGAATTAAAGGCGACCACAATGGCAGATCCAGGTCAAGAGGTTGTCCCAGTCTCCTTCACCAAGGCATGGCACTCCCAGCCTTACCCGTTTATCTCGCCGACCAGGCCAGAGCTCTCCGCCAAGGGGAAAAACATCGTCATCACGGGAGGCGGGACAGGGATCGGCAATGCCATCGGTGTTGCCTTCGCAAAAGCCGGGGCTAATTCGATCGCCATTATCGGACGACGCGCCGACAAGCTCGCGGCCGGTGTATCTGCGATCTCCGAGGCAGCAGCAGCATCGTCCTCGGACATGACCACCACAGTCTTCCATATGGTAGCTGATTTGGTCGACAAGGGACAGACTACCAAGGCGTTCGATGCCATCGCGGCGAAAGTCGGCAAGATCGACGTACTCGTGTCCAACGCGGGAGCCTCTGTCGAGGTCGGACCCATGGCGACCTACAGCGCCCAGACCTTCAGACAGGCCTTCGAACTCAACGTCGTCACGGGTCTGCACGCTTTTCAGGCCTTTTTGCCCCACGCCTCCCCGGGGAGATCAGTCGTCCTCAACTCGACAACCGCCTTGGCGCATATCGCGCCATGGGCCAATGTGGGCGCCTACCCCGCCGCGAAAGCCGCCGCATTGAAGATGTGGGATCAAATTGCCAAAGAGAACACGCACTTGCGTGTGGTGAGCGTTCACCCCGGTTGGGTGCCCACGGATTTGAACGGGCATCAGAAAGGGGCGACGGATTCGGGTGAGTCTTCCCTTTTTTTTGGTTGCTTTTTTGGTTATCCCTCTCTTCTCACTCATTCCTTCCTGTTTTTGAAACGTTCCTCATCAATCTTGACGAAAGAAAGAAAAATCATACGTCTCACTAATAATCCTGGTCCTGATAATTAGCTGAGCTTCCGGGACAATTTTACGTCTGGCTTGCGTCGTCCGAGGCTGCCTTCCTCGATAGTAAAGTCGTCTGGGCAAATTGGGATGCACAAGAGCTCTGCGGCCGCGCTCATGAGATCAAGAGCTCGAAACAACTGACCTGGTCGCTTGACGGAGTTCATATGTAACTGGGAGAACCTTCTCTCTCCACCATGCTCCCTGAAAAAGTAGACATTGGGGCACAAACGTTTGGAAAAGGGTATTCCACATGGAGGGCAAATTTCTGGGTTTGAAGGCACTACTATATCTCAGGGGTATTGTTTGCTAGCGCGCCGCTGAATTTTGGTTGCATTAGGCTCGTTTCTAACCAAATGCAGAATAATTTATACGCAGAATATCTACAGCCTAGTATGTGATGTTTCCCCTCTGCTGCAATAACGGCCTCGCACCGATCATGCATCGAATCAATAAGCTCCTCTAATTGCTCGGGTGTGACAGCATCGCAGGCTTCCCTCACTGCTTTTCTTAGAGTATTGTAGGAGAACTTGTTCTGATCGCCATAATGCTCCTGTATCCAGTCCTTCATGATGTTCCATACGGCTTCGATGGGGTTCAAATCTGGTGTAGCTTCAACCTACTGTAGAATACACACCTTTATGCAATCGTCAGATTTACACTTCAACAAGTGAGGAAGAACGGAAGGCAAGAGATTATATGAAAAGAGCGGGTTTTGAAATACACCCATGTAGTGAGATGCAGGTCTAGTCGAAGTGATAGCCTTGTGAGCATTGAAGGCATTGCGGTGAGAAGAATCCTGAACTGACTGGCAGGCAATAATTGCAGCCCAAGAGTAATGTTTGAGATGCATACTCAATGCGTTTTGTCCGGCCCCAGATAGCTTAGCGTCTATCATGTGCCGCAGCCATGGAACACAGCCCAGGGCGGAGCTCTTGTCGAAGCTGACAAGGTGATAAACCGGAGCACGACAGTGTATGCTTTCTATCCATAGATAGGATATCTCTCTTCCTCCAGCTAGCTTCTAGATATATCCGTTTAGTACCTACTCTCTACTCAATCTCCAATTCCACGCTTTCTACCAGCAATGGCTCACTCGAGTCGCACCTATTCACTATGGCAATCCTTCCTCTCAAGCACCTGTCTCTGCTGCAACTCCACAGAATCGTACACCCTACTCGAAGAAGAAGAAGAAGAGTTCCCATCAGTCACCGAAAAGATCCGCTACCGGGACTTCTCCCCTCCACCGAGCTCTCCGTCTCCCCTTCCTCCTACTTCCGAGCAGCCAATGACCTCCGTCTCCCCGAGTTCTGAATCGTGGGACTATGCCATCGAAGAAGCTTTCCTCGTGCTCGCAGCGCAGGTTTTTCATAAAGCTACGCTTTCCAGAGCCCGTTCGTAGCTCAACGATAACGACTTCACCCATTCTTCGAGATCTTGACGACTACACGTTTGCAATGGCCGCCCTGACTTTTATACTCTACATACCTTCTAACAGCATGCCCAAGGACTTCTCCACTAAGGGCTTCCAACTCATTGACGATTTTCCCATGCCATGCGACGAGCCAACCAATTCGGCCGGTCAGCCAACAAACCGATCAGTAAGCCAGCAATATAATGAGGTAGCTGATGAGGTCCACGACCGTAACTCTTCGGCAGTATTCAAAAATTCATATCATGATCTCCCTAAAGATATGATTGACTGGCTTTGCGAGAAGCTCTTCCCAAGTTTCATAGATTTCGTTGAGGACGATGACAGCTCCAAAGCTCAGCATCGAGGTGATCTTCATGATAAGCGTCAGTTTTTGATCTCCTTAAGGAATTCGTCTGACAGTGACAGATGATTCATTGATGATTGAGAAAGACGTTTATAAGGATACCGAGAATACGGCCAATAGTCAGAAGGAACCTGGCAGTTCAGGTGAGTCTTCTGGTTCAGCGATCAAAAGCTCGTCTAACTTTCTTCAGGTAACTCGATTGTGGTTCAGGATCACGGCATCGATAGCAGCGGCGATGATGCTTCAGAGGAGTAGGATGGGAACCAGGGGTCGCTCAGCACTTCGTCAACGTCTGTGGCGGCCTCAGAGGCTGGGTAGGGCCTCAAATTCATACTAGATGAGTCTAATACTGATAGATTGCGTTAATCTAGATGTTCAATCCTCGATCAAAAGAACAAACATGATATTTCAAACACCTCTTCCCGAAACCGCAATATTCTCTCGTCGACGCTCGACAAGCGAGCTTGCGGGTTTAAGGATGGAAATCGTAAGGGTCTTACGCCGTTTCCTGTGGAATTTACTTTATGATCGAAGGATATACCTGTTTTCTCGCCAAAGGCCTATCCTACAATTGTGTAGCATGACCCCTTAAAGTTCATATATCTTGTAACAAACCAATCAACCCACTAACGCAAGTACATGTATGTCGTAGCTTCATTGGAACCATGTTTCTTCCAAGGTCACCTTACATATGGTCTTCAATTCACCCTCGCTGCCGACTTCCCTAATCTCGTTTTTCTCCTTTCGAATCTTATCCTTCATCAGTCGCTTAGAAAATATAAAATCCTTTCAACTCAAGACTCTTTGCAAGGCGGAAAATAATGCTGTCGCTTGAAAAACTTTCACTCCTTCTCTTCTGTCATAGGGTGCTTTCTATGTTCATCGAGCTTCGGAAGGAGTATGATCTTCCTGACTATCATTCAGACCCTGAAAACCAGAGGGATATGGGCGACGATGGCCATCCTCAGTATCCTCGCTATCCTGACGGCGAGATTGAATATGCGTTTATGAATAAAGGGAACCATGACGCCGAAGTGGCTGACTGTGCTACGACTCTCGATATGATTCCCAAAGGGGTTTTCATTAATCGCGGAAGGTTTGGTCAGCCTGGTCAGGTCGACGAGCACGGACGACCGAACGGACCAGATTTGCATCTCTGGAACACCGATCGCTTTCTCCGTCCATCGAAATATCTTATCCCTGCCGCTTTTATCGCCGGAGTCTGTGCCGTGACTGTACAGGAAGGTCCCAGTATGCGACCATATCGCCCGCCACCTGAATCGGCAACTGCTATGTATACTGTTGTCTGGTCGAATGTGAGAATTTGGATTCAGCGCATGCTCGATTCTTGTATAACGCACAGGTTTGCACGCACGCATGAGAAGGACTGGATCCTAGGATGGGCGGATACTTATAGTATGCTGCAAGGTTGGCGCCACAAGCATAGAATCGGTCTAGAGGCAGCACCGAGGGATAAGACGCAGCGACGGGAGCGGTGTTCTTGGCACAACTTGTATGAAGCTGATTAGTGACGTGCGTGTCTAATATGAGAAAGCTTCTTCCATGATCGCCTCGCGATTTGTCGCCGACCCCACTTTATATCATTGACAAAAAAGAAGCATCCTTACCTCTTTCGGCGCAGGTGACAACCAAGTCAAGTACGGAAATACGTGGGCCGGATGGCGTCGAGGGAGCCGCCATGTTCGTCGGGCGGGCATGAAGATACTGGAACGTGGGATGGAAGTCGGATCAGGGGAAGGAGAAAGTAAGGAGTTCCGTGGGGTCACTTGGACATGGAAGGAGAACTGTGGCTGCAAAAGAACTATAGTTCCGCAGAGAATCGAGATAGGAGGTAGAGGCTCCTTAGGTGCTAGGCAGGAGTACTGTACGGAGTAAGGTCGTTGTTGATTTGATGTTTTTTGTGGGTCGAATCTGATTGGTTAATCTAAGTCGGCCAAATAGCTATCGGAGATCGATGACTCTGTGGGAATTGCAGGCGAGAACACCTTCTCTTCTAGTTGCTTCCATCAAATCAGGGAAATGCACCGGGTTGATGCTCAGGCTTGGTGATCACTGTCAAGGAGTGGCATGCCTAGACGGCTTCGGACTTCATGTGGAGCGGTGGAATAGAGTGGTAAGTAAGGAAGGGATCGAGGTGTGGGAAAAGGATCACCAGAGCACGACTTGGATACAACAAGAAGAAAATACATTAATGAAGAACTGTAGACCATTCCCTCACTTCTCCGATTCGGGAGTCTCTCTTCTGCCTTACGAGTACACCATTTAGGCGTCGAATGTATGCCCTAGAACGTAGGCACGCCCAAAGAGTGTGCATCCTCTACGGGTAGCGGAACTTGCCAGCCATCCCAAACTGGCGAGGATGACAACACTCGCCCTGTGAGTGGTGTTCCTGTGAAAGTCCGCACCGCGAAAGCCAGTACCACAAAATCCAGTGCCGTGGACTAGGTACCCTTCACCGTGGTTAGTATATCGGGTATGGGACATTCACATAGCTTGAAGCAAGTCACCACAGGACAGAGAATGGATTACTTGTCGGTAATCCACCAGGTCCACCAGAGAATTATACGAACCCATTGTTGGCTGAGCTTAGAAAAGCAAGACGTTACTACCGTGAGATGCGGTAGATAGAGGCCTGGAAATAGAAACCTCGGTGGGGCTTTACGTCATGTGGCCTTTTCGAACATTTCCTCGGCTTTACTGGTCTAGGACTATCCAGGAATGCTCTCTCTTGGAGTAGGCAGATGGTTTGCTCCAAATTCGGCACCCTCAATTATTCTCTCCCAGGACATTTCTCCTGGGAGAGATAGATAGGGTTTTGGAGCAACCATCTGTCCCCTCTCTTTCTAGGTCATAGGCTGTCTGCTGCAGAGAATGGCAAGGCTGTTGGCAAGTATTGGCAAAAACGATGCCACGATAGGGTCAAAAACCCGACCTATTGGTTCGTGCGGGATGGGGCTATGGAAGAGGAGTTCCGGGTTCTTAAGGAATTAGTCTCCTTCATATTACATCTGATTGATCATTGTGTGGAGCTCTTTAGCAAATCGTGACGGCCATCCGTGTTGCATTGGCCGTGCCATCCGCTCAACATGACCACCTCTGCGTTGACTCCGACTCTCATCTCTTCTGTGCCGGAACTTGAGGCTTTCCTTTCCTCCATCCCTCCTTCCAGCACACTCTACCTGGATCTCGAAGGGAATCGTCTCAGCCGACATGGGACCATCTCCCTCATCGCTGTTCTAATCTACCCACAAAGGGTAGTGCGACTCATCGACGTCTTCGTCCTTGGAAAATCGGCCTTCACCACGGCATCAAACAACGGCAAGACTCTTAAATCCATCTTCGAAGATCCCGACATCCCCAAATGTGCCTGGGACGTACGGAACGACGCCGACGCGTTGTTGGCTCTTTATCATGCCTGGTGGGATGGACCATTTTTGGGGTACCCCATCGTCCGTGTTTTGCAGCGCCCTGAAACAGCTTTCGCTTGAAGTAGAATCCTAGATCGATCTGACATCGTGGGTGAAATCACGAGTATGACTATACGCCCTTCGCGGCTGGGCGAGAAGGCAGTGGAAGAATATCAATGCACTTCTAAACTTTCTGCTCCATTTTTGGATCCCCTCCCTTCTCGATCCCCCTCCAGCATCCAATTCTGGCTCCCATCTAACAGTACTGTCCTTTCACCGGCCTTCACGCTTTTCTAAGGTCGTCCCCAATAGCAGTGCCAACGTTGTGTGCAAGCAATATCCGTACAGCATGCTCATCTCTGTTCTGGACCGCATATAACAATGGCGTCCGGCCGTCGTTGTCCTGCACCTCAATATTGGCATTCTTGCCCACTAGTAATTCTACAACCGCATAGCGCTGGCTCCCGAGTGCTCAATCAAGGGCCGTGTTGCCGTTGATGTCGTTAGCCTCGATATTGACGTCTCTGTCGAGAAGCAGCTGCACAATGGTGTTTCTTCCGTTTTCAGCTGCGTATAGTAGAGCTGTCTTGCCGTAATTATCTTTGACCTCGATGTCGACGTCTTTGCTAAGAAGCAGCTGCACGATGATGTCTCTCCCGTTATCAGCTGCGTATAGTAGAGCTGTCTTGCCGTGATTGTCTTTAGCCTCGATGTCGGCACCCTCATCAAACAGTAGCTGCACAACAGGATCCCACCCTTGTTGAACTGCACATATTAGGGCTGTCTTCCCATCGCTCTTTTTGGCGTTGAGCTTAGCGTCCTTTGCTAGCATTAGTTGTATAATGTTCACACGATCATCCAATGTTCCTTCGAATCTAGCTGTGTTCTCGGATTCAGCTAACATCATCCTCTTCTTGTTCTGCTGCTCAAGCAGCATTAATCGCGTTTGGTAGTCTGAAAGAGCAAGATTGCCGTTGAGTTCTTTTGTGGCCGCAAGCGGGGAAATATACGGACGAGTATGGCCATAATCTTCACGAATCGCCATTATCCATAAGAATGGTGTCTTGCCAATGTTGTCTTCAGCAGCGACATTAGCGTTCTGTGCAAGCAAAAGTTGTACAATGTGCTTGTTTCCATGTTCAGCCGCATAAGACAGTGATGTCCGGCCATCTCTTTCCTGCACCTCAATAGCGGCACCCTGATCGAGGAGCAGCTGCGTAACTGTCTCCTTTCCAGTTTCAGCTGCGTGTAGTAAAGCTGTTTTGCCATCATTGTCTTTGACCTCGATGTCGACGTCTCTGTCAAGAAGTAGCTGCACGATGGTGTCTCTTCCGTTTTCAGCTGCGTATAGTAGAGCTGTCTTGCCGAGACAGTCTTTAGTCTCAATGTCGACGTCTCTGTCAAGAAGTAGCTGCACGATGGTGTCTCTCCCGTTTTCAGCTGCGTATAGTAGAGCTGTCTTGCCGAGACTGTCTTTAGTCTCAATGTCGACGTCTCTGTCAAGAAGTAGCTGCACGATGGTGTCTCTTCCGTTTTCAGCTGCGTATAGTAGAGCTGTCTTGCCGTGATAGTCTTTCGCCCTGAAATCGGCACCCTTGCTAAGAAGCTGCTGTAAGAGTGTCTCCGACCCACCTTCAACTGCCCATAGTAGAGCTGTCCTGCCAGACTTGTCCTTGAACTCGAGATTGTCGTCCTTATCCCGTGTAATTATACCTCGATCCCCAGAGGCCGATACATCGACATCTGTACGGGCGCGGCCGGAAGTCACGAGAATACCTGCAAGAGCTGTGTGTCCTTTATGAAGCGCCCAAAGAAGTGGCGTTTGGTCTTTCTGAGCCGAAAAGGCCCGGCCGAATTCTAGGCGCGCAACAATGTCTCCGATTTGAGAGTTTTCGTCTTGTTGCAATAGTGCTCGGACAGCGTCTCGATGTCCATTTGCCAATGCTGCGAAAAGAGAATATTGATATCGCTCCCCCCGGATGCCCGTCATCGAACCGTGACAGCATATTGTCCTTATCAGCCTTGCGTAACCGTTTTCCGCAAATAAATAGAGAAGGCTTGCATCTGGCGTGTGGCGGCGGATATCATACCGCTCGAACAGGTTAGCGACATATATCCATGCGTTAAAAGCAAAGCCTGCGATGAAGTCGTTTTGGAGAATTCCCCCCGCAGCTGCATCAGCGTGATATAGTACGTGTTGGCTGGCATATTCGAGGAACGGAAATTTGGTTGTCAGCACTTGTCTTAAATCTTTTGCGGAATCAGAGAAGGCTTTTGGCAAAGTCTCACTAGACGATACATAGCCGAATATGTCAACCTTGAGGTAATTCTGACAGCATTGCTTCAATTGATCCTGGCTTAAACTGTACAGGTCTTTTCTAAGTTCTGGCCATAGCTCGCACAAGCCATTATCTTTGATGAGAAAATCCCGTACTGATTCGTGAATGAATTGCACGATTGGCATTTTCGACTTGGTGAGCTCAGCCAGCCCTTTGAAGGAATTGAGCACAAAACGATTCATGTCGTCCGTAGTGACGCGTTCGGAGTTCCACTCGATCATGTTCTCGGGTACAGGATCGAGACCAGCTACCATTGCGAAGTAGAATTCTTCACGCTTGAGGGGCCGTCGTGCAAACAATATTCATTGGAGACATAGCAACAAATCAGTCATGTTATCACAATTTCTCCTCAACATGTCTTTGAAGAGGTCGCTGAGCTTTGCAGGTATCTCCTGGAGTCTTTTTCTGACGGCAAAGATGCGGCCGCGGAGAAATTCTTTATTCAGAATGTCGATGACCAGGACTGCCCACATGAAAACACCATTTGCCTTCTCTCGTATTGACATTTTTATTTCGTCGACGTATTTTCCCTTCCCAGCTCGAAGATGACTTTGCACATACTTTGCCAAGTCCTCATCATGACCGTGTTCATCTTCCAATATCAACTGCCGACCACTGCGAATGTCGATGGTTGGATAGTGGCGACTGGCGAAGCATATGTAGAGCTGATTTCCGTTCTCGATAGCATTTTGTCCAAGTTGTTCAAAAAAGACAATCATCTCTCGGATCTGCTCCTCGTCACATTCGTCGAGGGCGTCAATGAAGCACTTCAGTCGTCGCTGTCCTAGTCTTGCTATAGCGGCGGACAAAAGTTCACGAAGCAACTCGATCGTCCACGCAGGATACTGGCTTTGATACCCTGAGGAAGAATGGAATTCGCCCCAAACCATTTGTAAGTCCGCCGCTTCCTTTAACAGATGAAACAGTAAAGCTCGATACATACCGATGGTCGACCTTTCTAGATCGTCTCCTCTTGCATTGAAAAAGAAGGAGACGAAAATCTCGTGCTCAGGTCTTTCTCTGTCAGCATATCCATGAGCGAACTTCATCAACGTTGATTTTCCGGCTCCGGGTTTCCCGTTGATCCATAGAAATCCGTGATGCTGATGAAGCTTGTTGGGGTCAATCCAGTCCACGTAAGCAGGATGTTTCAATAACCACTTGCACGTCGTGAAATAGGCGCTTTCAATGGCGGACCGTCGCGAATCCATCTGATCAAAACTCAGGAAAGTCAGCAAATTCCTTCGGCGATCATGCAGGGAGGTCTCTTCTGTAGTCATAGAAGCAGGGTTGATGTCGTGACATCCGAGACGGCAAGATTTAGAGGTGGAAAAAGTCTGTCCAATTTCGTCCAGCTGACTCCGATAAGATCTACCGATCTTGTCTTTCAATCGGACAAAAGCGTTCTTTCCCTCACCATATATAGGAGACATGAACACATCAAAAATCCCTAGCAGACAATACACCTTATCTTCTATCCTCTTGGTGTTACGTTTCATTGCCCATCGCATTCGCTCACCAACATTGAAATCAGATAATGGAGCTCCTTGGAGAGCAGAAATAGGAATTTCTGTTATGTCCTGAATGCGCCCCTCAAGCGTCTTCTTGCTTCCCAGAAGCTCTCCTTCACGCGAAAAAAATTCGACTGACGCCGGGGCAAGTAGTTCTTGAAGTGTCCAGCCACGTGTGAACCATCTGCTGATTCGAAAGGCTGGTACCCACGTCTGCTGCGTCTGACCGTCATTGTCGCGTTTGCGACTCGAAACATCAGATAGATAGACGTAGCACTTTTCTGCTTTGCGATACCAGCGAAACATCGAAGTAATGACTTCCGAGAGTTCAGCATAGCTGGCTTTGTTGATACAGCATGTGTTGTTACGATCCTAGCCTTCGCCTTGGTTTCATCCTAATCGAGCCTAGTGAGCATTCGAGCTAGGGGTGATGTCATTGGGACCCTGCATCATATGTGTAAGGCGCCAACCCAATCGGGACTAGCACAGGGCTGAGGAACACACATATAAGAACCGAGTTCTTTCCTGTAGATACTTTCCTTCCTTAGCATTTATCTATTAGTTAAATGAAACCCATATGACTCGCTCTATGCTGGCTTCTAACAGTAGATAAATGCTAATCAACTACTCGACTATCGACGTGTAGACGATACGAAATAACCTACTTCGTTTATTCAGAAAATTCGCAAGGAATTCTTCGAATTACTTTCACCAAATTTATTCAAATTTATCAAAATCATCAACCTCTCATTATCTACCTTTATCTTCTCATCATGATACGCGACAACGAGTCAGTCGAGTCACGAACAGCTCGTCTGCTTAGAAGCACTGCTAGTAGACGAGTTTCCCTTATTTCTTTCGATGCTTCAGCGAAATCTCAGAATGTCGTTATCTCATGAAACATCAACATGAGTCAACAACTTCATCAATGAGCTATCGATCAGTCAGACGAGATCATCAAGATGCTGATCGAGTTAAGAGATCAACGAGACATGACTTTGAAACTCAACGAGCAATGAATCAATCTACAAGTCGATCACATCAAGAGACTTGATGAGCTAGAGATCAATCAAATGACAATAGACACTCAAGAAGAGACTATCGTCGAACTACAAGAGAAAGTATTGAATCTCAAAAAGAAACAGCGTTCAGCGAATTAGTCTCGATCTCAACAGTCTACGAAGTCTCAAGCTTCTATCAAGAATCATACTCGACGAAAGTTGTTCATTCTATTCGACAATGATCATCACAAGTTCTTCAAGTTTTCAAACTCATTTATATTCATTGATGAAGATGAATTAACATGAAACAGCTGAAGAATCAAGATAGACGACAAGCTTCAAACAAATGTCAATCACTTTAATAATGAAAATATCTGTATTGTTTATGTGATATCTAGACTAGAAGATGATGCTGCTGAACACATCTTCGCTTGATGTTAACATGATACTTTGCATTCATACATTTCAATCAACGAGCTATTTGAGCATCTGAAAGAAATATACAATGAACTAAATAAGAATCGAAAGTGTCGTTGCAAGTACAACGCTCTGAGACAAGCAGACAGATCTTTCAATGTCTTTTACTTCAACTTTATGAAGTTATTCAGCTATTTTAAATACAATGATTGCACTCTGATGAATGATCTTCAGAATAAAATCAATAATCGCTTGCAAAACACTTTATCAATTTGTTCAGAGAACTTTACTTCACTCACTCGCTTAAGAATCTTTCTTCAAGATGTGAATAGTAAACAATGAGTCAATTATCAGCTTCATAGCGAACATCGCACTGTCATCGTCAAAGTCACTGTCATATCTGATAAATGCACTACTTTTCTGTCAGTAACAACTTTGATAATCAATTATGTTAAGTTGACTATCTCTTTTATCTTTGAGTCAGTGAAATCATCAATTATCTGCTACATCTGTAAGATTCTCGATCATTTGTTCAAGAATTGCTTTCAACTGAACAAGATCAACACTTCTGCATCTTGTGCATTCACTTTTCATCTACATGAAATCATCATTTCAAAGAATAAAAAGAATAAGAAAATGTTTTTCAAGAATAGTGAGACAAAAAACTAGAGACTTTCATCAAAGACACAATGAAAAAAATGTTAATTTCTTAAAAAATAAGCATGTCAGATGATTCTTTTGCTTCTGAATCTTTGACTATTGAATGTGTACTTTCTAACAATGAAATTAGTTACTCATTGAAATCATTAATTGACATCAAAGCTGCTGACTATTCATTTATTAATGAAGTGATTGCGCAGATTGTTTGTGATTAGTTGCAAATTGAGTTTCTGACTTTGATCAAAGCAAAGTCAATTCAAGAATTCAATGATCATTATGTTAAAAAACTCATTATTCATGTCATTTATTTGAATCTGACTGTTTAAGATCATATGATTGACACAGCTTTTATGTTGATCACTCAATTAAATCAACATCAAATGATTCTTGAAAAAACATGAATGAACAAAATCAATCTAGTGATAGATATGCAAATTGATTTTCTTTGATTTTCAAATTTCATTTCTAGTCAGAAATTAATTGTTCTATTCTCAAGCAACAAGATAATCACGAAACAGAAGAGTTTGACTTCTACTCATATATTGAAGAGATCTTTCACTACATTTCAATTCAGTCTGAAATCACTCTCTTTCAGTCAGTTCAATGAGAAGTCAGTTAAACTAATTGAACAGTTAAAATTGCGTGACGCGACTTTAACTAACGTCAAAATTTCTAAATCGACGTCAGATTCATTAAACATTGTCATGATTGAAGTTGCAACTTATAAAATGTTAGTCAAATGATCAGATGTAAAGATCTTTGCTGTTATTGTCTTGAAAATTGATCGACTCATAACTACAGTTGAAAATAAGTCTGAAAAAGTAAATCTGCATAAGCTCTCACACGTCAAGATTCTTGAGAAGATCAAAGTCAAGCTTCTCTTCGAGTATCATGACTATCTAGACATGTTCAATCAAGTTATGATCAATCAGTTATCATCTCATCATTTCTATAATCACAAAATTGAGTTGATCGATGAAGAAACACTTTCTAGAAGCAGACTTTATCAGATGTTCAATCACAAACTTCAGAAGATAAAGAAATATCTGATCAATCATTTAAACAAAGAATTCATTTTCTTCAGCTTCGCATCATACGTCTCACTCATCTTGTTCATTGAAAAGAAAGACGAAAGTCTGCGTTTCTGCATTGATTACAGAAAGCTCAATGCTTTGATCAAACGAAATCATTATTCTTTGTCATTAATAGACGAGACTTTTGCTCATATACAAGAAAGCAAGTATCTGACTCAATTGAACATCATTATCACATTCAATAAACTTTGCATGCATTCAGATAACAAAGATTTGACTATCTTTATTATCTTTTTTGATTCATACAAATATCATGTAATGCTCTTTGAATTAATCAACAAATCTGCGTTTTATCAACATTATATGAACGACATGTTGTTCAAGTATCTACATCAGTTTTGTGACACTTTTGTCAAATCTATCTAAATGACATTATCATCTACAGCAAGATCTTGAAGAAACACAAGCAACATGTACAATTAATCTTGAATAAACTATGAGAAGCTGATTTACAGATAAATATCAACAAGTGCAAGTTTCATGTTCAGAAAACTATCTTTCTAGAATTCTTGATATCAATTGAAGAATTGAAGATGAATTCGCGAAAGATGCAAGCAGTCGTTGATTGATCTACACTCAATAATCTCACTCAGATGCAGTTCTTCATTGATTTCTGCAATTTCTATTGACACTTCATCAAGAACTTTTCAAAAATTGTTCATTCAATAATTCAACTTATTCAAAAGAAAATCATATTTGAATGAAATGAAGTCTGTCAGATCATCTTTGATCATATGAAGAGATGTATGATTGAGACTTCTATACTACGTCACTTTGATCAAACTTGTGAGACTATTCTTGAAATTAACTCATTCAACTATGTCAATGATGAAGTTCTTTCTCAATATGATGATGAAGAAGTACTACATTCAATTGTCTTTTATAGCAAGAACATGTTTTCTGCTGAATGCAACTACAAGATATATGATAAAAAACTTCTGATCATTATTTGAGCATTTGAACACTGACGACTTGAACTGAAGCTAACTGACATTTCTATCAAGATGTTCATTGATCATCAAGCACTCATCTCATTGATGAAAGATAAAGAGCTGAGCAGACGTTAAATGTGCTAAGTTCAGAAGTTCGCTGATTTCAACTTCAAAATAATGTATCAATCTGATAAACAGAACATTAAGATTGATGCATTAACTTGTTAAGCTGACGTCATGCTCAGAAATTCAGAAGATGAGTGCGTTCGCTATCAATAAATTACTATTTTGACTTTGAATCAAATGAAAATTGCTGATCTAAAGCAGAACATCAGTGAATCAATTTATAAACAGATTCTTGAAATTAATGAAATCGACGAGAATTGTACATTACTTCGCGAAGCAATAACAAGAGATGAGACACAATATAAAAATATCAAATTGAAGAATTGTTGAATTCAGAATGAAATTTTGTATCATGATAGTCAGCTATGAATTTCGTTCAACGAGCTTCTATAAATGAATCTGATTCGTGAGATGCATGATCAATCATCAGTTGATCATTCTGATATTCTTAGAACTGTGAAAGTCATAAAGCAAAACTACTATTAATCATTCATGTGAAAAACGATAGATCAATATATTTGAAACTGCTATATCTGTCAATGTTCAAAGACATCTAGAAATAAATCAAATGACTTGCTTCAATCTTTATTGATATTTGAACAGCGATGACAAAACATAGCAATGAACTTCATTATCAATCTATTTGATTCAAGCAAGTACAACGTTATTCTAACGATCATCTGCAGATTGTTAAAGAAAAGACATTATATTTCTTGCATCATTGATGATGAAGATATCACTGTTGAAAAGACAGCTGAAATGCTGATTCAATGAGTATATTGAACTTATGATTTATCAAGCTTCATAGTATCTGATCGAGATTCACAATTCATCTCTATACTATGAAAGTTTCTTTGCAAATGACTGAGCATTTTTCTTCAATTGTTCATCGTTTATCATTCTCAAATCAATGATCAAAGTGAACGAGTCAATCAGAACATCAAGCGATATCTTCAATTCTTCTGTTCATATATGCAGAATGACTGATTTAAGTGACTATTCATGATCGAGTTTGTTGACAATAACATCTTGTTCTCAATCATTTTCTTGATTTTCTTCTTCATGAATAAGAACTTTCATTCTCATATGAGCTTTGATTCTGACATCATCGAGTATGAAAGCACTCGTGAGCGCTTGCAGATCATCAGAGTCGAAGATATATTCAATCATATGAACAAGACATTGATCTTCGCTCGCGAAGCTTTGATCAAAACATGAAAACAAATGATGAAACAAGTTAACAAGCATAGAAAAGAGATCAATTATGAGATCGAATCAAAGATGTTTTTGAACAAAAGAAACATCGTTACAGCGAAACTCTTCAAAAAGCTAGATGACAAGATGCTCAATTCATTCAAGATCACAAACTCTGTTGACTTTTTCTATAAATTGAAATTATCAAACACTATGCATATACATGATTGTTACGATCCTAGCTACGCACCTATGTTGGTAGCTATGTTGGTGGCTATGTTGATGACTATCGCCGGCCGCTCGCCGCTAGGCTATAGGGTTGTTCCGAGGCCAACCCTATTCAGGGTT
>JAABUI010000272.1_pt1 | contig 55385 bp, 53 predicted proteins | sample 5559111 | NCBI WGS metagenome assembly JAABUI01 (sample SAMN10711870, study PRJNA513365) | rock metagenome | isolation source: Antarctica rocks | place: Antarctica: Victoria Land, Buttleship Promontory | reverse complement strand
CTACCAGGACCAAATCCTGCCCACCGGGCACACCGCCGGCACCCCCGAAGAAGCCCTCGACTGCGCCGCCAACCTCTACCTCGACAATCCCTGACCAACCCCCGACGAACTTACGAGCGAGACCACTTAGAGCTCGGCGGCCACGCCCGGCTCGAGCACAGTGAACTCGGTCCGCTCCGGCTTCAACCCGCGCAGCAGGTTGTACTGCATCTCCGGCTTGGCCAGCACCGCTTGATGGATCGGTACCGCCACGCGCGGCGCCACCGCCCGCAGGTAGTCGATTGTCTCGGAGATCTTCATCCACGGCGCGCCCGCGGGCAGGGCCAAGACGTCCACCGGCTCCTCGGGGACGTACAGCGAGTCGCCCGGGTGCAGCAGTGCGCCGTCAGCCAGCAGGTAGGCCACGTTGTCGATGTTGGGGATATCCGGGTGGATCACCGCGTGCAGTCCGCCGCGCACCTTAATTGGTATCGCACCGATCTGTAGCTCGTCACCTGGATGCGCGGCTGTCCACCCCAGCTGCTCGGCGGTCGCCGGATCTGCAATCAGACGGGCCGCGGGGTTGTTGGCCAGCAGCTGCGGCAGGGCGTCGACGTCCACGTGGTCGGGATGCTGGTGGGTGATGAGTACCCCGTCGAGGTCGGTCAGCTCTGTGAAGCCGTCGGAGTACGTGCCGGGATCGAACAACAGTCGGGTGCCGTCGAGCTCGACCAGCACGCAGGAGTGCCCAAAGTGGGTGAGCCGCATCAAGACTCCTTCTTCCACTGGCGAAGTACCCGATCGGCGGGGATGTGTCGGCGACCGGAGGTGAGAAAGTTGCGGGTGAGGCGCATGGTCAGCTCCGGGTGCTCGAACTGCGGCACGTGCCCGGAGTCGGGGATCACCACCGACTCCGCCTGCGGCAGCGCCTCGCTGACGTAGCGGGCGAACTTTGGGGGAACCAAGCGATCGGCGGCGCCCCAGATGAACAGCGCGGGCACCGCCAGCTGCGGCAGCCGGTCCCAGAAGCCGGTCTCCCCGAAAGGTTCGTCGGTGTAGATGTTCAGCGTTGCCGAGAACGCCGCGCGACGGTGGGCAGGGTCCTTCATCGCGAGGATGAACTCGTCGATCGCCGCGTCGTACCAGCTCGCCGGCAGCCGCTTGGGGTCGGCGAACATCGCCCTGAGGCCGGCAACCAGCGCCGCGCGGGGCGGGCCGAAGGGCAGGCGTGCACCGAGGCCGACCGGCAGCAGGCCGGCGAGTGGCGCGAGCTGGCGGAAACGGCGAAATGCCGGTGCGGCGCAAAGCAACACGAGCCGGTCCACGGCGTCGGGGTCGCGCAGCGCAAGCTCGAGGGCCAGCCTGCCGCCGAGGGAGTTGCCGATCACCACGGCGCCCCGGGCGTCCACCACGTCCAAGAACGAGCGCAGCCAGCGGTACATCTGGTCGGCGGTATAGCTCCATGGCGGTGCCTCGGAGGCACCGAACCCAGGGGTGTCGGGGGAGATGACGCGGTGATCCTTCGCCAGGTCGGCGAGCACCGGAAGCATCGAGGCGTTGGTGGCGCCCAGCCCGTGCAGCAGCACCACGGGCCGTCCGTCGGCGGGCCCGGCTTCCAGGTAGGCGGTGCGAATGCCGAGGGCGCTGACCTCACGGGAGTGCGCGCGAGTGGGTAGGTCGGCCTCGGGGGCGAACGCGCCGCCGATCTGCAGCACCGTGTTCAGGCTGCCGCGGGCCACGAGGTCGCCGTCGAGGAACGCCTCGACCCCACTACGGCGTCCCAGCAGCATGTCAGCGAGCGTGGCGGCGTCGGTCCGGATGCTGCACGTGGGGTGCTTGATGGCACCGACGAGGAGGCTGACCTCGCCCCGCTCACTGCGGATCGTCCACCGCCCGCGTCCGGCGACGTCCAGCACCATGGTGACCAGCGGACGGCGTGCCAGCACCGAGCGGGTGAGGTCGCGGGGCAGGTGCTTGCGCAGCACCGTGCTCGGATCGATGCTCTCCCTTGGCGGTGCCATCAGGGGTACTCCTCGTGTAGGTGCAGCCGGCGTTCGAAACCTACCGACAGTTCAGCATTCATCGGTCTCGCTATGGTCACAAGTCGTCCCTGGGGGCTCCGAGTGCCGGGTCGAAGAAGCGCAACGCAGGAAACCGAGCGAAACCGCGGTCCGCCGTGGCCATCCGGCACCCGTGCGCGAGGGCTACTGCGGCGAGTACCGCATCGGGCACCAGGTTCCCGGCGATCTGGCGCTACCAAGCTGCCGAGCCGATCCCAGGCGGCGCCCCCCGCGGGCAGCCACCGAGCGCGTCGAGCCGCTCGCAGCGCATCGACAAAGGCAAGGGCGGTGGCGGTGGGCGCGGGATCTGCATAAATGCGTCGGTTGGTGACGATGCGCACGAAGCCGCCCAGCACCTGGTCGTTCAGCGCCAGCTCGTCCTCGCCGGCCACCAACCCCGCCAACCAGTCGGCGTAGGCCGTGTGCCGCACGGACTCCTGGCGGAACGCATATACCAGGACATTGACGTCCGGCAGGATCACGCCCGCTCGTCGAGTGCGGCCCAGACGGCATCACGGTCGCTGAGGTCCACAAGTGGCTCGTCGTCGGCATTTCCGTAAGTCGGTAGCGGCGCGACCTGCGCTCGTGGATGGCTGGGTGGCTCCGACAACAGCTGGCGGAGCGCCTGCTCCATGACACTGGTGACGGTTTGGCCCGCCTCGGCCGCCCGTTGCTTGACCTGCTCCAGCAGCGCATCAGGCAGGTTCATGGTCGTCCGCATGCATACGAGCGTACGTCGCGATATGTGGGTATGCGGCGCGAGTGACCGTGCCCTGCCAGTAAGCTCAGCGGTGCCCGAACCGATCCGATCCAGGGAGCACGCAGTGGCCCGAGTAGTCGTCGACGTGATGCCGAAGGCCGAGATTCTCGACCCACAAGGCAAGGCGATCGCGGGGGCGCTGCCACGGCTGGGCTTCACCGGGGTCAGCGACGTCCGTCAGGGCAAGCGTTTCGAGCTGGAGGTCGGTGACGACATCGACGACGCCGCGCTGGCGCAGATCGCGCAGACGTTGCTGTGCAACACCGTGATCGAGGAGTGGACCGTCACCAGGGTCTCGGCGTGAGCGCCCGGATCGGCGTTATCACCTTTCCCGGCACGCTTGATGACGTCGACGCGGCGCGCGCCGTTCGGCTGGCCGGCGCGGAATCGGTGAGCTTGTGGCACGGCGATGCCGATCTGCACGAGGTCGACGCCGTGGTGGTACCCGGGGGCTTCTCCTACGGCGACTACCTGCGGGCCGGGGCGATCGCCCGTTTCGCCCCGGTGATGGCCGAGGTGGTCCGCGCCGCGGCGGCGGGGATGCCGGTACTGGGGATCTGCAACGGTTTTCAGGTGCTCTGCGAGGCGGGGCTGCTGCCTGGCGCGCTGACCCGCAACGAGGGGCTGCACTTCCTCTGCCGCGACCAGTGGTTGCGAGTGGAGTCGACGTCGACGGCGTGGACCTCGCGCTACGAGGCGGGCGCGGAGATCCTGGTGCCGCTGAAGTCCGGCGAGGGGCGTTACGTGGCATCCGCGGACACGCTGGACGAGCTGGAAGGTGAAGCTCGGGTGGTCTTCCGCTACGTCGGGGACAACCCCAACGGCTCGATGCGGGGGATCGCCGGGGTGGCTTCGGCCGACGGCCGGGTGGTCGGGCTGATGCCGCACCCCGAGCACGCCACCGAGAAGCTCACCGGACCGACCGACGACGGGTTGGGGATTTTCCTGTCCGCGCTGGACAGCGTGCTCGCGGCCGTCTAGCGCAAACTCTGCCGGGGCACGAGGACCACGGTCACCCCGGCGGCCAGGAGGAACAGTGCCGCAGTCGCGAGCCCGGCCACACCGAAAACACGTGTGAAGTGTTCGCCCAGCGTCGCCGACCCGGCGAGTGCGCCGAATGCGGCGATGCCGATCGCACCGCCGGCCTGACGCGCTGTGTTGTTCACCCCGGAGGCCAGTCCGGCCTGCCTCGCCGGAACCGCGACGATCGCGGCCGACACCAGAGCCGGGGTGAGCAACCCGAGGCCGCTGCCCCACAGCACCATCGCCACCAGCAGCACGCCGTAGCCGGAGTCGGTGTGCAGCCGGGCCAGCAGCGCAACACCGGTGGCAGCGGTCAGCAGTCCGAGCGTCATCGGCAATTTGGCCCCCACCCGCGCGGTCAGCCTGCCCGCGGCAGGCGCAAGCACGCTCATGGGGAGGAAGAGCGGGAGCAGCGCCACCCCGGCGGCGAGCGCCGAGCGGTGCTGCACGGTCTGTAAGTATATGGTGAGCAGAAACAGCAGCCCAAGGGTGCCAAGGTTCATCGCACCCGCCGCCGCGTTGGCGGCGAAGAACGCGGGACGGCGGAACAGCCCCAATGGCAGCATCGGGTCGGCTCGCCGGTGCTCCACCGTCAGGAAGACCACCAGCAGCAGACCGGCTCCGGCCCACGTCATCCAGTGCGCGTGCTGCACCACCGCGAAGATCGTCACCGCTAGCGCCGCACCACCGAGCAGCACACCTGCCCAGTCAACCCTCCGCGACTGTGCCTCGCGGCTCTCCCGCACCACCCGGGCGGCGACGGCACCGGCGAGGAGCACAATAGGCACATTGACGAAGAACACTGCGCGCCAACCGATTCCGTCGACCAGTGCACCACCAAGCAGGGGTCCGGCGGGTAAGGCAGTGCTGCCGACGCCCGCCCAGATTCCGATAGCCCGTGCCTGCTCGCCCCGCGCCGGGAACGCGTGACTGATGATCGCCAGCGTGCCGGGCAGCGCCAGCGCAGCCCCCAATCCCTGGAACACCCGCGCAGCGATCAGCACGCCGACGGTGGGGGCCAGTCCGCAGCCCAGCGACGCCAGACCGAACAGTGTCAGTCCGGTCAACACCACGCGCTTGTGCCCCCGCAGGTCGCCAATCGTCCCACCGGCCAACAGCAGGCTCGCCAGTACCAGCGCGTATCCGTCGACCACCCACTGCAGGCCTGCGACATCGGCGTGCAGGGTGCTGCCGATCCGGGGCAGTGCTACGTTGACGATGGTGACGTCCAGGAGCACCAGAAAGTACCCGGCGCACATGACCACCAGTACGGTCCACCTGTTGTAAGCCATGCCGCCAGTGTTGTGTGCGCATGCTTCGGCGGTCGCCGAAGTGTCGCTGCCCTAGCCTGGTGTGATGAGCACTGGTGAGCCCGACATCGCTCGCGTGGCGGCCCTGATGGGAGAGCCGGCCCGAGCGCGGGTGTTGATGGCGTTGGTGGACGGGCGCGCGCTCTCCGCCAGCGTGCTCGCCGCCGAGGCCGGGGTGGCGGCCTCCACCATCAGCGAGCACCTGGCCCGACTGGTCGACGCGGGTCTGCTCACCGCTGAGCGCCACGGCCGTTCGCGCTACTTCCGGCTCGCCGGACCCGAGGTGGCCGAGGTGTTGGAAGCCCTGGCCCGCATCGCACCGACCCAGCCGGTGCGGTCGCTGCGCCAGGGCACCCGAGCGAACGCATTGCGCCGGGCCCGCACCTGTTACAACCACTTGGCCGGGCAGCTCGGCGTGGCCCTGATGGTAGGACTGCTCGAGCGCGGAGTGCTGGAAGGGGGCGACGGAAGCCGGACCGCCGACGACCGACTCTGCGCACCCGGCCGAGCTGTGCACTACCAACTCACTCCGCAAGGGCACTCCACATTGGCCGACTTCGGCGTGCACGTGGACGCGGTGCTGCGTCGTCGTCCGCCGATTCGCTACTGCATGGACTGGTCGGAGCAGTCCCATCACCTCGCCGGTCCACTCGGCACCGCGGTGACCGATCGGCTGTTCACTGTGGACTGGATCCGCCGAACGCCGCGGCGACGAGCTGTGGTGCTCACCGATGCGGGGCGCCAGGGTCTGCACGACACCTTCGGCGTTCGTTGCCTTGTCCGGGCGGGCCAGTAAGGATGAGTGCGTGGACCTCCCCGTCGCGCCGCCCGTGAAGCCGATGCTCGCCAAAGCGGCCGACGCCGTGCCCGCGCAACCGTCCCCGGCGCAGTGGTCCTACGAACCCAAGTGGGATGGCTTCCGCTGCATCATTTTTCGGGACGGTGACGAGGTGCTTCTGGGCTCGCGCAACGGTAAACCCCTCACTCGGTACTTCCCCGAGGTCGTTGCATCCGTGCGTGCAGAGCTGCCGCGGCGATGCGTGCTCGACGGGGAGATCGTGGTGCCCAAGGTGGTCGACGGGCGCACCCGGTTGGACTGGGACTCGCTCAGCCAGCGCATCCACCCCGCGGAGAGCCGCGTCAGGAAGCTGGCGCAGGAGACCCCCGCGCAGTTCATCGGCTTCGATCTGCTTGCCCTGGGCGAGGACGACCTGATGGCCGAGCCCTTTTCGCGCCGGCGCGCCGCGCTGCTCGACGCCGTGGGTGCCGGCCCGTCCTGCCACGTCACCTCGGCCACCGATGACGCCACCACCGCCCAGCGCTGGTTCGACGAATTCGAAGGAGCCGGGCTGGACGGGGTGGTGGCCAAACGGTTGGGCGGGCACTACGCACCGGACAAGCGGGACATGATCAAGGTGAAGCACCACCGCAGCGCCGAGTGCGTCGTCGTGGGCTACCGTCCGCACAAGAGTCAGCCGGGGATCGGCTCCATGCTGCTGGGGCTCTACCGCGGCGATCAGCTGCACATGGTCGGGGGCGCCTCGGCGTTCACCGCGAAGCGCCGGGTAGAGCTGCTGGCCGAGCTGGAGCCCTTGCGCCTTGGCGAGGACGTCACCGCCACCGGCGAGCCCAACCGGTGGAATGCCCGGATCGACCACTCCTGGGTGCCGCTGCGCCCCGAGAAGGTCGCTGAGGTGGCCTACGACCAGATGGAGGGCGAACGCCTGCGGCACGCCGCCCGCTTCCTGCGCTGGCGCCCCGAACGCGACCCCGCCGAGTGCACCTACGACCAGCTCGAGGTCCCGGTGCGCTTCGAGCTGGCTGACGTCCTGGCGGGCAGATGACTGCGAAGGCTCCGGCGGAGCTGCTCGACGTCGACGGCATCGAGGTACGCCTGAGCAGCCCCGACCGGGTGATGTTCCCCGAGCTCGGCCCCGAGGCGGGCACCAAGCGGCACCTGGCGATGTACTACAAGACGGTCGCCGAACGCGGCGCACTGCTCACTGCGTTGCGCAACCGTCCCACCTACCTGCAGCGCTTTCCCGACGGCATCGCCGGCGAGGAGGTGTACCAGAAGCGCATCCCCGCCAAGCACCCCGAGTTTCTGCAGACCTGCACCGTGGCGTTCCCCTCCGGGCGCACCGCCGACGCGTTGAGCCCGCAGCACGCCGCCGACCTGGTGTGGGCCGCGCAAATGGGCACCGTGACGTTTCACCCGTGGCACGCACGCTGTACCGACACCGAGCATCCCGACGAGCTGCGCATCGACCTCGACCCGCAACCCGGCACCGCGTTCGCCGAGGCCCGGGCGGTCGCGTTGGAGGTGGTGGCGCCGCTGCTCGACGAACTCGGGCTGGTGGGATTCCCGAAGACCTCCGGCGGCCGGGGACTGCACATCTACGTGCGCATCGAACCCCGATGGACCTTCACGCAGGTACGCCGCGCGGCCATCGCCTTCGCCCGTGAAGTCGAGCGGGGAGCAGGTGGCCGGGTGACCACGGCGTGGTGGAAGGAGCAACGCGGCGAGCAAATCTTCGTCGACTACAACCAAAACGCCCGCGATCGCACCATCGCGTCCGCCTACTCCGCCCGCAAGACCCCGCGAGCGACGGTGTCCACCCCGGTCACCTGGGCTGAGCTTGTCGACGTCGACCCCGACTACTGCACCATTGCCACGGTGCCGGCCCTGCTTCAGCGACGCGGTGACCCGATGGCTTCGATCGATGACCGCGCGTTCACCCTGGACACACTGCTGGATTTGGCCGAGCGGGATGAGGGCGGGGGACTGGGCGACCTGCCGTACCCGCCGAACTACCCAAAGATGGCCGGTGAGCCCAAACGGGTGCAGCCCAGCAAGGACCGCGACCGGCCGAAATCGTGAACGGGCGCCAGGCGTAGCTGTAGTCGCCCGACGGGAAGCGAGCGGCGCCATCAGCCCACTCGCACGCCGCCGACCGGTTGCCGGCGTTCACCGCACTGCTCCGGTCACAATGTCCCAGATGTCGTCCTGCCCGCAGGCGTCGGCGAGTATCGCGGACCAGTACGCATCGCTGCCGAACTCGGCGACCCATGCCGACATCCGTAACGTCAATTCGCCGAGACCGTACTCGCTGGTGATGCCCATGGCACCGTGCACCTGGTGAACGTTCGAGACGATTGTCGGCACCGACAGGGAGGCGTTGTGTTTAGCAGCAGCGATATCGAGCCGCTTGTCCGATCCACCCGGACCCGGGATGCAGAGCCGGACACCGACGTGCAGGAGAGCGCATTCGCGGGCGACCACCGCGAGGCGCTGTTGCACGGCCTGGAACCGCGCGAGCGGGCGCCCGAACTGTTCGCGTTGGCCGACATACCGCACGGAACGCTCGAGCGCCGCGCGCGCCGCCCCCTCGATCTGGATCAGCCGACCGAGGGCGCCGCGGGCGAGGAGCTCGTCCTGCCCGAGCGTCGTCCGGCCAATCCATCGGCACCGAGCAGGACCCTGCCGACTTCCACCCGGTCCCGCGGCTCGCCGATCGGGTTGGCCCCGTGCACGATCGAGCACACGGAAGTAGGAACCATCGCCACGGTCCCATCCGGGCACAGCACGACGATCTCACGGCAGGAACGCGCCCAGGGAACCCGCTCCAGGACGCCGCTGACCTGAAGACCATGGGATGTCCGTTCAAAGGTCAGGTCACCGGCGCAGGCCGTTGAGGGCCCCTTCGCCAGCGGGATGCCGGCCTGCGTCAGCAACCAACCGGCCAGCCACATGTGCTCCATCAGTGGGATGGCTGCCGCAGTTCGCCCCGACAGGGACAGCAGTGTGGCGGCATCTGCGGCCGTCCCACCGGATCCGCCGAGGTGTTCATCGATTCCCACCGCGATGAAGCCATTGGCGGACAAAGCGTCCCACAGCTCGGCGTCCAGGCAGGCTTCGGGTTCGCACGACCACAGCCGGCGATCGCGCCGGGCATCGAAGTAGCGCGCCGCGACGGTCTCGAGCTCCACCTCGCTTCGCTCGCTCATCGCAAACCCAGGTCCCGCGCCACCATGCTGCGCAACACGTCGGTGCTGCCGCCGCGCAAGGTGAACCCCGGCATCGCGACCGCGGCCTGCGCGAGCATCCGAGCAAGGTTGTCCGCGCTGTCCGGGTCCGCCTCGACGCCGGCCGCAGCGCGGATCGACTCGACGATGTCCTGCTCGAAGGCGGTGCCGGCGTCCTTGACCAGCGCGGCAGCGACATCCGGGCGCTCACCGCGATCCAACGCCCCCGCAATCGAGAGACCGGCCTGGCGGAGGATGCGCATCCGCGCGACCGCGTCGGCCAGCACCCGTCTGTCGGCAGCACCGGCCGTGACCGCGAACGCCCGGACGAGGCAGAACACGCTGAGATACCGTTCGGCGCCGCTGCGCTCGTAGGCGAGCTCGCTGGTCACCTGCGTCCAGCCCTGGCCGACCTCCCCGACGACGCGGCACGAAGGCGTCGTCGAAGCTGACTTCGTTGAAGTGGTGCTCACCGGTCGCCCCGTGGATCGGTCGGATCTGCACACCGGCGCTCGGCAGCTCGACGATGACCTGGCTCAGTCCCGCGTGCCGGTCCGCTCCCCGCGGCGCTGTGCGGACCAAGGCAAGGATCGCGTGCGCACGATGCGCCCAGCTCGTCCACACCTTCTGTCCGGTGATGCGCCAACCGCCCTCGACCGCACGGGCCCGCGTGGTGACCGAGGAGAGGTCGGAGCCTGCGCCCGGTTCGCTCATCCCGATCGCGAAGAAGCACTGGCCGGACGCGATCGCCGGCAAGAACCGGGCCTGCTGTTCCTCGCTACCGAAGCGCAGCAGGCTGGGTCCACTCTGGCGGTCGGCGATCCAATGCGCCGCGACCGGTGCGCCGGCAGCGAGCAGCTCATCGTTGACCACAAATCGCTCCAGGGCGCTGCGCTCGTGCCCTCCGAAGGCGCGCGGCCACGTCATCCCCAGCCACCCGCGTGCGCCCAGCTCACGAGAAAACCCCGGATCGAAGCCCGACAGCCAGCTGTCCACGCGCGGCGTGAAGTCGTATCCGTCGAGGAACTCCCGGACCGCACGCCGCAGCTCCGCGGTGTGCGGGGGCAGCTCGGTGTGCGCCAACAGCACGCCGGTCACGGCTGTGTCCGGTACTGCTCGCGCAGCGTGCGCTTGAGGATTTTGCCCACGGCGGAGAGCGGAAGCTCGTCGACCACCTCCACCGTGCGCGGCGCCTTGTACCGGGCGATCCGCTCGGCGCAGAACTCCCGGAGCTGATCGGCATCGGGACTGCTACCGGCCGTGGCGACGACGACGGCGTGCACGCGTTCACCCCACTGCTCGTCGGGAACCCCGATCACGGCGCAGCTGGCTATCGAGTCGTGCATGGCGAGCACCTTCTCCACCTCGGCGCTGTACACGTTCTCCCCGCCGGTGACGATCATGTCTTTCAGCCGGTCGACGATGTAGAGGTAGCCGTCCTCGTCGAGGTAGCCCAGATCCCCGGTGTGCATCCAACCGCCACGCAACGCAGCCGCGGTCTCCGCCGGCTTCTTCCAGTAGCCGAGCATCAGGTTCGAACCGCGCACGATGACCTCACCCACCTCCCGGGTGGCGACGTCGGTGTCCATCCCGTCCACCACCCGAAGCTCCGCGTGCAGAGCTGCCCGGCCGGCCGAGCGCAGCCGTTCCGGGTGAGTCTCGTCCCGGTGCTCCTCCGGGCGCAGCACCGTTGCGACGGGGCCGAGCTCGGTCATGCCGTACCGCTGGCACATCTGCAGGTCCGGCAGCATCTGCAGGGCCTTGCGCAACACCGGCTCGGAGATCGGCGACGCGCCGTAGCCGAGGTGCACCAGACTGGACAGGTCAGCGCCCGTCGCCTCGGCGTGGTCGAAGAGCCGCTGAATCATCGTGGGTACCAAGGTGACCGCTGTGATGCCGTCGCGGGCAATCGACTCGGCCACACCCTCGACGGTGAACCGGCCGAGGACGAAGTGCGTCGAACCGAGCTGGACCTGCTGGTAGAACGATCCCAGCGAAGCCAGGTGGTACAGCGGTGCGACGTGCAGGAATCGTTCGCGTTCGTTGGACATGCCCGCGCTCGCCAGCGCGCCCAACCCGGAAACCAACAGTTGGGAGGGGCTGACCATGACGCCCTTGGGCTGCCCTGTGGTGCCCCCGGTATAGAGGATGCCGGCCAAATCGCTCCCGGTCAGCCGGACGTCGTCGATCGCCGACGTCCGGGCTATGAGGTCCTCGTAGCCGAGCATGCCGTCGGGTGCGGGGTCGAGTCCACAGTGGATCAGGGTGGTCAGCCCCGGGCATTTCTCCTGCAGTGCCACCGCCGTGGGCGCCGCCTCGTCGTCGACGATGAGGACGGCGATGTCGGCGTCGAGGACCTGGTAGGCCATCTCGCCGACGCTCCACCGGGAGTTGACCGGGGCGACGGCGAAGCCGCCCCACGGGCAGGCCAGCGCGTACTCGAGGTAGCGGACGGAGTTCGCGGCGAGCATCCCGATCCGGTCGCCCTTGACCGCACCGACGCCGGCCAGCGCGGCCGCCAACCGCGCGACACGGTCGGCCAGCTCGGTGAAGGTGACGTCAGTGCCGCGATCGACGACCGCAACCCCGTTCGGCGTCTGCTGCAGGCTGCGGTGCAGCCCTTGGGTGAGATACACATCTGCTCCTCTCCCCGGCCCCTACAGGGAGCGGGCAATGAGTTCCTTCTGGATCTCGTTGGCCCCGCCGTAGATCTTCTGCGCGCGCGCGTCGGCGTACATCCGGGCAATCGGGTACTCGCGCATGTATCCGTAGCCGCCGAACAGCTGCAGGCACTTGTCGATCACCCGGCACTGCACGTCGGTCAGCCACCACTTGCACATCGCCGCAGCCGCCGAGTCCAGCTCGCCGGCCATGTGCGCGGCGATGCAGTCGTCCAGAAACACCCGGGACACACGGGCCAGAGTGGCGCACTCGGCGAGCTCGAAGCGGGTGTTCTGCATGCTTATCAGTGGAGCACCGAAGACCTCGCGCTGCTTGACGTAGTCCACCGTCAGCTGGACAGCGAGCTCCGTGGCGGCGACAGCGCTGATGCCGATGATCAATCGCTCCTGCGGGAGCTGGCTCATCATCATGGCGAATCCGCGACCCTCCTCGCCGAGCAGGTTGTTCGCCGGGACGCGGGCCTCGTCGAAGAACAACTCGGAGGTGTCGGCGCCGTGCTGCCCGATCTTGTCCAGCACCCGGCCACGAGTGAAGCCGGGGCAATCGGCGGCTTCCACCACGATGAGGGACACACCCTTGGCCCCGGCGGCGGGGTCGGTCTTGGCTGCGACCACGATCAGATCGGCTGTCGCACCGTTGGAGATGAACGTCTTGGCACCGCTGATCAGGTAGTCCTCGCCGTCGCGGTCGGCGCGGGTGCGGATCGCTTTGAGATCGGAGCCGGCCGAGGGCTCGGACATGGCGATCGCTGCCACCAGTTCGCCGGTGGCCATCCGCGGAAGCCACCGGTTCTTCTGCTCCTCGGTGCCGTAGCTCAGCAGGTAGTGGGCGACGATGCCGCTGTGCACGGAGTTGCCCCAGGACCGGTCGCCGATGCTCGAGTACGCCTGCTGGATGGCGGCGTGGTGCAGGAAGGTCCCGCCCCCACCGCCGTAGCACTCCGGAATCGAGGCGCAGAGCAGTCCAACCTCGCCGGCCTTCTTCCAGAACTCCCGGTCGACGTGGTGTTGCTCTGCCCACCGCGCCACGTTCGGTACGGCCTCCCGGTCGAGGAAGTCGCGGGCCAGCTCATACAGCGCGGCGACGTCGCCCTGGATCCAGGCCGAGCCGCGTCCGGCCATCACTGCACCGGCCCGTCAGCGACGGCGACGGTGGCCGAGCCGAGCAAGGTAATGGTGCCGTCGGCCAGGGTGACGCTGAGCTCGAGCACCGCTACCCGCTCTCCCTCGCGTTCCTCGATCGAAATTACGGTGCCGCGGCAGGTCGGCTGCCCGTGCACCGGAGTGATGGCGGCGAAGCGCACCCGGAACGTGCGGAGCCTGCTCTGGGGGACGCAGGCGCCCAGCAACCGGGCGAGGTAGGCCATCGAGAGCATGCCGTGCGCGAACACTTCGTCCAAGCCGGCGCTACGGGCAACGTCGAGGTCGATGTGGATCGGGTTGTGATCACCGGAAGCCCCGGCGAACAGGGCCAGCGTCGTGCGGCTGATCGGCGGCAGCGCCAAGGGCGGCAGTTCGGTGCCCACTGTGAGCTCGGCAAGCTGGGCGCGCATCAGCCCAGTTCCAACTGTCGAATGACCAGGGTGTTGCTGAGGGTGGCCACTGGTTCGCCGCCCCGGCTCACCTCGGTCCGGCGAACCAGGAAACGCAGGGCGCCATTCTTCTTCTCGTAGTAGTCACTGAACCGGGGCGCGAAGTCCAGGCTCTGCCCGGCGAAGGCAAGCGCCTGGTAGGAGAAGGCCTGCTCCCCGTGCAACACCTGGCGCAGATCCACGCCGAGCTCGGCGAGCACCCCGTGCGCATTCGGGCGGCCCAGCTCGAGGCTGAAGAAGAACGTCGGCGGGACCGGGAGGTCCGGGTAGCCGGCCGCTCGCGCCGCGTCCAGGTCGAAGTACGTGCGGTCGGTCTCGCCGAGCACTTCGGCGAACAGCTGCAGTCGGCCACGTTCCGCCGTCGCCGAGAATGCCGGCAGCACCCGGCCGATGAGCGTGTGCGGGTCGGTCATGCGGACATCTCAAAGGGAGACGGTCCGGCGGGCAGCTCGCGCAGCGCAGCACCGATCTCGTCGACGGTCCACCTGCGGTCCTTGTCGAACGACTCCTGCTCGACCCAGCCCTGCTGCCAGCCGATGTGGCCACCCATCACGCTGAAGACCTGACCGGAGACCGCGCAGTCCTGTTGCGCCAACCAGGCCACGAGCGGGGTGACATTCTCCGGCGCCCACCTGTCGAATCCGCCATCGCCGTCGGTACCGATGCGGTCTCCCAGGCCCGGCGTCGCCATCGTGAGGCGGGTCCGGGCGACCGGGGCGATCGCGTTGACTCGAACGCCGTAACGATCGAGCTCCCTGGCGGCCACCAGGGTCATCATCGCGATCCCCGCCTTCGCCGCCGCGTAGTTGACCTGGCCGGGGTTGCCGCGCAAGCCAGATCCCGAGGACGTGTTGATCACCGACGCCGAGACGGTCTCGCCCGCCTTGGCCTGCGTGCGCCAGTACTCGGCGGCATGGCGCAGCGGACAGAAGTGGCCCTTCAGGTGTACGTCCATCACCGCGTCCCACTCCGCTTCGGACATGTTCACAATGGTGCGGTCACGCAGGATGCCAGCGTTGTTCACGAGGATGTCCAGACCACCGAAGGTGTCGACCGCCAGCGCCACCATGCCCCGGGCGCTGTCCCAGTTGGCGACACTGCCGACGTGGGCCACGGCCTTGCCCCCCGAGCCTTGATCTCCTCAACGACCTCGTGTGCCGGGCTGCTGTCGTCCCCGCTGCCGTCGGGACCGGTGCCGTTGTCGTTGACGACCAGCTTCGCGCCGAGCTCGGCGAACAGCAGAGCGTGCTCGCGGCCCAGACCCCTGCCTGCGCCGGTGACGATTGCAGTTCTACCTTCTAACGTGGCCATACGTTCATTCCCATCGTCAGTTGTGCGTGTTCTTTGCGCAATCGGTTCGACGTTGACGCGGCTATTCGCATCGATGAGCAGCCAAGTCCAACGCTATTCATTCTCGTTGACAGTGTCAATGTTCGTTAACAGTTTCGCGACCGGTATTACCTGTAGCCCGCGCCGCGGTGGCACCGCGGCGAGACCGTCCGTCGGCGCGGGTTCGGCTACGATGACGCGTCCATGCCGACACGATGACAGGACCGACGGTGAGCCAGGAGCAGCTTCGGCGTTCGACGGAGCGACGTGGACAGATCCTCACCGCGGCCGCCCGGTTGTTTCGGCAACGGGGTTTCGCCGGGGTCGGCATCGACGACATCGGCACGGCGGTGGGCGTCAGCGGGCCCGCCGTCTACCGTTACTTCCCCAGTAAGCACGCGCTGCTCGCCGCCATCGTCTCCGGCTACCTTCGCTCCGTCATCGACGAGGGCGGGTTGCGTGGCGACGCCGAGAGCCACGAGCGCGGTGACCGCTTCCTCCACTCGGCGATCACCGTCGGCTTGCGTGACCCGGACAGCCTCGTCGTGTACCTGCGCCAGCTCGCACATCTCGACCCAGCGGACCTGGCGGCGGTCCGCGCTGACCGCGAAAGGGTCGCACTCGCGTGGGACTCCGTACTGCGCGCGCACCACATCGACAAGACACTTCCGTCCAAGCAGCTTCGGCTGCGCAGCGCCGCGGGCGTGCTCATCCATGTGGCGCTCACCAGGGTGTCCGGCGCACAGGCGCGCCAGCGACTTGCTGAGCAGATGATCACGGTGATCCTCGACGCGTCGCTGCCGGAGTCGGCGGCGGAGCCGAGCCCGCACGGCAGGCCGCACGCGGCTCCGCGCCTGCAGCACGCGTCTCGTCGGGAGGCCATCCTCGCGGCATCGACCAGTTTGTTCCGCGAGCGCAGCTTCACCGGGGTGTCACTGCGCGACATCGGGGCCGCGGTCGGCATCAGCGCGTCTGCGGTCAATCGGCACTTCGACAGCAAGGAGCAGCTGCTCGCCACCGCTTTCAACCGGGCGGCCGAGCAGATCGCGGCGGGGATCGCCGGCGCCATCGGTCGATCCGGCTCTCCCGCGCAGGCCGCCGTCGAAATCGTGCGGATCTATGCTCACTTGGCGATCGAGTGCCGAGACCTGATCGTCATCAACGCCACCGAAACGCACTTCCTGCCCGCCTCCTACCGCGATCAGCGGCGACGTAATCAGCGGATGTACGTCGAGGAGCTCGCGCAGATGCTCGCTGCCGCCCACCCCGAGCTCGGCATGGCCGAGTGCAGAATCCGGGCAGGCAGTGCGTTCGCGGCCGTCAACGAGGTGATCATGAACGACCGGCTTGTGCAGCGCCCCAACCTCGTTCAGGAGTTAACGGACTTGAGCCTGTCGTTGCTCCAGCTGGAGTGCGAGGTGACCGCCCAACATCCTTCTTGACGCCGGTTTCCGTCCGGACGATTGCTACCTGGTTAACGGGCATGTACCTTCGCGTGTGACACTCATCCTGCTCTCCGGAGGCGGTATGCCCGGCGTCGGTATCGCAAGCTACGCAACCCACATCCCGTATTGGCGTCTGCAGCGCGCCACGATCGACGCGGCGCTCGGCGGTAGGCCCGGAACAGGAAGCCGCGCGGTCGCCGCGTTCGACGAGGACACCACGACGATGGCGGTCGAGGCAGGCCGAGCTGCCCTCGCCGGCTGGTCGGCACCGGGTTCGGTGGATGGCGTCTTGTTCGCCACCGCGCAACCGGCATACGCGGACAAGACCAACGCCACCGCCATCCATGCCGCGTTGGGGCTGGGTCGGAACGCGCACGCCGCCGACCTGATCGGCACCATCCGATCGGGGGTCTCGGCGCTGCTCGCCGGCAGCTACCGCCCCGGGGTCACGCTCGTTGCGCTCTCCGACGCCCGCACCGGACCGGCAGGTAGCGTCGACGAGTCCACCGGCGGGGACGCCGCGGCCGCGTTCGTCCTCAGCTCGACAGAGCGTGGGCCCGTCATCGCCGAGCTCCTCGGCGCGGCATCGACAACCGAGGAATTCCTCGACCGGTGGCGAGCTCCCGGCGAACCCTGGGCCGCGAGCTGGGAAGAACGATTCGGCGAGGAGGTCTACACCGGACTGGCGATCGACTCGTTCGATGATGCGCTGAAATCGACGGGGCTGAGCACCGGTGACGTTGACCGGATCGCGGTCGCCGGCCTCGCGCCGCGCGCCGTGCGGGCGTTCCTCAAGCGCTCCGGCGTGCCCGCCGACAAGGTCGCTGACGACCTGACGAGTGCCATCGGCAACACCGGCACCGCGCACGTCGGATTGTTGCTCGCCTCGATGCTCGATCAGGCCGAACCCGGCGACGTCCTCGCGCTGACCGTGCTGTCCGACGGTGCCGAGACGCTGCTGTTCCGTGCCACCGATCATCTCCTCGACGCACGGCAGGGGCTGTCCGTCGACGCACGGATCGCCAACGGCAACGATGGGCTCTCCTACGCAGACTTCCTGACCTGGAAGGGCCAGCTGCGTCGCCAGCAACCACGCAGACCCGATCCGGACCGGGCCGCGGCGCCGGCCACGCACCGGTTGGCGGACTGGAAGTTCGGGTTCACCGGCAGCCGGTGCACCGCGTGCGGTACCCGCCACCTGCCGCCCCAACGGGTCTGCCTCCGTTGCGGCGCCACGAACCAGATGGAGCGCGAACGCCTCGCTGACACCGCGGCCACCATCGCGACGTACACGGTCGACCATCTGGCGTTCTCCCTCGCCCCGCCCGTCGTCGCCGCGGTCATCGACTTCGACGGCGGCGGCCGCTTCTCCTGCGAGCTGACCGACGTCGATGCCGACGCCCTCGCCGTCGGGCAACGCGTGGAGATGACCTTCCGCCGGCTGTCCTCGGCCGACGGAGTGCACAACTACTTCTGGAAGGCCCGGCCGAGGAGCGAAGGCCGGTTCACGAGCGAAGGGCAGGACCAGTGAGTTCACACGGAATCAAGGATCGCGTCGCCATCGTCGGCATGGGATGCACCAAGTTCGGTGAGCGGTGGGACTCGTCGACCTCGGATCTGCTCGTGGAGTCGGCGACGGAGGCGTTCACGTCGGCGAACATCGGCAAGGAAGACGTCGATGCGTACTGGCTAGGAACCATGAACTCGGGGTTCTCGGGCCTGACTCTGTCCGCGGCGTTGAAGATCGATTACAAACCGGTCACTCGCGTCGAGAACTTCTGCGCCAGCGGATCCGAGGCCTTCCGCAATGCCTGTTACGCAGTGGCGTCCGGCGCCTATGACGTGGTGATGGCCGTGGGAGTCGAGAAGCTCAAGGACTCCGGCTACTCCGGACTCACCCGCGCGAACCCGCCCTCGGACGGCACCGCGAGCACTCTGTCCGCGCCGGCCCGATTCTCCATGCTCGCTCCGGCCTACAGCGCCAAGTACGGCATCGCCCGTGCAGAGTTCAAGCAGGCCATGACCCACGTTGCCTGGAAGAACCACTACAACGGTGCCCGCAACAATCGGGCGCAGTTTCAAGCCGAGGTGTCCGAGTCCAGGATTGCCTCGGCGCCGAAGGTCGCGGGCGATCTGGGCGTCTTCGACTGCTCTGGCGTGAGCGACGGGTCTGCGGCGGCGATCATCGTCCGGGCCGAGGACGCCCACAAGTACACCGACAACCCGCTCTATGTGAAGGCGCTCGCCTTCTCAGCCGGACCAGGTAGTGGACCGATTGACCCCGAGTACGACTACACCACCTTCGAGGAAGTCGTCCGGACGGCGGCTGACGCGTATCACCAGGCCGGCATCGCTGTCCCCGCTGCGGAGCTGATGATGGCCGAGGTCCATGACTGTTTCACGCCCACCGAGCTCGTCCTGATGGAGGACCTCGGTTTCTCTGCCCGCGGCGAGACCTGCCAGGACACGCTGGCCGATCGGTTTGTCCTGGGTGGCGACCTGCCGGTGAACCCTGATGGCGGGCTCAAGAGCTTCGGGCACCCGATCGGCGCCTCAGGCCTGCGCATGCTCTTCGAGTGCTGGCTGCAGCTGCGTGGCGAAGCACCCGCAGATCGGCAGGTGCGCACGAAGGGCAAGAAGTACGGTCTGACCCACAACCTCGGCGGTGGACCGGGCGAGTGCGTGTCGTTCGTCTCGGTCGTCGGGGCTGAACCCGGCTGAGCTCAAGTCGAACCGACCACGACCCGTGCGAGGTCGGGTTTCGCGGCGGCATTGTTACGTTGCTCGGACACCTCGCCGCGCCGCGCGAAGGGGTCCCGATGACCTCCAGCCTGGAGTACGAGGCGGCCACCGTCTTCCCGATGCTCGCCGCGGGGATCGCGGTGGTGTTCACCGACTACATCGGTTTGGGTACACCCGACCGGGTACACAGCTACGTGAACCGGGTGGATGAGGGGCACGCCGTGCTTGACGCCGCCCGCGCCGCGCAGCAACTCGCCATCATCGGCGTGCCCGGGGTGGATGTGCCCAACGATGGGCCGGTGGGAATCTACGGCTACTCCCAAGGTGGCGGAGCTTCCGCGGCGGCCGTGGAGTTGCAGCCGAGCTACGCCTCCGAACTTAAGCTGAAGGGCGCAGCTGTCGGCGCGCCACCGGCCGACCTGGCTGCCCTTGCCGCGGGACCCGCCGACGGCAGCATTCTGACTGGGGCGATCGCCTATGGGATCAACGGCATCGTCGCGACCAACCCAGAGCTCGCAGGCCCAGTCGATGGACTGCTCAACCAGCGCGGACGGGATGTGCTCACTGCCACCAAGGGCCAATGCGCGGCCGAGACCGCGCTGCGTTACGGGTTCCAGCACTCGAGCGACTACACCAAGAACGGCCAGCCGGTCAGCACATTCCTCGGCCAAGACCCGTTCAAGGCGGTGGTCGAGGCCCAGCGCATCGGCACGCTGACGCCCACGGCGCCGGTGTACATCTGGCAGGGCCGCAACGACGATCTTGTTCCCTTCGGCCAATCGCTACAGCTGGCCAAGGACTGGTGTGGCAAGGGTGCCACGGTGCAGTTCAAGGAGTACGACTTCCCCGTGGTGTTCCCCGGCTACGCGATCGGTCACGGGCTACCCGCCGTCCTCGGTCTCCCCGAGGCGCAAGGCTGGCTCTACCAACGCTTCGCCGGTGCTACGCCGGCACCGAGTAACTGCGGGAGTTTGCCCACCGCCTGAACCTCCGGTGGGGCAGCGGCCTTCGGCGGCCTGCCGCCGGCGGATTGTGGGCGGTGGAGGATGGGTGCTGTGACGACGAGCAGCACGAGCAGGACACCGCGGCGCACTCAGCGGGAGCGCCGGGAGGCGACCGTCGCGAAGTTGGTGGAGGCGACGATCGAGGCCATCGGTGAGGTGGGGTACCAGCGCGCCACCGTGCAGGTCATCTGTGCGCGGGCCGGGCTGTCGGTAGGGGCCATGTTTCGCCAGTTCGACGGCCGTCTGGAGCTGGTGGCCGCGGCGTTGGAGGAGGTCGTCGCCCGCCACCTGCAGGGGTTCCGGGACCACGTGGACCGCCTCGATCCCGATGGAGACCGGCTGACCGCTTCGTTGGAGTTCCTTCAGCGCGCCACGGCGGCCCCGACGACCGCCATGCAGCGCGAGGTCGTCATCGCCGCCCGCGGCGATGCGGAGCTTCGCGCGCGGATCGCCCCCGCTGTGACCCGCTACTACGCCGCCATCGCGGCCGACGTCGAGCGGGCGGGAGTGTTCGACCGGTTCCCGCCGGCGCTGCGCGAACCGCTGCTGTTCGTGATGATTCACCTGTTCTCCGGTGAGGCACTGATCCAGACGGTGTACCCACGGCCGGACCTGGCCGCATCCACCCCCGCGCTTGCCCACGACATGCTCCTGAGCCTCGCGAGCACCCTCGAGCACCGGACGGCATCACCTCAACCGTGAGTCCGGCGCCCGGATGGGCGGCTCAACCCTTGACAGTGTGAGCGGCATCATGTCTGCTTAGAGAGCGAACGTTCTCTAAGCAGACATGATGCCGCGCAATTCGATGCGAACGCGTGGTGCGTCCCGACCACACCTCAAGGACAGACATGCGCAACTCACGCTCTGCCGCAGACACTCCCAGTCCCGCACTCGCACGCCGATGAGCGCCTCAGCTGTGCGCGTGCCGGTGGGGCTGACCGAGCTGGCGGCCTCGGCCGCACACCAGTTCGGGGACGCCGTCGCGCAGCGCTTCCTGGTAGATGGGGAATGGAGGCAGCGCAGTTTCGTCGAGCTGCACGACGTTGTCGCGGCGATTGCTCGGGTCCTGCACGAGGGTGGGGTGCGGCCCGGGATGCGGGTGGCGTTGCTGTGCGCGACCCGCCCGGAGTGGACGATCTGCGATCTGGCGATCACCAGGCTGGGTGCGGTCTGTGTGCCGATCTACCCGACCAGCTCGACCGGTCAGATCCAATGGGTTCTGCGGGACTCAGCGGCCACGGCCGTGGTCGCCGAAACGGCACAGCATCTCGAGCAGATCGCCCAGCTCCGCGACGAGCTCCCCGACCTGAGGCTGGTGTGGGGCATCGAGGCGTTCAGCACGCTGGGGGCCGCGCTCGCGGACCTGACCGCCGCACCGGCCCGACCGCCGGCGCATCAACGGGGTTGCCGCAGGTCGAGGCGGACCCCGACGAGGTCTTCACCATCGTCTACACCTCGGGGACCACCGGGAATCCCAAGGGCTGCATGCTCACCCACGCGAACGTGAGCACGATCGTCGCGACGCTGCAGAGGATGACCGAGACCGCTCCCGTTGATGTGCTGTTCGCCTACCTGCCGTTGGCGCACCTGCTCACCCGCATGCTGCAGGTGTATGCCCTGCACACCGGGGCGGCGATCGCCTATTCCAGCGGCAACATTCGCGCCATCCTCGGCGAGCTCGCCGAGGTGGCACCGACGCACCTGCCCTCGGTGCCCACCCTGTTCGAGAAGATCTACTCGGTTGTCACCGCCCAGATCACCGCCGAGGGGAACATTGATCGTGCCGGGTTGGCGGGGTTGGTGGAACTCGGGTTGCGGGTGCGCAACGCCCGCGATCACGGCGGCACGCTCACCGAGGAGGACGCGAGGCGCTTTGCCGAAGCCGATGAGCGCCTGTTCGCCCCGGTGCGAGCCGCCTTCGGCGGCCGGCTGAAGGCGGCGTTGACCGGGGCGGCACCGATCGCGGCGAATATTCTCGAGTTCTTCTTCGCCGCCGGGGTACCGATCTTCGAGGCCTACGGGATGACGGAGTCCACCGCGATCATCAGCGCCAACACCCCCGGCGCCTGGCGGGCCGGAACGGTCGGTCGCCCGGTTCCCGGGGTGGACGTGCGCATCGCCGAGGACGGTGAGGTCTGTGCGCGCTCGGCCGGGGTTTTTCCCGGCTACTGGCACAACGAGGCGGCCACCGCGCAGACGATCGTGGACGGGTGGCTGCACACCGGGGACCTCGGAGCGCTCGACGCCGACGGATTTCTGCAAATCACCGGCCGCAAGAAGGACATGATCATCACCTCGGCCGGCAAGAACATCACCCCGGCGAACCTCGAAAACGATCTCCGCCAGTCCTCGAGGATCGCGGAGGCCGTGATGCTCGGCGACCACCGCCCCTACCCCGTCGCGCTGATCGTGCTCGAGCCTGAGCAGCTGGCTGTGTGGGCCGAACACGGCGAAACCGACGACGACGCCTGGGTCCGCGACGAAGAGCTGCACGGCATACTCGCCGTCGAGATCGACGCGGTCAACGCTCGCTACTCCCCACCGGAGCGGATCCGCGCCTTCGCCGTCCTGCCCGCCCCGTTCACCATCGAATCCGAGGAACTGACCCCGACATTCAAGGTCCGGCGCGCGGTCGTGGCCCAGCACTACGCCCAGGTCGTCGACTCCCTCTACCCATGACCCATCACCCCCGACCAGACCACCCGGTTCGGTCGAAACCCAGGAAAGGCACACACCATGAGACGACGCATCGTCCGAGGGGCGGTCGGGGCAGCGCTTGCCCTCGCCCTGGCCACCCTCGCCGCGCCCGCGGCGCAGGCCACCACCAGCAGCGGCACCAACGACGCCAGCTGTAAACCGAGTGCCGCTCACCCGAACCCGGTGGTGTTCCTGCACGGCTTGGGTGCCACCTCCTATGAGGACCTCAACTTCCTGCAGTCCGACGTGGCGAGCAAGGGTTACTGCACGTTCAGCACCACCTACGGCGCCTACCCCGGCTTCCCCTTCGTCGGCGGTCTGCGCCCGATCGCCGACTCGGCCACCGAGATCAAGACGTTCATCCAGCAGGTGCTCAACGAGACCGGGGCAGCGAAGGTCGACATCGTCGGGCACTCCGAGGGGGCGTTTCAGTCCCTCTACGTCACCAAGACCCAGGGCATTGCCGACAAGATCGACAAGGTCATCCCGATCGCCCCGCCCACCCACGGCACCAACTTCGCCAGCCTGTACAACCTCGCCTACATCTTCGGGCAGGGTGAGCGCGCCCTCGTCGGCCAGGCCCTGTACGCGTTGGGGTGCCCGGCGTGCTCGGACCTCGGCACCGGCGGTGCCGCCGTCGCCACCCTCACCAACGGGCCCATCGCTCAACCCGGCGTGCATTACACCGTGATCACGTCCCGCTACGACGAACTCGTCACCCCTACGAACACTGCCTTCGTCCGCGAACCCGGTGTCACCAACGCCTACGTGCAGGACACCTGCGCCTTCGACCCGGTCGGGCACATCGGCGAAGCCTACGACCTCAACGTCTGGCGCCTCGTCGAAAACGCACTCGACCCGGCTCACGCCAAGTCCTTCCTATGCACCGTGGGCTCGCCTGGCTGATTCGAGATTCGAGCGGTCGTTGCCTCTCCCGTGGAGTAGGAGTCCTACTCGGCGGGGGAGGCAACGCCCTCCCGGCGTGCTACCTCGCTGTCCGCGCTGCTGCTGAGCCTTCTGACGGCGGTCGTCGTGGTGGTTCTGGCCGCCGCCGACCGACTGCTCTCATCCGGGCGCGAGGCGCCGCACAACGCCGCGTCACCGCGGCGGCTGCAGGCCGGTAACAGTCAGTAGGTCGCATCGACCTGTTCACAAGGTGCGGCAGCGGGCCAAGAAATTCGCGATGTGGTGAGCGCCGGTGTTGACGAGCGCCCGGCTGGCCTCGTCCGTCGATCGGGGCCCGCACTTGCTCGTGGAGTCGAGAAGTTTGTTCAGAGGCGTTCCGTAAGTGCGCATCTCTGCGTATGCACCGGCGAGCTTCGGCCGCTCGCTGACCGCCCGTTTACCCGTCACCCCGCCAGATCGGCGTCGATGAGGTGCTGGAGGAATGCTGGCTGCAGCTGCATGGCGAAGCACTCGCAGAACGCCAGGTCCGCGCCCCGGGAAAGAAGTACGGACTCACCCACAATCTTGATGGCGGACCCCGGTGAATGCGTGTCATTCGTCTCCGTCGTCCGGGCCGAGCTCGGCTGAGCTGGTCGCACGCGGCTAGCTCACGTTCTCCGACGCGGAGCCGGATGCCATCAGCTGGGCGAGGTAGTCACCGAGTACCCGCTCGACCGCATGCTCGATAGATGCGCCGATGCTCGCTGTCACCGACGTCATCGCCAGGGTGCGGAAGGCGACAAGTGTGGTGATCAGCTCAGTCACCTCCGTGCTCGTTGGCTCCAGGTCAGGCTCGAACTGTTTCGCGACGTGGTGAGCGCCGGCGTTGACGAGCGCCCGGCTGATCTCGTCGATCGGTGCCTGCACTTGCTCGTGGAGTTCGAGAAGCTTGTTCAGTGGCATTCCGTACGTGCGCATCTCGGCGAATACTTGGAGAAGCTTCGGCCGCTCGGTGACCGCTCGTTTGCCCTTCAGCCGCACCAGGTCGGCGTCGATGAGGCGTTGGAGGTCATCGCTGCCACCGGCCAGCTCGCGTGCCTCAGCAATGGTCATCGTTGTTGGGCGCTCGTGTCCCCATGGCGTGACCAGTGCCTTTTCCAGTCCCAGGACGTCGGCGAGGTCTTTGCCGTGTTCCCACGCGGAAAGCATCTCCAAGATGTGTGCGCTGGAGTAGCCCCGGTCGAGCATGGAGCCGATGAGCCGGAGGCGAGCGAGGTGGATGTCGTTAAACAGTGTGACCCGGCCAGAGCGGCGGGGCGGATGCAGCAGCCCACGGTCCTGATAGGCGCGGACGTTGCGCATGAGGTACCAACTGGAGCAACCGGACATCCAAGTGCAGTCGACGTCATGTTCGACGCCGTCACTGGTACGCAGCCCATTGGGGCTGATCGTGGCGATCGGCCAGGTGATCAGCTTGCAGTTCTCGCGCTGCAGGGCTGGGTAGAAGTCGCTCGACATCAGCATTCGCTTGCAGCCGGCCCGGAAGTCCGGGGTCAGCTGTCGGCGCAACCACGGGTCCTTGACGCTCACCCGCAGGTGCGCCAGTCCGATCTTCTGGATCAGCGTGGTGACCGGCGTGTCCCAGACCAATCCCGTGGCGGCTACCTCGTGTGCGAGGAACAGGGCCGTACGGGCCGCTTGCTGCAGCGCCGGCACCTTCGTGAAGGCCGCTTGGGCCACCTTGGGCGTAGCCATGTCCAGTCGGGGCATGACCCAGCCCGGTGTGCGCTGGAAGACCTTGACGGACTCGGCGACCTTCACCAGCTCGGGGACGATCTGGATCGCACTGGCACCCGTACCGATGACGGCCACGCGCTTACCACGCAGGTCGTAGTCGTGGTCCCACCTCGCCGAGAGGATCTTCTGGCCTGTGAAGGTGTCGATGCCGCGGACCTGCGGGAAGCTGGCGTCGGCCAGCGGCCCCGAGGCAGCCACGACGGTACGGGCGCGGTAGGCATCGCCGCCGGAGGTAGCGATGTCCCACACGCCCTCGGCCTCATCGAAGACCAACCCCTCGACGTTAGCGTCGAAGCGGATGTGTCGGCGCAGGTCGAAGCGGTCTGCGAGCTCCTCGATGTGGCGACAGATCTCGTCGCTCGGGGAGTACGCCCGAGACCATTTCGGGTTCGGCGCGAACGAGTACGAATACAGCAGCGACGGGATGTCGCACGCGGCACCGGGGTAGTTGTTGTCCCGCCACGTGCCACCCACCCGATCGGCGCGCTCCAGGATCACGAGGTCCTCGACGCCGGCCTCGCGGAGCTTGATCGCGGTCCCCAGCCCGGCGAAGCCGGCACCGATGATCAGCGTGTCGTGGACGTGCGTGCCTGCGCTGCGGCGCGCGGGTGGGCGTTGTTTCAGCGTGGCGGTCATGCGGCGAACTCCGTCTGTTTCGTGGTCTTGCTGACGGGTTCGTAGGTGAGCTCCTTGAACCAGGTCGGAATCGGCTTGAGCAACGCCCGAGGGTAGTAGTCACTGAGCCGTACCATGGTGTTGGCGAGCAGATGGTAGGGATGCTTGGGGTTGACGACCATGGCCGAGTGCCACTTGAGCACCTGGTAGAGCGGCACCCGGTTGGTGTTCTCGCCGCGTTCGCCCAGTCGGGTGAAGCGGTTCATCGCCGCGTAGAGGCGTTCCGGCTCAAATCCCATGCCGGTGACCTCGTTGCGGACCCGGTTGAGCAGCGGGATGTACATCAACGCACCGACGATCAAGGCCGGGGTCGCCACGGTGCCGACGAACTCGATGGCCAGCTTGCGCACGTTGGCATGCCCGAGCCGGTTCAGCACCTCGAAATCGACGGCAATATGCCGAGACTCGTCGTTGTTGATTTTCGCGAACACCTGGTGGCAGACCGGGTCCTGGACCTCGTCCAGCAAGAACTTGAGCAGCGCCCCGTCGAGGGCGACCTCCAGCATGGGGATGACGGTGCCGAGTACTGACAGCGACATGTCGTCGGCGTACTTGTCCAGCCACTCGATCGCGAGCCGGATGTTGACGTTCGGTTCGGGCATCTCGCCGTGCTCGATCATGCCCCACCGCTTGAGCAGGGCGAGTTCGGCATTGGCGTGGCGCTGTTCCTCGGCGTGGAAGTAGCGGTAGATCTCGGCCAGCGTCGGGTCGTCGGTCTTCTTGGCCATCGCCGCGAAGCCGCGCGCACCGATGTTCTCGATCCAGCTGAGGTCGGCCATGAAGGCCTTCAGCTTGGGTCTGAACTCCTCGCTGATGGTCTCGACGCCGGGCGCGTCCCAGTCGATGTCGGCGAGTGCCCACTGCCGATCCTTGATCTTGTTGAGCATCTCGGTCATGTCCATGGCCACGGGTTCAGCCTTTCGTTGAGTCGAGGTCGGGTCCGAACCGTTCGAGCAGTCCGATCCCGCGGGTGTAGGCGCCGGGTGCGTAACGTTTGATCAGCCAGCCGAGCTTGGCGTCGAGCTGGGGCGTGACGTAGAGGCCACCGCGATCGTGGGTGTCCAGAGTTGTGCGTGCGATAGCGCGAGTGACCCCAAGTCCGCGTACTCACTCACCCAGCACCCGCCGCCCATCGGACGTCACACCCTCGACATCCGATACCACGCGGTACTGGCCCAAAAACCGCGAGGGAACGGGCGATGACCTGTTGCGAGACGGACGAGTCCCCATGTGTTGGACGGCAGCGCATTCGTGACCGGGCGGAGCGCCACCTGCGTCAAGGTCGCAGTGCTGCGCGAGCGGAATGAACCTCGGCGGGGAACAAACCCAGTGGCGGACACCCCGCAACTCCACCACAAACAGTGACAGTGGACAATGGTGCATTTATCTGTGTGCCACTCGCTCAGGTCTCAGTACCCTTGGACGAGGCCGACGGCGCACAGTGCGTTGTCGGGGATCAGCGTGGCGGGGGAGTTGATCTCCAGGAAGTTGCCGTTACCGGTGGCGTTGGTGACGTAACGGACACTGGGTGCGAAATGGTCCAGCAGGGTGGTCAGAGTCGTCTGGTTGGCGGTGAGCACTTTGGTGACACCGTCGAGCTTGGTCAGCACCGAGTCGATCAATGCCTGGTTGGTGCCCAGGAACTGTTTGGCGGTGGTGGTCAGGTGGTCGAGGTCGGTGATCAGGGAGCGGATCACGTCGCGCTGCTGCGCCAGGGTGGCGAGCACCAGGTCGGCGTTGCCGAGCAGGGTGACCAGGGTGTCCTTCTGGTCGAGCAGGGTCTGCGTGGTGGCCTGCGCGGCGGTGAGGATCTGGCTGATCTGCTCGGCGTTGCGGTTGATGGTGGCGCTGACCTGAGTCACCCCGGACAACGCCTGCCCGATGAGCTTCGGGTCCTTCGGGGTGACCTGGGCGATGGTGGCGATCATTGTGCGCAGCTGGTCGACGTCGAGGTTCTTGCTGGTGCTGCTCGCCCCGCGGCCCAGGTCGTCGAGGGTGAACGGCACCGTGGTGCGTTCTAAAGGGATGGCCGAGCCAGGCCGCAAGTGGCCGGGGCCGGCGGGAGTGACATCCAGCGAACGACGGCCGAGCACCGTGAGGATCTTGATGGCGGCGGTGGACCCCTGCCCGAGGGTGACACCGCCGTCGAGGCGGAAGGCCACATCGACGGTGTTGCCCTCCACCGCCAACGAGGTGACCGTCCCGCTGGGCACGCCGGCCACGTTGACCGGGTCTGCCGGTTGCAGACCGGTCGCGTTCGCGACGATCGCGTGGTAGTCGTTCGTCTTTGACTTCATGATGAGTTGGGGGCCGAACAAGGCAGCTGCCACCAGAGCGACGCCCACGAGGACGCAGATCACCCCGGCCCGCACGGGGTGTTTGACGGTCAGCCAGTTCATCGGCACACCGCCGAGCGTTGCGGGCCCTCGAGGTCCAGTGATTGCCCCAGGGCGCTGAACCGGAAGTTGCACAGGTAGACGTTGACCCAGCTGCCGTAGCTCGCCGCGACGCCGAGCTTGGTGAACAGCTCGTCGAAGGCGGTGGTGCCCTGACTGAGGGCAGCCTGGTTGGTGGTGATCGTGTCAGCAGTGGCGCGCAGCGAGGTCAGGGTGGGTGTTAGCTTCGGATTGACCTGATCGACGAGCCCGGACAGGCTGGCCGCCAGTGTGGCCGCCGAGTCCAGGGTGTCGGCGATCTGGGTGCGGTCGGTGGCCAGGCCGCCGACGAAGGTATTCAGCGAGTTGATCATGTCGACGAAGTTGGGCCGGTTGTCCATCGTCACCTTGAGCACGGAGTTCAGGTTGCTCAGCAGCTGGTCGATCACTTGATCCTTCGAGGCGAGGTTCTGCGTCACCGACACGGTCCGCTCGAGCAGGCTGTTCACGGTGTTGCCCTGCCCTTGGAACACCCCGATGATCTCGGTGGCGAGTTGGTTGACCTCGGCGGGGTCCAGCGCGTCGAACAGCGGCCGGAAACCGTTGAGGACGGCGGTGAGGTCCAACGCGGGTTGCGTGCGTTGCACCGGAATCTGGGCACCGGGCCGCAGGTAGGTGGTGGCCCCGGCTCCGCTGGGTCCGGGTTCGAGGGTCAGCGCGCGGGAACCGAGCAGGTCGGCGTAGCGGACGACGGCCCGCCCGTCGACCGGGAGGTGCTGGTCGGCCTCGATCTGGAAGTCGACCATCGCCTGGTTGTCGACGAGCGACACGCCCTGCACCCGCCCGATCCGCACCCCGGAGACCTGCACGTCGCTGCCGGCGACCAGCCCGGTGGCGTCGGTGAGCATGGCGGTGTAGTCGGCGGTGTCGCCGGTGACGGGGTTGATCAGGGTGCTGATGACGACGAAGGTGCTCGCCAGCGAGATGATGACGAAGATCGTCAACTTGATCAGACTCGACCGGATCGGCATCAGCTGCGCACCGTCGTTCCGCGCAGGATGGGTCCGGCGAGCACGCTGTCCAGGTCGGCATTCTGTCCGAACATCGCCGCCATCTGGGCTTTCTCTGCCGGGCTGCCGACGGGGCCGGCGCTGCCGCTGAGGACAGGCCCCGTGGCGGGCGAGGCCGATCGTGGGCAGCCCGGTCCGGGTAGCTGCCCGTAGCGAGGGCACTGCGCCGGCTGGTAGGGCGCCAGACCCTGCAGGGACAACCGTACGTCGGCGTTCAGCCACGGCCCGGTGGCCACCGCGGCGGGCAGCTTGTTCACCAGCTGTTGCAGTCCTCGGTAAATGGTGGTCAGTTGATCGGGCTTGGCGTTGAGTGCTTGGAGCAGCGGGTCGGTGTCGCCTACCAGGGTGATGATCCGGTTCTTGTTGTCCCCGAGCAGCTGCGCCGCCTGCCCGGAGGCCTGCGCCCCCGCGGTGAGGATGGCGGTGATGCCCCGTTGTTTGTCGAGGATGGTCCGCGAGGTGGTGATCGCGTTGTTCAGGCTCGCGAGCAGGTCCGGGGCCACCGCGTTGAGCTCACCGGAAAGGGTGGCGATGCCGTCGAGGTCGCTGCCCAAGTGGTCGAACACCGGCTGGGAGCGGGCCAGGGTGCGATCCAGGGTGTCGATCGCTTGGCCCAGTGCCGCTCCCTGTCCGCGTAGCGCCGTGGCGACCGTGGTGAGGGCGGTGTTCAGCGCGGCCGGGTTGATGGCACTGATCAGGTCATAGATCCGCGAAAACGCTTGATACAGTTGGACGGTGGCCTTGGACTGATCGGCCCGCAGGGTACCGCCCGGCCGCAGCGAGGGCGCAGCATGCGCGGCGCTCCTGTCGGGGGGTGTCACCAGATCGACGTAGAAGTCACCGAAAATCGTCCTGGGTACCAGGCGGACCTGCACGTCGGCGGGGATGCGCCCCAACCCGTCGGCAGGCATGTCCAGGCGCACGGTCGAGCTCTGCGTGCCGGCGTCGATCGCGGCGACCTTGCCGACGTTCACGCCGTGGTACTGCACCGACGAGTCGACGTTGAGCGCGCCGGCACTGGCCGGCAAGGTCACACTGACCTGCGGGCTGCTCACGAAGACCTGCGAGCCCCAGGCGAAGCAGAACGCGTAGACCACCGCGCCCACCAGCACCGCCACTCCACCCCGGACCACGAGCGCGCCCCGCGTTCCCGCCACGAACGGCGACCAGGGGGCGGCCGGGCGGGCGCTCCTTCGCGCGGTGGGCCACCTCATGCCAGCAGGCCCGGGATCTGGGGTTTCAGGCCCCACAGCGCGATTGTCAGCGCTACGTCGGTGAAGGCGAGGAAGACGATGCTGGTGCGCAGCGCCCGGCCGGCGGCCCGACCGACGCCTTCGGGACCACCGGTGGCGGTGTAGCCGTAGTAGCAGTGCACCAGCGTGACCACGACGGCGAAGAGCATCACCTTGACCAGCGACAGCAAGATGTCGGTGGGGGTGAGGAACAGCCCGAAGTAGTAGCCGTAGGTTCCCTGGGACTGGCCCTTGACGACGACCACGGCGAGCGCCGTGGCTACGTAGGAGGCGAACAGCCCCACCACGTACAGCGGGATGACGGCGATGAGCGCGGCGAGCATCCGGGTGGTCACCAGGAAGCGGACCGAGGGGACCGCCATCACTTCCAGGGCGTCGATCTCCTCGGAGATGCGCATCGCCCCGAGTTGCGCGGTGAAGCCGGTGCCCACCTTGGCCGCCAGGGTGATCGCCGCCACCAGCGGCGCCACCTCCCTGGTGTTGGCGACCGCGGACATCACCCCGGCCAGCGGCGCCAGTCCCACCAGGTTCAGTCCGCGGAAGCCCTCCAACCCGATCTGTGAGCCGGCGAAGAAGGAGATCGCGAAGATGACCACGATGCTGCCGCCGCCGGCCAGCAGGGTGCCCGAGCCGAAGGCGATCTGGGCGACCAGCCGCAGCACCATCCGCCAGTACCGGACGATGGTGGCCGGCACCGCGGCGATCACCCGGCCGTAGAAGGACATCTGCTCGCCCACGTGGCCAACAGAGTCCAGCGCACCGGTGCCGACGCGCCGGGTGCGGATGACGAACGGTAGGTGCATCAGTACGCCCCCTTGGCGGGGACGAGCAGCGGGTAGAACTGGGTGATCGCCAGGTTGGCGATGAACACCAGGATGAAGGCCAGCACCACGGTCTCGTTCACCGCGTCGCCGACCCCCTGCGCTCCGCGTTTGACCGTCAAGCCGCGGTAGCTGGCGACCAGGCCGGAGATCACCGCGAAGGCCACCGCCTTGACGGCCGCGGCGACGAAGTCGCTGGGCTGGCTGAACTGCACCAGGTTGCGCAGGAAGCTGTCCGCGTTGCCGTGCAGGATGAGCACGTGCACGAGCAGGCTCGCGCCCAGGCCGATGACTATCACGATCGAGTTGAGCAAAAAACACACCAGGGTGACCGCGATGATCCGCGGCACGACCAGACGCTGCAGCACCGGGATGCCCAGTACCTCCATCGCGTCGATCTCCTCCCGGATGGTGCGGGCTCCCAGGTCCGCGCAGATCGCCGAGCCGCCGACGCCGGCGATGATCAGCGCGCAGACCAGCGGTGCGGCCTGGCCGATGATGAGGAAGGCGACCACCGCACCGCTGTAGGAACCGGCCCCGATCTGGCCGGCCAGGGAGCCGATCTGCAACGCCACGCCCACCCCGAGGGGCACCATCACCAGGCCCGCGGCCACCGCCGTCACCCGGGCGAGAAACCACATCTGCTCCACCGTTTCGCGCCAGTGCAGCTTCCCGTGCCGGAGCCCGTCCGCACTCGCCAGTCCGACCCGAACCGAGAAGGTGAACAGCTGCCCCATCTCACCGAACAGGTTGCTGAACATGTTCGGCTTACGGGGCTCCGGCGCTTGCTCCGCCTCGACGTCGGCGTCAGTGTCCTGGGGACCCCGTGCCGCCAGGTCTTCCTGTGTGGCGGTCACCGCCGGGTGGCCCTCACACCGATGCGCCGGCCTTGACGGCCTTGTGGATCTCGGCCACCTGCTCAGCGATGGCGGGGACCTGGCGCAGCAGCGCCATCTCCTCCTGCAGCTCCGACAGCAGCGACTTGACCTCCGTCAGGGTGCCGCTGACCTCGGTGAGGGTGGCATCGACCGTGGTCAGGGTTTCATCCACCGAGGTCAGCGTGCCGTCGACCGAGGTCAGCGTCCCGTCGACCGTGGTCAGCGTCCCGCTGACGGTGGACAGCGTTCCCTCCACCCGGCCGAGCACGCCGTCGACGTTCTCCAGTGTCTTGTCCGCCCGCCCCAAGATGTCGGCCGGGTTTTTCGGGAGAAAGCCCATCTGTCGCTCCTCATCGTTGGTTGCCGGCAGCGCCGGCGGAAAACCTTGCCGCGACCCCGCGTCAGGACGTGACGCGTATCATAATCAGGGAACACTGTAACAGTGGTGAACGTCAAGTTTTGCCTGCCTCTGGGTGCCCTTCAGGGCACCGGCCGGTCCGCCCTGGCTCCGGGCAGGGCGCGAGCGTCATCCGGGCGTCCGCGGCGGCGCTGCGGCAGGTGGTCGACGAACCTGCCCAGCCGGTCGACGGTTCCCTCGAGGGGGTCGAGGACGTGGGCCAGCCGCTCGACAGTGGGCAGCGATGTCGCAATCTCGCCGGAATGGGTCGCGATCAGTTCCGCGCTGCGGTTGATGCCTTCCGCGTGACGGTCTATTCCCGCCGCGTGGCGGTTGATGCCCTCGGCGCTCTCGGCGATCCGCTGCGTGTGTTCGAGGAGCACGGACAGATCATCGAGGGCGGGCCCGAGCCGATCAAGAACCGAAGCCAGTTGGTGTGCGCGGTGGTTGATGGCAGTGATGCTCTCGACGAGCCTGGCCGCCCCGGGGACTGTCATCAACGCTGTGCGGGGGTCGATCACGAGGGCACCTGCTGTTGGTCGTGGTCCGGCGAATGTTGGACGAGCTCGAGTCACACCGTGGCGGGGCGTGCGGGCGGGGCCGAGGCATGTTTCGGTGTGGCGTGGTAGTCCGCTGCCTGCAGGGTGGCCATCTGGCGGGCGAATTGAGTGCCGAAGCCCGGGTACATGGTGCCGTTGTGCCCGTCCTCGGTGAGGTACCAGCTCTTGCACCCGGAATTCCAGGTGGTGCGGGCCAGCCGCTTCTGCAGGAGCTCGTTGAAGTGCCGCTGCCGGTCTTCCTTGACGTCCAGGGCGAGCAGGTTCTCGTCCAGGATCCGGCGGACACCTTGCACGATGTAGTTGATCTGGGACTCCATGTACACCAGGGCCGAGTTGTGCCCGGGACCGGAGTTCGGGCCGAAGGTGATGAACAGGTTGGGGTACCCGGCGACGCTCACCGACTTGTAAGCCTGCACCCCGGTGGACCATTCCTCCCCCAGGGAGCGACCGCCGATCCCGTGGATGGGGAACGGGTTCCGGTCTTGCAGACGTCGAAGCCGGTCGCGAAGACAATGGCGTCCACGTGGTGCTCGATGCCGTCCGCGGTACGGATACCCGCCGGTGAGAGGGTGGCGATCGGCCAGGTGATGAGCTTGCAGTTGGCCTTTTGCAGTGCCGGGTAGTAGTCGCTGGTCATCAGCATCCGCTTGCAGCCCGCCCGGAAATCCGGGGTGAGCTGGCGGCGCATCCAGGAGTCCTTGACCTGAGCCCGAAGCTGGATCTTCGCGGCGGTCTCCACCAGTGAAGTGAACACCGACGTCCAGACCAGTCCGAGGGCAACGGACTCGTGGCCCCAGAACCAGGCCTGGCGGGCCGCGGTCTGGGTGGCAGGCGCGGTGCGGAACAGGCGCTTGGCCCAGTCGGGGTGGCGGAAGTTCACCCGAGGCAGCACCCACCCCGGGGTGCGCTGGAACACCTTCACACTGGCGGCCTGTTTGACCAGCTCGGGGATGATCTGCACGCCGCTGGCCCCGGTGCCGATGACCGCGACCTTCTTGCCGGTCATGTCGTAGTCGTGATCCCAGCGGGCGCTGTGGATCTTGTGCCCGGTGTAGGTGTCGATGCCGCGGAGCTTGGGCAAACTGGCATTCGCCAACGGGCCCGAGGCCATCACCACGGCGCGGGCGGTGACGTCGGCGCTGCCTTCGACGCCGACCGACCAGGTGCCCTCGTCTTCATCGAACGCCAACCCGGTGACCGTCACACCGAAGCGGATGAACCGGGTCAGGTCGTATTCGTCCACCATGTGCTGGATGTAGGCGAGGATCTCCGCGCTGCCCGAGTAGGCCCTGGACCAGTTCGGGTTCTGCGCGAAGGAGTACGAGTACAGCAGCGACGGGATGTCGCAGGCCGCGCCCGGGTAGGTGTTGTCCCGCCAGGTGCCTCCCACCTGCTCGTCCCGCTCCAAGATCACGAAGTCTTCGATCCCCGACTGCAGCAGCCGGATCGCCGTTCCCAGGCCGGCGAAGCCGGCGCCGATGATCAGCGTGGACACTGGTGTCCCGGTCATGCCGCGGGCTCGTAGGTCAGTTCCTTCGACCACGCCGGCTGCGGCCGGAAGAAGCGCTGGGGGTAGTGCGCGGTGAGTTTCACCATGCGGTCGGCGAACAGGTGGTAGGGGTGGCGCCGGTTGATGACCATCGCGCCCTGCCACTTGATGATGTTGTAGAGCGGCATCCGCCGGGTGTAGCGGCTGCGGTCGCCCACCGACTTGAACCGGCGCATCGCCACGTACAGCCGCTCCTCGTCCACGCCCATCGCGCCGATGTTGTTGCGCATCCGGTTGAGCAGGGGGATGTACATCAGGGCACCGAGCAACAGCGACGGCTTGACCGCCCCGCCCACGAAGTCGATGAGGATTTTGCGCATCTTGGCGTGCCCCAGCAGGTCGAGCACGGCGAAGTCCACCGCCAGGTGGCGGGACTCGTCTGCATTGATCTTCGCGAACACCTCGTGGCAGACCGGGTCCGCCGTCTCGTCGAGGAGGAACTTGACCAGCGCCCCGTCCAGGGCCACCTCCAGCATCGGGATGACCGTGCCCAGCACGGGCAGCGAGGTGGTGTCGGAGTACTTGTCCAACCAGTCGATGGCCAGGCGCACGTTGTTGTTGGGCTGCGGGATCTCGTCGTCCTCCAGCATGCCCCAGCGGCGCATCAGCGCCAGCTCGGCGTTCGCGTGCCGCTGTTCCTCGGCGTGGAAGTAGATGTAGATCTCTTTCAGGGTGTCCGTCGGGGCCTTCTTGGCCATCGCCGCGAACCCCCGGGCCCCGATGTTCTCGATCCACACCAGGTCGGCCATGAACTCCTTCAGCTTGGGACGCTGCTCGTCGGTGATCAGCTCCGCCCCCGGTGCGTCCCAGTCGACGTCGGCCAGAGCCCACTGCCGATCCTTGATGGTGGCCAGTGTCTTGTCCAGATCCAGTGCCATGTCAGCCTCCTAGATTCGCGGGAACAGTCTCGGTCGAGCTCGGTTCGGTGGTGAGTCCGGTCAGTCGATTGAGCAGGCCCAGTCCACGGGTGTAGGGAATCGGTGCGTGACGTTTCAGCTGCCAAATAAGGCGGGCGTCCCACTGCGGGATGACGTAGAGCCGCCCGCGGTCGTGCGCATCCAGGGTGGACTTGGCCACCTTGTCGGCGGACATCCCGGTCCAGCGCATCAGCCGGTCGGCGAGGTCGGCGGATGGTCCCGAGATGCGGCCGTCGCGCGCCACGTTGGTCTTGACGAAGGTCGGACACAGCACCGACACCGTGACCCCGGTGCCGCTGAACTCGGCGGCGAGCGTCTCGGACAGGGCCAGGACCGCGGCCTTGCTCACGTTGTAGGGGCCCATGCCCGGTGCGGCGGCGAAGCTGGCCGTGGAGCCAACGTTGATGATCCCGCCGCGCCCTAGCTGGCGTAGTCGGGAGGCGAACACGTGGCAGCCGTGGACTACACCCCACAGGTTGACCCCCAGGGCCCAACGCCAGTCCTCGAGTGGGATTCCGCCCACCGGCGCTCCGCCGATGCCGACCCCGGCGTTGTTGACTACCAGATCCGCCGGGCCGTCGAACCAGGCCTCGGCGGCATCTGCCAGGTCTTCTACTTGCGACTGGTCGGAGACATCGCAGGTATGGGCCATGGCGTCGCCGTCGCCGGCTTCGATCAGCTCGACGGTTTCCTTCGCGCGCCCGGGATCGATGTCGCTGCAGACCACCTGCCCGCCGCGCTGGGCCAGCTCGAGGGCGAAGGCCCGACCGATCCCGCTACCGGCGCCGGTGACCACGGCCCGGGAGTTGTCGGTTCGATTGGTCGCGCCGCCGAATCCGAGCAGGTTCATGAGGCCACCGCTTTCGTCGTCGAGGTGCTGAGTTGCTCGCTGATGAACGCCGCAGCCCGGCGCAGGGCCCGTTTCGACTCCGGAATCAACGCTGGTAGCGCCTGGAAGACGTGCATCTGGTCCGACCAGATCTCCAACTCGCATCGGCCGCCGGTGGCAACGACGTCGGCAGCGAGCTGGCGGGCGTCCGCGGAGAGCATCTCAGCGCCGCCGGCCTGGATCAGCATCGGCGGCAGGTCCTCGGCGTCCGCGGTGGCCAAGGCCAGCCGCCGGTGCACCGGGTCCACGCCGTTCGTGTAGAGCTCGAGCAGCTTGCGTGCCTGCTTCGCGGAGATCATCGGGTCCGGACGCAGCCGTTCCTGCCCGGCCGCCAACGTGAAAGTCGTGTCGTAGAGTGGCGAGAACAAGACCAGCGCACCCGGTGCCGGGTGGCCTTCTCGACCGAGCTCGAGCGTCAGGTCGACCGCGAGATGTCCTCCGGCGGAGTCCCCGGCGATGATGATCCGCTCGGCGGCGTAACCCTGTTCCAGCAGCCAGCCGAAAGCCGCTGACACGTCGTCGGCTGCGCTGGGGAAGCGGTGCTTGGGGGCGAGCCGGTAGTCGGAACTGAACACCGCAAGCCCGGTGTAGGCGGACAACCGCGAGGTCAGGCCGCGATGGGTGCGTGGGGAACAGATGACGTAGCCGCTGCCGTGGATGTACAGGATCACCGCGTCGTCGCGCACCGCGCCGGGCGCACGCACCCATTCGCCCCGCACCCGCCGCGCGTCTGCCGTGCGCTCGTCCACCAGCTCGATTCCGGTGTCCGCCAAGCGCGGACTGAACGCGGCCAGGCTGCCCGCCACGATCCCCCGCGCCAGCACGACACCGGCTCGGTTCAACGGAATCACCGTAGTGAGAGGACGCAGCGTCGCTGCGGTCACCCGCGCCGCCGCCTTCGCGCGTCTACTTGATTGCCTGCTCGCTTTCACGCACCCTCATCTCGGTAAGTCCACGGACATCGCCGCGTCAGCATTACGTGGCATGCGCCAGTGTGTCATTGACCGATGTCACACTTGCATGGGTAACATCACAAGTCAAGACTGCCTGCACCACCCGACCGGACGAACGGACATCCATGGCCGAGTACCGCATCGATGACCTCGCTCGTACCGTCGGCACGACAGTGCGCAATGTCCGCGCCTACCAGGACCGCGGACTCCTCGCCCCACCTCGGATCGATGGCCGGGTGGGTTTCTACACCGACGCGCACCTGGCCCGGCTTCGGATCATCCAGTCGTTCCTCGACCGTGGTTATGCCATGGCGCAGATCGCGGAGTTGCTGACTGCGTGGGAAGAAGGCAAGGACCTCGCCGACGTGATCGGTCTGGAGCAGGCCGTCAGTCCATTGTGGAGCGGTGAGATTCCTACCTACGCCCCCACCACCGAAATCCGTGCGGTGCTTGCCTCCGACACCGAGGACTACTTCGACCGGTTCGCCGAACTCGGCTGGATCAAGCCTGAAGGGCAACGTTGTCTGGTCACCAGCCCCCAGCTACTCAACGCCTTCAAGGAAGCATTGGGTTACGGCTTCAGCACCCGCGAGCTCATTGAGCTCCACGAGGTCATCGCACCGGCAATCGACGACACCGCCAAGCGGATGGTCGACACCGCGGCGCGCCACATCACCGGCGAACACGGCCGGAGCTGGCTGCCCAGCGACGGTGAGCTGGGTGAACTTGCCACCATGTTGCAACGACTGCGCCAGATGACGTTCACCACTGTTCACGCGATGCTCGCCCGGGCGATGGAAGAGAATATGGGAACGGCGCTCGCCGAGCACATCGACCGGGTTGTCGCGCAGCACCCGAAGGTACAGGACACCGCATAGCCCACCGAAGGCCCGGTGGCGCCCGGATAGGCTGTCGCGGTGTCTGTTGTCGATGCCCCCGCCGTTGATACCACCGCCCACGCCGCCGCCACGCCCGAGCTGGAGCAGCCGCACCGCGAGCTCGGCCTCAAGGACGACGAGTACGCGAGCATCCGCGGGATTCTGGGCCGTCGCCCTACCGACGCTGAGCTGGCGATGTACTCGGTGATGTGGAGCGAGCACTGCTCCTACAAATCGTCCAAGGTGCACCTGGGCTATTTCGGCACCACCACCACCGAGCAGATGCGCTCCAAGATGCTCGCCGGCATCGGGGAGAACGCCGGTGTGGTGGACGTGGGCGACGGCTGGGCGGTCACCTTCAAGGTGGAGAGCCACAACCATCCGTCCTATGTGGAGCCCTACCAGGGTGCGGCCACCGGCGTCGGCGGCATCGTCCGCGACATCATGGCCATGGGGGCGCGGCCGATCGCGGTGATGGACCAGCTGCGCTTCGGCGCCGCCGATGCCCCGGACACCCGGCGCCTGGTGCACGGCATCGTCGCCGGCATCGGGGGGTACGGCAACTCCCTCGGTTTGCCCAACGTCGGCGGAGAGCTGGTCTTCGACCCCTCGTACGCGGGGAACCCGCTGGTCAACGCCCTGTGTGCGGGTGTGATGCGCACCGAGGACCTGCACCTGGCCTTCGCGTCTGGCACCGGCAACAAGATCATCTTGTTCGGGGCACGCACCGGCCTGGACGGCATCGGCGGCGTCTCCGTGCTGGCCTCGGCCACCTTCGACGGTGACGAGACCGGCACCGGCCGCAAGAAGCTACCCGCGGTACAGGTGGGCGACCCGTTCACCGAGAAGGTACTCATCGAGTGCTGCCTGGAGCTGTACGCCTCCGGCACCGTCGTCGGCATCCAGGACCTGGGTGGCGCCGGACTATCCTGCGCCACCTCGGAACTCGCCAGCGCGGGCGACGGTGGGATGCGCATCGAGCTGGATACCGTGCCGCTGCGCGCGACGGGGATGACCCCGGCGGAGGTCCTCTCCAGCGAGTCCCAGGAGCGCATGTGCGCCGTGGTGGCGCCCGACGACGTCGACGCCTTTTTGGCCATCTGCCGTAAGTGGGACGTACTGGCCACGGTGATCGGCGAGGTGACCGACGGCGAGCACCTAGAGATCACCTGGCACGGTGAGACCGTGGTGGACGTGCCGCCGCGCACCGTTGCGCACGAAGGTCCGGTGTACACCCGCCCCGTCGAACGTCCGTCCACTCAGGACGCACTCAATATGTCCGTCCGCCTTGCCCGGCCGTCCACTCCGGACGAACTGCGCGACACCCTGCTGCAGATGATCGGTTCGCCGGCACTGTGCAGCCGCCGTTGGGTGGTGCAGCAGTACGACCGCTACGTCCGCGGCAACACGGTGCTGGCTGAACACGCCGACGCCGGTGTGCTCCGTATCGACGAGAAGACCGGCCGCGGCATTGCCCTCGCGACCGACGCGTCCGGCCGCTACACCGCACTCGACCCCTACACCGGGGCGCAGCTCGCGCTGGCCGAAGCCTTCCGCAACGTGGCCACCACCGGCGCCACGCCCGTCGCCGTCACCAACTGCCTGAACTTCGGGTCACCGGAGGACCCGGCGGTGATGTGGCAGTTCAGCGAGGCCGTTCGTGGTTTGGCCGATGGCTGTGTCGCGCTGGGTATTCCGGTCACGGGCGGCAACGTCAGCTTCTACAACCAAACCGGCAGCACCGCGATCCTGCCCACCCCGGTCGTCGGTGTGCTCGGCGTCATCGACGAGGTGGACCGCCGCATTCTCACCGGCTTCGGCAACACTCCCGGCGAGACACTGATCCTGCTGGGCGACACTCACGACGAGTTCGGCGGTTCGATCTGGTCGCAGGTAGCCCACGATCATCTCGGCGGACTACCACCCAAGGTGGACCTCGCCCGCGAGCAGCTGCTGGCCGATATCCTGCTGGCGGGCTCACGCGACGGCATGATCTCCGCGGCGCACGACCTGTCCGAAGGTGGGCTGGCACAGGCCGTGGTGGAGGCTGCGCTGGCCGGCGAGACCGGCTGCCGGGTGCTGTTGCCCGAGGGGTCCGACCCCTTTGTGCAGCTGTTCAGCGAGTCGTCGGGACGCATCTTGGTGGCGGTGCCGCGCAGCGAGGAGCCCCGGTTCACCGGTATGTGCACCCAGCGCGGGCTGCCGTGGGTGCGTATCGGGGTGGTCGACGACGGCTCGGATTCCGTGGAGGTGCAGGGTCAGTTTTCGGTCACTTTAAACGAGCTGCGCGACACCTTCGAAGCGACGCTTCCCGCGCTGTTCGGCTGAGCGCCTACGTCGTCGCGGCGGCGATGAACGCGCCGGCAATGCGCGCGTGTCCGCGGTCACCGGGGTGGAAGAAGTCGCCCGCCAGCTCGGTGAGAATTCGGGTGCCTGCCGTCGCCCGCTCCACGCGCGCCAACCTCAAATCCGGGAACTCGGTGACTACCTCGCGCGCCACTTCGGACAGCTCAGCTGTGTCGGAAACCCTTGGGCCCCAGTGAAACTCCGGAACATCGCCGACGATGGCGCCTGCGGGGAGTGCGGCACACACCTGCCGCAGTCGCTGCCGGAACTGCTCCGGGGCGGTGCGCCCCGCGTCGTTGGCGCCGATGCACAGCGTCACCAGCTCGGCGTCCGCGGGCACCGGCAGCTGTCGCCGCAAAACGTCGGCAACCCTTGCGCCGTAGGCCGCCCGATTGTCTACTCGGCACCTGCGGCCACCGCGCTCCAGGTGCGCGACGAAGCGACCCAACCACGAGCTGTCCGGACGCGACGCACCGATGCCCTGGGTCAACGAGTCGCCAAGGGCGACCACCACCACCTCGCCTTCACCCAGGCGCGTCTGCCAGTAGCGCCGTCGCGGTTGCACGGACAACCGCACTCGCAGCGCCTCGACCACCAAAGCGGCGGGGAGCACGGCCACCCAGCTCAACCGCACAGCGTCGGCTCCAAGGCGGCCCAGAACGCACGGATGTAGCGCTGGTACCCGCGGTCGTCGGGGTGAGCGAAGCCGGTGCCGAACTCGGTGCTCTCCATCCCCGTCGTCGCAGCCTCGACCGCGACGGGAACGAGCCCGGGCGTCGAGTCGACCACACAGCGGCACAGGGCGGCGAGCTCACGGGCGTCCGTGCTGCCGTGTCCGCCCTGAAAGTCTGGCACATCGGCGACGAACGACCCGGTCGGCACCGCATCGCACACCGCGGCAAAGTCGGACCGGAACGCCTCGACCGCCGTATTCCCCGCGTCGTTCGCGCCGATGCACACGGTGACCACGTGCGGTTGCAGCTGCCGCAGTACCGGCAACTGCCCGGTCACCAGATCACGCACCGTCGCCCCGCACACCCCGAGATTCACCACGCGCACCGTCCGCCCGGTGCGCTGCCCGATCAATGCCGCGAGCTCGCCGACGTAGCCGCGCTCGGGTGTGCTGGCACCGTAGCCCTGGGCCAGCGAATCACCTAGGGCGACACAGCAAAGCTCGCCTTCTTCTGCTGCCCGTTGCCGCCAGAACCTCGCGTGGTCGTCGATGCTCAGCACGTGGTCACTCTAAGCTGTGGGCCGTGCCGGTTCAGGTGGATCCCGCCGCATTGCGCGCCAGCCTGCTGGACGTGGCGCCGTGGCTGGCCGATGAGTCGGTCGGCACGCCGGAGCGCGCGGCGCTGGCCGCGGCCGTGCGGTTGTCGGCACGCACCCTCGCCCAGAGCGCCCCGGGTAACAGTGTCGAGGTGCGGGTGCCTCCGTTCGTCGCCGTGCAGTGTGTGGCGGGGCCACGGCACACCCGAGGCACGCCGCCCAACGTGGTGGAGACCGATGCGCGGACCTGGCTGCTGCTGGTGGTGGGGCGGCTGAGCTTCGCCGAGGCGCGCGACCAGGCGCTGCTGCGCGCCTCGGGCACCAGGGCCGAGGACATCGCCCACTGGCTACCGCTGCTGCGGGTGTGAGCTCACAAAAATCGGCCGAGTGTCGCCTTGTAGACATTGGCAACCCGGGCAACTACTTCGCCCGAGTTATTGATCTGGAAGTCAAGAGCGTCGGATCTCGCCTCCATCGCGGTGGAAGCAGCGTGCTGCAAGGCTGCCTCCGGGTGGCCGGTGAGCGCATCGACCACCGTTCGGCCGGCGCCGCGGATCGCATCACCGGCGCCCTCCGCCAGTTGCCGTGCCGGGTCGCGGTGGCAACTTCGTTCGCATTGGCGCCCGTCACTGCGGCGAAATCGCCGGTGGAGATCGCGGCGAGGTTGCGCAGCGAGGGTGAGCCGCCGTCGTAATAGGTGCTGTGGGCGTCGGCGGTGTTGGCAGCACTCGTGCTGTCGAACTGGTGCGCGCCGAACGCCTTGTCGTAGGGTCCGAACCCGCTGCCGTTATCGGTGAACCAGCTGCCCTGCGTTGCCTGCACCACCGGGTCGTGCTCGGCGGAGCCCGCCCAGACGTGCCCACGGCCGGCCGAGAGTCCGCCCGCGGAGGAGGCGCCGACCCCGGGGGAGCCGACCACGGCGATGTCGTCGGCCGCGAGCCCCTGTTGGCCGGCGAAACCCACCAAGGTGCTGCCGTAGGAGTGTCCGATCACCGTCACGTGTTGCTGGGTTCCCGCCGCAGCCCTCCACCCCGCGACGTCGCCCACCAGCCGCGCTGACCCCTCGTGTGCTTGCGCGGCACTGATCACCTGAGTGCCGACGATGCTGTCGGGGGCGTCGTAGTCCACCCACTCGACGGTCGCGTGCGAACCGCTTGCGTCGCGGTGATCCATCTCCCGGCGCAGTGCCGATGCCTGCTCCAGGCTGGGGGACTGCGGGCCCGCGTAGGTGCCCGGCACGGCGACGGCGACGTCGTGGGCCTTGGACGGGTCACCGAAGGCAATGGCCAGACCACCAGCACCGGTGTTGCGGTACGCGAGCAGCAGCACCGGTCCGATCGGAGGCTCCGCGGTGGCCCTGGTCTGCGCATCTCGGACCGCTGCGTCGGTCTGGTCGGCGTGCTCCAGCGCATTCTGGGCCGCGGCATGCTCGCGCGCCAGACGGCGGACCTCGGGGTCCGAGTTGCTCAGTAGCTCCGCGTCGGGCAGGCCCACCAGACCCCGTTCCCGCAAGCCTTCGTTGGCCTTGTCCACCTGCGCCTGGGCCGTGGTGCGGTCTCTGGCCACACGGGCACGGTTGACGCCATCGAGAAACCGTCGGTGGGAGCCCGTCGAGCTCGGCCAGCTCGTCGGGGTGCTGTGCCTGCAGCGCTGCCTGCTGCGCGGGGCTCAGCGCCCTCCACCAGTCGGCGACGGCTTGTGGTGAGGTGCCCGGCGACGGCAGATGTGCGGTGTCGGCGCCGACGGGTGCTGCCCCTTGGACGTCTCCGCTGAGTCGGTCGAAACTCGCGGCGATCCGTTCCAGCTCGGCGCGGTGGGTGTGACGGAGCCGAGCGAGTGCGGTGCAGACCTGGGCGCTGATCAGCTCCAGGAGCACCGGGTTGGCGAAGAAGAACAACACGTAGGAGCGGGACCACCAATGGATGAGCGGCGTGGCGGCCCGCTTCACGCGGTCCTGTTCGGCGGCCAGCTCGGTGAGCAGATTGACGGCGGCGCTCAGCTCGGCATCGGCCGCGCTGAGCGCTGCGGAACGCTGATCGATGCAGCGGGTGGCCCCGTCGGCGCCCAGTCCGGTCCACGCGCCGCGCACCGCGGTACGCACCCCGTCCAGGTCGGCGGCCCCGGCCCGGATCGCCTGCCGCGTCGCGAGCAGCGTGCCCGCCGGGCCAAGTCCTACGGTGCCGCTGGTCAGCTGCCGGTACAGCGGGCGCGGATCGTTCATCGGATGGTGCGCAGCCGGGTGGCGAGGTCCTCATCGACCCCGGCGTAGCCCGCGCAGGCGGCACGCATGTCCACCGAGTGGGTGCGCACGTTGCTTCCTGTCTCGGCGAGCCGGCGCGAAGCTCGCTCGGCAAAGCGCTGCACTGCCGCAACGACCACCGCGCCGTCGGGGACACCCGCTTGCTCCGGAGTCAGCCGCAGTTGCGCCAGGGTGGCGGCGCCGTCGCTGACGACTGTGGCCGCCGCACCGAGCTGGACGGCGGCGCTTCGCGCCGAGCGGAGTTCGATCTCGAGGACACTCATGCCGGTAGGACGCCGCGGCCGCGTTTTCGGTTCCGCCCACCGCGGTGCGGGCGCCTGGCAGCATGGCTGCCCATGAGCGCACTGCAGCCGACCGCCGAATCGCCTACGGAGTACCTGGAGGTGGTCGAACGAGCGCTGCAGACGATCGCCGCGGCCGATCCCACGCTGCCCGTCGCACTGGGACCGGGCCGCACCGTGGCCGATGTGGTCGATTGGACGGCGGGTTTCGCCGCCGCCGCCACCGAACAACTGGTGTCGGTGGCGCTGGCGCCGTGTCGACCGTTGCTCACTGTGCCTGGATTGGCTGTGGCGGCGCCTGCCTTGCTCGACGCCCTGACCACCGTGCCACCGCGCCGCCCGTGCTGGACACCGTCGGCAGCAGTTGCTCCGCAGGCGCAGTTCTGGCTCCGGCGCAGTGCGCACGCGCTGAGCGTGCGGGCCTGGCAGGTGCTGGTCGCTATGGATGATCCAGCCACCCTTCCGTCATGGTTGGCCCTGGACGGAACCGACGAGCACCTGCAGGTATTGCTGGCGGTCGCGTGTGGAGACCCGGAGCTGGCGGCTGGACGGGCCGCCGGAACGATCTCCGTGCGCTGCACCGACGCCGCGGCTCGCTGGACGCTGCGCCTGCAGCCGGGGTGCGTCCCGTTGTCCGTCGCAGACGACGAGGACGACCAGGCCGACGCGGAGTTGGTGGCCGACGCGGCGACCCTGCGGCTCGGGATGGCCGGGATGTTGCCGCTGCCGCAGGGGCGCGGCGAACCGGCGTTGCTAGCCGCGTTGCGCCTGCGTTGACGGTGGCTCGTATCACTGGTTGAAGACCGCACCGACCCGTTAGACTCGGCTGCACCCCATGCCCAACCCGTGAGGGAGCGCCATCCGGTGTCTGACGCCGATTTTCCGCCCGCCCTGCAGGACAGTCCCGTCGCACTCGAGGAAGACACCCCCCACGAGGAATGTGGCGTCTTCGGCGTGTGGGCGCCCGGCGAGCAGGTCGCCAACCTCACCTACTACGGCATCTACGCGCTGCAGCACCGTGGGCAGGAAGCGGCGGGGATCGCCGTCGGAGACGGTTCGCAGGTATTGGTGTTCAAGGACCTCGGGCTGGTCAGTCAGGTCTTCGACGAGCAGACGCTCAGCGCGCTGCAGGGCCACGTCGCCATCGGGCACACGCGCTACTCCACCACCGGCGTCACGAGCTGGGACAACGCGCAGCCCACCTTCCGCACCACGGTGGCGGGCACTGGTATTGCTTTGGGGCACAACGGAAACTTGGTGAACACGGCCGAGTTGTCCGCGCGTACGCGCGAGCTCGGGCTGCTGCCGGTACGGGGCGGGATGAATTCCACCACCGACTCCGACCTGGTCGCGGGACTGCTCGCGCACGCCGCCGCCGACTCGACGATCGAGCAGGCCGCGATGGAGCTGCTACCCACCCTGCGGGGCGCGTTCTGCTTCACCTTCATGGACGAGCAGACCCTCTACGCCGCGCGCGATCCGCAGGGGGTGCGCCCGCTGTGCCTGGGCCGCCTCGAGCGCGGGTGGGTGGTGGCCAGCGAGACCGCGGCCCTGGACATCGTGGGCGCGTCGTTCGTCCGGGAGATCGAGCCCGGCGAGCTGCTGGCCATCGACGCTGACGGCCTGCGCTCCACCCGCTTCGCGACGGCCGAGCCCAAGGGATGCGTGTTCGAGTACGTCTACCTCGCGCGGCCGGACACCACCATCGCCGGCCGCTCCGTGCACTCCACCCGGGTGGAGATCGGTCGACGGCTGGCCAAGGAGCACCCCGCCGCGGGTGACCTGGTGATTCCGGTGCCGGAGTCGGGCACCCCCGCGGCCATCGGGTACGCCCAGCAGTCGGGCATCCCCTACGGGCAGGGCTTGGTCAAGAACTCCTACGTCGGACGCACGTTCATCCAGCCGTCGCAGACGATTCGCCAGCTGGGGATCCGGCTCAAGCTCAACCCCCTCAAGGAGATCATCCGCGGCAAGCGGCTGGTCGTGGTGGACGACTCCATCGTGCGCGGCAACACCCAACGCGCGCTGGTGCGCATGCTTCGTGAGGCCGGTGCGCTGGAGGTTCACGTACGCATCGCGTCACCGCCGGTGCGTTGGCCGTGCTTCTACGGCATCGACTTCGCCAGCCCGGCGGAGCTCATCGCCAACGGTCTGGACACCGCGGACGGGATCTTCGAGGGAGTGCGCCAAGCCATCGGCGCGGACTCATTGGGCTACGTGTCCCGGGACGGCATGATCGCCGCCACGGAGCAGCCCAAGAGCCGACTGTGCTCGGCGTGCTTCGACGGCGAGTACCCGATCGCGTTGCCCGAGGACGCGATCGGCAAGAACGTGCTCGAGGGCATGCTGGAGAGTGCGGCCGAAAGTGTCGCGCGCGAGGCCGCCGCCATCCCGAGCCGCTAACGCAAGGTGCGGCCTAGACGCAGCCGCAGACCGTCGACCAGGGCCACGAGGGCCAGCTCCACCGTGTCGGCGTCGACCTTGCCGCGCTGACCGGCGAGGCGGTGTGCGCTGCTCAAGCGTGGGTAGCGGCCCGCGTAGAGCTCCGGGTCCGCCGGGAAGCCCGTGGTCACCGAACCGGACACTGCCCCCATCACCAAGAACTTTACCGCGGCGGCGATCTCCGTAGCCTCCCGTGGCGTCCAGCCGGCATCCACCAAGCCGCCGTGCACCCGATCGATGCGGCGCAGCGCGGCGTCGGAGTTGCCGGGGGAGTGCACGAACAACGGCGCCAGCGCGGGATGGGCAGCCAACGCCGCGTGGTACGTCCGACCCCAGCGCAGCAACGCGTCATCCCAGCTGCGCTCGCCGAACCAGGACGCATCCGCGCCGGCCCCGACCTGTTCCACCAGCGCCGCCAACAGCTCGGTCTTGCCTGCGACGTGGTGGTACAGCGAGGGGGCCTGCACTCCGAGGCCGGCGGCCAGCTTGCGCATGGACAATGCCGCCAACCCGTCGGCGTCGATCAGCTCCAGGGCGGCGTCCAGCACCCGTTGGGGGTTGACGTCACGCACGGTGTTCAGCGTAACCTAACGGTGTTAGGCACGGGAGAGATCGAGCACAGGGAGACCCGCGTGGACCTCACGTTGTCCGAAGAACACCAAGCACTCAAGGAATCTGCGGCCGCCTTCGTGGACAAGGAAGTGATCCCGCACGCCGCCGAGTGGGACCGCACGGAGAAGGTCGACCGCGAGATCGTGGGCAAACTCGGTCGAGCCGGACTGCTCGGTCTGGGAGTGCCCGAGGAGATGGGCGGCTCCGGCGGCGATATGTTCGCCTACGCGTTGGCCATCGAGGAGCTCGGGCGTGGCGACCAAGCCATTCGCGGGATCGTCAGCGTCTCCCTGGGCCTCGTCGGCAAGTCCATCGTCCGCTACGGAAACCCGGAACAGCAGCAGCGCTGGGTTCCGGGCATCTGCTCCGGCGAGCTCGTCGCGTGCTTCGGCCTGACTGAGCCCGGAGTGGGCTCGGACGCCGGAAGCCTCACCACCAAGGCCATCCGGGATGGTGACGACTACCTGATCACCGGCTCCAAGCAGTTCATCACCAACGGCAACTGGGCCGATGTCGCACTGGTGATGGCCCGCACCGGCGGGGAGGGCGGCCGCGGGGTCAGCGCCTTCCTAGTGCCGACGGACTCCGCGGGGTTTTCCACCACCAAGATCACCGACAAGCTTGGGTTGCGCGGTCAGGACACCGCCGCGCTGCACCTGGACTCGGTGCGGGTACCGGCCTCGGCGATGCTCGGCGAGGAGGGACGCGGCTTCACTGTCGCCATGACCGCACTGGACCGCGGACGCACGTCCATCGCCGCCTCCGCCGTCGGACTCTCCACCGCCTGCCTGAACGCGGCGCTGGAGTACGCGGGCAGTCGCGAGCAGTTCGGCCGCAAGATTGCTGGCTTCCAGCTCGTGCAGCAGTTGCTGGTGGAGACCCAGGTCGAACGCGATGCGGCGCGACTCCTGGTGTGGCGCGCCGCCGACCTGGCCGACCACGATCAGCCCTTCCGCGCCGAGGCCTCCGCCGCCAAGTACTACGCCGCCGAAGCCGCGGTGCGCGCGGCCAATCGCTGCCTGCAGGTGTTCGGCGGCTACGGCTTCGTCGAGGAATACCCGCTGGCCAAGTACCTCCGCGACGCTCGCGTGCTCACCCTGTACGAAGGCACCACCCAGGTGCAGACCCTGCTGCTCGGCCGCGCCCTCACCGGGGTTAGCGCTTTCTGACCTCTCGAAAGGACCTGAACGATGGTTGACTTCTCCATCTCCGATGAAGAGCGCGGCATGCGCGAGACCGTGCGTACGTTCGTCGACCGCGAGCTGATCCCGCTGGAGAGCGAGATCATGCGTCGGGGACGTGAGGGCGGGCAGAACTCCGTCACCGACGACGAGATGCGCGAGTTGCAGGCGAAGGCCAAGCAGTTCGACCTGTGGGGGCTGAACACCCCGGAGGAGTACGGCGGCCTGGCGCTGCCCGCGGTGACCCGATCCCTGGTCGAGATGGAGTTCGGGCGCAGCTTCATCTGGTTCCGACCCGGTGGGGAGACCGACAACATCCTGTTCTACTGCAACCCCGAGCAAGCCGAGATTTACCTCAAACCGGCGATCGCCGGGGACCGCAAGTCGTGTTTCGCCATCACCGAGCCCGGCGCCGGCTCCGACGCCGCGAACATCCGGACCTCGGCCAAGCAGGACGGCGACGACTGGGTTATCAACGGCGAGAAGGTCTACATCACCGGCGGCAACGCGTCGGACTTCATCATCTGTATCGCGGTCACCGACTCGGACAAAGGCGCCAAGGGCGGGTTCACGGCGTTCCTGGTGGACCGGGAGATGGGCTACACCACCTCGCCGATCTACACCATGGGTGCCTCCACCCCGGCCTCGATCATGTTGGACAACGTGCGGGTGCCCGGGCGCAACGTGCTCGGCGAGGTGGGGCAGGGCTGGGAGCTGGCGATGTCCTGGATCGGCAAGGGCCGCTACCTCATCCCGTCCCGCGCGGTGGGCGGCGCCGAGCGGCTGCTGTCCCTGGCGCTGCAGCAGGCGAACGACCGCACCACGTTTGGCAAGGCAATCGCCAACAACCAGGCCATCGCGTGGATGATCGCCGACTCCGACGTGGAGCTGGAGGCGGCCCGGTGGCTGGTGCTCAAGGCCGCCTGGAATGTCGATCAAGGAAACGACCCGCGCCACGACAGCGCCATCGCCAAGCTGTACGGGACGAACATGGTCAACCGCGTGGTCGACCGGGTGATGCAGATCCACGGCGGCATGGGCTACACCCGGGAGATGCCCATCGAGCAGTGGTACCGCGACGTGCGGCTGTGGCGCATCTTCGAAGGCACCGACGAGATGCAGCGATTGATCATCAGCCGCGACCTGCTGCGCGGGTACACCAAGATCGGCGGTGGGATGGCCTAGCGGCTTGTGCGCGAGTTGGGCCCGCCGGGCATACCTTTTCACGCACAGGGCGCGCAGCGCCATCGGGTACCGTGGCGGCGATGACCGACCACCCGCGCCACCCCGCCGAGTCAGCATCCGGCGGTGCCTCCTACGCCGCCGCCGGGGTCGACATCGCCGCGGGTGAGCGGGCCGTCAAGTTGTTCGCGCCGTCAGCCCGCAAGGCGACGCGACCAGAGGTGATGGGCGGACTCGGCGGCTTCGCCGGGTTGTTCGCGCTCAAGGCCGGGCGGTGGAAAGAGCCGGTGCTCGCCGCCTCCACCGACGGCGTGGGCACCAAGATCGCGGTCGCGCAGGCCATGGACAAGCACGACACCATCGGGCAGGACCTGGTGGCGATGGTGGTCGACGACTTGGTGGTCTCCGGCGCCGAGCCGCTGTTCCTGCAGGACTACATCGCCGTCGGCCGGGTCGTCCCCGAGCGGGTCGCGGAAATCGTCGCGGGCATCGCCGAGGGATGCGTGCTCGCCGGCTGCGCCCTGCTGGGCGGGGAGACCGCTGAGCACCCGGGGCTGATGGCCGACGGGGCGTACGACATCTCGGCCACCGGTGTGGGGGTTGTCGAGGCCGACGCCGTGCTGGGTCCTGAGCGGGTGCGACCTGGCGATGTCGTGCTGGGCATGGCCTCCTCCGGACTGCACTCCAACGGGTATTCCCTGGCCCGCAAGGTGCTGCTGGACATGGCGAAGCTTCCGCTGGACGCACACGTGGAGGAGTTCGGTCGCACCCTGGGCGAGGAGATGTTGGAGCCCACCAGAATCTACGCCAAAGATTGTTTGGCGCTGATCGCGGAGACCCAGGTGCGCACCTTCTGCCACGTCACCGGTGGGGGACTGGTTGCCAACCTCGAGCGGGTCATTCCGACCGGGATGGTGGCCCAGCTGGATCGCGTCACCTGGAGGCCCGCACCGGTATTCGACCTCATCGCGCAGATGGGACGGGTGGAACTGGCGGAGATGGAGAAGACGTTCAACATGGGGGTCGGCATGGTGGCGGTGGTGGGGCCGGAAGACGTCGACCGCGCGCTCGCCGTACTCACCGCTCGGCACGTGCCCGCATGGGTGCTGGGCTCCGTGCAGAAGTCGAACGATGGGCCGAGGGCGAGTCTGACGGGTACGCACCGGCGCGCGTAGAACGTCCAATTAGGCTCGGCGAGCGTGACTGAGTCTCCGCTGCTCGCCCAGCCCCTCACCGTGCGCGGTGTGACCCTGAACAACCGCATTGTGGTGTCGCCGATGTGTCAGTACAGCGCCATCGATGGGATGCCCAACGCCTGGCACCAGCAGCACTTGGGCTCGCGTGCGGTCGGCGGCGCGGGACTGGTGTTCACCGAGGCCGCCGCGGTCACAGCGCAGGGACGGATCTCGCCGCAGGACGCGGGCATCTGGAACGACGCGCAGGCGCAGGCCTGGCGTCCGATAGTGGACTTTATCCGCAGTCAAGGCGCGGTCGCTGGGATCCAGCTGGCGCACGCCGGCTTCAAGGGCTCGACCCATCGACCGTGGGACGACTACCACGGCGCGGTCGCTGGTTGGGAAGGCGGTTGGCAGCCGGTCGGGCCCACGGTCACACCGTTCAACGAAAGTTATCCCGTCCCTCGCGCGCTGGGCACAGCGGAGGTCGCCGGAGTGGTCGGTGACTTCGTGGCCGCCGCTCGCCGGGCGTTGGATGTGGGCTTTCAGGTTCTCGAGGTGCACGCCGCCCACGGATACTTGTTGCACGAGTTCTTTTCGCCGTTGTCCAACACCCGCGCCGACGGCTACGGCGGCAGCCGGGAGTGCCGGATGCGCCTGCCGCTGGAAGTCGTGCGCGCCGTACGCGCCGAGGCCGGGGCGCAGGTGCCCATATTCGTCCGCATCTCGGCCACAGATTGGACGCGGGGCGGCTGGGACGCCGACGACAGCGTGGTGCTGTCCAGGCGCCTCGCGGAGGCGGGTGCGGACCTCATCGACTGCTCATCGGGTGGCGTCGTGCCGAAGGCCGACATACCGGTCGGCCTCGGCTACCAGGTCTCGTTGGCGGCGCAGGTACGCGCCGAAGCGGGCGTGCGTACCGGAGCTGTGGGCATGATCACTGGACCCGAGCAGGCCGAACGGATTCTGGCCGACGGCCACGCCGATCTGGTGCTACTCGCGCGAGAACTGCTGCGCGATCCATACTGGCCGCGCCGTGCGCTCATTGAGCTGGGCGCCCAGCCGCAATGGCCGGTGCAGTACGCACGGGCCCGCTAGCGCAGACCTGGCTCAGTGCTGGCCGAATTCAGCGCGGGAACCCGTCGCCGTCCTCGTCCTCCCAAGACGGACGAACTCCGTCGGGCTCGGTGCGCATAGGCTCGACTCGGAGCGTGTCCGACCCGTGCCCAGACAGCTCACGTTGCAACGATGCCAAGTCAGTGTTCGGAGAGCTGTACTTGAGCTCTCGCGCAACTTTGGTCTGCTTCGCCTTAGCCCGGCCGCGGCCCATGGCTCGACCCCCTCGCGCAAGGACGGGGCGGCCAGGGGATTCGGCGGCCCCGTTCAAATGTATGTTTCTTCCTAGGCACACCATACCGTGCGGCGGCCGTTCCCGCCGCCAGTGCTCACGACGCTGCGTCGCGCGGCGCCAGATTGTGCCCCGTCAGCGCCCCCGCAATCGGGATACCGCGAGCCGCCCGGCCTGTTCTCCCTGCTCAGCGAGGACCGAGTCGGGATCGATGGCCGCGGCGCACCCGCCGGCAACCAGCGGGGTGTCGACAGGAACACTGCGCTTGACCAAGGCCAGCGCGATAGGCCCCAGCTCGTGGTGCTCCACCACGGTGCCGACGCGGCCCACCGTGCGGCCGTCGGCCGTAACCTCATCGCCGGTCTCCGGCAAGCCTCCGGCAGAGCCGTCCAAATGCAGCAGCACCAGTCGTCGCGGCGGCTTGCCCAGGTTGTGCACCCGCGCTACGGTCTCCTGCCCGCGGTAGCAGCCCTTGTTCAGATGCACGGCCCGGTCGATCAAACCAACCTCGTGCGGAATGGTCCGCTCGTCGGTGTCCATCCCGGCCCGCGCCTGCAACGCGGCAACCCGCTGCGCCTCGAATGCCCAGGATCCGGCCGGGCGCGCGCCCGCGTCGACGAGCCGCGCCCACCACCAGCCGAGCTGGGCGCGGGGAACTACCACGTCTGCCGCGTGCGATCCGGCGGTAGCTGGCATTCGACGGACGAATCCGCCGTCGGCGAGCGGCGCTACCCCGAAGACCTCGACAGGCAGCGGCCGCAGCTGATCGGCCACCGGTCCTTGGATGCTGAGTAGCGCCATCTCGTCGTGGGCGTCGCGCGGTGCCACTTCGGCCCAGAACACCATCTTCTGGAGGTAGGCAACCAGAGCTGCAGCTCCCGCGGCTTCGGTATCGATCCAGGTGGTGCCGTCGAGGTCGGCGAGCACAAGGTGCTGCTCCACCCGCCCGTTGATGTCCAGCAGCAGCGCTTCGATGCCATGGCCGTCACTGAGCTCGGTCAGGTGCTGGCTGGTCAACGAGTGCAGCCACGTCAGCCGATCCGAACCCGGCACGGCGAGTACTCCGCGGTTGCTCCGGTCGGTGACGATGGCGGAGGTGTTTGCGGCGCGTTGTTCGGCGAAGGGGTCACCGTAGTGCCAGGCCACCCCCGCGTCGGGCGAGGCATCGGGGGCGGCGACGGCGCCAGGAGCACTCATCAAGGGAGAAATCATTCCGGCTCCTCAGAATTGGCGCAGATAGCACATCGACCAGACAGGGCCAGATGCGCAGGGTCGAGCACAAAACCGTGTTCGGTGGCCAGCGCGGACGCCAGCGGCTGCAGCAGCGTGGGGTCCACCTCGATCATCCGTTGGCACTGATGGCACACCAGGTGGACGTGCTCGTGCGCGTCGCTGGAGTAGCTGGGTGCGCCGTGGCCCAGATGCGTGTGGCGGACCAGGCCGATCTGCTCCAGGAGATCCAACGTGCGATAGACGGTGCTGATGTTCACGGCCGGGGCGCTGTGCTGAACTTCGACGCAGACAGCCTCGGGGGTGGCGTGACCGAGCTTACGGACCGCGTCGAGCACCATCTGGCGCTGCGGCGTCATCCGCATCCCCCGCTGGTGCAGGGTGCCGCGCAATCCTTTCGCCGACTCGCTCACCTGTTCATCGTAGGCCCACCGAGACCAGCACTAGGGTGAAATCCATGGTGGTACAGGTGCTGGTGCGTGTGGACGGAACCGTGTGCGATCCCGAGCTGCCCTTGCTCGCGGCCGATGATCTCGCGGCGGTGCGGGGGGATGGGGTGTTCGAGACCCTGCTCGTGCGTCGTGGAGTGGCCAGGGAGACGGAGGCCCATCTGGCGCGGCTGGCGCGTTCCGCGGCCATGCTGGACCTTCCGGAGCCCGCGCTGGACCGCTGGCGCGCCTGCATCGCTGCGGTCATTGAGCAGTGGCAGGACGACCCGTCCCGCAGCGACCAGGATTTCGCGCTGCGTCTGGTCCTGTCCCGCGGTCGGGAGGGTTCCGGTGCGGTCACGGGGTACGCCACCGCCGCGCCGCTCGCTCCCACTGTGCTCGAGCAGCGGGCCAACGGGGTCTCGGCCCTCACCATGGACCGGGGGGTGTCCAGCGATGCCGCCCAGCGGTCGCCGTGGCTGCTTCTCGGTGCGAAGACGCTGTCCTACGCGGTGAACATGGCCGCTCTGCGCCACGCGAACCGTGCGGGTGCCGACGAGGTATTTTTCACCAGCACCGACGGATACGTCCTGGAAGGGCCGACCTCGACGGTGGTGCTGGCCAGCGATCGCACCTTGCGCACGCCCCCGGCGGACGCCGGGATCCTGCCGGGAACCACCCAACAGGCGCTGTTTCGGGTGGCGGAACAGGCGGGGTGGAACTGCGAGGTTGGGCCGGTACGGGTGGCGGACCTGCGGTCGGCGGACGCGGTGTGGCTGGCCTCGAGCGCGCGCCTGCTGGCGCACGTGCACACCCTGGACGGGGAGCGGCTGGGCGACACTTCGCGGGGCGCCGCGCTGACCGAAAAGCTTCAGCGGATGTTGGCTGAATAATCCGTTGCCGACTGCCGCGGGTGGGCGTAGCGTTTTGGGTACACGAGAGAGAGAGGTGGGTCCTACATTGATGTATTCCTGGACACGTGAGGTGGCTGCCAGCTAGCCGCATCCGCTGGATGGTTTTCACCCCCGCGCGAGCGGCAGGCGATCCCAGGCAGCTATCCGGCCCCCGAGCCCCCGGTCGAGTCCG